>Ga0196970_1000081_pt1 | contig 157271 bp, 133 predicted proteins | sample S1v_513CmetaG_FD_148672 | JGI IMG/M metagenome (GOLD analysis project Ga0196970, IMG submission 148672) | Soil microbial communities from Anza Borrego desert, Southern California, United States - S1+v_5-13C | ecosystem: Environmental > Terrestrial > Soil > Desert | place: USA: California... | reverse complement strand
CCGTGAAGTGGTTCAACGTCACCAAGGGCTTCGGCTTCATCGCTCCGGACAGCGGCGGCAAGGACGTGTTCGTGCACGTCAAGGCGGTCGAGCGTTCGGGCCTGAGCGGCCTGTCGGATGGTGAGCGTGTCCGCATCACCGTGCGCCAGGGCCAGAAGGGCCCCGAGGCGGAGCGCGTCGAGCTCGCCTGAGCCGCGACGGCTTAAGCTCTACGGCGTTTGATCGCGCCGGGTCTTGCCGGATCATCCGGCGAGGCCCGGCGCGACGCGCTATTTCGGCCGTACCCTGCGACCGCGGGCGCTCCCAACGATAGTCCCGGCGAAAATGGCCCCGACAAAAATGGACCGGTCATGACCGACGTCGCGGGACGCCGCCGCCCGACGCATCCGGGCGAAATCCTCAGCGCGGACTATCTGGCACCGCGCGGCATCAGCATTGCCGCGCTGGCGACAACGTTGCGCATGGACCGCGAGCACGTCGGCGACATCGTCGGCGGCCGGTGCCGGATCGAACCGCACGTGGCCATTCTGCTTGCCGACGCGCTGGGCACGTCGGCCCGATTCTGGCTGAACCTGCAGGACGGGTGGGACCAGCGGTCGTCGAACGACCGCTGAGGGCCGGGTCCCCCGCGCGGGGCCGGACTTCGAGACATTCCCAACGACATTCGGGCCGGCCGGTTGCGGTGGATTCCTCGCGCCGCGCCCTGCGTTCGTGCCGCCACCGCCCGCCACCCCCGCCGCTTGTTCCGTAACAAAACCTTCACGGGTTACGTGTGCCGCCCGGCGCTAGAAGAAGGCGCGTTTTCGGCGGTTCCGGCCGGCGAGGACGGCGGAACTGAAGCGGGAATCGGGGGGAAGCCGCATGCTGGGATCGATCCGCATCTTCTGGCGCATGACGCTGCTGCTGGGGCTGGTCGCGGCGGGCGTGTCCGGCCTGTTCCTCGTCTACGAACGGACGTCGGAAAGCACGCGGCAGGGTATCGTGGAGTCGCGCGACGCCGGCAACGCCGCCGACCTCGCGCGCGGCATGGAGATGGCGCTGCTGGCGCAGAAGCTGGCGCTCGACCGGTTCGTCGCGCGCCGGGACGACGCGGGGCTGGCCGCGCTGCGCCAGGCGGAGGAGCGGCTGGCGGGCGACCTCGGCCGGCTCGGCGCGCAGCCGGGCGCCGACCGCACCGCCCATACCCGCCCCACCCACACCAGCCTGGAGTCGGCGGTGCGCCGCTACCTGGACGCCGTGCAGGAGGTCCGCCGGCTGGCCGAGACGCTGGGCCGGACGGAGGATTTGGGGCTGCAGAAGACGTTGCGCCAAGCGGTGCACGCGATCGAGACGCGCCTCGACGCGCTTCAGAAGGCATCCGACGGCGCGGCGGTGGAGGCGACCAGCCAGCTTCTCATCAAGATGCTGATGATGCGCCGGCATGAGAAGGACTTCATGCTGCGCGGCGGACGCGAACGCTACATGAAGCAGATCGGCGACCGCGCCGGGGAATTCGCCGGGCTCCTCGCCGCGGCTTCCTACGACGCCGCGCTGAAGGCGGAGTTGGCGGGGCTGCTGGACGCCTACGTGCGCGGCGTGAACGCCTACGCCGAGACGGCGGCGGCGATCGTCCAGGCGGTCGGTGCCGCCGACGAGCGGTTCCAGGCCACGGCCGCCGTCCTGGACGAGGTCCGGGCGGCGGCCGCCGCGCGCGCCGACGCGCACCGGCAGGAGGTGGAACGGGTGCAGGACGGCGGCCACACGACCATGCTGCTGACCATGCTGGCGATCCTCGCCGGCATGATGGGGGGCGTGCTGGTCATCTCGCGCAGCATCACCCGGCCGGTGCGCCGCCTGACCGACGCCATGGCGGCGCTGGCGCAGGGGGACCGCGCCGTGGTGGTGCCGGGTGCCGATCGGCGCGACGAACTGGGCGCCATGGCGCGCGCCGTGTGCGTGTTCCAGCAGCAGGGCGCCGAGAACGAGCGCCTGCGGGCCGAGCAGGAGCGCCAGCGCGACGCGGCGGAGGCCGCCAAGCGCGCCGCCATGCAGGCGATGGCCGAGACGGTGGAGCGCGACACCCGCAGCGCCGTGCGCGCCATCGTCGAGCGCAGCGGCGCCATGGGCCGCAGCGCGGAGGCCATGGCGGACGCGGCCGAGCACGTGTCGCAGCATTCCCAGAGCGTCGCCGCCGCCGCCGGGCAGGCGCTGGGCAACGCGCAGGCCGTCGCCTCGGCCACCGAGGAGCTGACCGCCTCCATCGGCGAAATCACCGGGCGGATCGCCCAGGCCAGCACCATCACGCGGCGGGCGGCCGAGCGCGGGCAGGCGGCGCAGGACACCATCCAGTCGCTGGCCGGCGCCGTGCAGCAGATCGGCGAGGTCGCCACGCTGATCCAGGGCATCGCCGCGCAGACGAACCTTCTGGCGCTGAACGCCACCATCGAGGCGGCGCGGGCCGGGGAGGCCGGCAAGGGGTTCGCCGTCGTGGCGACGGAGGTGAAGAACCTCGCCAGCCAGACGGCCGGCGCCACCGACGAGATCGGCCGCCGCATCGCCGACATCCGGGAGGTCACGCGCGTGACGGTGGAAACGGTGGCCGAGATCACCGGCATCATCGGCGACATCGATGCCGTCTCCGGCTCGGTCGCCGCGGCCATGGAGCAGCAGGCCGCGGCCACGCAGGAGATCAGCCGCAACGTGCAGGAGACGTCGGTCGCCGTGCGCGAGGTCTCCACCCGCATCGCCGAGGTGTCGGGCGAGGCGGCGGTAACGGGCGAACACGCCCGCACCGTGCGCGCCGCCGCCGGCGACGTGTCCGCCAGCATCGACCAGCTCCAGGGCGGGCTGGTGCGCGCCGTGCGCACCGCGACGCGCGACGTCGACCGCCGGCAGGCGCCGCGCTTCGCGCTGGACCGCCCCGCGCGCATCGAGTCGGGCGGGCGCGACCTGCCCGTGACCGTGCGGAACATCTCCGAAGGCGGAGCCACCCTGGCGGTGGACGGGGAGGCCGGCGGCATGGCGCGCGGCACGCTGCGCCTGGACGGCGGCGCGCCGGCCCTGCCGTTCCGCGTGCTGGACACCGAGCACGGACGCCTGCATGTCCGCTTCGAGCTGGACCGCGCGACGGAAGAGGCGTTCCGCGCCGCCCTGGCCGTGCTGACCTGCGGCCTGGTGCCGCTCGATCACGCCGCCTGACGCGGTTCAGGTCATCTCGGCCCATGCCGATGTAATCGCGGCGGACGGTCCAAGCTGCGCGGCCGGGCGGGGAGCTTGATTCCAGGCCATATCATGGAGTACGTACATTCGATCGTGTGGGGCTGGCAGTAATGGATGGCACATGATCGTCGTCCGCTCGTGGTTGCAGCGCGTTGCCGTCGTGTTGCTGGCCTGCCACTTCCAGTTGCTGCCCGGTGCGGCGCGGGCGGAAACCCTGACGATGGGCGGCGTGGGCTGGTCGCTTGGCGTCATGCGGCACCTGGCCGACGCCTACACCCGCCGGCATCCGGACGTCACCATCGTCATCCCGCCCAGCGTCGGCAGCAACGGCGGCATCCGCACGCTGCTGGCCGGCAAGTTCGACGCCAGCTTTTCCTCGCGTGGGCTGACGGCCGAGGAGCAGGCGCAGGGCGCCGTCGCCATCCCGCTGTTCAAGACGCCGTTCGTCCTGGCCGTCTCCACCGAGGTGCGCGGCGACGTGGGCCTGACGAAGGAGGAGGTCGTCCGCGCCTTCGACCTCGCCATCCCGTCCTGGCCGGACGGCACGCCGCTGCGGATCCTCTTCCGGCCTGAGAGCGAGGCCGCCAACGGCGCGCTGATGCAGCACTTCCCCGGCATCGCCAAGGTTCTGGAGGAGGGGCGCAAGCGGCGCGGCGCCATCGTCCTGCAGACCGACCAGGAGGCGATGACGCAGGGCGAGCGCGTGCCCGGAACCCTCGTCCCGGCGACGCTGGCCGGCATCCTGGGCGAGGGGCGGGCGCTGAAGCCGGTCTCCATCGACGGGGTGGCGCCCACGGTGCCGGCGCTGGAGTCCGGCGCCTATCCCATGTGGATGGCGATGCGCGTCATCGTGGCGCCGCACACCGGCGACGCGGCGCGCGCCTTCATCGAGTTCTCGCGTTCGGCCGAGGGCAGGAGCATTCTGAGCCGGTACGGGGCCCTGCCGATCGACCGCCTGGATGAGTGACCGCCTCAAGAACGCCGGCAACGAACCCTTCGTCCGCCGCGCCCGCCGGCTGAGGGGGGTGCTGCTGTGGGTTCTGAGCGGGGTGGCGGCGGTCATCGCGATCGCCTTCCCGGCCAGCGTCTATTACGTCGGCTACGTCGAGACGGCGACGCGGCTGGACGCGCACGTCGATTTTTCGGCCGACGCGGCGTCGCAGATGGTCGTCACCTACCCCGACCACTGGCCGTTCCTGCGCGAGCGGCTGCGCGACGTGCTGACCTTCCAGCCGCTGTCGGAGAGTTCCTACCGCGAGGTGGTGTTCGATTCGACCGGCAGGCCGGTGGTCGAGATCGGCGGGCCGCAGCCGTGGCCGACGCTGACGCGGCGCGCCACCGTGGTGGACGGCCGCACCCCGGTCGGCCGGGTCGAGCTGACGCTGAGCCTGCGGCCGGTGGCGCTGAACGCGCTGATCGCCTTCGCCATCGGGGCCGCCGTGGCCGGCGTCCTGTTCGCCGCCATGCAGAAGCTGATGTTCCGCTTCATCGCCGAGGCGGTGTCGGAACGCACGCGCAGCCTGGAGGAGCACAACGCCCGCCTGGAGGCGACCATGGCCGATCTGCGCGCCGCCAAGGACGCGGCCGAGGTGGCCAACCGGGCGAAATCGCGCTTCGTCGCCAACATGAGCCACGAGATCCGCACGCCCATGAACGGCGTGCTGGGCATGCTGGAACTGCTGCAGGGCGAGGACCTGAGCGCCGAGCAGCGGCGGCTGGCCGCCATCGCCCATGATTCGGCGCTGTCGCTGATGGACATCATCAACGACGTGCTGGACTTCTCGAAGATCGAAGCCGGGCGGCTGACGCTGACGGCGTCGCGCATCGACCTCTGGCGGTTCCTGGAGGACACGGCGGAGCTGTTCCGGGGCACGGCGCGCAAGAAGGGGCTGTCGCTGTCGTGCGAGTTCGGGCCGGGCCTGCCGCGCCACGTGCAAGGCGACGCGCTGCGCCTGGGCCAGGTGATCGGCAACCTGCTGTCCAACGCCGTGAAGTTCACCGAGAGCGGGGCGGTGCAGATGCACGCGGCGCTGATCGAGGACCGGGGCGACCGGGCGGTGCTGCGCATCCAGGTGTCGGACACCGGCATCGGCATCGACGAGCCGATGCGCGGCCGGATCTTCGCCGCCTTCGTTCAGGCCGACGATTCCCTGACGCGCCGGTACGGGGGCAGCGGCCTTGGCCTGACCATCAGCAAGCAGCTGGTGACGATGATGGGCGGTACGGTCGGCGTCGACAGCGCCCCCGGCGCCGGCTCCACCTTCTGGTTTACGGTGGAACTGGCAAAGGATGGGGGGCAGGATGCCGGCGCCGGGCCGCCGGCCGCACGGCGCGCGCTGGTGGTGGTGGCCGACGCCGCGGTGGAGGGGCAGCTGACGCAGGCGCTGGACTTCCTGGGGGTTCGGGCGTCGGTCGTCCGGGACCACCGCGCGCTCACCGTCGCGCTGAAGGCCGGGGAGCCGGCGGGCGGCTGTGATCTGGCCATCGTCCACGCCGGCGACGGCGCAGGGCACGGGCGGGGCCACCTGCTGGGGACCGCCGCGCTGGCGCTGCTGCGCGGGCGCGTCCCGTTGCTGCTGGCCGGCCGGACGGACGTGAACGCGGCGGGGGCGGCGGAGGAAACGGTGGGCGAGCCGGTCCGCATCTCCGATCTGGCCGACGCCATGGGCCGGCTGCTGGCGGCCCCGGCGGCCGGCGGCGGCGCGGCGGTCGAGGTGCGCGCGGCGCCGGTGCGGGCGCGGGCCGGCCGCGCGCTGGTGGCCGAAGACAACGAGATCAACCGCGAACTGCTGCGCCGCGGGCTTGCCGCGCTGGGCCATCCGGCGGACCTCGTCCCCGACGGGCAGCAGGCGGTGGCGGCGTTCGAGCGGGGATCCTACGACATCGTCCTCATGGACGCCCACATGCCGGTGCTGGACGGCTTCGAGGCCACCCGCCGCATCCGCGCCATGGAAACGGAGGGGCGGCGGGTGCCGGTCATCGCCGTCACCGCCAGCGTGATGGACGAGGATCTCCAGCGCTGCCGCGAGGCGGGCATGGACGACTGCCTGGAGAAGCCGTTCACGCTGCAAGCGCTGCGCACGATGCTGGAACGCTGGCTGCCGTCGGATGCCGTGCCGCCGCCGCCCGCGCCACCGCCGGGCCGCGCCGCCGCCGGAATCCTGCGCGAGGCGGAGCGCTGCGTGGCGTCGATCGAGGCGGCGGTGGTCGCCGGGGATACGGCGACGGTCCGGCTGATGGCGCACTATGGCAAGGTGGCGTGCGCGCCGGTGGATGCGGCCGAACTCGCCGCGGCCTTCGCGCGGATCGAGGAGGCGGCGCGCGGCGGACCGGGGGAGGAACTGCGCGCCCTGCTGCCCGAACTGCGGGGGTGCCTGTCGCGGGCGGCGGACGCCCTGGCCGCGGATGCCGATCCGGCCGGGACGTAGCGCCGCCGGCGGGTGTGCGTCAGGGCGCGGCGGCGGCGAGCGCCCGGCGCGCGCGGCCGTCGTCCGGGCGCACCGCCAACGCGCGCCGCAACCATGCGGACGCCGGGTCCGGCTGGCCGCCCTGGAGCAGCACGAGGCCGAGGTTCCGCACGGTGTCCCCCTGGCCGGGATGCAGCGCCAGGGCACGATGGTAGTGGGCACGGGCGGCGTCTGGGCCGGCGGCGGCGCAGACGGCGGCCGCGAGGTTGGCGTGCGCCTGGGCCATGTCGCAACGCGCCGCCACCGCCCGGCGGAGTGCGGACACGGCTTCGGCGGGGCGGCCCAGGGCCAGCCGGACGGCGCCCAGGTTGGCGTACGCCGCCGGCGCGTCCGGGGCCAGGGCGGCGGCCTGGCGCAGGGCCATCTCCGCGTCCCCGAAGCGGCGCAGCGCGCACAGCGCCAGGGCGAGGTCGAGGTGGTAGGCGGCGTGGCCGGGGACGAAGCTGATGGCCTGCCCGATGCAGTCGGCCGCCTCGCCAGCGCGGCCGGCGTGCAGCGCGGCGACGCCCAGCAGGTGCCACGCGTCCGGGTCCGTGGGCGTGCGTTCCAGCATCGCGCCCAGGTGTTCCTCGGCCTCGGCGGTCCGGCCGCTTTGCAGGGCCTGGACGGCGGGACCGAGGACGTCGGTCGTCATGCGCGGTCGTCTCCGGTTGAAAGGGTGGCTGGCGGTACTATCGCGCAAGGCCGGGTGGTTTTCATCTGCGATCGTATGCTTGATCCGTGCCTGCGGGCATGCTTCCGTTCGGGCGCAGGACTGGTTTCGACGGCAGGATCCGCTTACCGATGACACGGCAGCCCTCGATTGGCCTGTTCACCGCCAGCTGGCTGCCGTTCGAGCGCGTGGAGCCGCTGCGCCTGCGCGCGCTGGCCGCCGAGGCGGCGCTGCAGGGCGCCGGCTTCTGCATCTTCCCGACCGACGGCGTGGATCTTCCGGGGGCGCGCGTGCACGGCTGGACGCTGGCGCCCGACGGCTGGCGCCGGCAGGCGCTGCCGCTGCCCGACGTGGTCATGAACCCGCTGCCGCCGGCCGACGACATCGACCTGCGGGTCTATCAGGAGCTGTTCCGGCGCATTCCCTTCACCACCGTGCGCCTGCCCGACAAGGTCGGCGTGGCCGAGATGCTGAACGGCACGCCGCTGGCGCCGCACGTCATCCCGTTCCGCCCGCTGGACCGCGCCCGCACGGCGGAATGCCTGGACGGCTTCCTGGCCGAGCACGGGCGCATCGTGCTGAAGCCCGCGCGCGGGCGGCGCGGCAGCGGCATCCGCTTCCTGGCGCGCGTCGAGGGCGGCATCCTGGTGCGCGAACAGGCCGGCGAGCGCACGGTGTCGCTGGGCGAGCTTGTCCAGACGATCGAGGCGCAGGGCGACGAGCCGTGGGTCTTGCAGAAGCTCATCGTGTCGCGGGCGCGCGACGGGCGCAGCTTCGACATCCGCGTGCACGTCCACAAGGACGGCGCCGGCGCCTGGGACGTGGTGCGCGCCTATGTGCGGCTGGGCGAGGCCGGGCTGTTGGTGGCGAACACCAGCCGGGGCGGCTACCAGGGCGACGTCGGGCATTTCTTCGCCGGGCTGAAGGATGCGGGGGAGGCGCTGGTGCAGCGGCTGAAGGCCGTGGCCCTGGCGACCGCGGCGGAACTGGACCGGCGGCACCAGTTCGCCATCGACGAGCTGGGCGTCGACCTGCTGGTGGACGGTGCGCTCGGCATCTGGATCGTCGAGGTGAACACCCACCCGCAGAGCCGCTACCATGAGTTCGAGCGGGCGCGCTTCGCCGTGGCCTACGCGCTGCACCGCGCGCGGACCCGCTATCTTCCGGGTGCGGGTGACCCCGGCCGGTCGGAGGGCTTGCCGGCCGGCTGAATCGCGGCCATTTTCATGGCGGTGCCGCACGGACATAAGAACGGCGCCGACAAGAACGAAGTGCGGGGGAGGAACGGCACTGATCGGGCGGTACGATCCGACGCTCGTTCTGCTGTCGGTGTTGCTGGCGGTCCAGGGGGCGTACGTCAGCCTGGCGCTGGCCCGCGACACGGCGGCCGAGACGGGGCTGCGGCGCCGGCTGATGCTGGCGGCGTCCTCGTTCGTGCTCGGCACCGGCATCTGGACCATGCATTTCGTCGGCATGCTGGCGCTGTCGCTGCCGGTTCCGGTCGATTACGACATCCTGCTCACCCTCGTTTCGGCGCTGGCCGCCATCCTCACCGTGGGCGTCGCCGTGGCGCTGGCGGTCGCCGGGCCGCCGTTGGGAACGAAGCCCGGGGTGAACCGCATCCTGCTGGCCTCCGTCGCCATGGGGGTGGGCATCGCCACCATGCACTACATCGGCATGCACGCCATGCGCATGCACGGCACGCTGGTGCACGATCCGCTGATCGTCGCGCTGTCGGTGGCGATCGCGGTGGCCTCGTCGGCGCTATCGCTGTGGCTGGCCTTCGGGCATGGGCGCCGCGCGCCGCTGGTGGTGGCGGCGGTGGCCATGGCGCTGGCCATCTCCGGCATGCACTACACCGCCATGTGGGCGGCGGACTTCACGGACGGCGGGCACGTGGCGGCCGCGGGGGCCGGGGCGCCGGCCATCCCGTCGGGCGTGCTGGCGGTGGTGGTGGCGGTGGTGGCCTTCGTGATCTCCGCCGCCTTCCTGCTGGCGCTGGTGCCGGACGGCGCCGCGGCGCCGGGGGCGCGCAAACCGGGGCCGGCGCCGGTGGTGATGGTGGAGGAGCGGGACGGGCGCGTGCCGGTGCTGAAGAACGGCGCCACGGTGCTGCTCAGCCAGTCCGACATCGTGTCGGTGGAGGCGGACGCGCACTACAGCCGGCTGTTCGACGGGCAGGCGACGTACTTCTGCAACCTGTCCATTTCCGAGGTGGAGCGCCGGCTGGACCCGGCGCGCTTCATCCGCGTGCACCGCAGCCACATCGTGCGCAAGGAGGCCATCGCCGGCTTCCGGCGCGAGGGCAGCCACGGGCACGTGCGCCTGTCCTGCACCCCGCCGCGCGAGATCCCGGTGAGCCGCGGGCGGATCCTGACGGTGCAGCAGACGTTGGGGGTGTGAGGGATCCCCGAACGGAAGCGCTGACACGCCGCAATCTGTCAACGCCTCTCCACCGTCATGCCCGGCCTTGTGCCGGGCACCCACGCACTCCGACCGATCCAAGGTGCGTGGGTGCCCGGGACTGGGCCCGGGCATGACGAATTGGGGACATGTCCTTTCTGACGCGCGTGGCGCTTATCCGGCCTGCCAGACGATCTTGCCGGGGTTGGCCTGGAAGTCCATGTGGACGGTGACGGCGAGGTCGACGTGCACCTTGGCCGACGTGCCGTCGGTCTGGAAGCCGAAGTCCTCGACCACCCGGTGGCTGGCGTAGCCGTCGGCGACGGTCAGCGTCCAGTCGCCGAGCAGCGGCCAGGCGCCGCGGAAGTCGTTGATGTGCATGGGGCAGTTGACCAGCGCCTGGTAGCAGGCCTTGCCGCTGTCGGCGGCGTCGCGGAACTGCTTCAGGTTCACCACCGGCACCGTGCCGGTCAGCAGCATCGCCGCCGCGTCGGCCACCACCACCATGCCCTCGGCCAGCCCGCCGGGCTCGACCAGGTTCTTCAGCACGTCGCCGGCGTCGGCCACGAGGTCGGCCAGCGTCTTCCACAGCCCGCCCAGGGAGGCCTGGGCGCTCTGCGCCGTCAGCAGCGGCGCCACCTCGCCCTGGCAATCCGAAGACAGCCGGTGGAACAGCATGGTCTCGGCCTGGAAGGTGGTCGGGCCGCTGCAGCCGGCGGGCACGGTGATGCGGCCCATGGACTTGGCGAAGCCCCAGCTCTCGCGCCCGCAGGCGATGGGGATCATCGCGTCCGGGAACATGTAGGGCATCCACACCAGGAGGCGCGGCAGGCGGCCCTTGCGGTGCTCGATCACCGGAAGCCAGAGCGAGGCCTCCTTGTAGGGGATCCAGCCGAACTCCTCGGTCGGGCTGGTGCAGCGGCCCACCGACAGGAAATTGGCGGCGGCGAAGGGGCCCAGCACCTCGTACCGCACGGCGCCGCCGCTGGCGGCGTTGAGGATCCGGTCCACCAGGGCCTGGGTGCGCGCCGGGTCGGCGCGCACGAAGAACAGGGTGGAGTAGCTGTCGTCGAAGACGCCGGGGGCGGCGATCGACACCTCCCCGTGGCCGCGGAAGGAGACGTAGTCGGGCAGGGCCATCACTTCGCTCCGTTCAGCCAGTTTTCGCCGGAGATGTACAAGGGCTCACCCGAGATGGCGCGGGCCGCCTGCATGCCGGACATGACGGTGGCCTCCACGCACGAGGTGTTGAGGCCGGTGCGGATCCAGCAGCCGGCGAGGTAGAGGTTGTAGAACCCGCTCTCGTCCGTGCGCAGGCGCCATTGGGTGGAGCCGACGGCGCTGCCGGGCAGCGTCTCCGTCGGATCGACGTTGGAGCGGATGATCTGGTTGCGGAAACGCTCCACCCCCTCGCCGTTCGCCGGGTCGTCCAGCATGTTCCAGTCGAAGCCCGACGCGGTCATCGCCTTGGGCCAGAAGTAGCGGGCGTAGCCGTTCAGCCAGTCCACGCCGCTCTGCGTCACCGTGTCCAGCGCCCTGGCCGGCACCGACAGGTCGGTGGAGGGCTGGGCGACGAGGTCGGTCTTCCAGACGCCGCAGATGTAGTGCACGGACTTCGGCCGGGGTGCCGTGGTGTCGGTCCACGGCTCGTATTTGAGGGTCTGCTGCATCTCGGCCCAGATCGACCAGGGCTCCGGCCCGGCGACGGCGGCGGGGCGCTCCACCTCCCAGCCGAGGCCGGGGAGGTCGGGGCCGCACCACAGCTGCATGGACATGGTCGGGATGATGCCGATGTTCTCGGTCATCGCGTTGAAGCGCGGCCGGGCGGCCTGCAGGGCGGCGGCCAGCGTCGGCTCGTCGTTCATCTTCTTGAAGCCGCCCAGCGAGATGCCGAGGACGGCGATGTCGAAGTCCTTGCCGCGCTGGAGCACCTCCTCGCCCACCGGCGGGACCGGGCACCAGTGCGATTCGAGGTTGGACTTGTGGTCGTCCAGCACCTTCTTGATGGCCGTACCGTTCTCGATCTGCTCCCAATAGGGCTCGATCGGCCAGACGTGGAGGATCTTGCCGTCGCCCTCGCGCCGGACGATGCCGGTGGCGCGGTAGGCGTCGTCGCCGCCGATGACGTTCACCTGCTTGGCGAGGCGAATGCGGTCCACCAGGGCGCCGTCCTCGGTCAGGCCCAGTTCCTCGACGCGGCGGAAGAACTTCACCTTCACGCCGCACTGCTGGAGAAGCTGGTAGATGGGGGCGACGATCACCTCGCCCATGCCGGCTTCCATGTTGAAGAGCACGGCTTCCTTGCAGGTGGCGTACATGCGCACGCAGCTGAGCGAGGCCACGCCCGCCGCCCAGTTGGGCGCGTGGAAGTCGCCGTCCTTGTACTGCATGAAGGTGTCGTAGCAGGTGCGCAGCGAGCAGCACTTGGCGAGGTTCTCAGGCACGCCGCCGTGGTTGATCAACCACTGCGTGAATTCCTGCGCATCCAGCTCGTCCGCCGTCTTGCCCTCGATGATGTAGTCGGCGATGACGCCGGTGGCGAAGGGCACCATGAAGGTCAGGAAGTCGCGCGCCACGAGGCTGCTGGGCAGGCTGTCGATGGCCCGGTTGATCTGGCGCAGCAGCCACAGGATGCCGCGGTAGCTGTCGGCCGTCGCGGTGGCGTCGTCGCCCCTGTCCAGCGCGGCGCGCGCCCAGCGGTGGGCGACCACGGCGGCGTCCTGCACGGTGGCGATGGCGGCGCCCTTCAGCAGCGCCTCCGCCTGTTCGATGTGGCGGACCTGCTTCTCGCCCCAGGCGATGATGCTGTCGCGGAAGCCGCGGGCCAGCGGCTCGGGCAGGGCGCGGTGGTCGTCGGGGACCGTGGGAATGGCGGCGTCGATGGTGCCCGGCACCAGCTTGCCGTTGACGACGAGGCCGGTCAGCTCGTTCCAGTTGGCGAAGACGTCGCGGATCAGGCCGACCAGCGACACCACCGCCTGGCGCGGCGTGGGCATGACGTTGCCGTCGCCCGGCGTGCCGCCCAGGTGCGGCCACGTCAGCGGCCAGTAGGCGGGGCTGCCGTCTTCCAGTTGCATGCCGATGGGGGTGAAGTCGTGCCGCTTCAGCGCGTCGCGCCAGGTGCGCAGCGCCTCCGTCTCCGGCGGGTTCAGCGCCGTGAAGACGTCCTGCATCATCTTGAAGGCGTTGTTGTAGTAGCCGAACCAGACGTGCAGGCCATGCTCCTGTATGCGGCCGTAACGGTCGCGTCCGGTGGCCCCCTTGCCGCCCAGGCGCCAGCCCATCTGGTAGACGGTGACGTCGAAGCGGTCGCGCAGCTCTTGCGTGTTGCACAGATGATAGGCCGTGGTCAGCGAACCGACGCCGCCGCCCAGAATCGCAACCTTGATCTTCCCCATGGGTCCCCCGCTGTGTATGCCGCCTGCGGCTTCGCACGCCACTGTGCGCACGCAACCGGCCGGCAACAATTCCGGATGCATCTTAGGACGAATTGTCGCGATTCGCATCGTTTGTGCGCGTTGGCCGCAGCAAAACGTGTGAGCGGGTTGTCACACATTCGTCACGGTAGAAAAGACTGTGATCGCGGGGCTTTGCCCGCTTGCATGGCCGTGTTGGCCCACCCTACAATTCCCCGCGACAAGAGGCGCGCCGGGCGGCCACCGTGCCGTGCGCCAGGGACCTGTGGGAACTCTGCACTTTGACGTCGCTGCCTGGCTATCGCGTGCTGGAGACGCTGCACACCGGCACCCGTTCGACGGTGCTGCGGGCCGTGCGCCAGCAGGACGGGCTGCCCGTCGTCTGCAAGCTGCTGGGGCAGGAACTGGCGGCGCCGGAGGATCTGGCGTCGTTCCGCCGCGAGTACGCCATCACCCGCCGCCTGCGCCACGCGGAGATCGTCGAGGCGCTGGATTGCGTGCCGCACGGCGGTGGCATGATGATGGTGTTCCGCGACATCGGCGGCACCTCGCTGGACGTGCTGTACGACCGCCGCAGGATGGACGTCGGCACCTTCCTGGACATGGCGCTGCGCGTGGTGGACGCGCTGGCCTGCATCCACGACGCCGGCATCGTGCACAAGGACATCAACCCGTCCAACATCGTGTGGAACGCGCCGGGCGGGCAGCTGAACGTCATCGACTTCGGCATCGCGTCGGAGCTGTCGCGCGAGGAGGCGGCGGGGGCCGCCGACTCCGTCGAAGGCACGCTGGCCTACATGGCGCCGGAGCAGACCGGGCGCATGAACCGCGCCATCGACTACCGCGCCGACTTCTACGCGCTGGGCGCCACTTTCCACGAATGCCTGGCCGGCCGCCCGCCGTTCGAGGGGCGTGACGCGCTGGAGCTGGTGCACTGCCACATCGCCCGGGCACCCGTGCCGGTGCACAAGCTGAACCCGGCGGTGCCGGAGGCGCTGTCGGCCATCGTCGCCCGGCTGCTGGCCAAGGACCCGGAGGATCGCTACCAGAGCACCTTCGGCCTGCGCGCCGACCTGGAGCAGTGTCAGGAGGAATGGCAGGCGAACGGCGCGGTGGAGCCGTTCCCGCTGGGCCGGCGCGACGTGCGGTCGGTGCTGCGCATCCCGCAGAAGCTGTACGGCCGCACCGCGCAGTTCCGCGTGCTGCACGACGCCTTCAACCGCGTCGCGGCGGGCGGGCACGAGCTGCTGCTGGTCGCCGGCTATTCCGGCGTGGGCAAGTCGGCGCTGGTGCGCGAGCTGCACAAGCCGGTGGTTGCCCGGCACGGCTTCTTCGTGTCCGGCAAGTTCGAGCAGCTGAAGCGCGACATCCCCTACGCGCCGCTGATCCGCGCCTTCCAGGACCTGGTGCGGCAGACCGCGGCCGGCGGGCCGGAACGGCTGGAGGCGTGGCGGGGCAAGCTGCGCGCCGCGCTGGGCCCCAACGGCCGGCTGATCACCGACGCCATCCCGGAGGTGGAGCGGCTGATCGGCGCGCAGCCGCCGGTGCCCGACCTGGGCCCGGCCGAGGCGCACGAGCGGTTCGTCTACGTCTTCCGCAACTTCGTGCGCGTCTTCGCGGGGCCGGAGCACCCGCTGGTGCTGTTCCTGGACGACCTGCAATGGGCCGATCTGGCCTCGCTGCGGCTGCTGGAAGGGCTGGTGGCGGACGGCGACCTGCGGCACCTGATGGTGGTCGGCGCCTACCGCGACACCGAGGTGGACGGCGCGCACCCGCTGCGCCACGCCCGCGACGCGCTGGAGAAGGCCGGCGTGCGCATCCAGGAGGTGACGCTCGCCGGCCTCGATGAGGACGCGGTGGTGCAGTTGCTGTCCGACACGCTGCACAGCGCGCCGGACCGGGTGCGGCCGCTGGCCGCGCGGCTGACCGCCAAGACGCTGGGCAACCCGTTCTTCCTGGGCCAGTTCCTGGAGTCGCTGGAGCGGCGCGGGCTGATCGCCTTCAACCGCGTGAGCGGCGCCTGGGCCTGGGACCTCGCCGCCATCGAGCGGCAGGAGCTGGAGCAGATGGCGGCGGACGTGGTGACGTTCGTCGTGCAGCGCATCCGCGAGCTGCCGGGCGAGACGCTGGCGGTGGTGCCGACGGCGGCGTGCATCGGCAACGCCTTCGACCTGGGCACCCTGGCCGAGGTGACCGACCACGCGCCGGCCGACACGGCGGTGGCGCTGTGGCCGGCGCTGCTGGCCGGGCTGGTGGTGCCGCTGGACGATGCCTACCGCTACGCCGACGTGGGCGGGGTGGAGGTGCGCGTCTCCTACCGCTTCGTGCACGACCGGGTGCAGCAGGCCGCCTACTCCCTGCTGAGGGACGAGGAGGCGCTGGCCTGCCACCTGAAGGTCGGGCGGGCGCTGCGGCACGGGGGCGAGAGCGGCGAGCGGCTGTTCGACATCGCCAACCACCTGAACCGCGCGTCCGGCCTGATGGACGCGGCCGAGCGCGAGGAACTGGCGGAGCTGAACCTGCGGGCCGGGGAGGCGGCGCGGGCGTCCGCCGCGCACGGGCCGGCCATGGCCTACCTGAAGGCGGGCATCGGCCTGTTGCCGCCCGACGCCTGGGCGCGGCGTTACGATCTGGCGCTGGCGCTGAACGTCACGGCGGCGGACATCGCCGCGGTGAACGGCGACGCGACGCTGACGCAGCGCGCGGCGGAGGCGGTGCTGACGCGGGCGCGCGGCGACCTGGACCGCGCGCGGGCGCATCTGGCGCTGATCCAGCTGCACGTGGCGCGGCAGAACCTGCCCGACGCGGTGGCGGCGTGCCGCGCGGCGCTGCTGCTGCTGGACAGCGCGGTGCCGGAGAAGCCGACCATGGGCCATGTGCTCATGGAGGTGATGAAGACCAAGCTGGCGTTGCGCGGGCGCAGCGAGGACGCGCTGGTGGGCCTGCCGCCCACCGCCGACCCGCGGCTGCTGACCATCGGCAACGCCATGTCGCGCGCACTGGCGACCACCTACCTGCACGACACCAACCTGTTCACCATCATGGTGCTGCGGCTGGTGCGGCTGTCCGCCACCCAGGGGCCGCAGCCGGCGTCGTGCATCGCCTACGCCACCTACGGCCTGATCTGCTGCGCGGTGTTCGGCGACATCCCCGGCGGCGCGCTGTTCGGGCGGGTGGCGCTGCGCCTGCTGGACCGGCTGCCGGACACCAGTGCCGCGCGCTGCCAGACGCTGTTCGTCGCCAAGCTGTTCATCGAGGTGTGGCATCGCCCGGTGGCCGACACGCTGGACGACCTGCTGGACGCGCACCGCATCGGGCTGGAGACCGGCGACCTGGAGTACGCCGCGTACTGCCTGAACAACACGGTGGCGCAGCACGTCTTCCTGGGCCGGCGCCTGCGCGCCGTGCGCGACACGGCGGCCGAGTACCACGCGATCTGCGCCAAGCTGAACCAGGAAACCGCCATCGGCGCCCTGAAGCCCTACCGGCAGGCCATAGCCAACCTGCTGGGCGAGACGGAGGACCCGACCGCCTTCGCCGGGCCGCTGCTGGTGGAGAGCGTGGACGTCGCCGACCTGACGGCGCGCGGCAACCTGCTGGCGGTGGAGATCACCTACGCGCAGCTCGCCTACCTGAACCTGCTGTTCGGCAAGCTGGACCGGGCGCGCCACTACGCGGCACTGCGCCGCCGCCACGCCGACCGGGCGAGCGGCATGGCGATGGGGCTGCGCAGCGCCACCATCGGCGCCATCATCGACTGCGCCGCCTGGGACCGGCTGAGCCGCGCCGAGCAGCGGCGGGCGTGGTTCGGCGGCAGCCGGGTGGAGCGGCAGCTGCGCCGGGCGGCGCAGCACGCGCCGGCGAACTTCACCCACCTGCACCGGCTGCTGCAGGCCGAGCGGCTGCGCGCCGCCGGACGGGTGGAGGGGGCGTGGCCGCTGTACGTGCAGGCGATCGACGCCGCGCGCGACCACGGCTATGTCCACGACGAGGCGTTCGCGTGCGAGCGGGCCGGCGGGCTGGCGCTGGCGCGAGGCGACCGCACGACGGCGCGCGCCCTGCTGAACCGGGCGCGGCACGCCTATGTGCGCTGGGGTGCGCTCGCCAAGGTGCAGGCGCTGGACGTGCATCTGGTGGAGCTGTTCGGCGAGGCGGTGCCGTCCGACGAGACGGAAGCCACGGCCGTGCCCTCCGCCACCCAGCGGCGGCGCCGCTCGACCTCGGCCGGCAACACGACGGGTGCGCATCTGCTGGACGTGGCGACGGTGATCCGCGCCTCCCAGGCGCTGGCGCAGGACATCCGGCTGGGCGACCTGCTGCGCGCGCTGATGCAGATCGTCATCGCCAACGCCGGCGCCTCCAAGGGCTACCTGCTGCTGGAGACGGAAGGCGAGTGGCGCATCGAGGCGGAGGCCGCCGTCGACCGCGACACGCTGGAAGTGCTGCAGTCCCGCCCCATCGGCGGGCCGGAGGAGGGCGGGGCGCCGGTGCTGGCGCGCAGCGTGGTCGAGGCGGTGGTGCAGCGCCAGGAGCCGGTGGTGCTGGACGACGCGGCGGCCGACGGCGACTTCCTGCACGACGCCTACGTGGTCAGCGCGCAGCCGCGCTCGGTGCTGTGCCTGCCGCTGCGCAACCGCAACCGGCTGGTCGGCATCCTCTATCTGGAGAACCATCTGGCGGCCGGCGTCTTCAGCCCGGAACGGCTGGAGCTGCTGAACCTGCTGTCGGCGCAGATCGCCATGGCGATCGAGAACGCCCGCCTGTACGACGGGCTGGAGCGGATGAACCGCACCCTGGAGGCGCAGGTGGCCGAGCGCACGCAGGAGCTGACGGAGCAGTCGCAGCTGCTGCGCGCCACGCTGGCGAGCATGAGCGACGGCCTCGCCGCCTTCGACGCGGACGAGCGGCTGCGCGTGTGGAACGAGCGGGCCATCAAGCTCTTCGGCATCCCGCCGGAGCTGGCCGAGGTGGGGGCGCCGCACCGCGCGCTGATGGACGCGGTCAACGGCTCGGGTGCGCTGCTGGACGACATGCGGCGCTCCGACCTGATCAGCGGCCCCGGCGAGGTGGAGTTCGCCGACGGCCGCGTCGTGCAGGTGCGCCGCAACCCCATGCCGGACGGCGGGGCCGTGCAGATCTACCTGGACGTGACCGAGGACCGCCGGCGCGAACGCGACCTGCGCGAGGCGCACGAGCAGCTGCGCGCCGCCCACACGCAGCTGCAGGCGGCCCAGCAGCAGCTGGTGCAGGCGGAGAAGATGGCGTCGCTGGGCGCCCTGGTGGCCGGCGTGGCGCACGAGATCAACACGCCCATCGGCATCGCCATGACCAGCAGCTCGTATCTGGCCGACCGCATCGGGCAGATCGACCAGATCAGCAAGACCGGCAAGCTGCGCCGCAGCGACTTCGACCTGTTCATCGACGAGGCGCGGATGTCCGCCTCGCTGATGCTGAGCAACATCGCGCGCGCCGCCGACCTGGTGCAGAGCTTCAAGCTGGTGGCGTCGGACCAGGCGCGCGGCGACCGCCGCCGGTTCGAGCTGAAGACCTACCTGGAAGAGGTGCTGATGAGCCTGCGCCCGACGTGGCACAGGCCGGGGCACGAGGTGACGCTGGACTGCCCCGGCGGCATCGAGATGGACAGCTATCCCGGCGTGCTGGCGCAGATCGTCACCAACTTCATCACCAACTCCATCGTGCACGGGTACGAGGAGGGGCAGCGGGGGCGCTTCGCCATCGCCGTGCGCCCGGCGGGACCGGAGTGGGTGGAGATGGTCTACACCGACGACGGCCGCGGCATCCCGGCGGAGAACCGCGCCAAGATCTTCGAGCCGTTCTTCACCACACGGCGCAGCGCGGGGTCCACGGGCCTGGGCCTGCACATCGTGTTCAATCTGGTGACCGGGCAGCTGGGCGGGACCATCGGCCTGGATGCGGCGGACGGTGGGGGCACGCGCTTCACCGTCCGCTTCCCGGCGACGGCCCCCGCCGCGCAGCTGAGCGAAGTGACGGAGCAGGGCTAGTTCTTGCCCCGTGGCCGGGGACGCGGTGTCGTTCGGGCTTGAACGTTGGGTTTTCGGCTTTGGCCTCAACCCAACCTACGGGCGCGCGCGTTTTGCCGTAGGTTGGGTTGAGCGGCAGCGAAAACCCAACGTCGGCTACAGTCCCCTTACAGCCCCAGGTACGCCTGCTTGACGCGGTCGTTGGCGAGCAGGGCTTCGCCGCTGTCGGTCAGCGTGATCTCGCCGGTCTCCAGGACGTAGCCGCGGTCGGCGATGGCGAGTGCCGCGTAGGCGTTCTGCTCCACCAGGAAGATCGTCGTGCCGGTGCGCTTCAGCGCCTGGACGGCGTTGAAGATCTCGCCCACCAGGAGCGGCGCCAAGCCCATGCTGGGCTCGTCCAGCAGCAGCACGCGGGGGCGGGCCATCAGGGCGCGGCCGATCGCCACCATCTGCTGCTGGCCGCCGGACAGCGTGCCGGCCGGCTGGTGCCGCTTCTGCTTCAGGATCGGGAACATCGCGTACATGCGTTCCAGGTCCTGGTCCGGGTTGCCGCCGCGGCGGAAGGCGCCCAGGCGCAGGTTGTCCTCGACCGATAGGGGGCCGAAGAGCTGCCGGCCCTCGGGCACCTGCAGGATGCCCTCGGCGACGCGCTGGTGCGGCGACATGCGGGTGATGTCGACGCCATCGAACTTGATGGTGCCGCTGGTCGCCGTCTGCACGCCCGACAGAGTGCGCAGCAGCGTCGTCTTGCCGGCGCCGTTGGCGCCGACCAGCGCCACCAGCTCGCCCTCCGCCACGCCGACGCTGACGGACTTAAGGGCATGGATGCGGCCGTAATGGCTGTCGAGGCCGCTGACCTCCAAGAGCACGGGGGTGTCCTCCGTTAAGGCATGGAGCCGAGGTAGGCGGCGATGACGTCGGGGTTGGACCCGACCTCCGCCGGCGTTCCCTCGGCCAGTTTGCGGCCGTAGTTCAGCGCCAGGATGTGGTCGGAGATGCCCATGACCATCTTCATGTCATGCTCGACCAGGATGACGGTGACGCCGCGCGCCGCGACGTGCTTGATCAGCTCGTCGATCTCGCGGCTTTCGGTGGCGTTCAGGCCGGCCGCCGGTTCGTCGAGCAGAAGCAGCTTCGGCTCGGCCGCCAGGGCGCGGGCGATCTCCAGGCGCTTCAGGGCGCCGTAGGGCATGGAGGAGGCGTGCGCGTCCAGGTACTTGCCCAGGCCCACCTCGCGCATCAGCTCGGCCGCGCGCTCGCGCGCCTCGGCGTCCTTGCGGCGGACGGAGGGGAAGCGGAGCAGGGCCGGCAGCAGGCGGCGGTCGAGGTGCAGGTGGCGGCCCACCATCACGTTCTCGAGCGCCGTCATGTTGAAGAAGATCTGCAGGTTCTGGAAGGTGCGCGACATGCCGCGCTCCGCCAGCTTGTAGGGCGCCATGCCCGACACCGTGGCGCCGTCGAACAGGATGGTGCCGCCCGACGGCTTGTAGACGCCGGTGATCAGGTTGAACAGCGTGGTCTTGCCCGCCCCGTTCGGCCCGATGATCGAGTGGATCTTGCCCTGCTGGATGGTGAAGCTGAGGTCGCCGATGGCCAGCACGCCGCCGAACTCGCGGCTGAGGTTGTCCACCTGCAGCAGGTGGCGGGCGGCGGCGGTGGCGGCCTTGGCCGGGGCGGGGATCGCGGCGGCGGCAGTCGTCATGTTTGTCGTCGCGTTCATGGAAGCCTCCAGGGTTCCGGTCATGCCCGCCTCCGCGGCGTCAGCAGCCCTTCCAGCGTGGGCAGCAGGCCCTTGGGCATGAAGACCATGGTCAGCATCATGATGGCGCCCAGCACCATCTCCTGATAGTCCTGGAAGACGGTCAGCACCTGGGGCAGAAGGGTGAGGATGACCGCGCCGACGACCGCGCCGAAGGTGGAGGCCATGCCGCCGAACACCACCATGGTCACCAGCTCGATCGACTTGAAGAAGTCGGCCTTGGCCGGGGTGATTAGGCCGGTGTAGTGGGCGAACAGGCTGCCCGCCACGCTGGCGAACACCGCCGACAGCACGAAGACCATCACCTTGTAGGACGTGGTGTCGACGCCCACGACCTCCGCCGCCACCTCCGACCCGTGCACGGCGCGCAACGCCCGGCCGACGGGGCTGTCGATCAGGTTGAGCGAGAGCCAGACGGCGAGGATGAGCAGGGCGCCCACGACCCAGTACCAGACCTTCTCGCCGTACAGCTCGAACCCGAAGAGGGTGAAGGGATCGACCATCATGCCGTCCGGGCCGCCGGTGACCTTCGTCTCCGTGCGCAGGATGATGGACACGATGATGCCGATGCCCAGCGTCGCCATGGCGAGGTAGTGGCCCTTCAGGCGCAGGATCGGCTTGGCCAGCAGGAAGGCCAGGATGCCCACGACGAGCGCGCCGGTCAGCAGCGCCAGGACCGGCGGCCACTTGTAGGTGCTGACCAGCACGCCCGACGCGTAGGCGCCGATGCCGAAGAAGCCGGCGTGGCCCAGGCTGATCTGCCCGGCGTAGCCGATGAGCAGGTTGAGCCCGACGCAGACCACCGCGTTGAAGCCGGCGAGGATCGCCACGTCGAGGTAGAAGTTGTTGGTCAGCGCCAGCGGCAGCAGGGCGATGATGGCGGCGAGCAGGAGGAGGCTGGCGTTGCGGTTGATGAGCATGTCCGCGTCCTCACACGCGCTCGGTGCCGCGCTTGCCGAACAGCCCGTTGGGCATGAACAGCAGCACGAGCAGGATGATGACGAAGGCCATGGCGTCCTTGTAGGCGGAGGAGATGTAGCCCGCACCCAGCGTTTCGGCGACGCCGACGATAACGCCGCCGACCACCGCGCCCACGCCGTTGCCGAGGCCGCCCAGCACGGCGGCGGTGAAGCCTTTCAGGCCCAGCATGATGCCCATCTCGGTCGAGGCGAAGTTGATCGGCGCCACAACCGCGCCGCCGATGGCGCCCAGCGCCGCCGACATGGCGAAGGCGGCCAGCACGACGAGCTTGACGTTGACGCCGACGAGCTGCGCGGCCAAGCGGTTGTGCGAGGTCGCCAGCATGGCCTTGCCGGCCAGCGTGCGGTTGAAGAAGAAGCCGATGGCGAGGATCAGCACCAGCGCCACGCCCATCACCCACAGCGACTGCGGCATGACGGAGGCGCCCAGGACGCCGATCGGCGTCTCGCCCGAAAAGGCGTCGAGGCGGCGGATGTCCTTGCCCCAGATCAGGTCGGCGACGCCGCGCAGGAAGATCGACGCGCCGATCGTGATGATGATCAGCGTGGTGATCGAGGCGTTGCGGGCGCGCTCCACCGTGAACTTGGCGACCAGCACGCCGACCAGCATGGCGGCCGCGGTGCCTGCGGCGATGGCCAGCGGCAGCGGCACGCCCGAGGCGGTCAGCACGGCGGCGGCCATGCCGCCGATCATGATGAACTCGCCCTGGGCGAAGTTGATCACGTGGCTGGCGTTGTAGATGATGGAGAACCCCAGACCGGCCAGCGCATAGATCGCGCCGATCGTGATTCCCGACAGCAGGTACTGCAAGAACTCGGCAAACATCGTCCCGTCGTCTCCTCCCGGGGCTGGCCGGCTGCCATTCTCTGGCCGTCATCCCCGCACAGGCGGGGATCCATGTTTCGCGCGACGTCCCGTTGCGGGGCGTGCGTGGATCCCTGCCTGCGCGGCGATGGCGAAAGAAAAAAGAAGGTATTGAAGTGTCGGTGTGGCGCGATGCCCCTCCCCCATCGCGAGGGGAGGGGCGTTCCGCGCTTACTTCGCCAGCGTCCAGTCGCCCTGCTTGACCTCGACCATGTGGAAGGCGTCGAGGCCCAGGCCCATGTGGTCGGTCGGCGACATGTTCACCACGCCGCCGGTGCCGATGTAGCCCTTGGTCTGCTCGATGGCGTCGCGGACCTTGGCCCGGTCGGTGCCGCCGGCGCGCTTCACCGCGTCGAGGTAGATCATCAGGCCGTCGTAAGCGTGGCCGGCGAAGGTCGACGGTTCGGCCCCGAAGGCGGTCTTGTAGGTCTGCGTGAACTCGGTCACGACCTTCTTCTGCGGGTCCTTGTCCGAAAGCTGCTCGGCCACCACGAGGCCGGCGGCGGGCAGGCGCACCCCCTCCGACGCACCGCCGGCGAGCTTGATGAACTCCTTCGAGGCCACGCCGTGCGACTGGTAGAGCGGCAGCGTCATGCCGATCTGGCGGTAGTTCTTGGTCACCACCGCCGGGCCCTGGCCCAGGCCAAACACCAGCACCGCCTGGGCGGCCGGGTTGTTCTTGATCTTGGTGAGCTGGGCGGTGACATCGGTGTCCTTGGCGCCGTAGGTCTCGTCGGCGACGATCTCGATGTTCCACTTCTTGGCCACGGCCAGCGTCTCGGCCCGGCCGGACTTGCCGAAGCCGGAGTCCTCGGAGACCAGCGCCAGCTTGGTCAGGCCGCGCTTCTTCAGGTCCTCCATGACCTTCTCGGCGGCCATGCGGTCGGTGTGCGGGGTCTTGAACACCCACTTCTTCACCGGCTCGACGATGACGACGGCGCCGGCCAGGGAGATGAACGGGACCTCGCCGCGCTCCACCAGCGGCACGGCGGCCATGGTGGCGGCGGTGGTGGTGCCGCCGATGATGACGTCCACCTTGTCGCTCTCGATCAGGCGCTTGGTGAAGGATGCCGCCTTGTCGGCCGCGCCGGCGTCGTCGTAGAGCACCAGTTCCAGCGGACGGCCGTTGACGCCGCCAGCCTTGTTGATCTTCTCGACGTACAGCTCCATCACCTTCTTCTCGGGCTCGCCGAGGAAGGAGGCCGGGCCGGTGGCCGACAGGATCGAGCCGATCTTGATCGGATCGGCGGCGCCGGCGGTCCCGGCCGAGAGGCTGAGGGCCACCGCGGCGGCGGTCACCATCAGGTGGAAAATGCGCTTGCCCATTCGTTTCTCTCCCAACGTTATTGCCCTGGTGGCCTTACGGGGGCGGTCTTGTCGGGGCCGTTTTCGCGCCCGCTTTCCGTGCCGCCATTCCCGTGAGTAAGTTGCAACCGAAACTGTTGCGTCAAGCAAAAAGTCCGATGGCGGACGGTTTGGGCCGCCACGGACCGTTCCGCATCCGTCAGGCGCCGGCGAGGAGTCCCGCCAGACGGGTCCGCGCCGCGCCGAACGCCTCCACACTGTCCTCGTACGCGTCGCGAGCCTGGGCGTACGCCTCGACCCGGTCAGTGGCGATGCCGTCGGCGAACAGACTGACGTGCAGCGCCTCGCATCGGTCGAGGCCGACGTCGGCGGCCAATCCCTGGCGCATGTAGTCCCGCGCCGCGGCGGCGGCGGGGCCGTGCAGCCGGTCGTAGGACGGCACCACGGGATTGGCGTGCGTGGCGAAATCGCCGCGCAACTGCTCCCACAGCGCGGCCCAGTCCACCTCGTCGTCCGCCGGCAGGCGGTCGAGGGGGCGGTAGCCGAACCGCGCCAGCACGGCGCGGCCGTCGGGGAACAGGCGGTTCGGAAGCTCGTGCTGCGGAGCCATTCTTTACCCTCCCTGGAGGTTCGGGCGGCCTTGTCTTGGGCCGCCCGGCGCGGGTTACGCGGGGACGGCGATCGGCGCCTCGCCAGCATCATACCCCATGCGCATCTCATAGTCAGGCGCAATGCCGGCCGGCATCTGCAGCCCGATCTCCTTGAGGCGCTCCTCCAGGAGCTGCAGGTACTCCGCCTGCAGCTCCTCGGGCTTCTTGGTCTTGAGGCCCATGTCGTAGTAGAGGTCGAACATCTTCGACTTGTCCGGGCCGGTCGACGGCCGGCCGTAGAAGCCCAGGCCGATGGCCATGAACTTCGGCACGCGGCGCTGCAGGTCCTCGCGCGCCTCGTCGCCACCGAATTCGATCACCCGCTTGGCCGCCCAGACGCCGAAGGCGAGGTGCCCGTACTCTTCCTTGTGGATGCGGCTGTTGACGCGTGCCCAAGGCAGGTAGGAGCAGTCGCGGTACTGGCCGAGGAAGGCGACGGCGGCCGGCGTGACCACGGCGGAGAACAGCGCCACGTCGCCCCACGTTTCGAACCAGCGCGACCAGTTCTCCTTGCGGAAGCCGTTGATGACGTTGACCTTCCCGGGGTCCGGGTTGTCGGGGTTGGTGACCAGTTCCGCCAGGCGGGTGTCGACGTCGACGCCCAGGTCCTGCATCAGGTTCCAGACGTAATAGCCGTGGCCCATCTCCTCCATGACCTTCTTGGAGAGGCGGTAGGCCTCCTCCGGCCGGGGAGCGAAACGCATGTTCTCGGCGACGCGCTGGCCGCCGGCGTACTCGGAGTCCGCCTGGAAGGACATCAGGTGCAGGAGGGCGTTGCGATACTCCTCCGGCAGCGAATCCCCCTTGTCGTAGGTCCTCCACGTCCTGGGCATCGTGGCTATCCTCTCTTGTTCGTTTCCTTAGGCGCAGAAGGGCTTACATCCCTTCCGCCGTGTCCGGCGCGGCTTGACGGCGCGCCTGTTATGACACATAATATTCTTATCGAACGACGATAATGTATCATATTCTCGTGTGTCAAACGGAAATTCGGACAGGCGAACCGGGGGTGTCGGCGGAAGGTGCGACGATGACGCATTTCCAACCCGGTCCCATTTGCGTTACAGGTGCATGATCGACCGTTCGACCTCGCAGCATCACTCAGGCGCGTTTGCCCCATGGCCCGTCCCCGCCGCACCGAAGACCTCGTTCCGCAGCTCCTGCAGGCGGTGGGTCCGCGCGCCAAGTCGCTGATCATCACCGTGTACGGTGACGCCATCCTGCCGCACGGCGGCACGGCGTGGCTGGGCAGCCTGATCGACCTGATGGCGCACTTCGATTTGTCGGAGCGCATTGTCCGCACCTCCGTTTTCCGGCTGTGCAAGGACGACTGGCTGGCCAACACGCAGATCGGCCGGCGCAGCTTCTACCGGGTGACGGAGAGCGGGCGGGAACGCTTCACGGCCGCCGAACGGCGCATCTACGCGCCGCTGGTGCGCGGCTGGGACCGCGGCTGGCACATGCTCCTGATCGGCCAGTCGGCCATTCCGACGGAGACGCGCGAGAAGCTGCGGCGCGAGCTGGGCTGGCTGGGCTTCGGCGCGGTGTCGCCCACGGTGCTGACGCACCCGTCGTGCGACGAGGTCGCCGTGCACCGCCTGCTGGGCGAACTGGGTGTCGCCGACAAGGTGGTGCTGATGAAGGCGACGCACGACCGCTCCGGTGGGGCGGCGGCATTGCGCGACCTGGTGCGGAGTTGCTGGGACATCGACCAGCTTGAGGCGGACTACGCCGGCTTCCTGGCGCGCTTCCGCCCGGTGTGGCAGGCGCTGGACGAGCAGGAGACGCTGGACCCGCGCGCGTGCTTCGTGCTGCGCACGCTGATGATCCACGACTTCCGCCGCATCCTGCTGCGCGACCCGATGCTGCCGCCGGAGCTCCTGCCGCCGGACTGGAACGGGCAGGCGTCGCGCATGCTGACGCGCAACCTCTACCGCCTGATTCGCCGGCCGTCGGAATCCTTCCTGATGTCCGAGCTGAAGACCGCCGACGGTCCGCTGCCCGAGGCGCTGCCGGACTTCTACGCCCGATTCGGCGGCCTGGACGACGACCGCGCCGAACGCGCGGCGGATTGATCCTGTTCCGATTCAGAACCCTGTTTGGTTGGGTTGAGGCGCAGCCGCAAACCCAACGCGCCCTGCCGCGCCTCAACCCAACCCACGATTCCGCGCTTTTCAGGCGGGTCTTGCCCATGAGGGGTGCGTGGATGATACCTAATATCGGATAAATTTGCTCTTGGTGCATCGCTTTATCGAATTGGAAAATCCTTTGAAAGCAGAAACTTAGATATGTCTGGCTGCGTTCCATTCGAATTTTGCTGATTAAGTGATACGTTTTTCCGTTGCGAGCGGCGAAAATCTGTGTCACGTTCAGATCGTGACGCCGGGACGCGCCTGGAGCGCTGCCGGCCCCGAGACCCCCAATGAACGACAAGCGGACGCGGAACGCCCGCGGACGCATCCTGTGAGGAGGAAAACGCATGGCCAGTCATCACGAGCGCCTCGCCGACAAGATGGACCTGCCGCCCCCGACGCCGCAGCCCAACGTCTATCCGCTCTCCTGGCATTCGCACACGGCGAAGCTGGAAGAGATCTATTCGGCGGCGCAGCGCGAGAACTGGGACCCGGCCAAGCTGCCCTGGGACACCTTCGATCCGTCCAGCTACACCTGGGAAGAGCGCGAGGCGATCGCCTATTGGTGGACGCTGCTGTCGGTCTTCGACGCCTCCGCTCCGCCGGTGTTCGCCGAGGCGCTGATCAAGACCTACGAGGTGCACGAGGAAGACCCGGTCCGCCGCTGCTTCTTCTCGGTCACCCGTGACGAGCAGAACCACGAGCACCTCTGCGGCCTGTCGATCACCAAGCTGCTGGAGCACCCGGATCCGCTCACCTACGAGCCGAAGACCGAGCTGGGCAAGAAGCTGCAGCGCAACGCCAAGTGGCTGTACTACAACGGCGGCCGCTACTGGAACGGCTACAAGACCGCCGTGCCGAAGTATCCGCTGGCCGTGCTGTTCAGCTCGTTCCTGATGGGCGAGATCGCCGCCGCGACGATCTTCCACCAGATGGCCGCCAACTCGAAGGAGCCGGTCTGGCAGGCCGCCTTCAAGAACGTCGGCCGCGACGAGGGCCGCCACATGGCCATCTGCATGTCGGTGATGGAGCGCGACTATCCGAAGCTGCCGGCCGAGGAGAAGTCGATCATCACCAAGCAGATCCGCGCCGGCTACCTGTTCCTGTCGGCCGTGCTGTTCGAGCCGCCGGCGGACTTCTGGGACCTGCCGTCGGACTTCATCCCGGTGCAGCGCGAGGCCGAGGAGGTGGCGCGCAAGGCCGGCTTCGGCATCCCGACCTACGACATGAAGAAGGACAACTGGCGCAACGCCATGCTGAACCTGAAGGGCGTGCTCGACAAGTACGGCATCCCCTTCCCGGCGATCCCCGAGGTGGGCATCACCGGCGAGGAGATCCGCGACATCGACATGGACGAGATCATCCCCGTCTTCTGATCTCGCCACCCCCTGGTAGGTGTGTCCCTTTATCCTGACGGGCGGCGGGGTTATCCTCCGCCGCCCCTTTCTTCATTGAGCGAGGTCATCCGTGAGCCGCATCCGCCTGCATCCTTCGGGCCGCGAGGTCGAGTGCCCGTCGGGCGACACCGTCCTTTCCGCGCTGGAGAAGGCCGGCTACGCGCTGCCCAACAACTGCCGCGCCGGGGCGTGCGGCGAGTGCAAGGTGAAGGTCGTCAGCGGCCAGTTCGACCAGGGCATGGTGCTGGACATGGCGCTGTCCCAGGTCGAGCGGAAGGACGGCTATGGCCTGATGTGCATGGCCAAGCCCATCAGCGAGGAACTGGTGATCGAGTGGGGAACCGCCGACGCCAAGCCCAAGCTGTTCCCGCCGCGCGAGAACGTCAGCTTCATCGTCGCCGACCGCATCATGCGCACGCCGCGCATCGTGGAACTGCACCTGCGCCCGCTGGGCCAGCCGCTGCGGTTCTGGCCGGGGCAGTACGTGATGCTGGGCAACGAGCGCGAGGACGCGCCGCCGCGCTGCTACTCCATCGCCAACGCGCCGCGCGCCGACGGCGAGATCGTGCTGCAGGTCACCCGGCAGGAGGGCGGCCCGACCAGCACCTGGATCCACGACAAACTGAAGCTGGGCGAGCTGGTGCAGCTCTCCGGCCCCTACGGCACCTTCATCGGCGACCCGTCGGTGGAGACGCCGGTGCTGTGCATGGCCGCCGGCACCGGCCTGACGCCCATCCTGGCGCTGGCGGAAGCGGCGCTGAAGCGCGGCTACAAGCAGCCGGTGACCGTGCTGTTCTCCGGCCGCACGGGCGAGGACGTCTACGCGCGCGGCCAGATGGCCTACTGGCAGGCCAAGCACCGCCGGTTCGAGTTCAAGACGACGCTGACCCGCGACGACGCGGCACCCCTGAAGGGCCGCATCCCGGCGGTGCTGCCGACTCTGTTCAAGGACCTGTCGGAGCACAGCGTGTTCGTGGCCGGCAGCCCGGAGTTCGTCGAGGACTGCGTGAAGGCCGCCAAGGCGCTGGGCGCCAGGGATGAGCTGATCCACACGGAAGGCTACTTCTCGCAGCAGCAGCCGGAGTACCCGGACGCCGACCGGGTGTCCGTCACGGGGCATTGAGGGTCGTCTTTGGTGGGAGGCTCGCAGGCTGGGTTGAGCCGGAGGCGAAAACCCAACATGCTGGCACGGCGAGGGCCGTTGGGTTTTCGCTGGCGCTCAACCCAACCTGCGGATCCCGGCATGGACGAACCCCTCTCCACATTGGCGCGTGAAGCGGCGGAGACGCCGGAGGCGGCGCGGCGGCAGGGCGAGCGAAACCGCGCCGCCCTGGCCGACCTGGGCGCGCGGCTGCGCGCGGACCCGCCGCGCGTCGTGGTGACGGGGGCGCGCGGCAGCTCGGCCAACGCCGTGCTGTACGGCAAGCACCTGATCGAAACCGTGCTGGGGCGGCCGGTGGCGCCGCTGGCGCACAACGTGGCGTCCGTCTACGAGGCACCGGTCGATTTGCGGGGCGGGCTGTTCGTCGCCGTGTCGCAGGGCGGGCGCAGTCCGGACCTGCTGCGGCTCACCCAGGCGGCGCGGGACGGCGGCGCGCTGGTGGTCGGCATCATCAACGACGAGGGCTCGCCGCTGGCCGGGCTGTGCGAGGTGGTGCTGCCGCTGTGCGGCTGGCCGGAGCGCGGCGTGGCGGCGACCAAGTCGCACCTGCTGACCGGGCTGGCGTTCCTTGATCTGGTCGCGCACTGGTCCGGGCGGGACGACCTGCATGCCGCCGTGCGGGCGCTGCCGGACGCGCTGGGCGCGGCGCTGGACCTCGACTGGCGGCCGGCGCTGGAGGAGCTGGTGGCGGTGCGCAGCCTGTTCGTGGTCGGACGCGGAGCCGGCATGGGGGCGGCGCAGGAGGTGGCGCTGAAGTGCAAGGAAAGCTGCGGCCTGCACGCCGAGGCGTTCAGCGCCGCCGAGATCATCCACGGCCCGCTGGCCATGGTCGGGCCGGACCTGCCGGTGCTGGCGCTGGGCCAGGAGGACGCGGCGGCGGAGAGCATTCGCGCCGCCGTGGCGCGCATGGTGGGGCAGGGGGCGCGGGTGTGGTCGGCGCTGGACGTGCCGGGTGCCATGACGCTGCCCACCGTGCCGGGCGTGCCGCCGGTGCTGGCGCCGCTCTGCCAGACGGCGAGCTTCTACGCGGCGGTCACGACGCTGGCCCGTGCGCGCGGCTGGGATCCCGACGCCCCACCGCATCTGCAGAAGATCATGACGACGCGGTAGTCAGCGGTCGTAGACGCTGCGGCGGTGGCCGACGGCAAGCACCAGCACGACGACCCGGTCGTCCTCGATCCGGCAGACGAGGCGAAAGTCGGCGACACGGTAACGCCACAGGCCCGACAGGTCGCCGGCAAGGGGTTTGCCGAAGCGCCGAGGATCGTCGTCGGTGGCGATGCGGTCGCGCAGATAGCGGCGGATCTGCCGTTGGGCGGACGGATCGAGCTTGCGGAAGTCGCGGGCGGCGTCCGCGTCGAACTCAATCCTCCAGACCAAGCTCACGCTCCAACGTTTCGAGCGTGACGCGGGGGCCGCCGCGTTCCAGCCGCCCGCGCGCCAGTTCGGCGTCCTCCATGTCTTCGATGTAGGACAGGATGGCGTCGCGCGCGGTGTCGTCCATGCTGCGGCCGGTGCGGTCGGCCAGCGTCTGCAGGCGGCGTTCGATGTCTTCGGGCAGGCGGATGTCGGGCATGGACGAATCTCCCTCGCCTTCAAGGATAGCGAGGGAGACCGTTGCCTTCAAGAAAACGGCGTCACCGCGGATCGGCGAAGCCGTGCGGGGCCGGGGTCAGGTTGACGATGCGGGAGTAGAGCTGGCGGGCGGATTCCTGCGCGTCGTCGCTGAACAGCGGGTCCTTGTGGTCGGCGAAGGCGGCGTTGATGGTGTGCCAGTCCTCCTCCGTCAACGCGGCGCGGGCCAGGGGGATGACCACGCCCTCTTCCTTCTGCAAGTGGCGCAGCTGCAGGCGGCGGTACTCGGCCGCGACCTGCTGGAAGCGCTCGGCGCTGCCGGACTCGCCGCGCTTGTAGGCCTCCAGCGCGTCGTGGAGCGCGGTGGTGGAGGCGTAGCAGGTGCCGTGCTCGGCCTCCAGCTCGTCCAGGATGGCGTGGGCGTCCGGATCGCGCCGGCGCAGCGCGGCGAAGAGGAAGCGGTCCTCCTTGGGGTGGTGGTACTGGTCGGTGAAGGTGCGCAGGTATTCGACGATGGCGTCCATCAGGTCGAAGTCGGGCGGATGGCCGGCGTCGACGCTGCGCAGCACGATGTCGAAGATGTTGACCACCCGCATCAGGTTGCGGTGTTCGGTCTTGATGACGGAGATGGCGTCGCTCATGGCCCTGGCTCCGAAAGATCAGCCCTGGGCGGGCTGGTGGCGCGCGACCACCTGGTCGATGGCGCCGAAGACGCTGCGGCCCTGCGCGTCCAGCATCTCCAGCCGGATGCGGTCGCCGAAGCGCATGAAGGGGGTGGCGGGCTTGCCGGTCTCGATCGTCTCGATCATGCGGATCTCGGCGATGCAGGAGTAGCCGACGCCGCCCTGGTCCACCGGCTTGCCGGGGCCGCCGTCCAGCTTGTTCGACACGGTGCCGGAGCCGACGATGCAGCCGGCCCCCAGCGGGCGCGTCTTGGCGGCGTGCGCGACCAGCGTGGGGAAGTCGAAGGTCATGTCGATGCCGGCGTTCGGTTTGCCGAACGGCTTGCCGTTCAACTCGCTGAGCAGCGGCAGGTGAACGCGCGATCCGTCCCACGCCTCGCCCAGCTCGTCCGGCGTCACCGCGACGGGGGCGAAGGCGGACGACGGCTTGGACTGGAAGAAGCCGAAGCCCTTGTTCAGTTCGGCCGGGATCAGGTTGCGCAAGGAGACGTCGTTGACCAGCAGGAGCAGGCGGATGGCGGCGCGCGCCTGGTCCGGCGTGGCGGCCAGCGGCACGTCGCCGGTGACGACGGCGACCTCGCCCTCGAAATCGATGCCCCAGTCCTCGGTCACCGCCGGAATCGGGTCGGTCGGGGCGAGGAAGGTGTCAGAGCCGCCTTGGTACATCAGCGGGTCGGTCCAGAAGCTGGACGGCATCTCGGCCCCGCGGGCCTTGCGCACCAGTTCCACGTGGTTGACGTAGGCGGAGCCGTCGGCCCACTGGTAGGCGCGCGGCAGAGGCGAGGCGCAGGCGCGCGGGTCGAAGGGCTGGCCCGACGCCGGGTCGGCCTCCAGCGCGCGGAAGGCCGCGTCCAGCTTGGGGGCGGTGGTCTCCCAATCGTCCAGGGCGGCCTGCAGGGTGCGGGCGATCTCCGGCACCGGGCGGCAGCGCGTCAGGTCGCGCGACACCACCACCAGCGTTCCGTCGCGCCCTCCGGCCTTCAGCGTCGCGAGCTTCATCTCTCGGTTTCCTCCTCGCCTTTCTTGGGTGTGGCCCCGGTCGGGGGCTGCTCCTCGCGCCAATCTAGTTTCATTTGAAACTGTTGCAAGTAGAAAAAGCCGGGTCAAGATGATCCGTGCAACCCCGAGGCCCGCCGATGCCCCCTGCCAGCCCCCGCCGCAAGACCGTCCGCCGGACCGCCGCCGGGTCCGAACTGAACCTGTCGCACTTCCTGCCGTACCGCGTGTCGGTCCTGGCCAACACCATCAGCCAGACGGTGGCGCGGCTTTACGAGAAGCGCTTCCACATCACGATTCCGGAGTGGCGGATCATCGCCGTGCTGGGCGGCCTGGGCAACGAGACGCTGAGTGCGGGCGAGATCGCGGCGGCCACCGCCATGGACAAGGTGCAGGTCAGCCGCGCCATCAGCCGCATGCTGGATTCGGAACTGATCCTGCGCGAGGCGGGCGACACCGACCGGCGCAAGGCGCTGCTGACCCTGACGCCGAAGGGGCTGGAGATCTACCGCGAGATCGCCCCCATGGCGCTCGCTTACGAGGCGCAGCTGACGAGCGCCCTGGACGCGGACGAGATGCAGCAACTGAACCTCCTGCTGTCCAAGCTGCAGACCCAGGCCGACGAACTGACCACCGCGCCCGAGCAGCGCATCACGGGGATGAGGTAGGCGCCGTTGGGGCCTAACCCTTCTGCGTGTGCAGGGGCTGGACGTCGCCGGCGTCGACGCGCTTGCGGTCGGGCTCCTCGGCGGTGAGGGCATCGCACTCGACCATGGTGGCGCGGGAGCGGCCGACGAGGCGCTGGTACTCGCGCGTGCCCTCGTGCTTCCAGGCGATCTCGTCATCGGACAGCTCGCGCACCACCTTGGCCGGCATGCCGGCGACCAGATGGCGGGCGGGCACCTGGAAGCTGGCCTTGACGAAGGCCATGGCGGCGACGATGGCGGCCTCGCCGACCACGGCGCCGTCCATCACCACGGCGTTCATGCCGACCAGCGCGTTGCGCTTGACGATGCAGCCGTGCAGCACGGCGCCATGGCCGATGTGGCCGTCCACCTCCACCACCGCGTCCAGGCCGGGGAAGGCGTGCATGGTGCAGTTGTCCTGCACGTTCGCCCCCTCCTGCAGGACGATGCGGCCGAAGTCGCCGCGCAAGCTGGCGCACGGGCCGACGTAGCAGTTCGGGCCGACGATCACGTCGCCGATCAGCACGGCCGAGGGATGGACGAACGCGGTCGGGTCGATCACCGGCACCACGCCGTCGATGGCGTAGACGCGGGGCCGCGGCAGAGTGGACATGCGAATTGTTCTCCCTGGGATTTCTTCTTATTACCCGCTGCTCTTTGGTGATGGCAGCGGGTTTCCCCTCACCCCAACCCCTCTCCCACAAGGGGAGAGGGGCTTTCAATGGGGGATCAGGCGGCTACGGGGATGCGGCTCTGGATGACGCGGAAGCGGTTGGCGACGAAGGCGAGGTCGCACAGCGCGGCGTTGCAGGCCGGGTTGGCGCCGGTGCCGTGGAAGTCGCTGAACGCCGCCGACTGGTTCACCGCCACAGCACCGGTCAGGTTGACCGACAGGGCCACGCCGGCTTCGACGAAGGCCTCCTGCGCGTCGGCGATCACTTTGGTGTCGGTGGAGTAGAGGGCGGCCGTCAGGGCACCCTTGGTCTGCACCAGACGCTTGGCGCGGGCCAGCGCGTCGGCCGTGCTGTCGACCTTGACGACCATGGAGATCGGGCCGAACAGCTCACGCCCGTAGGTGTCCTCGTCCTTGGCGTCCAGCACCAGCATCAGCGGGGTGTGCACGCGGGCGTCCGGGAACTTCGGGTGCGCGATCGCCTTCGAGGCCAGCGCGACGGTGCCCAGCGACGCCGCGTCCTGAAGGCGCTTCAGCGTGGCGTCGGACTGGATGGCGCCCAGGATCTCCACCGCGCGCTCGGGGTCGGAGACGAACTTCTCCAGGCCGCCGGCCAGGGTGGACACGACCTGGTCGAAGCTCATGGTCTCGCCGCCGGCCTTGATGCCGTCCTTCGGCACGAACAGCACCTGCGGCGTCGTGCACATCTGGCCGGAATAGAGGCTGAGCGAGAAGGCCATGTTGCGCGCCATGCCCTTCGGGTCGTCGGTCGAATCGATGACGACCGTGTTGACACCGGCCTTCTCGGTGAAGACGGCGGCGTGGCGGCAGTTCTCCTCCAGCCAGTTGCCGAACTCGGACGAGCCGGTGAAGTCGATCAGCGCGATCTCCGGCCGCATGGCCAGATCCTTGGTGATGGGCGCGTCGGCGCTGTCGGCCACCAGGGTGACAAGGGCGGGGTCGAGCCCGGCCTCCTTCAGCACCTCGTGCACGACCTCCACCGTGATGGCCAGCGGCAGGATGGCGCCCGGGTGCGGCTTGACGATGACGGGGTTGCCGGTGACGAGGCTGGCGAACAGGCCCGGGTAGCCGTTCCAGGTGGGGAAGGTGGCGCAGCCGATCATCAGGCCGATGCCGCGGCCGATGACGTCGAAGCGCTTGTCCATGACCACCGGCGGGTTCTTGCCCTGCGGCTTCTCCCAGCGGGCTTCCGGCACCTGGTCGGTCATCGCCTTCCAGCCGTAGGCGACGGCCTCGACGCCGCGGTCCTGGGCGTGCGGGCCGCCGGCCTGGAAGGCCATCATGAAGGCCTGTCCCGTGGTGTGCTGCACGGCGAAGGCGATCTCGAAGGAGCGCTTGTTGAGGCGCTGCAGGATCTCCAGGCACACGCCGGCGCGGCCATTGGGGCCGATGCGGCGCCACGCCGGGGTGGCGGCCTGCGCGGCGGCGATCACCGCGTCCACGTCGGCCTTGGGGTAGGTGACGCCGAGGTCGAAGCCGAAGGGCGAACGCTCGGCCCCCACGAAGCCGTTGGCGCCGGGCTGGCCGAGGTCGAAGACCTTGTTCAGGCGGGCCTTGAAGGCCGCCTCGCCGTCGGCCTGGCCGGTCTCACCATAGACGCGGGGGCTGGGCATCTCGGAAAACGGCGACCAATAGGCGCGGGTGCGCGTCGCCTCGACCGCCTTGTCCAGCGTCGCGCGGTGCGTTTCGAACATCTCCTGGGGTGTCATACACGTTCCTCCTCTGATGCCTTTTGTGTTCGTTGGTCGCGTTGGACCGTATCATGTAGGGTGCGGGGGCCGCCGTCAAAGCGGTGTTGGTGTGGGACGCTGGGTTTTCGGCTTTGCCTCAACCCAACCTACCGGTGCGTCGTAGGTTGGGTTGAGCGCCAGCGAAAACCCAACGTTGGTCGGTGCATCTCCTCACAGCATGCCTGCCCATTCGCGGGCCCAGGCGGCGGCCTCCTCGTCGGCCAGGGGCTGGGTGCAGGCGTCGATCTCCAGCCGGTCGCCGACGCGGCGGGCGCCCAGGCCGCGCAATTGCTCGTCCAGCGTGCGGCCGGCCTTGCAGAAGGTTTCCGAATAGGTCTGGTCGCCCAGCGCGATCACGCCGTAGCGCAGATGCCGAAGGTCCGGCTTGCGGGTGCGCAGGCTGTGGGCGAAGGGTTGCAGGTTCTCGGGCAGGTCGCCGAAACCGTAGGTGGAGGTGCACAGCAGCGCCAGGGGGCGCCGGGGCAGGTCCATCGCGATACAGTCGCCGCCCATGGACAGGTCGGCGCTGTGTCCCATGCCGGCAAGCTCGTCCCGCACCGCCTCCGCGGCGAAGCGCGCGTTTCCGCCTTCCGTCCCGATGATGATCAGGATGTCCGCCATGCCCAACGTAGCGCCCAGCCGCTGCACTATCTTGCCGATAATGACAGTTTAACCCGCGAACGGACTTTTGTGATACCGTTTTTTGTGTTACAAGCAAAAAACTGTATCTAAACGTACGGGTGCCAGGAGGGCGGGCGAACCGCTCCGGGCTTTGGGAGAGAACATGTTCAGGAACGAGGCGGACCTCGTCGCGCACGTCGCGGCGGGCGGCACCATCCCCGTCACCGCCGACCTGCCCGCCGGCTATCGGGCGGAGCTGCTGCGGCTGATGGCCGGCTTCGTGGACAGCGAACTGGCCGGCGCCGCCGGGCTGGCCGACATGATCAACCGCGCGCCGGGCCTGCGCGAGCGGCGCACCGCGGCGCGCATCGTGTCGGAGAAGTTCGGCCACGCCGAGACGGTGCTGGGCCTGATGCAGCGCTTCGGCGTCAACCCGCAGCTCTACGTGCGCTCGCACTGCTGGACGGCGCGCTTCGACCGGCACATGGACTTCGGCAACCGGCGCATCGGCACGGACAAGCGGCTGAACGTCTTCCATTACCCGGTGGAAGGGTGGGTGGACGTGCTGGTGCTGACGCTGCTGATGGGCTGCGCCGCCGCCCCGCAACTGGGCGAGCTGGCCGGCTGCTCGTACGAGCCGCTGGCGGCGGCCATGGGCGAGGTGGCGGAGCGCGAGGCGGTGCACGTCCAGCTGGCCGGCAAGGCGCTGGAGCAGGGCCTGGCGGAACTGGACTGCGCGGCCTCCGCGCGGGCGTCTGTCGCCTACTGGTACCCGCGCGTGGTCGACACCTTCGGGCGCATCGATTCCGACCGGGTGGATCTGTACCGCCGCTATGGCCTGCGCCGGCACAGCAACGCCGAGCTGCTGCGCCAATGGGACGCCACGGTGCGCCCGCACCTGGAGGCGCTGGGCTTGCCGGCGCCGGTCTGAACGCCAAAGTGTTACACTATACGGTTCGGTATTGAGAAAAACTGTAACGCGTTTGTGGGTAATGCCGGCGGGCCTTCCGCGATCCATGGCGGAGGCGTAGGGTTGGCGGAGCAAGCAAATGAAACAAGGGATGGAAACGATGACGACGCTGAGCGGAGGTGCGCTGTGACCTATTCCACCATCCTGTTCGAGGTGGCCGAGGGCGTGGCGACGCTGACCTTCAACCGGCCGGACAAGCTGAACAGCTTCACCACCGAGATGCACGCCGAGGTGCGCGACGCGCTGGCCAAGGTGCAGGGCGACGCCTCCGTCCGCTGCCTGCTGCTGACGGCGGCCGGGCGCGGCTTCTGCGCCGGGCAGGACCTGTCGGACCGCGCGGTGGCGCCGGGCTCGGCCATGCCGGACCTGGGCGAGTCGCTGGAGAAGAACTACAACCCGCTGGTCCGCGCGCTGCGCGGGCTGGAGTTCCCGGTGGTCTGCGCCGTCAACGGCGTGGCGGCGGGGGCGGGCGCCAACATCGCGCTGGCGTGCGACATCGTGCTGGCCGCGCGCTCGGCCAGCTTCATCCAGCCGTTCTGCAAGCTGGGCCTGGTGCCGGATTCCGGCGGCACGTGGTTCCTGCCGCGCCTCGTGGGTTCGGGCCGCGCCACGGCGCTCGCCATGCTGGGCGACAAGGTGTCGGCCGAGCAGGCGGAGGCCTGGGGCATGATCTACAAGGTGGTGGACGACGCGGCGCTGCAGGACGAGGCGCGCAAGCTCGCCCGCCATCTGGCGACGCAGCCGACCAAGGGGCTGGCGCTGATCAAGCAGGCCATGCAGGCCTCCGCCACCAACACGCTGGACGAACAGCTGGACCTGGAGCGCGACTACCAGCGCCAGGCCGGGCGCACGCAGGACTACCGCGAGGGTGTCGCCGCCTTCACCGAGAAGCGCGCGCCGAAGTTCGAGGGCAAGTGATGGCGGCGCTCGACCGGTCGGCGACCGTGGCCGTCATCGGCTGCGGCGCCATGGGGCAGGGGATCGCGCAGGTGGCGGCGCAAGGCGGCCACCCCGTGCTGCTGTTCGATACGCGGCCCGACGCCGCCGCCAAGGCGGTGGAGAGCATTGCCGGCGCGCTGGGCAAGCTCGTCGAGAAGGGCCGCATGGCGGCGGACGAGTGCTCCGCCGTGGTCGCGCGGCTGCGGCCGGTGGGCGGCTATGCCGAGATGCACACGGCGTCGCTTGTGGTCGAGGCGATCGTCGAGGACCTCGCCGTCAAGCAGGCGGTGTTCCGGGAGGTCGAGGCGGCCGTGGGCGCCGACGCCATCCTGGCCAGCAACACCTCGTCCCTGTCCATCACCGCCATCGCCGCGGCGCTGAAGCGGCCGGAGCGGTTCGCGGGCCTGCACTTCTTCAACCCCGCGCCGCTGATGGCGCTGGTCGAGGTGATCAGCGGGGTCGCGACCGACCGTGGCGTGGCGGAGACGCTGTTCGACACCGCCAGGGCGTGGGGCAAGGCGCCGGTGCACGCGCGCTCCACCCCCGGATTCATCGTCAACCGCGTCGCCCGGCCGTTCTACGCCGAGGGGCTGCGGTTGATGCAGGAGGGGGCGGGCGACCCCGCCACCATCGACGCGGTGATGCGCGAGGCCGGCGGCTTCCGCATGGGGCCGTTCGAGCTGATGGACCTGATCGGCCACGACGTGAACTTCGCGGTCACGCGGTCGGTGCACGCGGCGTATTTCGGCGACCCGCGCTTCCAGCCCTCGCTGATCCAGCAGGAACTGGTGGAGGCCGGGCGCCTGGGCCGCAAGAGCGGGCAGGGCTTCTACCGCTACAAGCCGGAACCGGAAGCGCCCGCGCCGCACACGGCCGACGCCGGGCCGCGTCCGGCCGGCGTGAAGGTGAAGGGCGGCCTGGGGCCGGCGCAGGCGCTGGTGAACCTGATCCGCGGCGCCGGGCTGGAGGTGGTCGAGGAGGCGTTCGACGCCGAGGGCGCCTCGGACGAGACCGGGCATCTGGTGGTGGACGGCGTCACGCTGGCGCTGACCGACGGGCGCACCGCCACGCGGCGGGCGGAGGAGGACGGCGTCGCCGACCTCGTGCTGTTCGACCTGGCGCTCGACTACGCCAAGGCGACGCGCGTGGCGATCACGGCGGCGGATCAGGCGTCGGCGGGGGCGGTCGCCACGGCGGCCGGGCTGTTCCAGGCGCTGGGCAAGGCGGTGTCGGTGATCGACGACGCGCCGGGGCTGATCGTCATGCGCACGGTCGCCATGCTGGCCAACGAGGCGGCGGACGCGGTGCTCCAGCGGGTTGCCTCCGCCGGGGACGTGGACATCGCCATGACCAAGGGCGTCAACTACCCGCGCGGGCCGCTGGCCTGGGCGGACGACATCGGGCCGGGCCGCGTGGCCGCGGTGCTGGACGGGCTCGCCGCCGCGTACGGCGAGGACCGCTACCGCACCTCCGCGCTGATCCGCCGCAAGGTTTCGGGAAGGAAGGGGTTCCATGGCTGAGCGGACGCACACCGCCCAGGAGATCGCCGAGGCCGTCGGCCGCGGCATGTACGAGCGCGACTGGTGCGCCCAGGCGCACGGCATCGAGCTGAAGGAGATCGCGCCGGGCTACGCCGTGATGACGATGACCGTGCGCAAGGACATGGTGAACGGGCACGACATCTGCCACGGCGGCATGACCTTCACGCTGGCCGACACCGCCTTCGCCTACGCCTGCAACGCCAACAACGAGGTGACGGTGGCGGCCGGCTGCCACATCACCTTCCCGGCCCCCGGCAAGCTGGGCGACGTGCTGACCGCCGTGTGCCGCGAGGTGCACCGCAAGGGCCGCACCGGCGTGTACGACGTGACCGTCACCAACCAGGACGGCGTGGTGACCGGCATCTTCCGCGGCCAGTCGGCGACCATCAAGGGCGCCGTCGTGGATCTGGCTTGAGCAAACAAGGACGACACGCGATGACCGAAGCCTACCTCTGCGACGTGATCCGCACGCCCATCGGCCGCTACGCCGGGGCGCTGTCGGCGGTGCGCACCGACGATCTGGCCGCCGCCCCCATCAAGGCGCTGATGGAGCGCAACCCCACCATCGACTGGGCCGCCGTGGACGACGTGATCTACGGCTGCGCCAACCAGGCCGGCGAGGACAACCGCAACGTCGCCCACATGGCCTCCCTGCTGGCCGGCCTGCCGGAGGGTGTCGCGGGCACCACGGTGAACCGGCTGTGCGGGTCGGGCATGGACGCGGTGGGCATCGCGGCCCGCGCCATCAAGGCGGGCGAGGCCGACCTGATCATCGCCGGCGGTGTCGAGAGCATGAGCCGCGCGCCGTTCGTGATGGGCAAGGCGGACACGGCCTTCTCCCGCGCGGCCGAGATCTACGACACCACCATCGGCTGGCGCTTCATCAACCCGAAGATGCGCGAGCTGTACGGCGTCGACTCCATGCCGGAGACGGCGGAGAACGTGGCGCAGGACTACAACGTCGGCCGCGAGGACCAGGACGCCTTCGCCATCCGCAGCCAGCAGCGCGCCGGCCGCGCCATCGAGAGTGGGCGGTTCAAGCGCGAGATCGTTCCGGTCATCATCAAGGGCCGCAAGGGCGACGTGGTGGTCGACACCGACGAGCACCCCCGCCCGGAGACGACGCTGGAGGCGCTGGCGAAGCTGAAGCCGGTCGTGCGCAAGGACGGCACGGTGACGGCCGGCAACGCGTCGGGCGTCAACGACGGCTCGGCCGCGCTGATCGTCGCGTCGGAGGCGGCGGTGGCGAAGTACGGCCTGACGCCGCGCGCCCGCGTGGTCGGCATGGCGGTGACCGGTGTCGCCCCGCGCATCATGGGCATCGGCCCGGCCCCGGCCTCGCTGAAGCTGCTGAACCGGCTGGGCCTGACCATCGGCGACATCGACGTGGTGGAACTGAACGAGGCGTTCGCGGCGCAGGGGCTGGCGGTCATGCGCATGCTGGGCCTGCCGGACGACGCCGAGCACGTGAACCCGAACGGCGGCGCCATCGCGCTGGGCCACCCGCTGGGCGCGTCGGGCGCGCGGCTGGTGCTGACGGCGCTGCACGAACTGGAAGAGAGGAAAGTCCGCCGCGCCTTGTGTACAATGTGCATCGGCGTGGGGCAGGGCATCGCGACGGTGATCGAGCGCGTGTGACGATTTGCCGTTGGGTTTTCGCCTTCGGCTCAACCCAACCTACGGAAGCGTCGTAGGTTGGGTTGAGCGCAGCGAAAACCCAACGCCCAGACACCCCAGTGCCAAAGAACAACGGGCCGCAAAGGCCTTCATGGGAGAGAAACGCAATGTCCGTGATCCAGGCGCCGCTCAAGCACGAGTTGGACCACTACGAGACGGCGAGCCGCGATGAAATCACCGCGATGCAGGTCGCGCGGCTGAAGTGGTCGCTCCAGCACACCTACGCCAACGTCCCGCATTTCAAGCGCAAGTGCGACGCCAAGGGCGTCCACCCCGGCGACTTCAAGGAGCTGAAGGACCTCGCCCTGTTCCCCTTCACCAAGAAGGACGACCTGCGCGAGACGTACCCCTTCGGCCTGTTCGCCGTGCCGATGCAGGAGATCGTGCGCCTGCACGCCTCCTCCGGCACCACGGGGCGGCCGACGGTGGTGGGCTACACCCAGAACGACATCGACATGTGGGCGAACCTCGTCGCCCGCTCCATCCGCGCGGCCGGCGGGCGGCGCGGCGACAAGGTGCACGTCGCCTACGGCTACGGCCTGTTCACCGGCGGCCTGGGTGCCCACTACGGCGCGGAGCGGCTGGGCTGCACGGTCATCCCCATGTCGGGCGGGCAGACGGAGAAGCAGGTCCAGCTGATCCGCGACTTCCAGCCCGACATCATCATGGTGACGCCATCCTACATCCTGAACATCGCCGACGAGATGGAGCGGCAGGGGCTGCGCACCTGGGAGACCAGCTTGCGCATCGGCATCTTCGGCGCCGAGCCCTGGACGAACGCCATGCGCGAGGAGATCGAGCGCAAGTTCGGCATCGACGCCGTCGACATCTACGGCCTGTCGGAGATCATGGGGCCGGGTGTGGCGAACGAGTGCGTCGAGACCAAGGACGGCCCGGTCATCTGGGAGGACCACTTCTATCCGGAGATCATCAACCCGGAGACGGGCGAGGTTCTGCCGGACGGCGAGTACGGCGAGCTGGTGTTCACCACGCTCACCAAGGAAGGACTGCCGATGATCCGCTACCGCACGCGCGACCTGACGCGGCTTCTGCCGCCGACGGCCCGCAGCATGCGGCGCATCGACAAGATCACCGGCCGTTCCGACGACATGATGATCATCCGCGGCGTGAACGTCTTCCCCACGCAGATCGAGGAGATCATCTGCAAGGACCCGACGCTGGCCCCGCATTACGAGCTGATCCTCACCCGCGACGGGCACCTGGACAAGCTGGCGGTGCGCGTGGAGACGGCGCCGACCAACCATGGCGCGGAGCCGTCGGTGCAGGCCAAGACGCTGCAGCACCACATCAAGTCCTACATCGGCATCTCGACCAAGGTGGAGATCTGCGAGCCGGGCACCATCGAACGCTCCGTCGGCAAGGCGAAGCGGGTGCGGGACCTGCGGGCGAAGTGACCAACACTCCCTCCCTAGCCTCCGGCGGGGGAGGGAAGGGGCACGGCTTTACCGAGAAGCCACGCGTAGGTTGGGTTGAGCCGCAGGCGAAAACCCAACGTGTTCGCACGGTTGGTGATGTTGGGTTTTCGCTGACGCTCAACCCAACCTACGGGCTATCGGGTTCTTTCCGCCAGCAGCACGAGCGCGATGTCGGGCAGCATGAGGGGCAGGCGCAGGCCGTAGGCGGCCAACTGCGCGCCGGTGAAGGTCAGGCCTTCGCGGGCGCGCGGCAGGGCGGCGGCGATGCCGTCGGGCACGCCTTCGGGGACGGTGATCCGGTAGACGGACCGCGGGTCGAGGCCGGGCAGGCGGAGGTGGACGGGCTGCACCTTCGTCGCCAGACGCGCCACCAGGAACAGCGCCTGCCCGCCGTCCGGCGCCACCACGCCCTGGCCGGCGGCTTCCACGCCGTCCAGGTCCAGGCGCACCGGGCGGCCGCCGTGCAGCAGGGCGCGGTGGCGCTTGTGCAGCGCGATCCAGCCGGACAGCTCGGCCAGTTCCTCGTCCGACAGGCCGCGGATGTCCCATTCCACGCCCATGGCGCCGAACAGCGCCACGGCGCAGCGGAAGGACAGGTCGTTGCGCCGGCCGGTCACCGTGCAGCGCTCCCGCCCCACGTGGCTGCCCATCACCTCGGGCGGGAAGAACAGCGAGAAGCCGCGCTGGATGGCGATGCGGTCGTGCGCGTCATTGCTGTCGCTGGGCCACACGCGCTCGGTGCGCGCCAGGATGCCCCAGTCGGCCCGGCCGCCGCCCGACGCGCAGGTCTCGATCTCCACATGCGGGTGCTTGGCGCGCAGCCGCTCCAGGAGCGTGTAGAGCGCCAGCACGTGGCGCCGCCACGCGGGCTCGCCGCCGCTGGCCGCCGGGGCGGCGTCGCGGTTCATGTCCCACTTCAGGTAGGCGATGTACCCTGGCGCCAGCAGCGCGTCGAGGCGGGCGAAGACGTGCTCCGCCACCTCCGGCCGGGCGAGGTCGAGCAGGTACTGGCGCTTGGGCGCGGGATCGCGCGCGCCGGGCAGGTCGAGGATCCAGTCGGGGTGGGCGCGGAACAGGTCGCTGTCGGGGTTCACGTATTCCGGCTCCACCCACAGGCCGAACTGCATGCCCTTGGCCTGCACGGCTTCGGCCAGCGGGCGCAGGCCGTCGGGGTACTTGCCCTCGTCCGGCCACCAGTCGCCCAGGCCGGCGGTGTGGCCGTTGCGGCCGTGGAACCAGCCGTCGTCCAGAACGAAACGCTCCACGCCGATGCGCGCCGCGCGCTCCACGAGGTCGAGGAGGGCGGCGCGGTCGTGGTTGAAGTAGACCGCCTCCCAACTGTTGAAGTGCACCGGGCGGGGGCCGAGGCGGCGCGGCAGGATGCGGGCGCGGACGTGCGCGTGGGTGCGCGCCGTCAGGCCGTCCAGCCCGTCGGGGGCGAAGACGGCGTGGGCGGGCGGGCTGCGGTAGGTTTCGCCGGGCGCCAGCACCACCTCGCCGGGGTGCAGCATCTCGCCCAGCTGGACGACGCGGGTGCCGTCGGGCAGGCCGTCCACCAGTACGCGGTGGTTGCCGCTCCAGCCCAGGTGGAAGCCGTAGACGCCGCCGTGCCGGTTGCCGAAGCCGCCGGGGCCGAGGATCAGCGCGGGGAAGCTGTCGTGCGAGGTGCGGCCGCGGCGGTTCTCCCGCACCAGGGCGCCGGCGCCCAGGGGCATGCGGCGTTCCTGGAACTCCTGCACGTAGGTGCCCTCGAAGACCAGCGCCTCGTCCAGGAAGCCGGGCAGCGGCAGGCAGAGCGACGCGCACCAGTCCAGGCGGTAGGGCTCGGCCGCGCGGTTGGTCACCTCCGTGACGGACGTCAGCACGCCGGTGTCGGCGTCGAGCGTCAGGGCGGTGGCGGTGGCGAGGGTGCCGTCCTCGCTCTCGTGCGCGATGCGGGCGGTGCCGGGGCCTTCCGCAACGCCGGAGACCACGAGGCGCGGCGCCCAGCCGCCGTGCGCGTGGCGGCCGGACAGGGCGGGCTGGCCCCAGTAGCCCCAGCCGGCCACCGGCAGCAGCGGCGGCATGCCGGGGGAGTCCAGCCCGGCGCCCGGCAGCGTGGCGGCGAGGCCGCTCAACGCGTCCATGTCGGTAGGCAGGGCAGGACCCCAGTAGAGCAGGCGTGCCGTGGCGCCGACGCCCAGCGCCACGCTGACGCCACTGCCTGTCAGGCCGCCCGTCAGATGGACGATCCGCTCCGCCATGCCGCACCCCTCCGCCACTCATTCGCGAATGGAGTGTGCCCCAGGCGCGGCGTGGTGCGAAGTCCCAGGCTGCTGGCGGTCAGACCGCCGGCACGTGCCGCTGGACCGCCGGGTGGGATTGCGGCTGCTCGTCGTGGTCGACGTATTCCTGGCGTCCGCCGTGGCCAACGGCGTGGCCGCCCCCCATCATCGACTTGAACGGGCAGTGGCCGCTCATGCCGCGGGCGACCAGGGCGGCGCCGGCAAGCCCCATGAGGGCGCCCGGCAGGCCCGCGCGGTTGACGCCGGCCGCGGCCAGGATCAGCCCGAAGCCGGACGATGCCACGCGCTCCATGGTCGACATGTTCGGATCGCCGCCGAACACCTGGTCGTAGGTGTCGCGGATCATGGTTTCGACGCTCATCGCAAATCCCCTCCGTCGGTTGGCGCCTTTCGCAAACCGTGCGGTGGCGCCGGAGGTTCCAGGGGCGGGTCCCTATCTCCGATGGGCAGGGAAGACATGGTTAACTTGCAATTAACCATGTTTGGCGAAGATCCGAATGTTCGGACCTGGCGGCGCAGCGGCGCACGCGACCCGACGCAGCGCGGCACGGACGACGTTTCCTGATGACCCTGCTCACCCGGCTCTTTCTCCTCGTCGGCATCACCCTTCTGCCCGCCATCGCCATCCAGGCCTACAGCGAGCTGGACCTGCGCCGCACCCGCATGGACGAGGTGACGGCGACGACGGGCCGGCACGTCGAGCTGATGGCGGACGAGCTGGCGCGCATCATCGACGGCGGGCGGCAGCTGGTGGTGGCGCTGTCGCAGGTGGAATCGGTGCGCAAGCTGGATTCGGTGCGCTGCAACGATCTGGTCGAGCGGCTGAAGATCCAGTTCCCGCAATACGCCCTGATCGACGTGATGGACGCCGGCGGGCAGGGCATGTGCGCGGGCGAACCGGGGACGCGCAACAACGTCGCCGACCGGGCATGGTTTCAGCGGGCGGTGCGCAACGACGGCTTCGCCGTCGGCGACTATGTGTTCGGCAAGCAGAGCCGGCGGCGCAGCCTGCACGTCGCCTATCCGGTGCACGACGATCTCGGGCGGCTGGTGGGGGTGGTGGGAGCGGCGCTCGACCTCGATTGGCTCAACCGCTACATGGCGGAGAAGCCGCTGCCGCCGGGCATGGCGCTGCTGATCGCCGACCGCAACGGCACGCTGCTGGCGCGTCAGCCGGAAGCGGTGGAGACGGTCGGCACCGCGATGCCGGCGGCGTTCGTGCCGCTGCTCGGCAGCCGGGAGGTGGGCACGCTGGACACCGACGCGATGGACGGCGTGCGCCGCATCGTCAGCCATATGGCGCTGAGGGGCGGGGCGCAGGGGCTGTTCGTCGCCGTCGGGCTCGACCGCGAGCTGGCGTTCGCCGACGTCACGAAATCGACGTGGCGCGGCATGCTGCTGATCGCCGCCGGCCTGGTGCTGGCCATGGTGTCGGCGTGGTTGGGGGCACGGCTTCTGCTGCGTCCGGTGCGCGCGCTGGAGACGGCGGTGGCGCGCTGGGCCACGGGCGACCTGTCCGCCCGCGCCCGGCTGTCCGGCGGGCGGGACGAGCTTTCAGCGCTGGGCCACGCCTTCGATGCCATGGCCGACGCGGTGCAGGATCAGGCGGCGCTCCGCGAACAGGCGCACGCCGCCGCGCGCAAGCGGGCGGAGGTGCTGGACTGCACCAACGACAGCGTGCTGGAGGTCGGCCGCGACTGGCGCATCGCCTTCATGAACGAACGCGCGCGGACGCTGCTGGGCGGCGGGCACGACTTCATCGGCATGGACCTCTGGCAGGCGTTTCCCGGTGCCGTGGGCAGCGCCTTCGAACAGAACGCGCGGCGCGTGATGGAAGGTGGCGGGGCGGCGGAGTTCGAGGCGTTCTCCACCACGCACGGGCGCTGGTACGCGGTGCGCGCCTTCCCCTCGCGCGAGGGGTTCGCCGCCTACCTGCAGGACGTGACCGACCGTCACAACGCGGGCGAGGCGCTGCACGCCGCCAAGGAGGAGGCGGAGCGCGCCAACCTCGCCAAGACCAAGTTCCTGGCCGCCGCCAGCCACGACCTGCGCCAGCCGATCCAGTCGCTGTTCTTCTTCTCGGCGGCGCTGGCGCGCCACGTGCACGACGAGCGCGGGCGGGACATGCTGACCATGCTCGACCGCGGGATCGACACGCTGAAGGGGCTGCTGGACAGCCTGCTCGACGTCTCGCGCCTGGACGCGGGCGTGATCGTGCCGCAGGTGGGGGATGTGGCGCTGGGGCCGCTGCTGGAGCACATCGGCGCCTCCTACACCCCGGTGGCGGAGAGCAAGGGCCTGTCCTTCGCCGTCGTCCTGTCCGGCGAAGCGACGGTGCGCAGCGACGCCACGCTGCTGGGCCGCATGGTGCGCAACCTCGTCGAGAACGCGGTGCGCTACACCGAGCGCGGCGGCGTGCGGCTGGAGTGCGTCGTGGAGGCGGGGCAGGCGCGGATCACCGTGCGCGACAGCGGCATCGGCATCCCGGCCGAGCACCTGGAAACCATCTTCCAGGAGTTCCATCAGGTCGCCAATTCCGAGCGCGATCGCGGGCAGGGGTTGGGATTGGGGCTGGCGATCGTGAAGCGGCTGTCGCGGCTGCTGGCCCATCCGGTGGCGGTGCGGTCGGCGCCGGGGCAGGGGTCGATGTTCACCGTGACGGTGCCGCTCGCCCCCGCCGCGGCGCAGCCGGCGCGGGGTGCGGTGGTGGCGCCGGCCGCGCCGGCGGCCGCCGGGCGGTTCGTGGTGCTGATCGACGACGACGCCATCGTGCTCCTGGGCCTGCAGGCGATGTTCCGGGAGTGGGGCTGCGAGGTGCTGATCGCCGGCTCGGCGGAGCAGGCGCTGGAACGGCTGCGGGGCAAGGGGCGCATGCCCGACCTGATCGTCGCCGACTACCGCCTGCGCGCCGGCCGCGTCGGCACGGAGGCGATCCTGGCGATCCGCGAGCAGGTCGGCCACGTGGTGCCGGCGGTGCTGCTGACCGGCGAGACCGGTCCGGAATGCCAGCAGGACGCCACCGCGCACGGGCTGGGCATCGCCCACAAGCCGGTCACACCGCGCCAGCTTCAGGGCGAGCTGGAACGGCAGTTGATGATGGCGGCGGAGTAGCAGGCCACGTTGGGTTTTCAGCCTGCGGCTTCAACCCAACTTACGGGCGCATTCCTCGTAGGTTGGGTTGAGCGCAGCGAAAACCCAACGTCAGTACGCGGTCACCCGCAGGACGTCCATGCACTGGGCGACGCCGCCGTTCGTCTCGTCGGCGCAGTAGAAGGTGACGCTGGCGCACGCGGTCAGGGTGGCGCTGGTGCCGTTGGCAGGGGGCAGCGAGACCAGAAAGGCGCCCTTGGGCGCCAGCGGGGTCGTGACGGGACTCGTGGTGACGGGGGAGTCGCAGCGGCCGTACCTGATCGAGTGCTGCACGCTCAGCTTCAGGTTGGTGGCCGATTCCACCCGCAGGGTGCCGATCTTCGGCGAGCCGGTGTAGGTGATGCTGCAGCGCATGTTGAGCGTCATCGGGCTGCAGGTCATCGAATCGGCCGCCGCCGGGGCGGCGGCGCACAGCAGGCCGGCGGCGAGGCCGAGGGCCGGAAGCAGGGCCTTGCGGGTGATGGACATGGTCGCTCCCACGGTTGGTGACGTGCCCTTGGTCACCGGAGCGGGGGACAAGTTCCCGAAAAAAATGCCGGGCTCACGCCTCCAGCACCGTCTCCACCTCCGGCATGTCGGACAGGCGGGAGGCCAGCTTGTCCGTGCAGCGGATCTCGACGATGCCGAAAGCGCCGTGCGGGATGATGCGGTCCAGCTCGCCGGCCATGCCGTTGTCGGAGACGAAGCGCTTCAGGCGGTCGATCATCACGTCGCGCTCCGACCGGCCGCGCAGGCCGGAGGTGATGCGCGCGAAGTGCACCTTGTAGGTGCGGAACTGCGCCCGCGCCATGGCTATTCCGCCTCTTTGGTCGCCGCCTTGGTCGCCGCATTGGTCTCGGCCTCGATCAGGTCGAGGATGCGCTTCAGCGCCGGGCCGCTGAGCGGCGATTCGAGCGTCAGCTCGCGCGCCCATTTGTGCAGCCGGCCGATGTGACGGCGCTTGGCGACGTGGTCGTCGTCGCCGGGGCTGAAGGGTTCGACCCAGGGGCCCTTGTAGAAGCCGCCCTTGTAGTGGAACTGGCGCTTGCCGTCGGCGCGCCACTGGCTGCCGTCCGACAGCTCCATGCCCTTGCCGTTGGCGAGGAAGCGGGTGACCGTGGCGAGGCTCTGCGGCCCGCCCTGGCTGGTGTGGATCGTGACCTTGTCGCCGATCTTGAAGTCGCTCATGGCCCTGGGGATTCGTAGGTTGGGTTGAGCGTTAGCGAAAACCCAACAGCGTTTGGCACCGCGGAACGTTGGGTTTTCGCTGACGCTCAACCCAACCTACAGCATCGCGCGTGCAGGTGGAACTGTGGGAATGTTTTCTTGGGAGGGGAATGGTGCTGCCAGAGAGGATTGAACTCTCGACCTCTCCCTTACCAAGGGAGTGCTCTACCACTGAGCTACGGCAGCCCGTCCGCTGGGGTGGCGCGGTTTATACGATAAGGTTTCCGACCGCGCAAGCCCTTTATGATAGGAACGTGTTCTCCCTGGTCAGCCCCGCGCGCCGGCCGGCACCTCGCCGGCGTCCGCACCTTCCTCGGTGCGGTATCCGGGCACGATGGTGGCGAGCTGGGCCAGCACGCGCTCCTCGTCCCCGGCGCGGGCGGCGGCTTCCAGCTCGGCGGCGGCGCGGTTGATGAGGGCGTAGTCGATGACGCCGGGCGACGCCAGGAAGACGCCGTCGGCCTCCGTGCGCGTCGGCGCCTCGGCCGCCGAGAGGATCTCCTCGAACAGCTTCTCGCCGGGGCGCAGGCCGGTGAACTCGATGCGGATGTCCACTTCCGGCCGGAACCCGGCGAGGCGGATCATCTGGCGGGCGAGGTCGACGATCTTCACCGGCTCGCCCATGTCCAGCACCAGCACCTTGCCGCGCTCGTCGGCGCGGTCCACGCCGTGGGCGGAAGCCTGGAGCACCAGTTCCACCGCCTCGCGCACGGTCATGAAGTAGCGGCGCATGTCCGGGTGGGTGACGGTCAGCGGCCCGCCCCGGGCGAGCTGGCGCTGGAACAGCGGCACCACGGACCCGGACGAGCCCAGCACGTTGCCGAAGCGCACGGTCATGAAGCGGGTCGGCGATTCGCCGGGTCTGGCCGGCGGCAGCAGGTCGAGCGCCTGGCAATAGCATTCGGCGAAGCGCTTGGTGGCGCCCATGGCGCTGGTCGGGCGGATCGCCTTGTCGGTGGAGATCAGCACCATGGCGAGGCTGCCGCTGGCCCGCGCCGCGTCGGCCACGTTGCGGGTGCCGATGACGTTGGTGAGCGCCCCTTCCGGCGGGTTCATCTCGACCAGTGGCACGTGCTTCAGCGCGGCGGCGTGGAAGACCAGGGCCGGGCGGTGCTGCTGGAACAGGCGCTGCACGCGGTCGCGGTCGCGCACGTCGGCCAGCACCGTGTGCAGGGCCAGCGACGGGTAGCGCCCGCGGATCTCCAGGTCGATGGTGTAGAGGTTGAACTCCCCGGCGTCGACCAGGACCAGCGATTCGGGGGCCAGCGCGGCGATCTGGCGGACCAGTTCGCTGCCGATGGTGCCGCCGGCCCCGGTGACCAGCACGCGCCGGCCGGTGACGAGGCCGGTGATGGCGCCGCTGTTCAGCACGGCCTGCGGGCGGCCCAGCAGGTCCTCGATGGCGATCGGGCGCACCTCGATCTTGCCTTCGTCGAGGGCGGACTTGAATTCGGTCAGGCTGGGCAGGCGGGACAGGGTGAGGCCCAGCTGCTCGGCCTGGTCCAGCAGGTCGCGCACGGGGGCGCCGGCCAGCTCCGTCTGCTCCTTGGTCAGGATCAGGCGCTGCGGACGCTCGCCGCGCCGTTCCAGGCGGCGCACCACCTCGGCCATGTCCTCGGGCGCGCCGAGGACGGGGACGCCGCGCACCGACTGGCCGATGCGGCGGTTCTTGTCGTCCAGCAGGCCGACGACGCGGTACATGGAGTGGTTGTTGGTCTGCGAGCGGATGAACAGCTCCGCCGCGTCGCCGACGCCCAGCAGCAGCACGGGGATCTGCGGGGCGGACGCCGCGTCCTCCAGCCCCAGCCGGCGGTCCTTCAGCAGGCGGTAGGCGAAGCGCGGGCCGCCCAGCAGCACCAGCAGCACGAACCACAGGATGAGCGGCATGGAGCGCGGCAGCGCGTCCAGCCGCGTCAGCAGGAACATCGCCAGCACGAAGATCAGCACCGCCACCGTGACGGCGCGGATCAGCTGGGCCAGATCGGGGATGGAGGCGTAGCGCCAGATGCCGCGGTACAGGCCGAGCTGGCGGAACACCACCGCCGCGATCGCCACCATGATCGGCGCGCCCAGCGTCAGCACCGTGGCGTACTGGTCGAACGCCAGCATGCCGACGCGCAGGTACAGCGCCACCACGAAGGCCACGCCGGTCATCACCAGATCGTGGGCGTAGACGAGAAAGGCCCGTGGGGACGGGATGCGCATCAGAAACAACCCTGCGTGCTACTGGACGGCGCCAGCTTTGAACCATTCGGCGGTGGCGCGCAAGCCGGACGCGGGCGGGCAGGGCGGCAACCAGCCCAGCGTTTCCCGGATGCCACGGTCGTCCAGCTCCAGTGAGCCGGCGACCCGGTCGTACGCCGCCATGCGCCCGGTGAGCGTGGCGCCCAGCTTCAGCAGCGCCGGCGGACAGGGGAACAGGCGCGGCGCCACGCCCAGGCCGGCGCTGAAGGCGCGGATCAGGTCCGCGGTGGAGAGCGCGGCGCCGTCGCTCAGCACGAAGGCGCGGCCGGGGGCGGCGGGATGGACGAGGCACAGCGCGATGGCGTCGGCGAGGTTGTCCACGTGGATCAGGCTGCGGCGGTTGCGCACGGAGGCCAGCGGCAGCGGGACGCGCCGGGCGCACAGCCTCAGCAGCGTGCGCAGGTTGCCGGCGACGCCGGGGCCGTAGACCAGCGGCGGGCGGAGGATGACGGGTTCGAGCCCGGCTATTCCGGCCAGCGCCAGTTCGGCCTCCCGCTTGGAGACGCCGTAGGGGGAGTGCGGGTCGGGCGGGGTGGAGTCGGCGATGGGCTCCGGCCGGCTCTCGTCGGTGACGGCCTTGATGGAGCTGAGGTAGACGAAGCGCCTCACGCCGCGTGCCGCCGCCGCTTCGGCGAGGCGGCGGGTGCCGGCGGTGTTGACGGCGCGGAACGCGGCCAGCGGGTCGGCGGCCGTGTCCTGCATCACGTGCACGCGCGCGGCGAGGTGGACGACGGCGTCGACGCCGTCCAGCGCTTCCGCCCAGCCGGTGTCCGGGCCGATGTCGCCGACGGCGACGGTCTCGGCGCCGGGGACCGCCGCGTCCGGGCGGCGCACGGCGGCGCGGACGGCGTGGCCGCGCGCGAGGAGCAGCGGGACCAGGGTGCGGCCGACGAAGCCGGTGGCGCCGGTGACGAGGACGCGCATCTAGCGGACCCCTGGGGAGTGGGCGGGGGTGGGAAGGTCTTGCCCCCTCCCTAACCCTCCCCCGCTTCGCGGTGGAGGGGACTGCCGCCGCTTCGAGCAAAACCCTCCACCGCGCAGCGGGGGAGGGTGCCCGGAGCGCCAGCGGAGGGCGGGAGGGGGCAAAGCGTTCCTCACGCCGCCACCCGCTTCGCCCGCGCGAGGTTCGCCAGCAGCAGCAGCACGACCGCGACGCCCGCCGGCACCGTCGCCCAGCCAACCTCCAGCGACGCCACGGCCAGCGCCACCAGGGCGGCGTTGGCGGCGAGCACGGCGAGGACGACCTGCGCGTGGGTGCGGCCGCGCTGCGTGGCCTTCTGGTAGAAATGCTCGCGGTGGGCCTGCCAGACCTTCTTGCCCTCGGATGCCCGGCGCAGCAGGGTGATGGTGGCGTCGGCCAGGAAGTACAGCGGCACCAGCAGCGCCGCCGCCCAATAGCCGTGCGCCGCAACGCCGAGCAGCAGCCAGCCCAGCAGGTAGCCCAGCGGCACGCTGCCGACGTCGCCCATGAAGACCTTGGCCGGGTGCCAGTTCCAGCCCAGGAAGCCCAGCGCCGCACCCGCAACCGCCAGCCCGTACAGGCCGAGCGCCGGGTCGAGGCCGGCCAGGGCCACCACCAGCGCCAGCCCGCCGCCGACGGTTGCGGCTTCGCTGCCGGCCAGACCGTCGATGCCGTCCATGAAGTTGAACAGGTTGACGAACCACAGCCAGGCGAAGCCGGCCAGCGCGCGGTCGAGCCACAGCGGCAGCCAGCCCTGCAGAACCGGCTGGTCGGCGGGCAGGGCGGCCAGCCCGACGGCGACGGCGGCGACCTGCGTCAGGAAGCGCGGGCCGGCCCCCAGGCCGCGGCGGTCGTCGATCCAGGAGATGGCCATCAACGCGGCGGCGGCGGCCAGCACCGGCAGCACCCGCAGCGGGTTGCCGGTCCAGACGCCGACCAGCGCCCAGGCCGGCAGCACGGTCAGCATCACGCCCCAGCCGCCGCCGCGCGGGGTGGGGATGGTGTGGCTGGAGCGGTCGTTCGGGTGGTCGAGGATGGCGCGGTGCCGCAGGTAGGCCAGCACGCGGCCGACCAGCAGCCAGGAAGCGACCGTCGTGAGGGCGAGGACGAGCGCTGCGGTCATGGCGTCCTCGGCTGCGGCAGGGGGGCGGCGCCGGGGCGGGCGGAGGCCAGCAGGGTGCGGTACAGTTCCACCGTCTTCGCACCCACCGCGTCGGCGGCCATGTCGCTTTCGACGAGGCGGCGGCCGGCCGCGGCGAAGCGGTGGCGCAGATCGGCGTCGCGCGCCAGCGTGCCGATGGCCTCGGCCAGCGCGGGGGCGTCGTCCACCGGGACCAGCAGCGCGTTCTCACCGGCCCGCGCCACCTCGCGGCAGCCGGGCACGTCGGTGGCGACGATGGCGCGGCCGCAGCTGGCGGCCTCCAGCAGGCTCTTGGGCAGGCCCTCGCGGCGCGACGGAAGCACGGCGACGTGGGCGCGCGCCCACACGGTGCGCACGTCGGTGACGTGGCCGGCCAGTTCGACGCCGGGCAGGGCCTTCCAGCGCTCCAGCTCGGCCGGCTGGATGGAGGTGGGGTTCTCCGGGTCCGGCGTGCCGGCCAGCAGCAGGCGGACGTCGAGCCCCTGCGCGCGCAGCATCTGGTGGGCCTCCACCAGCGGGCGCACGCCCTTGTCCTCCAGGAGGCGGCCGACGTAGCCGGCGACGACGGGCGGCGGCGGCTCCGGCAGGACGGCGAAGTGATCGGTGTCGACGCCGGAGCCGCGGATCACCCACACGCGGTCCGGCGACACGAGGCCGAGGCGGACGAGGTGGTCGCGGTCGTCGGTGTTCTGGAGGACCAGCAGGCTGTTGCGGCGCTTGAGGATGGTGCGTAGCGCCGTGCGTGCGACAGTGCCGGCGACCCTGGACTTCAGCCCGCCCTTGCCGAGGAAGGCGGAGCCCAGGCCGGTGAGCGCGTTGACCACCGCCGGCACACCGGCCGCCATGGCGGCCAGCCCGCCCAGCACCACCGGTTTCAGCGACACGTGGTGCACCACGTCCGGCCGTTCGCGGCGGTAGAGGGCGGCGATCTCGGCCACGGCGGACAGCGCCTCGCCGGGATGGACGCTGCGGCGGCGCCACGTCAGCGGCAGGACGCGGAAGCCCTCGGCGGCGATGCGGTCGGCGTGCTTGTCGACGCGGGTCGCCACGGCGACGTCGAAACCGGCGTCGCGCGCCGCCCGTGCCATGGGCAGGCGGTGCGACCAGAAATACCAGTCCTCGGTGACGAGGTAGAGGAGCCGTGGGCGCCCGGACTCAGACGAGGCCATGGTACTCCTTGTACCACTGCACGAAGCGGGGCAGGCCGACCTGGATGGGGGTCTTCGGTTCGAAGCCCAGCTCGCGGCGGCTGGCCTCGATGTCGGCGTAGGTGGCGGGGACGTCGCCGGGCTGCATCGGCTCCATCTGCATCACCGCCTTCCGGCCCAGCGCCTCCTCGATGATGGCGATGAACTGCATCAGCTCCTCGGTGTTGTTGTTGCCGAGGTTGAAGACGCGGTGCCGCACGCCCGATTCGTCGGGCGGCGCCGGGCGGTCCAGCGCCGCCAGCACGCCGGCCACGATGTCGTCCACATAGGTGAAGTCGCGCCGCATGTTGCCGCCGTTGAACACGCGGATCGGCCGGCCGTGCACGATGGCGTCGGTGAACAGGTAGGCGGCCATGTCCGGCCGGCCCCACGGCCCGTACACCGTGAAGAAGCGCAGGCCCGTGGCCGGGATGCGGTGCAGGTGGGCGTAGCAGTAGCTGAGCATCTCCGCCGCCTTCTTGGTGGCGGCGTAGACGGAGACGGGCGTGTCCACCCGGTCGTCGACGGAGAACGGCAGCTTGGTGTTGTTGCCGTAGACGGACGATGTGCTGGCGTAGACGAAGTGCTGCAGGTTCGGCATGCGCCGCGCCGCCTCCAGCAGCACCACCTGGCCCATCACGTTGGTGTCGACGTAGGTGTAGGGGTTCTCGATCGAATAGCGTACGCCGGCTTGCGCCGCGAGGTGGACGACCCCCGTCACCTCCTTCAGCGCGTCGCCCATCTCCTCGATCAGGGTGCGGTCGGCGATGTCGCCCTTGATGAAGTGGAAGCGCGGGTTGTCGGTCAGCCGGGCAAGGCGCGCCTGCTTCAGCGCGATGGCGTAGTAGCTGTTCAGGTTGTCGATGCCGAGCACTTCCTCGCCGCGCTCCAGCAGCGCCTTGGCGACGTGCGAGCCGATGAAGCCGGCGGCGCCGGTGACCAGAATCGTCATGTCAATCCATCCTTGCCGGCGCGTCAGCCGGAGCATCGTGGGCCGGGCCTGCCGGGCGGCCGCGCGCCACCCACCCGCGCCGTCTTATGCCCGACCCGCGCCGCCGATGCCAGAGCGCAAACGCTGCGTTGCACGCGGAACGGCGGTGCGGCCGGCTTCGGGTGCCTGCCGGCGCACGCGTTGCGGCGCATTGTCCGTGTGCCGCGTAATGACGGCGTTGCCGGCTGACAGGTAATTCCCGCCATGATACTGTATGCCGCAGTGCAGCACGATAAATCCGGGGGAAATTATCACCATGAACAACTATGGATGGGCGCGACCCGTCGCCTTCGCCGCCGTCTGTCTGGCCGCCGTCGTTGGCGCCGCGCCGCAGGCCAAGGCGGAGATCGCCGAGCTGAAGGCCAAGAAGATCGCGCTGTCGATCGACCGCAAGGACGTCTCGGTCTCCGGCATCTCGTCGGGTGCCGCCATGGCGCACCAGCTTCACATCGCGCGCTCGGCCGACCTGGTGGGCGTGGGCATGGTCGCCGGCCCGCCGTACCGCTGCGCCGACTACCTGAAGGGGAACCCCGCCTATCCGGTGACCAGCGAGATCACCGCCGTCGGCCTGTGCACCGCCTACTATGAAAAGCTGGGCATGCCGCTGGGGGCGATCGCCGCGCTGCCGATCGAGACGTCGCGTCTGATGGAGCTGGCCAAGGACGCCTTCGACCGCAAGAAGGTCGACGCGCAGGCCAACCTGTGCGGCGACCGCGTCTACCTGATCTCCGGCGGCAAGGACGACACCGTGCCGGCCAAGGTCAGCGACGCGACCAAGGCGCTGTACGGCGAGCTGATGGCGGGCTGCCCGGCCGGGCAGAAGGCCGACACCAACCTGAAGGCGGTGACGGTGGACGGCATGCCGCACACCATGCCGACCGACAGCCGCCCGAACGGGCGCAACTGCTTCGCCGGCGCCCCCTACATCGCCGACTGCGACGTGCCGGGCGCCCAGGACATCCTGAGCTTCCTGCACCCGGCCAAGGCCGCCGCCCCGCAGGCCAACCGCCCGGCCGACCCGGCAAACCTGATCGCCTTCAGCCAGAAGGACGTGATCGGCGCCACCAACCCGCAGGGGCTGATGCACAAGACCGGCTACGTGTACGTGCCGGAGGCGTGCAAGACGGGTGCTGCCTGCTCGCTGCACATCGCGCTGCACGGCTGCCACCAGAACGAGGACATGATCAACAAGGAGAGCAAGGATCCGTCGCGCACCTACCTGTTCGCGCGCGACGCCGGCTACAACGACTTCGCCGAGCGCAACAACATCGTCGTGCTGTACCCGCAGGCGGCGGCCACCGGCATGACCGGCGGCAACCCGAACGGCTGCTGGGACTGGTGGGGCTACAACGGCACCGACTACTGGCAGAAGGACGCCCGCCAGATCCGCAACATCTGGAAGATCGTCGAGGCGCTGTCGAAGAAGTAAGCCGGGGTGAGGGCACCATGCCGCCCGTGCTTGACAGCGCGGGCGGCGAGCCGATCTACTGCCCAGCCTTTTCCCGGTAAGACAGGGTCGGATCCCATGGCGCCCAACAAGAAGAACCCGCTCGGCCTCAACGCGCTGCAGCTGAAGACGCTGACGCTGCTCCAGGAGATCGCCCGGGTGGAGAACAGCCCGGTCGAGGAGGAGGAGGGGGCCTTCCTGGTCACCCGCCTGCCGCACGCTCACGGCGACCACTTCCACCTCGGCCACTATGTGGTGGCGGGGCGCGACGCCACCGGGTTGCAGAACCAGGCAGTGTGGGTGGCGCTGGGCCGCAAGGGGCTGGTCCGCCAGGACGAGAAGGGCGCGGTGATCACGCCGGCCGGCATGGGCTACGACACCGGCCTGCGCGAGGCGATCCTGCACGGCTCCGACCACTAAGCGTACGGGTCCCGAACGTGTGCGGCTTCTGCGGTTTCGTCGCTTCCTCCTCCAGCCGGACCGCGGTCGGGCTGGAGGCGGCCGTGCGCCGGATGAACGCGACGATCACCCACCGCGGGCCCGACGGCGACGGCGTGTGGGTGGACGGGTCGGCCGGCGTGGCGCTGGCGCACCGCCGCCTCGCCATCGTCGACCTGTCGCCGCTGGGCCGCCAGCCGATGGAATCGGCCGACGGACGCTGGGTCATCGCCTACAACGGCGAGATCTACAATTTCCAGGACCTGCGCGCGGAGCTGGAGGCCAGGGGCCACGCGTTCCGCAGCCATTCCGACACCGAGGTGCTGGTCGAGGCCTGTGCCGCCTGGGGTGTCGCGGCCACCGCCCGGCGCCTGATCGGCATCTTCGCCTTCGCGCTGTGGGACCGGCAGGAACGCGCGCTGCACCTCGTGCGCGACCAGCTGGGCATCAAGCCGCTGTACTGGGCGCGGATGGGCGGCACGCTGCTGTTCGGATCGCAGCCCAAGGCGCTGCGCGCGCACCCGGACTTCCGCGCGGAGATCGACCGCGACGCGCTGTCGGCCTATTTCCGCTTCGCCTACGTGCCGGCGCCGCACAGCATCTACCAGGGCGTGCGCAAGCAGGAGCCGGGCACCATCCTGACCTTCCGCGGGGCGGCCGAGCCGGAGCGCACCGTCTATTGGGACCTGGGCGCGGTGGTGCGCGGCGGCATCGCCGACCGGCTGGACCTGTCCGATAAGGACGCCACGGACCGGCTGGAAGCGCTTCTGATGGACGCCGTCGGCCGGCAGATGGTGGCCGACGTGCCGCTGGGCGCCTTCCTGTCGGGCGGCATCGACTCCTCCACCGTCGTGGCGCTGATGCAGGCGCAGAGCGACCGGCCGGTGCGCAGCTTCACCATCGGCTTCAAGGAGGCCGGCTTCGACGAGGCCGCCGACGCGCGCGCCGTGGCGAAGCACCTGGGCACCGACCACACCGAACTGACGGTCGAGCCGCACCACGCGCTGGCCGTCATCCCGAAGCTGGCCGAATGGTACGACGAGCCGTTCGCCGATTCCTCGCAGGTCCCGACCTTTCTGGTGTCGGAGATGACGCGCCGGTCCGTCACCGTGGCGCTGTCGGGCGACGGCGGGGACGAGCTGTTCGCCGGCTACAACCGCTATTTCCTCGGCTCGAAGCTCTGGCGGACGCTGGCGCCGCTGCCGGCGGGGCTGCGCGCGGCGGCGGCCGGGCTGATCCGCAGCGTGCCGCCGGGGCGGTGGGATGCGCTGTTCGGACTGCTGCCGGTGCGCGGGCTGCCGCGCCTGCCCGGCGACAAGCTGCACAAGCTGGCCGCCGTGCTGGCCGCCGCCGGGCCGGACGCCCTCTACCGCGACCTCGTCAGCCAGTGGAAGGAGCCCGACACGCTGGTGCTGGGCGGGCGCGAGCCGCATGGTGCCGTGTGGGACGACGCGCGCGGCGTGGCCGACTTCGTCGAGCGCATGCAGTACCTGGACGCCGCCACCTACCTGCCGGACGACATCCTGGCCAAGGTGGACCGCGCCAGCATGGCGGTGGCGCTGGAGGCGCGGGTGCCGCTGCTCGACCACCGGGTGGTGGAGCTGGCATGGCGCCTGCCGGGGCACCAGAAGATCCGCGACGGCAAGGGCAAGTGGCTGCTGCGCCAGGTGCTGTACCGCCACGTGCCGCCGGCGCTGGTGGAGCGGCCGAAGATGGGCTTCGGCGTGCCGATCGACTCCTGGCTGCGCGGTCCCCTGCGCGACTGGGCCGAGGATTTGCTGGACGAGCGCGCGCTGCGCGAGGATGGTCTGCTCGACGCCGCCCAGGTGCGCCGGCTGTGGGCCGAGCACCTGTCGGGCGGGCGCAACTGGCAGTACCGGCTGTGGTGCGTGCTGATGTTCCAGGCGTGGCAGCGGCATTGGCAGAAGGCGCCGGAGGCCACCCCGCTGCCGGCGGACGCGGCATGACGGACGAGATGAAGGCCCCGGCCCCGAAGAAGGGCAACGACCGCCAGGACCGTCTGGCCGAGCGCCTGCGCGAGAACCTGCGCAAGCGCAAGGAGCAGGCCCGCGCGCGGGAGAAGAAGGATGAACAGGAAGTTCCGTAGGTTGGGTTGAGCCGAAGGCGAAAACCCAACGTGTCCGCATCGTCGATGGCGTTGGGTTTTCGCTGGCGCTCAACCCAACCTACGGTTTTGGTCCGTTGGATTATCCTTTTGCCCAGAACCGGCCCGCGGCGGCCCGTGTTTCAATAGCTTCGTGCTTTATTCTGCGGCACGAGGCTTTGCCATGCGGCTTCTGGCGCTCCTTCTGCTCTTTCTTGCCGTGTTCGGCATCTCACCCGGTGTACGGGCCGAGCTGCTGCCGGGCAGTTGGATGCCGGGCGACTGGGACCGGGAGGACAAGGCGCTGGCGCTCAACCTCGGCGCCGCGACGCTGGCGCTGGGCTGGGGGGCGTGGTCGTGGGACTGGGGCGCGTCCGGCCCGCGTTTCCAGGACGAGGGGTGGTTCCGCCGCGATACCGGCGAGGGCGGTGCCGACAAGCTGGGCCACGCGTGGTCGGCCTACGCGCTCAGCCACCTGTTCGCCAACCGCTACGAGGCGTGGGGGTATAGCCGCGGTGAGGCGGCGCGCTACGGCGCCCTGTCGGGCGTGGGGCTGATGGGGCTGGTGGAGGTCGGCGACGCGTTCAGCGACGACTACGGCTTTTCCTACCAGGACATGCTGTTCAACACGCTGGGGGCGGCGCTGGGGTACGTGCTGTGGCAATACCCGGAGGTCCAGCGCAAGATCGACTTCCGCGTCGAGTACAACCCGTTCCGGCACGGCGGCTACCAGGCGGACGTCTTCACCGACTATGACCGGCTGAAGTACCTGATCGCCGTGAAGGCCGACGGGTTCGATGCGGTGCGCGACCCGCTGCTGAAGCACCTGGAGTTCCACGTCGGCTTCTACGCCCGCAATTACGCGGATTATGGAGGCTCCAGGTCGGCCGACCTGCGCGAACAGCACCTGTACGTGGGCATCGGCCTGAACCTGACGCGGCTGCTGGACCCGTACGTGAGGACGGGCGGGGTGCTGCACTACATCCAGCCGCCGTACACCTATGTGCCGGTGAGCCGGCGGGTGGACCGGTGAGCGCTACCCGGCGGGGCCGGTGTAGGCGAGGATGCCGTGGTGCTCGTAGAAGGCGCGCAGGGCCGGGTCGTGCAGCAGCGGCCCGTGCACCTGGAAGACGTCGACGCCGCTGTAGCTGTTGCCTTCGATGACGACCGGCCCGTCGGGGCCGACGGCGACGTCCCAGCCGACGTAGCGCAGGAAGGGCAGGTGGACGAAGGCGCCCAGCGTGCAGGCCAGCACGTCCGTCCACAGCGGCACCGTGCGGCCGGCGATGCGCAGGCCGGTGTCGGGATGCACCGCGACCGGTTCCACGTGCCCGCTGGCCAGCCGGCGCACGCCGGGGCCGATCGCACCCGTCGCCGGATCGACGGGGAAGGACAGCCCGCCACGCGAGAAATTGTCGATCGCCCCCGACGCCCGTGTGCCGACGCGCAACGCCGCGGCGCCCACGAAGGGCTTTCCGCTGCGGGGATCCCGAACGGCCAGCACGCGCAGCGTGTTGGTGGTGCCGGGCCAGAAGGCGGCCATCTCCGGGTGCTGGGCGGCGCCGAGCGTCACGACGTAGTCGTGCCCGCTGCGGCGCAGGCGGTCCAGGAAGTCGTCCCCGCCGAACCGCTGGCCGTCGACGGTGACGGCGCCGCCGCCGACGGTGGCGCGGATCAATCCGCGCCCCATGGCGCCCTGGGCCGGCTTGGCGTAGATCGTCGCCGGGATGTCACCGCTCAGCAGCGTGTTCCAGGACTGGGCCAGGACGGTGACCGTGCCGTCGTACAGCGCCGCCAGCATCTCCGGCTGGCGGGCGACCGTCTGCAGCGCCTTGTAGAGCACGAACTTGTCGTCCAGCACCAGCCCGTGCGGCCCGTTGATGTTGCGCGCCATGTGGCGCTGCACGTCGCTGAGGAAGCCGTCGAGGCCGCGCGCCTCCATGGACAGCAGGCGCCATTTGTCGGCCAGGAAGCCGCGCCGCCACAGCGCCGCGCGGATCTCCGGGTCGAGGTCCGGCTGCAGCGTTTCGTTCTTCGCCCGCAGCCGCCGGGTGACGGCGTGGTGCAGGCCGGTCCAGTCGGCGAAGGGCGGGCGGTGGTCGCGGCCAATGGGCGTCACAGGCCCGGTCTCCGGTTCAGGCGGGATTGGCTGCCAAGCTACAGGAGCGGGTCAGCCAAAGGAAAGGGTGGCCATTGATCCCATTTCGTTCCCTTGTGCCCCCGGTCACGCTCGGCTAGAAACCGTTGTTCACGACATTCTGGGCGACATTCTGGACGGGGAGTTGGGGCCGATGGGCATCATGCCGGATAGCTGGATCCGCGAAATGGCCGAGACCAAGGGCATGATCGAGCCCTTCGTCGACCGCCAGGAACGCGCCGGCGTCATTTCGTACGGCCTCAGCTCCTACGGCTACGACGCGCGCGTGGCCGACGAATTCAAGATCTTCACCAACGTCGACAACGCCATCGTCGATCCCAAGGCGTTTTCCGACAACAGCTTCGTCGACCGCAAGACGGACGTCTGCATCATCCCGCCCAACAGCTTCGCGCTGGCGCGGACGGTGGAGTACTTCCGCGTGCCGCGCGACGTCCTGGTCATCTGCCTGGGCAAGAGCACCTACGCGCGCTGCGGCCTGATCGTCAACGTGACACCGCTGGAGCCCGAGTGGGAAGGCCACGTGACGCTGGAGATTTCAAACACGACGCCCCTGCCGGCCAAGGTCTACGCCAACGAGGGCCTCTGCCAGTTCCTGTTCCTGAAGGGGGACACGATCTGCGAGACCTCGTACGCCGACAAGTCCGGCAAGTACATGGGCCAGAAGGGAGTGACGCTGCCGCGGCTGTAACGGCCGCGCGGACCAAGGGAGCCCATCCGCCACCCCGGCATCACCACGCAAAGCACGATATCATGGACAAGATCCGCATCCGCGGCGGCAAACCCCTGCGCGGCAGCATCGTGGTCGGCGGCGCCAAGAACGCCGCCCTGCCGCTGATGACCGCCAGCCTGCTCACCGACGGCACGCTGACGCTCACCAACCTGCCGATCCTCGCGGACATCAACACGCTGTGCAACCTGCTGCTCCAGCACGGCGTGGCCATCCACATGAACGGTGCGGGCGGCGAGTGCGCCGGCCGCGCGGTGGATTTCACGGCGAAGGACATCACCAACACCACCGCACCTTACGATCTGGTGCGCAAGATGCGCGCGTCGGTGCTGGTGCTGGGGCCTCTGGTGGCGCGCTGCGGCGAGGCCAAGGTGTCGCTGCCCGGCGGCTGCGCCATCGGCGCCCGTCCGGTCGACCTGCACATCAAGGGCCTCGAGCTGATGGGTGCGCAGATCGAGATCACCGGCGGCTACATCGTCGCCAAGGCGCCCAAGGGGCTGCACGGCGCCGAGATCGTCTTCCCCAAGGTCTCAGTCGGCGCCACCGAGAACCTGCTGATGGCCGCCACGCTGGCCAAGGGCGAGACGGTGCTGGTCAACGCCGCGCGCGAGCCGGAGGTGACGGACCTCGCCCACTGCCTCGTCGCCATGGGGGCGAAGATCAGCGGCGTCGGCACCGACACGCTGCGCATCCAGGGTGTGGACCGGCTGCACGGTGCCCGGCACATGGTGGTGCCCGACCGCATCGAGACCGGCACCTACGCCATGGCCGCGGCGATCACCGGCGGCGAACTGGACATCCTGAACACCCGCCTGGACCTGATCAGCGCCGCCGCCAAGGTGCTGGCCCAGGCCGGCGTGGAGTTCACGGAGATCGACAACGGCATCCGCGTGTCGCGCGCCAACGGTGCCCTGCACGGCATCGACGTGATGACCGAGCCGTTCCCCGGCTTCCCCACCGACCTTCAGGCCCAGATGATGGCCCTGATGTGTACGGCGGGGGGTGCAGCCATGATCACCGAGACCATATTTGAGAACAGGTTCATGCACGCGCCCGAGCTGATGCGCATGGGTGCGCGGATCACCGTGCACGGCGCCTCGGCGCTGGTGCGCGGGGTCGAGCGGCTGACCGGCGCGCCGGTCATGGCGACCGACCTGCGCGCCTCGGTCTCGCTGGTGCTGGCCGGTCTGGCGGCGGAAGGGGAGACGACGGTCAACCGCGTCTACCACCTCGACCGCGGCTACGAGCGGCTGGAGGAGAAGCTGGCGGCCTGCGGCGCCGACATCGAGCGGGTGCGTGAACGCGACGACGATTGAGTATGGGCGATTAGGAACCAGCCAAGGGTGACCATGAGCACGCCGATCCGCTTGCGCGCCGAGGACGAGGAGGATCTGAAGGTCGTTTCGGCCTGTCTGCAGGATGCCATCGTGCCGATCGGCGAGATGTGCTTCCTGCCGGACGACAAGCGCTTCGTGCTGGTGGTCAACCGCTTCAAGTGGGAGACCTGCGACAAGCCGCGCGACGATGGCTTCACCGCCGACGACGACGCCCAGTTCCCCTACGAGCGCACCCATTGCGGCGTGCGCTTCGAAGGGGTGACGGCGGTGAAGGCCCGCGGCCTCGACCTCAAGGACCGCAGCCAGATCCTGGAACTGCTGAGCCTTGAGCACGTCGAGGGCGGTGTGGCGCTGCACTTCGCCGGCGGCGGCTGCATCCGCCTGGAGGGGCCGCGCTGGCACTGCATGGTGGAGGACCTGGGCGACCCCTGGCCCACCACCTGCAAGCCCTGCCACCCCATCGACGAGGGTGCCGAAGGCTGAACGGCCGGGCCGCGGTTTGCCTGCGGGCCGGAGCGGTGCTATATTGTCGGAGGTGGCCGGCGGGTGCGGGAACACCCACCGGCTCGCTCCTAGCGCTTCTGGCGGCGGACGCGGCCGATCACGATCAGCCAGTCCTTCCAGAGGAGCACCAGGAGAAAGGGCATTTTCTGCATGCCTTTGTCCTCCTTTGATGCGGCGGGTGGCCAATCCACCCGCCGTCATCATTTTTACACGCGTCTGTGTGCACCGATGCACCCCAGATTGTGAGGCGCGTGATTTCGTCGCGTCGCCGTCTGTTGTCGCGGCATGGACGCGACGAAGGATCCCTGGCCCATTACGGAAGCCGAGGCGCGCGCCGTGCAGGAGCGGCTGCGCGGGCAGGTGGTCACGCACGACGATTTCGGCCCACTGCGCCGGCTGGCCGCGGTGGACGCGCACTTCGGGGAGGGCGACCGCGTCACCTGGGCGGCGGTGGCGGAGGTGGATCCGGACACGCTGGAACTGACGCGCTCCGTTCTGCTGTGCGCGCCGACCCGCTTTCCCTATGTGCCGGGGCTGCTGTCCTTCCGCGAGGTGCCGGCCATGGCGGCGGCGCTGGCGCTGCTGCCGGAGCCGCCGGACCTTGTGCTGGTGGACGGGCAGGGGCTGGCGCATCCCCGGCGCTTCGGGCTGGCCTGCCACCTGGGCGTGGTCACCGGCCTGCCCACCATCGGCGTCGCCAAGTCGCGCCTCGTCGGCCGCTACGAGGAGCCGGAGCGGGAGTGCGGCGCGTCCTCGCCCATGTTCCACCGGCGCGAGCTGGTGGGCGTGGCGCTGCGCACGCGCGACGGCACCAACCCGCTGTTCGTCTCCATCGGACATCGCGTGAGCCTGGAAACGGCGGTGGAGTTGGTCCTGCGCGTCACGCCGAAGTGGCGGCTGCCGGAACCCATCCGGCTGGCCGACGCGCTGTCGCGCATGCATGGCTGACGCGACCTTGACGGCAGACCAGGGGAATGCCAGATCGGCGTCAGGCATTCCGATGAGGCGTTGCGGGCGATGGACGAGGCGGAAAACCCCTGCGTGGGCATCTGCGTGATCGGCGAGGACGGCCGGTGCGAGGGCTGCGGCCGCACCGAGGCCGAGATCTACGGCGAACCGGCCGAACCGCCGGAGCCCAACGCGTAGTCACCGCCGGGCCAGCGCGCCGTCGGGCATGCGGTCGTAGTCGAAGGGACCCCGTGCCCGCAGCTGCGCGGGCGTGGCGGGCAGGGCCAGCGCGCTCTGCGCCGGGGCGAGCGTGACGTCCCGCCAGGGAAAGGCGTAGGGGCCGTTCGGGTCGGTCCTGGGCATGACGACGGCGGCGACGATGGCGCCGGGCGTGTCGAAGATGACGTCGTCCACCGTGCCGTAGTTGCGCGTGCCCGTCAGGTGCACCGGCCGGCCGAGCAGCGGCAGCACCCGCCAGCCGCCCGGCCCGATGCTGTCCGGCGTGTCGGCGCGGGCCAGCGCCGTCGCCTCCTCCGCGGTGATGGGCAGGGACACGGTGTCGGGCTCCGGGCCCGGCGTGGCGTCGCGCCAGGGCACGGTGAACAGCGCCGGGCCGATGTCCAGCATGCCGCTCGCCTCAATGGACAGGGCGCGCAGCCGCCCGTCGGGGCCGACCAGCAGGTCCTTCACCTCCCCCAGCTCCTCGCCGTTGGCGCCGAAGACCACGGCGTCGATCAGGCCGGAGGCGCGCCAGCCGCTGTAGGCCGTGCGGTAGTCCCAATCGTCCGGCGCGGCGGTGTCGGTCGCGACGTGGATCGGCTGCGCCGGGAGCGCGCGCGGCGCGGCACCGGGCAGGAGGAGTACCGCGGCGGCGATGCCGGCGGCGAAAAGTCGGGCGGGGTTCACGGCGGCCTCCTCGGTGTTCCCGTGCGGCGGCGATGCCGGGGTAACGAGGAGTGCGCGATGGGAGTTCCGGTGCTACTCCGGCTGCCCGCCGTGCAGGCGGCGCAGGTCGTCGAGCGTCAGGGAGGCGAAGTCGGGGAATACGGCGCAGGCTCCGGCGAAGTCGTCGCCGTCGGTGTAGACGCTTTCGCTGACCACCACCGGGATGCCGGCGGCGCAGGCGGCGCGCACGCCGTTCGTCGAATCCTCCAGCGCCAGGCAGGCGGAGGCGGGCAGGCCGAGGCGGTCCAGAACCACATTGTAGACCTGCGGGTCGGGCTTCTTGCGCGGCGCGTCCTCGGCGCAGGCCAGCGTGGCGAACCAGCCGTGGCCGGCGCCGCCGGTCGCACCGTCCATCAGCGCCAGCACGTTGGCGCGCGTGGTCGTCGTGGCGACGGCGACGGTCAGGCCCGCGGCGCGGGACTCGCCGATCAGGCGCTCGACACCCGGGCGCAGGGGCACGCCCCCGGCGGCGACCGCGCCCGTGTACAGCTCCGTCTTGCGGCGGTGCAGGGAGGCGATCAGGTCGTCCAGGCCGGCGTCGTCGCGGGCTTGGTCGTGGCGGGCCACGAAGGCGCGGATGCGCTCCTTGCCGCCGGACACGCGCAGCAGGGCGCGGTAGAGCGTGCGGTCCCACGACCAGGGCAGGCCGAATTCGGCGAAGGTGCGGTTGAAGGCGTCGCGGTGCGCCTCCTCCGTTTCGGCCAGCGTCCCGTCGACGTCGAAAATCAGCGCGCGCAGCACCATCCGCCCTCCCTCATGGACGGAGAAGGGTAGTGGACGGGGCGCGGGGGCGGAACGCCCGATGGGGTGGGGCGCCTCCCCCGCGATCGGGCGGGGGAGGCCGGCGCGTCGGTCGGGCGCAGGTCAGGCGCCGTCCGTATCAGGCGTTGAGCAGCGGCGACAGGCCGTTCTGGATGGCCCACACCGCCGCCTGGGTGCGGTTCTGGGCGTTGATCTTCCGCATCACGTTCTTGAAGTGCATCTTCACCGTGGATTCGGTGATGTGCAGGTTGCGGGCGATCGCCTTGTTGGACTGCCCGGCCAGCAGGCAGCGCAGGATCTGCACCTCGCGCTTCGACAACTCGTTGCTTGGGACGGGTGCGACGCGCGGCTGCTGCGGGCGCTCGTTCGCCGTGGCGATCAGCAGGCTGGCCACGTGCGTGGGGTACACGACCTCGCCCAGCATGACGAGGTGCAGGGACCGCAGCAGGGATTCGCTGGACATCCCCTTGTTGAGGTACGCGTCCGCCCCGGCCTTCAGCGCCAGCGAGAGCGAACGGTCGGCCATGGCGTCGGCCAGCACGGCGATGCGGGCGCCGGACGACGCGCGCAGGCGCTTGAGGCTCGCCAGCTCCTCGGCCGAGCCATCCTGCAGGGCCATGACGATAAGGTCGGGATCCGCGCCCTGTTCGAGCGCGGTGTGCGCGTCCTGTGCGTTCACCGCATGCTGGCAGATGCGGAACGGACCGCTACTGATCAGCGTTCCAAGCGCGGCGGAAAACAGCCTGTCGTGATCGACAAGCATGACGTTCCAATTAGACATTGTTGCTCCTCCGCAATGCTACCCTCGCGCGAAGATGTTGTTGCGCATCGTCCAGACAAGCAATGACAAGTTCGATAAAATGCGTCATTCAATGTCGGGAAAATGCGGGCTTTACGTTTGCTGCGCTTGTGCTTTATACGGTTGTCGTGACGGCAAGGCAAGGAACATTGGTTGCTCTTGACGATTTAGTGGTATGTGGAATGATCGTGATGCATTTGTTTGTTGCTGAGGTTTTTGTTTTCGTCAGCTTATCCTAGGGCTAATTCTGGGTGACATCGGGAATAGGCGCTGCTTGGGCGTGGCATTTAGTCTGCTCGTCAGAAACCAAGCGCCGCGACAAAGGTGACGATACGATGGAAGTGCAAGTGCGTTCGGGACGCAACGAAGCGGCTGTGCGGAACAAGACCCAGAAGTTCCTCGTGGTCGACGATCACCCGCTGGTTCGCCACGGCTTCGCGCTGTCGGTCGGCGAGATCCATCCCGATGCGGAGGTGGTGGAGGCCGGATCGCTGGGCGAGGCGCTGGACGTGGTCGAGCGCAGCGACGACCTCACGCTGGTGCTCTTCGACCTCAACATGGGCGAGCGGGCCGGCCGCGACGGGGTGCGCCGCATGGTCGAGGCGCTGGGCGACACGCCGCTCCTGGTGATCTCCGGCTCCGACGAGGTGGCGGACATCATCGACAGCGTGCGGATGGGGGCCAAGGGCTACATCCTCAAGACCAGCTCGACCGAGGTGCTGGAGCACGCCATCAAGCTGGCGCTGACGGGGGAGACGTTCCTGCCGCTGCCGCGCGCCGTGCTGGCCGGCAACGTCGCCAGCGAGCCGCAGCGGCAGACCGGGCAGATCCTCGACCGGCTGACCGACCGCCAGCGCGACGTGTTCCAGCTGCTGCTGGCCGGCCATTCCAACAAGGAGATCGCCCGCGAGCTGGGCGTGCTGGAGGGCACGGTGAAGGTGCACGTGCGCGCCATCATGCAGAAGCTGGGCGTGCGCAACCGCACGCAGGTGGCCGTGGTGGCGGCGCGCAGCGGCTGCTTCCCCGACGAGGTGTGAGCCGCTAACCTGCCCGAAAACGACGGAGGGAAGCATGGGCAGCGACGCGCGATCGGTGGCGGCATCGGTGGCGGCGGCGGTCCGGGAGGACCGGCTGTGGCGGCGGCTGATGGACATGGCGGCCATCGGCGCCCGGCCGGATGGCGGGGTGGACCGCCCGGCGCTGTCCCCGGACGACGCGGCGGCGCGCAGCCTGCTGGCGTCCTGGGCGCGGGAGCAGGGCTTTTCCGTGTCCACCGACCCCATCGGCAACCTGTTCGTCCGCCGCGCCGGGCGCGAGGGCGGGGCGGCGCCGGTGCTGACCGGCTCCCACCTCGACACCCAGCCGATGGGCGGCAAGTTCGACGGCGCCTACGGCGTCATGGCCGGGTTCGAGGCGTTGCAGGCGATGAACGACGCCGGCATCGAAACCCGCCGCCCGGTCGAGCTGGTGGCCTGGACCAACGAGGAGGGCTCCCGCTTCCAGCCCGGCTGCATGGGCTCCCAGGTGTTCGCCGGGGCGCTGCCGCTGGAGAAGGCGCTGGTATCGGTCGACCGCGCCGGCACCACCGCGCGCGAGGCGCTGGCCGCCGTGCTGGCCGGCGAGCCGGAGATGGCCGTGCGCGACGCCGGCCTGCCGGTGCACGCCTACATCGAGGCGCACATCGAGCAGGGGCCGGTGCTGGAGGAGGCCGGGCTGCACCTGGGCGTCGTCACCGGCATTCAGGGCTACCGCTGGTTCGCCGTCGAGGTGCTGGGCGAGGCGGCGCACGCCGGCACCACGCCGCGGGCGCGCCGCCGCGACGCCTTCATGGCGGCGCACGCCATGGTCGGCGCGCTGCGCGGCATCATGGAGGACGCCGAGGACGTCGCGCGCTTCACCATCGGCCGCTTCGAGGTGGAGCCGGGGTCACCCAACACGGTGCCGTCGCGCGTCTTCTTCACCATCGACCTGCGCCACCCGGAACAGGGGCCGCTGACCCGTCTGGGCGACGCGGTGGAGCCGCTGTGCCGGCAGCACGCCGGGGCGTGCGAGGTGCGGGTGACGGAGACCTTCACGGCGGCCCCGCTGGTGTTCGACGCGGGCGTGCTGGACACGCTGCGCACCGCCGCCGGGCGCCAGGGCATTCCCTATCGCGAGCTGCCGTCGGGGGCCGGGCACGATGCGGCGTTCGTCGCCAAGCTGGCGCCGGCCGGCATGCTGTTCGTGCCGTGCGCGCGCGGCGTCAGCCACCACCCGGCCGAGAGCGCAACCCCCGCCGACCTTGCCACCGGGACACGGGTACTGGCCGAGGCGCTGGCGGAACTGGCGAACCGCTGAGCGGGTGCCCGCTGAGAGGGTGCCCATTGGCCGGGTGCAGGCGGCGGGCGACCCGCATCCACAGGGTCGCCAGGGCGATGGACACGAAGAAGCCGGCCGCCGCCGTGCCGTAGATCATCGCCCCCGTCGAGAACAGGATCAGCAGCGGCAGGCTGAAGACGACGTACAGGATCGTCTCGGCCCAGCCATCCACGTACTCCATGTACTCCGGCGCGCGTTCGATCACCGTGAGGGCGGTCAGCAGCAGGTAGAAGACACCGGCGGTGCGGCTGCCGATGGTGGCGGCGTGGCGCTGGCGCAGCGGTAGTTCGTGCAGCGGCCGGCGGGGCCAGGACAGCGCCGCCGCGGCCAGCGCGCACAGCCCCGCCTCGATGCTGGAACCGGGGTCGGCCCGCAGCGTCAGGAACGACGTGAAGGCGCCGTGCAGCGCCCAGGCGGACAGCGCCACACTGGCCACGTAGCCCACCGCTGCCCTGAAATCGTTCATGTCCGCCGGCCGGCATGTTGCTCAACGGGAATATTGGGCACGCAAATGATTGCGGCCACCACAAAATTCGCGGGCCTACCCCTTTTGGGGGGTCGCGTTCGTCCAGGAGGGTAGGCCTGTGATCTGGACGGATTGCCGTGTTGCCCAGCAATTCCAACGGCCGCATGATTTGTCCCCGGAAGCGCTGCACCACAGGGGAGGAATTCACATGCCGAACCGCCAGATCCGGGAAATCGTCCGCAACCAGCGTGTGTTTACCGTGGAACCCACCGCGTCGGTGCGCACGGCGGCGCACATGATGCGGGAATACAGGATCGGTGCGCTGATGGTGGTGGAGGCGGGGCGGCTGACCGGCATCTTCACCGAACGCGACGCCCTGTTCCGCGTGCTGGCGGCCGGCCTGGACCCCGACCGCACGATGGTGGGCGAGGTGATGACCGACGACCCGGCGACCATCGAACCGGAGCGGCCGATCGGGCACGCGCTGCACCTGATGCACGACGGCGGCTTCCGCCACCTGCCGGTGGTATCGAAGGGGCGGCCCGTCGGCATGGTGTCCATCCGCGACGCGGTGGGGCCGGAACTCACCCGCTTCGAGCAGGAGGTGCACGACAAGGAGGCCATCGCCGAGATCCTTGGGTAGGAATCGACCCAGACGTTTGGAGCCTTGCCCCCGGCGCGTTGCCCTCCCACACTGAGAGAAACGGGGTGGAGGGCGCATGACGGGCGCGGTGCGGTTCGTGCTTGGCGGACGGGTGGTCGAGGTCAAGGGTGCCGAGCCCACGGCCACCGTCCTGCAATGGCTGCGCGCCAACGGGCGGCCCGGCAGCAAGGAGGGCTGCGCCGAAGGTGACTGCGGTGCGTGCACCGTGGTGCTGGGCGAACTGGAGAACGGGCCGGACGGCGAGCCACGCGTGCGCTACCGCGCGGTGAACGCCTGCATCCTGTTCCTGCCGATGATCGACGGCAAGCTGCTGCTGACCGTCGAGGACATGGCCGATGAGGACGGCGCCCTGCATCCGGTGCAGCGGGCCCTGGTGGAGGAGCATGGCTCCCAATGCGGGTTCTGCACGCCGGGCTTCGTGATGGCGCTGTTCGCGCTGCTGCATTCCGGCGCCGATCTGAACGACGACGCCATCCACGACGGGCTGGCCGGCAACCTGTGCCGCTGCACCGGCTACCGGCCGATCCTGGACGCGGCGCGGCGGCTGCGCGCGCTGGACGGGGACGACCGGTTCACCCGCGCCGAGGCCGGCATCGTGGCGCTGCTGACCTCGATCCGGCGCGACGCGCCGCTGGCCGTCGCGACGGGTGGCGGCGCCTTCCACGCGCCGCGCACGCTGGGCGAGCTGGCGACCGCGCTGGAGCGCCATCCGGACGCCACGCTGGTGGCCGGCGGCACCGACGTGGGGCTGTGGGTGACCAAGCAGCACAAGGCGCTGCCCATGCTCGTCCACCTGGGCGCGGTTGCGGAGTTGCGCACGCTGGTGGAGGCGGACGGGCACCTGGACGTCGGCGCGGCGGTCACCTACGCCGAGCTGCTGCCGGTGCTGGAGCGGCGGTTGCCGTCCTTCGGGGCGCTGGTGCGGCGCATCGGCGCGGCGCAGGTGCGCAACCTGGGCACGCTGGGCGGCAACGTCGCCAACGGTTCCCCCATCGGCGACAGCATGCCGGCGCTGCTGGCGCTGGGCGCGGTGCTGGTGCTGAACCGCGGCGGGCAGCGGCGCGAGGTGCCGCTGGACGCCTTCTACCTCGATTACCGCAGGACCGACCTGAAGCGCGGGGAGTTCGTGGAGCGCATCCGCATCCCGCTGCCGGCGCCGGGGCAGGTCTTCGCCACCTGGAAGGTGTCGAAGCGGCGCGACCAGGACATTTCCGCCGTCTGCGCGGCCTTCCTGCTGACGCTGGACGGCGGCACGGTGACGGGGTTCCGCGCCGGCTATGGCGGCATGGCGGCGACGCCGGCGCGGGCGCGGACGCTGGAAACCGCGCTGCTGGGCGAGCCGTGGAGCATCGGCACGGTGACGAACGCCGCGGCGGCTCTGGAGCACGATTTCCGGCCCATCGGCGATTTTCGCGCGTCGGACCGGTACAGGGCGCTGGTGGCGCGCAACCTGCTGACGCGCTTCTTCCTGCACAGCGTGGGCGAGGACGCGTACGCCCTGGAGACGGCGCATGGCTGACGGCACCAACCACGGCGTACGCCCGGTGCAGGGCGGCGTACACACGGCGCAGGCGCACGACAGCGCGGTGCGTCACGTCACCGGTTCGGCGCCGTACGTCGACGATCTGCCGGAGCTGCCAGGCACGCTGCACGCCGCCGTACGCCTGTCCGACAAGGCGCACGCGCGCATCCTGGGCATGGATTTGGCGGGTGCGCGCACCATGCCCGGCGTGCACGCGGTGCTGACGTACGACGACGTGCCGGGGGAGCTGGACATCGGCGCCATCCTGCCGGGCGACCCGCTGCTGGCCCCGGATCTGGTGGAGTATGCCGGCCAGCCGGTGGTCGCCGTCGCCGCCGAGACGATGGCCGCCGCCCGCGCCGCCGCGCGGCGGGCGGAGCTGTTCTACGAACCGCTGCCGGCCGTGCTGACGCCGGAGGAGGCGCTGGAGCAGGGGCTGTTCGTCTCCCCCAGCCAGACCATGCGGCGCGGCGACGCGGCGGCGGCGCTGAAGGGCGCGCCGCACCGCCTGCGGGGCGAGCTGCGCATCGGCGGGCAGGACCATTTCTACCTGGAAACCCACATCGCCTACGCCATTCCCGACGGCGACGGCGGGTACAAGGTGCATTCCTCCACCCAGCACCCGTCGGAGGTGCAGCATCAGGTGGCCAAGGTGCTGGGGCTGCCGATGAACGCGGTGACGGTGGAATGCCGGCGTATGGGCGGCGCCTTCGGCGGCAAGGAAAGCCAGGCGGCGCACGTGGCGGCCATCGCCGCGCTGCTGGCGCACCACACGCGCCGGCCGGTGAAGTTCCGCATGGACCGCGACGACGACATGCTGATGACCGGCAAGCGCCACGACTTCTTCGTGCGCTACGACGTCGGCTTCGACGGGGAGGGGCGGATCCTGGGGCTGGCGATGGAGTTGGCGGCGCGCTGCGGCATGTCGCTGGACCTGTCGAACGGCGTGGTCGACCGCGCCATGTTCCACGCCGACAACGCCTATTTCCTGCCCCACGCCAGCATCACCGGCCACCGCTGCCGCACCAACACGGTGTCCAACACCGCCTTCCGCGGCTTCGGCGGGCCGCAGGGGATGGCCGCCATCGAGCATGTGGTGGACGAGGTCGCCCGCCACCTGGGCCGCGACGCGCTGGACGTGCGGCGCGCCAACCTCTACGCCGCACCCGAGCGGGACGTCACCCATTACGGCATGCGGGTGGAGGACGCCGACATCCTGCCGGAACTGTTCGACGAGCTGGAGCGGAGCAGCGATTACCGCGAACGGCGGCGGGAGGTGGAGGCGTTCAACGCCGCCAGCCCGGTCCTGAAGAAGGGGCTGGCCTTCACGCCGGTGAAGTTCGGCATCTCCTTCACGGCGCTGCACCTCAACCAGGCGGCGGCGCTGGTGCACGTCTACACCGACGGCTCGGTCCAGGTGAACCACGGCGGCACCGAGATGGGGCAGGGCATCCACACCAAGATCGCGCAGATCGTGGCGGAGGAATTCCAGATCGACGCGGCCCGCCTGCGCGTCACCGCCAGCGTCACCGACAAGGTGCCGAACGCCCCGCCGTCCGCCGCCTCCACCGGCACCGACCTGAACGGCATGGCGGCGCTGAACGCCGCGCGGACCATCAAGGAGCGGCTGACGGCGTTCATGGCGGAGCACTGCAAGGTGCCGATGGAGCAGGTGGCGTTCCGCGACAACGCCGTCTTCGCCGGCAACCACGCGCTGGGCTTCGCCGAAGTCGCGAAGCTCGCCTTCCTGAACCGCGTGCCGCTGTCGGCCACCGGGCACTACAAGACGCCGAAGATCCACTGGGATCCGGCGACGCAGACGGGGCGGCCGTTCTTCTATTTCGCCTACGGGGTGGCGGTGACCGAGGCGCTGGTCGACACGCTGACCGGCGAGTACCGCTTCCCGCGTTGTGACCTGCTGCACGACTGCTCCGGCTCCATCAACCCGGCCATCGACCTGGGCCAGGTGGAGGGCGCCTTCGTCCAGGGCCTGGGCTGGCTGACGGCCGAGGAGCTGTGGTGGGACGGCGAGGGGCGGCTGCGCACGCACGCCCCCAGCACCTACAAGATCCCGACCAGCCGCGACCTGCCGGCCGACTTCCGCGTGCGGCTGTACGACGCCCGCCCCAACCGGGAGGAGACCATCCACCGCTCCAAGGCGGTGGGCGAGCCGCCGCTGATGCTGGCGCTGTCCGGCTGGCTGGCGCTGAAGGACGCCGTGGCGGCGCTGGGCGGGCACCGGCACCCCGTGCGCCTGGACGCGCCGGCGACGCCGGAGCGCGTGCTGCTGGCCTGCGAGGCGGTGCGGCGGCTGGGGTGACCTGACTTCGGTCAAGAGGCTCCCGTCTCGCCCGTGCGACAACGGGCGGGGCAGAAGGGAGCCGAACCATGTTCCGACTGAGCCAGTACATGCGGGCCCTGGTGAATCCGGGGGGCGTGCCGCGCCGCGCGGCGGCGCCGCATCCGGCGGCCGGGCCGCTGGGGCCCGTGGTGATCTGGAACCTCGTGCGGCGCTGCAACCTGAGCTGCCTGCACTGCTATTCCTTCTCCGCCGACCACGACTTTCCGGGGGAGCTGAGCACCGGCGAGGTCTTCCGCGTGCTGGACGACCTGAAGGCGTTCCGCGTGCCGGTGCTGATCCTGTCGGGCGGCGAGCCGCTGATGCGCCGTGACATCTTCGAGATTTCCCGGCGCGCCAAGGCGATGGGCTTCTACGTCGGGCTGTCATCCAACGGCACGCTGATCGACGAACGGCGCATCGGCGACATCGCGGCGACGGGCTATGACTATGTCGGCATCAGCCTGGACGGGCTGAAGGAGCGGCACGACCGCTTCCGGCGGCGCGAGGGCGCCTTCGACCAGTCGCTGCACGGCATCCGGCTGTGCCGGGCCGAGGGCATCAAGGTCGGCATCCGGCTGACGCTGACGGAGGAGAACGCGGCGGACCTGCCCGCGCTCCTCGACCTCATGCTGGTCGAGGGGATCGACAAGTTCTACCTGTCGCACCTCAACTACGCCGGGCGCGGCAACACCAACCGGGAGCGCGACGCGCTGCACGCCACCACGCGGGACGCGATGGAGCTGCTGTGCGAGACGGCGCTGGAGGACGCGCGCGCGGGGCGGGAGCGGGAGATCGTCACCGGCAACAACGACGCCGACGGCCTCTTCATGCTGCACTGGGTGCGCGCCAACCTGCCGGAGAAGGCCGGGGCGCTGGAGGCGATGCTGCGGCGCTGGGGCGGCAACGCGTCGGGCGTCCACATCGCCAACATCGACACGCAGGGCGACGTCCACCCCGACACCATGTGGGGCCACGATACGCTGGGCAACGTGCGCGCCCGGCCGTTCGGGGAGATCTGGGGCGACCTCTCCAACCCGCTGCTGGCGGCGCTGAATCAGCGGCCGCGGCCGGTGTCGGGGCGGTGCGCGGACTGCCGGTACCTGGAGATCTGCAACGGCAACACGCGGGTGCGCGCGTTCCAGACGACCGGCGATCCCTGGGCCGAGGACCCCGGCTGCTACCTGAGCGACGACGAGATCGGGCGCGCGAGCGCGGAGCTGTGCCATGCGTAAAACCCTGTTCGCCGCGGCGCTGGCCGCGCTGCTTCCTGGTGCTGCCCTGGCCCTGGAGGGGCCGGCCGCGACCTATGCCGAGCATTGCGCGGCCTGCCACGGCGGCGACCGGCTGGGCGCCATCGGGCCGGCGCTGCTGCCCGACAATCTGGGCCGGCTGAAGCCGGCGGAGGCGCAGAAGGTGATCGCCGAGGGGCGGGCGGCCACGCAGATGCCGGCCTTCGCCGGCACCCTGACGGAGGCGCAGATCAAGGACCTTGCCGGCTACGTCCTGAAGGCGCCGCAGGTGGACCCGAAATGGGAGGCGGCCGACATCGCCGCCAGCCACGTGGTGCACAAGACGCGCGCCGAGCTGCCGGCCAAGCCCGTGTTCGACGCCGACCCGCTGAACCTGTTCACGGTGGTGGAGGCGGGGGACCACCACGTCACCATCCTGGACGGCGACCGGTTCGAGCCGCTGGCGCGCTTTCCCAGCCGTTTCGCGCTGCACGGCGGGGTGAAGTACTCCCCCGACGGGCGGTTCGCCTACTTCGCCTCGCGCGACGGGTGGATCGCCGTCTACGACCTGTACAGCCTGCAAACGGTGGCTGAGGTGCGCGCGGGCATCAACACGCGCAACATCGCGGTGTCGGGCGACGGGCGGTTCGTGGCGGTGGGCAACACGCTGCCGCGCACGCTGGTCCTGCTGGATGCCCGCGACCTGAGCCTGGTCAAGGTGATGCCGGTGGCGGCGGCCGACGGGCGCACGTCGCGCATCAGCGCGGTGTACACGGCCCCCATGCGCAACAGCTTCGTCGTGGCGCTGAAGGACATCCCGGAGATCTGGGAGATCGCCACCAACGACGACGCGCCGCCGGTCTACACCGGCCTCGTCCACAGCTACGAGAAGGGGCAGGAGGAAGGCGTGCCGGCCCAGAAGGGCCTGTTCGCGCTGCGCCGGACGGAGCTGGCGGAGCCGCTGGACGATTTCTTCTTCAACCCTGACTACAGCGGCGTCATCGGCGCGGCGCGCGACGGCGCGTCGGGCCAAGTCGTCAACCTGGACGCCCGGCGCAAGGAGGCGAGCCTGGACCTGCCGGGCATGCCGCACCTGGGCTCCGGCATCTCGTGGATGCGGGACGGGCGGCGGGTGATGGCGACGCAGCACCTCAAGGGCTCCACCATCTCCGTCATCGACATGGGCGACTGGAAGACGGTGAAGCGCATCGACAGCCTGGGCCCCGGCTTCTTCCTGCGCAGCCATGAGAACGTCCGCACCGCCTGGGCCGACGCCATGCTGGGGCCGAAGAAGGACACCATGGCGATCCTCGACAAGGACACGCTGGAGATCGTGCGCACCATCACGCCGGAGCCCGGCAAGACCGCCGCGCATGTGGAGTTCACCCGCAACGGCCGCTTCGCGCTGGTCAGCGTGTGGGAGCAGGACGGCGCGCTGGTGATCTACGACGCGCGCACGTTCGCGGAGGTGAAGCGCCTGCCGATGAGGAAGCCGGTCGGCAAGTACAACGTCTTCAACAAGATCACCCTGTCCGAGGGGACGAGTCACTGATGGGCGTCGCCGTGGTGGACGATACGCGCGAGGACGGGTTCGCCGGCCTGCCGGGGAACCTGATGATGTGGATCCTCATCTTCAGCGAACTGGCGGTGTTCGGCGCCGCGCTGGTGGGGTTCGCGGTGGCCCGGACGCTGGATCCGGTGACCTTCGACGCCGGGCAGGCGCACCTGGACCGGCTGCTGGGTGGGCTCAACACGCTGGTGCTGGTGACCAGCGGCTATGTCGCCGCGCTGGGCGTGGAGGCCGGGCGGCACGGGCTGGGCGGACGGGCGCGGCGGCTGTTCTGCGGGGCGGCGGCGGTGGGGTGCGTCTTCCTGGTCATCAAGATGATGGAGTATTCGGCGACGCTCAGCGCCGGGTACACCATCGACAGCGACGCCTTCTTCGGGCTGTACTTCATGCTGACCGGTTTTCACGCCCTGCACGTGGTGTTCGGCATCGGCCTGCTGCTGGTCGTGGCGTGGAAGAACAGCGTGGAGAACCTGGAGACGGGGGCCGCCTTCTGGCACATGGTCGACCTGATCTGGGTGATCCTCTACCCCATCGTCTATCTGATCCGCTGAGGGAGGATGCCGTGGTGAAGGGCATCAACCGCCTGACGCTGGCGTGGTTCGTGTTGCTGGCGCTGTCGGTCACCGCGCTGGTGGTCGGCGGGGCGGCGACGCAGGAGTCGCTGGGCGTGGCGGGCACGGCGGGCGTGCTGCTGACCGCGCTGTTCAAGGGGCGGGAGATCCTGCTGCATTACCTGGAGTTGAAGCACGCCGGGCGCGTCTGGCGGGTGGTGCTGACCACCTATCTGGTGCTGATCGCGGCGCTGGTGCTGCTGGCCTACGCTGCCGAAAATCTGGGCTGGATCGGTGCGACGCTGAACAAATAATTGGCAACTGATGCATTTTGTCACAGGTTGCCGACAGTCCATGCAAATCGATGCGAGATGATGGTAACACCATCAAGCTAGCATGCCTTGCCGAGTGGTGGCCGGACGCAACAATTCGCATTCGAAGGATTGGACGGCGGTTGCCATCGGCACGGATTCAGCGGCCGGCAACTGTCCAATCGTGGGGTGTTCATGTCGCTCATCAGCTGGGACGACAAGTTTTCCGTCGGGATTCGCGAGTTCGACGACGCGCACAAGCGCTTGATGGATCTCCTGAACCAGCTGTGGGACGCCAACGAGGCCCGGCAGGGCGCGGACGTGATGGGCCGCATCCTGAACGAGCTGGTCAGCTACACCGCCAGCCACTTCGCCGACGAGGAGGCGCTGTTCCGCAAGTGGGACTACCCCGTCCTTCACCGGCACCATGAGATCCACGAGAATCTGAAGAACACCGCCATCCGCCTTCAGAAGAAGTTCGCGGAGGAGGGCTCCGACGTCATCTCCGACGAGGTGTTCGACTTCCTGCGCGACTGGCTGGTCAAGCACATCCTCGGCGAGGATATGCAGTACAAGACCTTCTTCAACAGCCTGGGCATCCACAGCCTGCGCGACCAGCCGGTGGCCGCCGTGCCGCCGTCACGCAGCCCGCTGGCCGGTGCTGCGCTGGCGGTCGCGGCGGTCGCGGCCGGGGTGGCGGGGCTGGTGCTGGACGTGACGGGGTGGACGGCGGCGGGGCTGGCGCTGAACGCCGGCAGCCTCGTGCTGTTCGCGGTCTTCGTCCTGCGCCAGCAGACGCGGCTGCACGGGCTGAACCGGGTGCTGGCGCGCATCGCGCTGGGCGACACGAAGGTGGACGTGCCGGAGGTGGCGGGCCGCGGCCCGGTCGGGCAGCTGTCGGCCATGCTGCGCGTGCTGAAGACCAACATGAGCGAGGCCCGGCGTCAGGCGTCCGAGGCCGATTCCCTGATGCGCAAGGCCGAGCGGGAACGCAAGCAGAAGCTGCTGGAGATGACCGACGGGCTGGAGCAGGCGGTGGCGGAATCGGTCAGCGAGATCATCGCCCGCGCCCGCCACATGCGCGAAAGCGCCGGGCGCATGCATGGCCAGTCCGACGACGTGCGCACGCGGTCCGACGCGGTGGCGACGGCGGCCGAGGGGGCGACCAGCAGCGTGCGCAGCGTCGCCGCCGAGGCCGACAACCTGTCCAGCGCCATCCGCGCCATCGAGGAGCAGGTGCAGCAGTCCAGCAGCATCGCCGCCGCCGCGGTGGAGGAGGCCGGGCGCACCGGCACCATCGTCCAGGCGCTGGCCGATTCCTCGGTCCGCATCAGCGAGGTCGTGCGCCTGATCCAGGACATCGCCAGCCAGACCAACCTGCTGGCGCTGAACGCCACCATCGAGGCGGCCCGCGCGGGCGAGGCGGGCAAGGGCTTCGCCGTCGTCGCCAACGAGGTGAAGAGCCTCGCCAACCAGACCGGCCGGGCGACGGAGGACATCAGCGGCCAGATCGGCGCCATCCAGGCGGCGGTGGACGAGGCGGTGACGGCGATCGGCGCCATCGGCAACACCATCGGCCAGATTCACACCATCGCCCAGGCCGTCACCGGCGCGGTGGTGGAGCAGAAGCAGGCGACCGGCGCCATCGCCCAGCGCGCCCAGGCCGCCGCCAGCGGCACCACGGAGGTGCTGACCAGCATCGGCGTCGTCTCCGCCACCTCGCGCGAGGCCGGCAGCATGTCGGCCCAGGTGCTGGACGACGCCAGCCAGGTGGCCGAGGAGGTGGAACGGCTGCGCAGCCGGCTGGTGGAGACGCTGCGCGGCTCGGCCGCCGGCAACCGGCGCGAGTTCCCGCGCATTCCCGCCAACGTCGGCACCATCGTCGACGGGCGCGGCCAGCGCCACACCGGGCGCCTGATCGACATCGGCATGGGCGGCGCCCTGCTGGCCGTGCAGATCGACGCCGCCAAGGGCGAGCGGCTGACCCTGGAGGTGGAGCGCGCCCCAGGCGCCTTCGCGGCGGAAGTGGTGGGCGTCAGCGCGAAGGGCACGCACGTCCGCTTCCTGCTGGACGGTGCCGCGCAGACGCGGCTGCGCAATCTGCTGGACCGCTTCGCCGGTGGCATGCAGCTTTTGCAGCACGGGTGACGGGCGGCCATCGGAAAATCATCGGATCACCTGCGGCTGGACGCCGCGTGGCGAAAGGCCTAGGGTCGCACGCGTTCTGATGATTTAGAGTCATGCCGTGGCCCAGCGCTGCGGCAGCGGACGTGTCGATGGTCGAGAGTTCACCACCCGGTTTCCCCACGCGCGCCGTCGGCGAGATCGCCACGCGCGAGCTTCTGTCCTGCCCGCCCGGCACCCCCATCGCCGAGGCGGCGCGGCGCATGGCGCAGTCGCACCACAGCTCCATCATCGTGGTCGAGGACGGGCGCGCCGTCGGCATCTGGACGGAGCGCGACGCGCTGTGCGTCGACTTCGCCAGCCCCGGCGGGTTCGACCGGCCGATCCGCGAGGTGATGACCAGCCCGGTGCGCACCATCGACGCCGACGCCTCCGTCTCGGAAGCGGGGATCGCGTTCCGCGACGCGCAGGTGCGCCATCTGCTGGTGGTGGACGCGGACGGCGCGCCTATGGGCATGCTCAGCCAGACCGATGTGGTGCTGAACCACGGCGTGGAGCAGTACCTGACGTTGCGCGACGTGCGGTCGGTGATGTCGCGCTCCCCGGTGCTGCTGGCGGCGTCGCTGCCGCTGGCCGAGGCGGCCGGACGACTGCGCGCGGAGGGGGTGGAGGCTGCGATCGTGCTGGGCGGCGAGGGGGAGGCCGAGCCCGGCATGCTGACCGAGCGCGACCTCGTCCGCCTGACGGCGGAGCGGCGGCTGGACGCCACCGCCGGGGCCGCCGCCAGCCGGCCGCTGGTCGCCGTGGCGGCGCGGGCGCCGCTGCTCAGCGCCCGCAACCTGTTCGCCAAGCATGGCATCCGCCATCTGGCGGTGCGCGGCGACGACGGCGCCTTCGTCGGTCTGCTGTCCTTCTCCGACATCCTGGCGACGCTGCAATACGAGTACATCGCCCAGCTCAACGCCACCCTGCGCGAGCGCGACGAGGCGCTGATCCGGTCGCACCAGGACCTGTTCCTGGCGCGCGCGGTGATCGAGGCGTCGCTGGAGGGGGTGATGATCGTCGATGCGCAGGGGCGCATCGAATACGTCAACCCGGCCTTCACGCGCCTGACCGGCTGGGGCGCCGACGAGGTGGTCGGGCGCAACCCCAACATCCTGCAGTCCGGGCGGCAGGACGAGGCGTTCTACGCCGCCCTCTGGGCCTCGCTGGCTGAAAAAGGGCACTGGCAGGGGGAGATCTGGAACCGCCGCAAGACCGGCGAGGTGTTCGCGGAGTGGCTGAGCATCAACGCCATCCGCGACGGGCAGGGCCGGCTGGTCAAGTACGCCGCCATCTTCAGCGACATCACCGAGCGCAAGCGGCACGAGGAGGAGGTGCGCAGCCTCGCCTACGTCGACGCGCTGACCGGCCTGCCGAACCGGCGGCTGCTCACCGACCGGCTGGCGCAGGCGATGGCGGCGGCGCACCGGCACGGCCGCGCGCTGGCGGTGATGTTCCTCGACCTCGACCTGTTCAAGCGGATCAACGACACCTTCGGCCATGATGCCGGCGACAAGGTGCTGACGGAGACGGCGGCCCGGCTGCGCGCCTGCGTGGGCGAGGGCGACACGGTGGCGCGCATCGGCGGCGACGAGTTCGTGCTGGTGCTGACCGACCTGGACGACCCGGCCGACGCCGGCAAGGTGGCGGAACGGACCATCGCCGCCGTCAAGGCGCCGCTGGAACTGGGCGGGCCGGGGGGCGGGCGGGCGGTGTTCGTGACCACCAGCATCGGCATCGCCGTCTATCCCAGTGACGCGGAAGGGGTGGACGACCTGCTGCGCTGCGCCGACCTGGCCATGTATCAGGCCAAGCAGGGCGGGCGGAACGGCTTCCAGGTCTACGCCCCGGCGCTGAACGCCCGCAGCCATGAGATGGTCACCGTCGAGAACCGCCTGCGCGGGGCGCTGGAGCGCGGCGAGTTCTCGCTGGCCTATCAGGTGAAGCTGGACCTCACCACCGGGCGCATGGCGGGGGCCGAGGCGCTGATCCGCTGGAACCATCCGGAGCACGGCGTCGTCCTGCCGGCCGAATTCCTGCCGACCGTCGAGCGCATGGGCCTGATGCCGGAACTGGGCGAGTGGGTGTTGCGCGAGGCGTGCCGGCAGAACCGGAGCTGGCAGGAGCGCGGCCTGCCGCCGATTCGCATGTCGGTCAACGTGTCGCCCTACCAGTTCCGCTCGGCCGAGCTGTCGGAGACGGTGAGCCGCGTGCTGGCCGAGACCGGGCTTGCCGCCATCCACCTGGAACTGGAACTGACCGAGGCTGCGCTGGTCGACCATCCCGCGCGCGTGGCGCAGGCGGTGGAGCAGATGAACCGCCTGGGCGTGGTGGTCGCCATCGACGACTTCGGCACCCGGCATTCCTGCCTGGCGGCGTTGCGCACGCTGCCGATCCACGCGGTGAAGATCGACCGGACGTTCATCGCCGCCCTGGACGGCGGTGAGGACGGCGGCGAAGGCGGCAGGGAGCGCGACGCCGACCTGCTGCGCGCCATCGTCGCGCTGTGCCACGCGCTCGGCCTGAAGGCCATCGCCGAAGGGGTGGAGACGGTGCAGCAGGTGCGCGTGCTTCAGGAGGCCGGCTGCGATGAGATCCAAGGTTACCTGATCAGCCGCGCGGTTTCGCCCGCGGATCTGGAGAGCCTGTTCAACCGTGATCTGCTGCCGGCCACATGATCGCCCTCCCACGCCCCCGGTCGGAGGCGGGGGAGGGGCTTTGAAGGCTCAGTTCGCGGCGAAGCAGTAGAAGTAGCCGGCGCCGCCGGTGCCGCGCAAGGCGTCCTGGCTGCAGCCGCCGCGCGACGGGTGGGAGGAGTTCCAGGACTTGGCGGGCGGCTCCTCGTTCAGGCCCATGCGGTCGTGATGGCCGACCATCACCGCCCCCTCCGCGCTGCTCCGGGTCCAGTTGCCACAGGTGCGGTCCTCCGATCCCGCGAAGGCGGTGCCGTCCGGCTGCGAGCCGGTGAGGATGTCGTGCTCGTTGGGGGAGTCGCCGCGGCCCTTGACCGGCTCGCCCTTCTCCGTCAGGGCGGTCTGCTTGTTCAGGTTGTTGTTGGCACCATGCAGGTCCTCGACGGTGCGGGCGACGACCACGCCCTTGGCGTTCTGCCAGGGGCCGCGGCCGATGCGGTCGCGCGCGTTGACCGCGGGCTGGCCGCCCGTGGCCTGGGTGCTGAGGTAGGCGCGCCATGTGCGGTTGCCGGCGCCTGCGGCTTGCGCCAGCCGCTGGCAGTGGCGGTCGGCGCCCTCCAGCCCACCGAGGTCGGCGCCCTTGCCGCTGCCGACGCTGGTGACGAAGAACGTCATCTCGCCGGCCGTGCCCTGCGCCTGCGCCCCACTGCCGAAGCCCGCCGCCAGCGCCACGGCCAGCAGCGCACCGTGCATCACACTCTTCATGGTGGTCCTCCCGGAAAGTTCTTGTGCCAACCAGGATGTGACGCCGGACGCCGCCGGTCTATTCCGCAGTTCGGCCGACCGGTGCGGCACGTCATCGCCGGACGACGTCACCGCCGGATCACGGCGGCGGCGGTCGCGAGGAAGGCGGCGAACACGATCAGCGCGTTCGCCGCATGTCCCCATTCCCAGTGCCGACGCAAAGCCTCCCAGCCCTCCGGCGGGCGGGTCCAGTTGGCGGTGTCCTGGTTGGCCGGGAAGACCCAGAGGAAGAAGACTGCGAGGCTCGCCAGCACCAGCAAGGCCGCCGCGCCGGCCCAGCGTGCCGCCCCGGGATCCCGCCGGCGCTCGGCGAGCGCGAGGGCGGCGTTCGCGACGGCGGCGGCGATGATCGGAATTCCGAAGAACGCCCAGCCGGCGTAGATGCCCTGGACGATGAAGTAGTCGTCACGGTCCAGGGCGATCTTGGCGGGAAGCTCGAAGAGATGCGCCCCGCTCGGAACCAGGATGATCGCCATGAGGACGAGGCTGAGCAGTCTCAACACGACCATGAGCGTGCCCTCCGCCCATGCAGAAATGGCCCCTCTCCCAGGGGGAGAGGGGAGGGAATACACGATACGGTTGATCGGATCGGGTCCGAGGTATGCGGCTTACCGCTTCTGCGAGCCCTTCGACGGTTCGCTGACGTCCTGCACCGTCTGGCCGACCACGTCGTCGTCGCCCGTCTTGGTGGCGAGGTCGCCGATGGCCAGCACGCCGACCAGCCGCTTCTCGCGGCTCATCACCGGCAGGCGGCGGATCTGCTTGGAGGACATGAGCTGCGCGGCCTCGCTGGAGTCCTGGTCCTCGAACACGTATTCGATGTTCGGCGACATGGCGTCGCTCACCTTGGCATTGGCATCCTTGCCGTCGGCGACGGCGCGGATGGCGATGTCGCGGTCGGTCAGCGTGCCCACCAGCCGGTCGTTCTCGCCGACCGGCAGGAAGCCGATGTCGGCGTCGCGCATCATGCGTGCGGCGTCCCGCAGCGAGGTATCGGGCGACACGATCTCGACCTGCTTGGTCATGATGTCCCGGATCTTCATTCGACTCTCCCTGGCAACGCGATGAACGGAAAGCGTGCGGCCAAGTAACCGATACACCTTTGGGAAGTTCCCATCCGAACAGGGTTTTCGGCCGGCGAAGTCGGTACTTCGTTCTTTCGTCGCGCCCAAATGCCCCTCGGGAACTTTTGCCGTGACGTGTGGGTTCATGGGCTGATGGGGGAACCACGGGTTCGGGCCTGCCCATCGCACCGCAATTCCAAGGGTGATGCGCCGATGAACCAGTGGCTGTTGTGGAGCCGCTTTGCCGCCATCAATCTGTTCGGCGCGGCGGGGCTGGCGCTTGCGTGGATCAACGGATGGATCAGCACGATCATCGAGGCGGATTCGAGCGGAATCTGCATCATGATCTTCGTGCTGTTCCTGATCGGTGTCGCCGCCACCGCGTGGCGGATCGAGAAGGTCACGGCCGAACTCGACTGCATCGAGCGCGGCGAGGGCGGCCGCCTGGAGGTCTATCGCCACGCGCTGACCCGCACCGGCGAACCCGCGACGCGGTCGCTGGAATTGCGGCTGTTCGGCCGCATCACCTTCATCCGCCACATCGCCAACGCCCTGGTGATGCTGGGGCTGATCGGCACGGTGGTCGGCTTCGTCATGGCGCTGAAGGGGGTGAACGCCAGCAACGCCTCCGACAGCGGCTCCATCACCGCGCTGGTCGGCACCATGATCAACGGCATGGGCGTGGCGCTCTACACCACGCTGGTGGGTTCGGTGCTGAACCTGTGGCTGGGCGCCAACTACCAGCTTCTGGCCACCGGGACGGCCAATCTCGCGGCGGCGCTGATCGACGCCGCGCACGGACATGGACCCAGCGGCGGAACGGCCGCCAGCCCGCCCACGCCGCTGCGCCCGCGGCCGGTGAACGGCTCCATCGCCTCACCGGGCGGGGCTGCCCATGTTTGATCCCTGGGGTGACGGAGACGACACCGGGACGGTGTTCCGCGACATGATCACCCTGGCGCTGGCGGGGTTCGTCTGCATGGTCCTGCTGATGCTGCCGCACATCAACCCCAAGGGAAAGGAAGGCACCGGCGTGGCCGACGCCGAGCCGCCCGGCAACGTCATCGTCGAGGCGCGCTGGGACGACAAGCTGCGCACCGACGTGGACCTGTGGGTGCAGGCACCGGGCGACGTGCCGGTGGGCTATTCCAACAAGTCGGGCCTGATCTTCAACCTGCTGCGCGACGACCTGGGCAGCTACGCCGACCCCACGGAAGTGAATTTCGAAACCTCGTTCAGCCGGGGCATTCCGCCGGGCGAGTACGCGGTCAACATCCACCTCTTCCGCAACCTGGAGAGCGCCTATCCGGTGTGGGTGCGGGTGGTGGCCCGCGTGAAGAAGGAAAACGAATCGGGTGCGGCAACCCTCGCCGCAACCCGCGTGCGTCTTGATCATGAGGGGCAGGAGGTCACCGCCTTCCGCTTCAAGCTGAACGAGCAGGGCGAACTCGTTCCGGGGAGCTTGAACGCGCTGCACAAACCATTGCGTTCAGCCAGGAATTAGCGCCATGCAAAGCCTGACCGTTCTGTTCGTCGCGTTTTCCATCCTCACGCTGCTCCTGGTGTGGGCGGCGCTGCGCTGGGCCCGCAACGCGCGAGCCCGAACCCTCATCCTCGCGCTCTTCGCGCTGATGCTGCCGGCGGCCTACGCGGCCCCGGCGTCGCTGCTGGGCAAGGCCAAGCCGGTGACGCTGGAGTGGCTGGGCAACAACGTCAAGGAAGCCCAGGTGCTGAGCGCCACCATGGTGGAGAACGAGGCCATCTACGTGACGCTCCTGTGGAGCGAAGCGCCCAACCTCTACCGTCTGCCGTGGAGCCAGCGCATGGCCGAGCAGCTGCAGGAGGCCATGCGCGAGGCACAGCGCAACGGCACCCGGCCGGTGATGCGCCTGCCCTTCGAGAAGTCGTGGGACGACCGCGAGCCGCGCTTCTATGCGCTGCCGCAGCCGAAGATGCCGGACAAGCCCTACCAGCACCAGGGGCCGGGCGTGGAATTCCAGCATCCCGGCCAGCCTACTTGATCGGGCCCACCTGATCGGGCCGATCTGATCCTTGGCAGTGGACGGCGGCCCCCGCCGTCCACTACGTTCGGGGCCGCACCGACATCCAGCGGGGGGAGGCCCATGCCGTCGTTCGACATCGTGTCCAAGACCGAGCTTGCCGAAGTGGACAACGCGCTTGCCGGCGTGCGCCGGGAGATCGAGACGCGCTACGACTTCAAGGGTTCCAAGTGCACGGTGGAGCGGGTCGAGAACGACATCACCGTCAACGCCGACGACCAGACGAAGCTGGATCAAGTGCACGAGCTGCTGCGCGTGTACATGACCCGGCGCAAGCTGGACGCCAACTTCCTGGACTTCTCGGCAAAGGTGGAGAAGGCGGCCGGCGACACCGTGCGCCACGTCGTCAAGGTCCGTCAGGGCATCGCCCAGGACCTCGCCAAGCAGATCGTCAAGGCGATCAAGGACAGCAAGCTGAAGGTCCAGGTCTCCATTCAGGGTGACGAGCTGCGCGTCACCGGCAAGAAGCGCGACGACCTGCAGGACGCCATCCAGCACGTGCGCGGCCTGAAGATCGAACAGCCGCTGCAGTATGTGAACTTCCGGGATTGAGGTGGGCGTTGGGTTTGCGCTGCGCTTAACCCAACCTACGGTGCCGTCGTAGGTTGGGTTGAGGCCAAAGCCGAAAACCCAACGTCCACGCGTTTCAGTGCAGCAGCCCGTCGGCGTCGCCGGTGCCCAGGCGCTTGCGCAGGATGTCGACCACGTCGGCGGCGTCCTTGTGGCCCAGGCTGCGGGACAGCAGCACCGAGCCCATCGACAGCAGGGTCAGTCCGACCAGCACGCTGGAATGGCCGTCCTCGACCTTGCTCTCGATGAACTCCATGGCATCGCGGTGCAGGTCGTCGAGCGCGTCGCTCATCGGGTCGTCAATCATGGTCGTGCGTGTCCGCCGTCGCGTGGTCGGGCGCCAATGTCCGGCATCGGTGCGCACCCCGCCTTGACCGGCGTTAAGGACCGGGGGCAAGGCGGGAGCGGTTGCGAGTCGAAGGCATTCTCGCCGAACAGAGGGCTGTGTGCAATGCAGCGTCCCTGTTCAATTCGTCATAAATACAAGGTAACACGGGCGTAGGCCCCCTGGGAAGTTCTTGCCGGGCGGCGGCAGGATTTGCCGGGTCCTGCCGGCAGGGATTGCCGGGCGGCAAGGCGGTAGGCCGTTGATTCCCGGCGCCGCCGAACGGGCATCGGGATTGCATGGGATCGGACAGGTCGCCATCCGTTCGAGACTCTGCCATGACGACTCTGATGAACACGGACGCCTTGCGGATCCAGCAGCCGCGCACCGACGAGGTGCGGGGCGGGGCGGGCAAGCCGCACGACTCCGTGGCGCAGAGCCTGCACTTCGCAGCCATGCTGGAGGCTTTGAACGACACCGGCGCGGCGTCGGCAGAGGGTGAGGGCCTGCCGACCGCCGCGCCGGCGGGGCCGTCGCCGACCCGCCCCGCGCCGGACGCGCAGCGGGTCGGCGCGCCGATGGCCTCGCTGATCGCACAGGGTGGCTTCGACGCGCTGGGCGACGATGCCGAATCGCTGCCGCAGCCCACGGCGGGGCTCAGCCCCGCGGCGCAGGAGGCGGGGCAGGTCGCGGCAGGGCAGGTCGCGGTCGCCGGCGACTTCCGCTGGATGGCTCACCTGATGGCGGCCCAGGGCTGAATTCAATCCAGATAGTCGAACTGCCGCAGCAGCGGGCCTTGCAGGTCGATCACGAACTGCCGCGCGCGCTCGTCGAGCAGCGTTTCGAACAGCGGTGCCATGGCGGGCGGCTCACCGACGGCAGTCAGGCACACGTCGATGTCGGACGGCGTGTCGCCGGCACCCAGGAAGCGCAGCACGGCGCCCAGGTGGGGGCGCGGATCGGCGTGCAGGTCTTCGGTGCGGACCTCGTGGTAGCGCTCCGGCCGGCTGGCGCCGAAGACGCGGCAGGCGCGCGTCGCCTCCTCCCAGCCGCGGGCAGCGGCCGCGACGAGATCGTACCACGCCGGGCTGCCGGGGGTGAGCGCCGGGTCGCCGCCCTGGCTGAGGCGTTGGGCGACCGCCGAGGCGGCGGCCTCGCGCCCGTCGCGCACCACGTGCAGCACCTTGGCTTCCGGGAAGAGGATCTCCAGGAACTCCAGGCGCTGGGTGAGGATCGGCGTCTTCTCGCCCAGCAGGCGCTTCTCAGGGGGCAGGTCGAGTTTGGCCCAGGCCAGACCCATGGCCGTCTTCAGCAGATAGCGGAAGTCGCCGGTCGTGTAGCCGGTGTAGTGGCCCTGGCCGCGGTAGAGTGCTTCGTTGTTGGCGGCGAGGCGATCGTTGTACGCGCCCAGCAGATCCTTCAGCGGCGGGCCGAACCAGTCGGTGAAGTGGCCCTCCCCGGCGCAACGGATCTCCGGGTGCGCGTCCAGCATGCGCTGCACGCGGGTGCCGCCCGACTGCGGCGCGCCGACGACGAAGAAGATCTCGCGCTCGAACGCCGCCTTGAGGCGATCGTCGATGTCTTTCAGGCTCTCGGGCTTCTTCGGGCTCTCGGTCATGGCCGCGACCATTCCACGGAGCGGGGGAGGGCGGCAAGGCTCACGTGCTGAGGAAGCGCTGCTCCGCGCCCTCCAGGGCGAGACACGTCAGGCGGCCGGTGGCGTAGGCGCCGGTGTCGATGCCGATGCGGTTGGCGCGCTGCTCCGGTTCCGGCGCGATGGTGTGGCCGTGCACCACGATCTTGCCGTGGTCGGCGGTGGAAGTGAGGAAGTCGCGCCGGATCCACAGCAGGTCCTCCTCCCGCTGTTCGGCCAGCGGCACGCCGGGGCGGACGCCGGCATGCACGAACAGGTAGTCGCCGATCGTCACGTGCGTGCGCAGATCCTTGGTCAGGAAGGCCCGGTGCGCGGCCGGCAGGGCGGCGCGGAAGTGGGCCTGCGCCGCCGCCAGATGATCGGGATCGTTCGGGTCGGCCGGGGGCAGCACGCCGTAGCTGGCCAGGGTCATGCCGCCGCCGATGTTGTCGGCGAACCACGTCGGGCCGATGCGCACGTCGTTCAGGAAGTCCAGCAGCGCCACCTCGTGGTTGCCCTTCAGGTGGATGGCGCCGAAGCCCGGCGGCGGGCCGGCCAGCAGCCGTTCGACCACCAGGGCGGAGTCCGGCCCGCGGTCGACGTAGTCCCCGAGATAGATGATGTACTTGGCGAAGTCCGGGCGCCGCGCGGCGTCGTCGGCGATCTGCGCCAGCATCCGTTCCAGCAGGTCGGCGCGGCCGTGGATGTCGCCGATCGCGTAGACGAGATGCCGGTCCGGCACCCGCGGCGGTGCGCCGGCCGAGCCCTGCTGCGTCCTGCGTGCCCTCAACAGCCCGAAAACCACCCGTTCCTCGCTGCGTATCGTCCACCGCCGCCATTGTGCATGACTTAGGGCGATGTGCACGCAATTGCGAGTGGCCGCCGGTGCTCCCTTCAGTGATTGGCCACCAATCCGATGGAGGCACCCTCCAGCGCGGCGGCCAGCCCGTCGAGCGCCACGTCGACCGAGCGGCGCGTCAGGCCCGGCCAGTGGTAGACCTGGGTGGCGGAGCGCGGCTCGGCCGAGAACTCCAGGCGCAGGGTGCGGCCCTGCATCATGGCCGGCAGCAGCCGCCGCATCGGCGCGCAGGCAACCCCGGCGCGGCGCTCCTCCTTCACGGCGGCGAAGCGGTTGAGCATCTCGTCGGCCGGTTCGATCCCCGGCATGGCGCCGCCGTGGGCCTCGGCCAGGAAGCGCGCGAACTCCACCGGCGCGTCACGCAGCGCCCACCCTTCGTCCAGCGCCTGGGCGAGCAGGGAGAGGTCGGCCGAGGTGTAAAACGCCTGCCGGGCGGCGCCGTCCACCGCCAGCGTCACCGGGCGGTCGAGGTCCACCGGGCCGTCGAACACCACGTGCAGCGTCGTGCAGGCGGCGTCGCGCACGAGGCTGACCACCACCTCGCCCCGGCCGCCGCGGTTGTTGGCATAGCCCTGCACGGTGCTGGCGCTGCACCGGCGGGCCGGGCCGCTGCCGGTGCACTCCACGCTCCAGGGCTCCGCCGCTTCGGCCGGCGGCGCGCCCGGGGACGCGATGGCCAAAACTGCCGCAAGCACCGGGAAACCCCACCAACGAGCCATGAGCCGGAAACCTTTCGCCGCAATCCCCGCCGATGCCGGTGGCGGGTTGTCGGGCACGATAGGGATCCGGAACTTTCGCCACCGTTAACGGGATCACACCGGGGCTGTGACCATTGCCCCATCGATCATTGCCCTGTCCATCATTGCCCCGGCGGCCTATGCCGCCTGCGCCGTTCGGCCGCTTGAGCGGTGGGCGCCATGGGTCTAGGCTTTCACAAACGCACGCCGGGAAACTCGGAGAGGGAAGAGACATCATGGATGGGAGCACGGGCTCCGCGGCCGAGGTGCGGCCGAACGACCTCGCCGCCTATTGGATGCCGTTCACCGCCAACCGCCAGTTCAAGGCCGCCCCGCGCCTGCTGGTGGCGGCGGAGGGCATGCATTACACCTCCCACGACGGGCGCCGGGTGCTGGACGGCACGGCCGGCCTGTGGTGCTGCAACGCCGGCCACGCGCGCCCGAAGATCGTGCAGGCCGTGCAGCGGCAGATCGCCGAGATGGACTACGCGCCGCCCTTCCAGATGGGCCACCCGCGCCAGTTCTCCCTGGCCAACCGCCTGACGCGGCTGATGCCGGGCGACCTGGACCACGTGTTCTACACCAACTCCGGCTCGGAATCGGTGGACACGGCGCTGAAGATCGCGCTGGCCTACCACCGGGCGCGCGGGGAGGGGACGCGCTTCCGCTTCATCGGGCGCGAGCGCGGCTACCACGGTGTCGGCTTCGGCGGGCTGTCGGTGGGCGGCATCGTCGGCAACCGCAAGGCCTTCGCCCCGGCCATGCTGCCGGGCGTCGACCACCTGCCGCACACGTACAACCGGGAAAAACAGGCGTTTACGCGCGGCCAGCCGGAGTGGGGCGCCCACCTCGCCGACGAGCTGGAGCGCATCGTGGCGCTGCACGACGCCTCCACCATCGCCGCGGTGATCGTCGAGCCGGTGGCGGGCTCCACCGGCGTGCTGCTGCCGCCCAAGGGCTATCTGGAGAAGTTGCGCGCCATCTGCGACAAGCACGGCATCCTGTTGATCTTCGACGAGGTGATCACCGGCTTCGGCCGCCTGGGCACCAGCTTCGCCGTGGAGCGCTTCGGCGTGGTGCCGGACATGGTGACGGTCGCCAAGGGCATCACCAACGGCGTGGTGCCGATGGGTGCGGTCTTCGTGCGCGGCGCCGTGCACGACGCGCTGATGACCGGGCCGGAGCACGTGATCGAGCTGTTCCACGGCTATACCTACTCCGGCCACCCGCTGGCCTGCGCCGCAGCCGAGGCGACGCTGGAAACCTACGAGGAGGAGGGGCTGTTCGAGCGCGCCCGCGGCCTGGAGGAGTACTGGGCCGACGCGATCCACAGCCTGAAGGGCCTGCCGCACGTCATCGACCTGCGCAACATCGGCCTCGTGGGCGCGGTGGAGCTGGAGCCGCGGCCGGGCGAGCCCGGCAAGCGCGCCTACGAGGCGTTCGTGAAGGCGTACGAAAAGGGCATCCTGGTGCGCACCACCGGCGACATCATCGCGCTATCGCCGCCGCTGATCATCGATAAGGAGCACATCGACGAGCTGGTCGGCACGCTGGCGACGGTGCTGCGCGGGGTGGCGTAGGGACGTCGTTTTGCCCCCTCCCTAACCCTCCCCCGCTAAGGCGGTGGAGGGGACTGCCGCCGTTTTACCCTCCACCGCAACGCGGGGGAGGGTGCCCGGAGCGCAAGCGAAGGGCGGGAGGGGGCAACCGCGACCCGGAAACCTACCCGCCCAGCGCCGCCATGATCGCGCCCAGCAGCGGCTGGCCGGCGAAGGTGCCGGCGGCGAAGCCGACGAGCAGACCCACCACCGCCATGGCCAGCGCGAGGCCGGTGCGGGACTTGGGCCCGGTGGGCGACGCACCGTTGCGGGGCGTGTCGTCGGCCTCGCCCTCCGGGGTGGGGCGCTGCGCACCGGCGTAGGCGGCGTCGTTGTCGGCGTGCCAGGCGCGGATGCGCTCCAGCGCCGGCTTCAGGTCGGCTTCCGACGGGGCGTGGCCGCGGCCGCCGATGATCTCGGCCGCCAGCGCCAGGAAGCGGGCGGCGGTGCGCCCCTCGGGGCTGAAGATGGTGACCGGCATGCGCCGGTAGGTGGCCTTCACCACGTCCACGTCGTAGGGGACGGCGGTGCGGAACATCAGGTTGGCATAGCCGGCGCGCAGCTGGGCCAGCGATTCCCGGCCGACCTCGTCGTTGGTGACCGACAGCATCAGGATGCCGGCGATGCCCAGGTTCGGGTTCATGCCCTTCTGGATGTGCTCGACCACCGACATGGTGCGCTGCAGCCCGTCCAGCGCGTAGCGGCCGGGGAACACCGGCAGAACCAGCCGGTCGGACGCCGCCAGCGCGCCGGCCGCCAGATGGCCGAGTGCGGGCGGGCAGTCGATGACGATGTAGTCGGGCGGGTCGTTGGAGAAATACAGCGCCTTGCGCAGGCCGCGCTGCGAGCCGCCGCGCGGCTGGTCGAGCGCGTGTTCCAGCGAGTACAGCTTGCGCGCGCCGACGATCATCGACAGCCCGTCGAAGTTGGTGGGCGTCACCGCGTCCTCGACGAAGACCTCCTGGTTCAGCAGGTCGTGGATGCCGACCTTCGCCTTTCCGGTGAGGAGGAAATTGCTGGTGGCGCTGCTCTGCGGATCGAAGTCGATGAGGACGACGCTTTTGCCGAGCGCGGCCAAGCTGATGGCGAGGTTGACCGCCGTGGTCGTCTTGCCGACGCCGCCCTTCTGGTTGTAGACCGACAGGATCGTGGGCTGCCGCGTCAGCGGCTGGTCGAAGACGTCGTCCTGGTCCTGCATCGCGGTTCCGTGTCGTCGTTGGTTCAGCCTGTGGGGGGCAGCCTGCGGGGGTTCAGCCTGCGGGCGTTCCTTCCGCCTCGTCGAGCAGGCGCCTCTTGGTGCCGTCGTCGATACGGTTCCAGGGGACGCCGGTCAAGGCACCGTGCAGGCTCCACAGCATGTTGCGCGTCACCCGCTTCGGGTCCCGGTGCTTGAGGCGGCGGTAGGCGGCGACGGCACCGAGGGCGCGAAGATCCTCCTCCGTCTCGATCCCGGCTTCGGCCAGCCACTGGGCGGACTTCGGCCCGATGCCGGGCATCAGGTGGATGGGGCGCGGCGCCATGGTGCCCCTACTTCCGCTCCCACACCTTGGATTCGATATAGCGGCTGGCGAGGAAACGGTAGGTCATCTTCTGCAGCTGCTCGATCTGCTGCGAGCGTTCCACCGGCACGCCGTCCCAGGCCTGGAGCAGGTCCTCCCACTCGATCAGGCGGCCGCGCAGGTCGTCGCGGATCTTGCGGATGAAGGTGACGGTGGTCTGGAAGTCCTTCAGGGCGCCGACGATCTCGCCGGTCTGCGCGTCGGCCTGGTCGAAGATCGAGTCGAACTCCCGCAGCGGCTTCTTGATCAGGCCCTGCATGCGCTGCAGCTCCGAACAGAAGGTGCGGTCGGTGCGGTAGATCTGCGTCATCTTCACCAGCGCGTCGCCGATGGCGCGGATGTGCTTGAAGCGGTCGCGCAGCGCCTCGATGTACGACAGCTCCTGCGTCAGGTCGTCGATGCGGTCGTTGATGTACTGTTCGGCGTTGGCGTCCTGGATGCCCAGCTTCTCGGCGATCTGCTTGAAGGCGGTCTTCAGGCGCTGCTTGGTCCCCGGATCCTCGACGATCTGCTCCAGCTCTTCGAGGTCGACGACGATCATCTCCGACCCGGTGATCCAGGACACGAGCTGCACCGTCAGGCGCCCGCGGGCGATCATGCGGTGCTTGTCCTCGACCGACCACGACGCGGTGCCGTCCAGCAATTCGCCCGGGATCTTTTCGCCGGGGCGGATCTGCTTCACGTAGTGCAGGCCCTTGGCGACCGTCTCCAGCAGGCGGGCGTCGTGGCTGTCCTCGGCGATCTGGAAGGATTCCTTCAGGGTGTTGAAGGGCAGCGCCGCCTTCAGGTCGCCCAGGAGGATGTTCAGCACCGGTTCCTTCGTGTTCGGCTCCACCGCGAAATAGGCGGCGGGCAGGCTGAACACCTTGTGCTGGAAATCGAAATGCGTCTCCCGCATCGGCGGGGCGTCGGCGTCCGGCTGGCTGGCCTGATCGGCGGCGGCGGCGATGTTGGACAGGTCGGTCATGAATCCGGCGGCCGTGGAGACGTCGATATCCGTACAGATAAACCACACCACGCGCAACGTCGTTGCGGTCGTGTGTCGCTGTTCCGGGTGCGTGGACCCAGGTTACAGCAGGTCGCGCAGCCGGAACCAGAGCATCGCGAGGACAAGGGCCGGCGTGCGCAGCCGCTGGCCGCCGGGAAACGGCGTGTGCGGGATGCGGGCGAACAGGTCGAAGCGGCCGTCGATGCCCGCCACCGCCTCGGCCATCAGGCGCCCGGCGAGGCCGGCCAGCGCCACCCCGTGCCCGGAATAGCCGTGCGCGAACAGGACGTTGGGCGTCAGCCGGCCGACCTGCGGCATCCGGTTCATGGTGATGGCGACCTTGCCGGACCAGGAATAGTCGACCGCCACGTCACGAAGCTGCGGGAAGACGCGCTGCATCTTAAGGCGCAGCAGCTCCTTGCCGCCCGGCGTGTCGCGCCCGGAGTAATTGGCGCCGCCGCCGAACAGCAGCCGGTGGTCGCTGGTGCGGCGGTAGTAGTCGAGCACGAAGTTCATGTCGGACACGGCCGCGTTGTTGGGCAGCAGAGCGCGGGCGCGCTCCGCCCCCAGCGGTTCGGTGACGATGATCTGCGTGGCGACGGGCATGATCATGCCCGTCATCTGCGGCACCAGCCCGCCCAGGTAGGCGTTGCCGGCCAGCACCAGGAAGCGCGCCTGCACCCGCCCCCGCGCCGTCACCACCGCCGGCAGCAGGCCGGTTTCCAGCGACAGGGCGCGCGAGCCTTCGAAGATCCGCACCCCGGCGGCGAGTCCCGCGTCGGCGAGGCCAAGCGCGTAGTTCAGCGGGTGGAGGTGGCCGCTGCCCTCGTCGTACAGCCCGCCGATGTAGCGCGGGCTGTCCACCATGGCGGCGACGCCGTCGTGGTCGAGCCGCCGCAGGTGCGGATAGCCGTAGGCGTCGCGCATCTCCCGCATGACCTCGTCCAGCTCGGCCATGTGGCGCTCCTTGAGCGCCGCGAGGACGAAGCCGCGGGTCAGGTCGCAGCGGATGCCGTGCTTCTCCACCCGCTCGAAGAGCTGGGCGGTCGCTTCCTCCGCCAGCTGCCAGAGCAGGCGCGCGTCATCGCGGCCCATCCAGCGCTCGATCGTCGCCATCGGCTTGTTGTAGCCGGTGATGATCTGCCCGCCGTTGCGGCCGGAGGCGCCCCAGCCGACCCGCTCGGCCTCCAGCAGCACGACGTCCATCCCGCGCTCGGCCAGTTCGAGCGCGGCCGTCAGGCCGGTGTAGCCGCCGCCGACCACGCACACGTCGCAGCGGACCGTGCCCTCCAGGGGCGGGTGCGGAGGATGCGGGTTGGCGGTCGCGGCGTACCAGGAGGAGGCGTGGCGCCGGGACGTCATGCCCAGGGGATACGGGCGGGACGCGCGGGCGTCAACGCCGGCTTGGGCATGGCCGGGTTGCCGTATGGAGGCCCAGATGGAGGCCCGGATAGCGGTATTGCCCCTCTTCGCACTGGCGTCGGCACCCACTTGCGACCCATATTGAAGGGAGAGCCCACATTCGGAGGCGTCCGCGCCCGGCGCGGACCGATTGTTTCATGCCGTTCATGGACGATTTCATCAAGAAGAACCGCATTACCGAGGTCGAGTGCCTGGTGCCCGACATGTCGGGGATCGCGCGGGGCAAGATCGTTCCGGCCGAGAAGTTCCTGCGTATCCTGCGCGACCGCGGCCTGCGCCTGCCCGAGGCGATCTTCGTGCAGACGGTGACCGGCGACTATCCGGACGATGAGGACGTCACCTCGGACGAGAACTCGGACATCTACATGATCCCGGACGAGCGGACGATCCGCTTCGTCCCCTGGTACGAGGAGCCGACCGCCCAGGTCATCACCGACTGCGTCTACGCCGACGGCTCGCCGGTGGACTTCTCGCCGCGCCACGTGCTGAAGCGCATCCTGGCGCTGTACGAGGAGCGCGGCTGGAAGCCGGTGGTGGCGCCGGAGCTGGAGTTCTTCCTGGTCCAGGTGAACAAGGACCCCGACTATCCGCTGCTGCCACCGGTGGGGCGCAACGGCCGGGTGGAGAGCGGCCGGCAGGCCTTCGGCATCGACGCCGTCAACGAGTTCGATCCCGTCTTCGAGGACGTCTACGACTACTGCGAGGCGCAGGACATCGACATCGATACCCTGACGCACGAGGCGGGTGCCGCGCAGATCGAGATCAACTTCAACCACGGCGACGCGCTGGAGCTGGCCGACCAGGCGTTCCTGTTCAAGCGCACGGCGCGCGAGGCGGCGATGCGCCACCACATCTACGCCACCTTCATGGCCAAGCCCATGCAGAACGAGCCGGGCAGCGCCATGCACATCCACCAGTCGGTGGTGGACACGGAGACGGGACGCAACCTGTTCGCCAACCCCGACGGCACCGACAGCGCGCTGTTCATGGCGCACGTGGCGGGCCTGCAGAAGTTCCTGCCGTACGTGATGCCGCTGCTGGCGCCCAACGTGAACTCCTACCGCCGGCTGGTGCCGAACTCCGACGCGCCGATCAACGTGCACTGGGGCCGCGACAACCGCACCACGGGTCTGCGCGTGCCGGTGTCGGCGCCGGATTCGCGCCGGGTGGAGAACCGCGTGGCCGGCGCCGACGCCAACCCCTACCTCGCCATCGCGGCGTCGCTGGCGTGCGGGTATCTGGGCATGGTGCAAGGGCTGGAGCCGAACGACCCGGTGAAGGGCTCCGCCTACCGCCTGGCCTTCACGCTGCCGCGCCACCAGAGCGACGCGCTGGCCAAGTTCAACGGCTGCAAGCCGGTGAGGGAGGTCTTCGGCGAGAAGTTCATCGCCGCCTTCACCTGCGTGAAGGAGGCGGAGTACGAGGCCTACCAGCGCGTCATCAGCTCGTGGGAGCGCGAGAACCTGCTGCTGAACGTGTGATCGAAGCCGAGAGCCCGTAGGTTGGGTTGAGCCGCAGGTGAAAACCCAACATGCCGGCATTGCGAAGGCGTTGGGTTTTCGCTGGCACTCAACCCAACCTACGGGCTCTCGGTTGCGCAGCGCCCCCTCACCGTTGACAAGCCGTTCGTACCCCGTCTTCATACCTGCGGCGTCGGGAACGCCCGCGGCGCAGGACGTGCGGCCGCGCCAATGCAGAACAGTCGGGGGCCTTCATGAAGAAACGACTCGCTCTCAGCGCCCTGGCCGCCATCGCCGCCGTCGCGGTGTCCGGCGCCGCGCACGCCCAGGCCAAGAAGCCCGTCAACATCTACATCTGGAACGACTACCTGGGTGAGACGACGCTCGCCGACTTCACCAAGGCGGCCGGCTATCCGACCAAGGTCGACCTGTACGACAGCCTGGAGCTGCTGGAGCAGAAGGTGCTGGTCGGCAAGTCCGGCTACGACATCATCGTGCCGACGGCCGAGCCGACGCTGTCGCGCCTGATCCAGGCCAAGGTGGTGGCGCCGCTCGACAAGGCGAAGATCCCCAACCTGAAGAACGTCGACCCGCAGGTGCTGAAGCTGCTGGAGACCTCCGACCCCGGCAACAAGCACGCCGTGCCGTACCTGGGCGGCAGCGTCGGCATCGGCATCGTGCCGGAGAAGATCAAGGCCGTCGCCCCCGACGTGCCGCTGGACAGCTGGGACCTGATCTTCAAGCCGGAAGTGGCCGAGAAGGTCTCCAAGTGCGGCATCACCGTGATGGATTCCGCCACCGACGTGATCCCGTCGGTGCTGAACTACCTCGGCCTCGACCCGAACTCCGAGAAGAAGGAGGATCTGGCGAAGGCGGAGAAGGCGCTGCTGGCCGTGCGCCCGTACATCAAGCAGTTCGTGACGGGGCAGAACATCAACCTGCTGGCCGCCGGCGACGCCTGCGTGGTCATGGCCTACAACGGCGACGTCAACCAGGCCGCCGCGCGCGCCAAGGAAGCCAACAAGGGTGTCACCGTCCAGTACGTGGCGCCGAAGGAAGGCGTGCAGGTGTGGTGGGACACGCTGGCGATCCCGGCCGATTCGAAGAACAAGGACGCGGCCTACGCCTTCATCAACTTCGTCCTCGACCCGGCCAACACGGCGGGCATCACCAACACGGTGCAGTACGCCAACGCCGTGCCGGCCTCGCTGGCCGGCGTGGACGAGGCGGTGAAGACCAACCCGGCCGTCTACCTGCCGGAAGGCGGCAAGGTGAAGCTGTTCAGCCTGAAGGCCATCAAGCAGTCCACCGACCGCGACCGCACGCGGGTCTGGACGAAGGTCAAGACGGGCAAGTAAACCTGGGTGCATGACGTGCCGCAGCGCCCCGGTCCGTCCGTCACGGACCGGGGCGTTTCTTCGTTCGGGGGACCCTGAAGCATCATGGCGCAGCCCATCCGCAAGCCGACCCGCCTGGAACCGTGGCAGGACCCGGCCGCCGTGCCCTATGTGCGCATCGAGCGGGTGACCAAGCGGTTCGGCGACTTCGTCGCCGTCGACGACGTCACGTTGAACATCTACCGGGGCGAGTTCTTTGCGCTGCTGGGCGGCTCCGGCTCGGGCAAGACGACGCTGCTGCGCATGCTGGCCGGCTTCGAGCAGCCGAGCGAGGGGCGCATCTTCATCGACGGCGTCGACATGTCGGGCATCCCGCCCTATGAGCGGCCCGTCAACATGATGTTCCAGTCCTACGCCCTGTTCCCGCACATGAGCGTGGAGCAGAACGTCGCCTTCGGCCTGAAGCAGGATGGCCTGCCGAAGGCGGAAATTCGCGCGCGCGTGGCGGAGATGCTGGAGATGGTCCAGTTGGGCGCCTTCGCCAAACGGCGGCCGCACCAGCTGTCGGGCGGGCAGCGGCAGCGCGTGGCGCTGGCCCGCAGCCTCGTCAAGCGGCCCAAGCTCCTGCTGCTGGACGAGCCGCTGGGGGCGCTGGACAAGCGCCTGCGCGAGCGCACGCAGTTCGAACTGGTCAACATCCAGGAAAGCACCGGCATCACCTTCGTCGTCGTCACCCACGACCAGGAGGAGGCGATGACCATGGCCAGCCGCATCGCCGTGATGAACCAGGGCACCATCGCCCAGGTCGGCACGCCGACGGAGATCTACGAATACCCGAACTCCGCCTTCGTGGCGCAGTTCATCGGATCGGTGAACATGTTCGAGGGCATCGTGGCGGAGGACGAGCCGGACCACGTGCTCATCCGCTCCGAACAGGCGGGCTGCGACCTGTACATCAACCATGGCGCGGCGGTGCCGCTGGGCAGCGCCGTGCGCGTCGCCGTGCGGCCGGAGAAGATGGCCCTGTCCAAGGAGCCTCCGCAGGACGCCACCGGGCGCAACCTGGCGCGCGGCGTGGTGCGCGAGATCGCGTATCTCGGCGACGTGTCGATCTATCTGGTGGAGCTGGCGACCGGGGCCGTGGTGCGCGCCACCATCCCCAACGTCACCCGCCGCACCGACCTGCCGATCACCTGGGACGACGAGGTGTACGTCACCTGGCGCCCGTTCGCCGGCGTGGTGCTGACGCAATGAACGCGATCCGCCGCTTCCTGTCGCTGGGCCGCGGGCTGGTGGTGGGCGTGCCCTACCTGTGGCTGGCGCTGTTCTTCCTGGTGCCGTTCCTGATCGTCTTCAAGATCAGCTTTTCCGAGGCGGTGCTGGCGCAGCCGCCCTACACGCCGCTGATCGACTGGGTGATGGGCGAGGACGGGGGGGACCTGAAGCTCCAGCTCGTCCTCAACCTCACCAACTATCTGCGGCTGCTGGCCGACGACCTGTACATCGCGGCGTACCTGTCGTCCTTGAAGATGGCGGCGATCTCGACGCTGCTGTGCCTGCTGCTGGGCTATCCCATGGCGTACGCCATCGCGCGGGCGCCGGCGGAGCGGCGGGCGGCGCTGATGATGCTGGTCATCCTGCCGTTCTGGACCTCGTTCCTGATCCGCGTGTACGCCTGGATCGGCATCCTGAAGTCCAACGGGCTGATCAGCAACCTGCTGGAAACGCTGGGCCTTACCGACGGGCCGGTGGAGCTGCTGTACGGCGACGTGGCGGTGTACATCGGCATCACCTACTCGTACCTGCCGTTCATGATCCTGCCGCTGTACGCCAGCCTGGAAAAGCTGGACCTGACGCTGCTGGAGGCGGCGGCCGACCTGGGCTGTCGGCCGTGGCGGGCGTTCCTGACGGTGACCCTGCCGCTGTCGCTGCCGGGCATCATCGCCGGCTCGCTCCTGGTGTTCATCCCGGCGGTGGGCGAGTTCGTCATCCCGGAACTGCTGGGCGGGCCGGACACGCTGATGATCGGGCGCGTGTTGTGGAACGAGTTCTTCTCCAACCGCGACTGGCCGGTGGCGGCGTCGGTGGCCACCGCGCTCCTTCTGTTCCTCGTGGTGCCGATCATGGTGTTCCAGCACGTCCAGGGACGCGCGGACGAGGGGGAGGCGCGGCGATGAGGCGGCTTGGGGCTCTCGCCTGGGCGCTGTGGTTCGGCTACGCCTTCCTGTACGCGCCGATCGTCCTGCTGATCGTCTATTCCTTCAACGAGAACCGCCTCGTCACGGTGTGGAGCGGCTTCTCGACCAAGTGGTACGGCGAGTTGCTGCACAACGAGGCGCTGATCGACGCCGCCCTGGTGTCGCTGCAGGTGGCGGCGGCCTCGGCCACGCTGGCGACCGTGCTGGGCACCATCGCCGGGCTGGCGCTGTCGCGCTTCGGCCGGTTCCGCGGGCGCACGCTGTTCGGCGGCATGATCAGCGCGCCCCTGGTGATGCCGGAGGTGATCACCGGCCTGTCGCTGCTGCTGCTGTTCGTGGCGATGGAGCAGGTGATCGGCTGGCCGGACGGGCGCGGCATGACCACCATCACCATCGCCCACACCACCTTCACCATGGCCTACGTCGCGGTGATCGTGCAGTCGCGCCTGTCGGGCATGGACGGCAGCCTGGAGGAGGCGGCGATGGACCTGGGTGCGCGGCCGGGCAAGGTGTTCTTCGTCATCACTCTGCCGCTGATCGCGCCGGCCATCGTGGCGGGGTGGCTTCTGGCCTTCACCCTGTCGCTGGACGACGTGGTGATCGCCAGCTTCGTGTCCGGCCCGGGGTCGACCACGCTGCCCATGGCGGTGTTCTCCAGCGTGCGGCTGGGGGTGAGCCCGCAGATCAACGCGCTGGCGACCATCATCGTGCTGGTGGTGGCGACCGGCATCTTCATCGCCAGCCTGCTGGTGGCCCGGCGCGAGCGCCAGCGCAAGCGCGACGAGCAGATGGCGCTGCAGGCCGGTTGAGCCTCATTTGTGATGTTTTCTTTCGTGGTGCCGGGCACGACGTTGCGGGCCGGCCGTTGCCAAACGCGCGCCGCCGTGTTTAGGCTGTCCGGAACGCGAGGCCGGGCCCAAGAATGTCACACCCAAGAACGTCATAGCGGGAGGGACGGACCATGACGACGCCAGCCGCCGACGGGCTGCGCATGCCCGGCGAGTGGGAGCCGCACAGCCGCTGCTGGATGGCGTGGCCGTGCCGCGCCGAAACCTGGGCGGGCGAACAGGGAGCCGCCGACGAGGAGGCGTTCGAGGCCGCCCGTACCGCCTATGCCGACGTGGCGCGCGCCATCGCCCGGTTCGAGCCGGTGACCATGGTCTGCGACCCCGATGACGTGGCGGAGGCCTCGCTGACGCTGGGGGCGGGCATCCAGGTGGTGCCGCTGCCCATCTCCGATTCCTGGATCCGTGACACCGGGCCGAGCTTCGTGAGCGATGGGCAGGGGCGGGTGGCCGGCGTGCACTGGCGCTTCAACGCCTGGGGCGGCAACTATCCCGGCTGCGCCAAGGATCAGCAGGTGGGGCGTCTGGTGCTGGAGCACCTGGGCCTGCCGTGTTACGAGGCGCCGCTGGTGATGGAGGGCGGCTCCTTCCACGTGGACGGTGAGGGTACGCTGATCACGACCGAGCAGTGTCTGCTGAACCCCAACCGCAACCCGAACCTGAGCCGGGCGGAGATCGAGGCGTTCCTGAAGGACCACCTTTCGGTCTCCACGGTGATCTGGCTGGGCGAGGGCTACCAGGACGACGAAACGGACGGGCACATCGACGAGATCGCCTGCTTCGTGCGGCCGGGCGTGGTGATGGCGCTGACCACCGACGATCCGACGGACGCCAACTTCAAGGCGTTTCAGGACAACCTGGACCGGCTGAAACGGGCGCGCGACGCCCGCGGGCGCGAGCTGGAGGTGATCGAGGTGCGCCAGCCCGAGCGGCGCGACCGCAACGGCGTGCGCCTGACGCTGTCCTACACCAACCTGTACATCGCCAGCGGCGGCGTGGTGATGCCCGCCTTCGAGGACTTCGCCGACGACGAGGCCTACCGCACCGTGCGCCGCGCGTTTCCCGACCGCGAGGTGATCCAGATCCCGGCAATGGACATCGTGCGCGGCGGCGGCGGCATCCACTGCATCACCCAGCAGCAGCCCGCGGGGTAGGGGGCGCATATGGCCGATCAGGCGTCTGGAAGCGTGAGCAAAGGCACCGCGGTGCCGGAGGAGCTTCTGCGTCCGGTCGTGGCCTTCTTCCAGCCGCGCAAGGTAATCCTGTTCGGTTCGCAGGCCCGCGGTGACGCCGGGCAGGACAGCGACTTTGATCTGTTCGTCATCGTGGACGACGACACGCCGCCCGAGCGGCTGTCCTGGCGCGCCAAGCACGAAGCACGGAAATCCTACCACCGGGCCGTGGACATCGTGGCCTGCCGGGTCTCCGTTTACGAACGCAAGCGGGGGATAGTCGGATCGCTGTCGCACGTGGCCGACCAGGAAGGCGTGGTGGTCTATGAGCGGCACTGATCGTGCGGCCGTGATCGAAGAGGCAAGGCGTTGGTGGGCCATCGCCACAGAAGATCTGCGGGTGGCGCGGATGTGCCTTGCCATGGCTCCACCCTCGCTTGGCAACGCCGCTTACCATTGCCAGCAGGCGGCCGAAAAGACGATGAAGGGACTGCTCGTCGCTGCGGCCACCGGTTTCAGGAAGGTCCATGACCTTGATGAATTGGCCGATGCCACTTGTCCGCTTTACCCCACACTTGCTGCGGACCTTGAACTGTGCCGTCCGTTTTCGTCATGGGCCACGGAGTACCGTTATCCGCCGGAGGACGAGGCTCCGCCACCGTCGGAGCAAGCAATCGCCCACGCCATAGCCACGGTGCAGCGGATTCTTGAAGCGGCGATAACGATCGGATAGGTGTCATTTCTGGCGAATCCGAAACGATTTCCGCGCCTGAGACGTTTCGCGCCTTGTAAAGGTTCGCGTACAGGCGCATCTTGTTAACATGCAGTTAAATCCGCTCATAACGCCCCAGGCGATGAAGCTCGTCCAGCCGCAGGTGATCCCTGCGGCGCAGGTCGCGCTGTCGCCGGCGGTGATGGCGGCCCAGCAGACGACCACCGTCCAGCGCACCCAGACGATCCAGGCGCCGCAGGCCGCCGGCAAGGCCGACGGCACGCGCGACGCCAAGTCCGGCACCGACACGGGCCAAGCGCTGGACACCACCGCGCGCGCCGTGCAGGCCCGCACCAACGGCCGGCCGCTGCCCGGCTCCAAGCCACGCGGCTCTCTGCTCGACGTCAGCGTCTGAGCATTCCTCACTCAGCGTTCCGAAACCGATCCTCCTTTGGGCATCGGACCCTTGCCTTATACCGAAGAGCCGTATGGCAAGGACGGAGCAGCCGTTTAGGATTTCCGCCAGTGGTGCCCCTTTTCAGGCAGTGCCTTGGCGTGACGACATCCGGCAGCCCGGCGGCCGAGCCGCGATACGTTGTGTTCTCCGTGGCCGACCGGCGCTTGGCGCTGCCGAGCGGCGCGGTGCGCCGCGTGCTGCCCATGCCGCGTCTGGAACGGCTGCCGGGCCAGCCGCCGGTCCTGGCCGGGGTGGCGGTGCTGGGCGGCGAGGCGGTGCCGGTGCTGAGCCTCGGCACGCTGTTCGGCTTGGCCGTCCGTGAGCCGGGCGTTTACACGCCGCTGCTGCTGATCACGCACGAAGGCGGATCGCTGGCGCTTCTGGTCGATGCGGTGCAGGCGGTCCGGCCGGCGGACGGGCCGATGCTGGAGGATGTGGAGGAGGGTGATTCGTTCAACGACTGCATCGCCGGAGCCTGGCGCCAGGGCGCGGAGACGGTGTTCCTGCTCGACCCCGCTCGCCTGCTGACCAAGGCCGAGGAGGAGCGGCTGGCCGGTTTCCGCGCGGTGGCGGAGGAGCGGCTTCGCGTCTGGCAGGGTGAGCCGGCATGACGGGCGCCCTGGCGGTTCTGGGCGACCCGGCCTTCGCCCCACTGAAGGATCTGGTGATCCGGCGCACCGGGCTGGCCTATTACGCCGACAAGGACTCCGCGCTGGCCGAGCGCGTGCGGCGCCGCATCGAGGCGCTGGGCCTGCAGGGGTGCCGCGCCTATCTGACGGTGCTGGAGCGCGAGCGTGCCGGGGGGGCGGAGTTCCAGGCGCTGGTCAACGAGATCGCCATCGGCGAGACCTTCTTCTTTCGCTACCTGGAACAGTTCGAGGCCTTGCGCGCCCTGGTCATCCCCGAATGCCTGCGCCGCAACGCCGGTGTGCGGGCACTGCGCGTCTGGAGCGCGGGCTGCTCCATCGGCGCCGAGGCCTATTCGGTGGAAATCCTGCTGAAACGCGCCTTCGCGCGCGCGCTGGACGGGTGGAGCGTGTCGATCATGGGCACGGACATCAACCACGCCTTCCTCGCCCAGGCCAAGGCGGCGACCTATGGCGACTGGGCGATGCGCGGCGTGCCCGACGACGTGCGCGCCGACTGCTTCGAACCGCAGGACGGCGGCTGGCGGCTGAAGCCCGCGTACCGGGAATGGACCCGCTTTTCCCACTTCAACCTCGCGGAATCGGCGCTGCCGGCCTATGCCGAGGGGCTGGCGGGGTTCGACGTGGTGCTGTGCCGCAACGTCATGATCTATTTCGACGAGCCCAGCCGCGCGCGGCTGGTGCGCGGGCTGCACGACGCGCTGGTCGACGGCGGCTGGCTGCTGGTCGGTCACGCCGAAGCGGGTATGGAGTTGAGCACGCTGTTCACCCCGGTGTCCGTTCCGGGCGCGACGCTGTACCGCAAGCCGCACCCGCTGTGCACGCCGGTCATGGCGCCGGCGGTGACGGTGCCGGAACCGCTGCCGCCGCCCGCGCCGTCGCGTAGGGTGCACCCGGCGCCCGCTCCGGCACGGGCCGCGCTGCCCGAACCGGAGCCAGCCGCCGGCGGGCCGACGCTCGACGATCTCGTCGCGCTGGCCGACCGGGGGCAGTGGCCGGAGGCGCTGGAGGCCTGCGAGGCGCTGGTGCGGCGGGAGCCGATGAACGCCGCCGTCCACTACTATCGCGGGCTGATCGAGGAGCAGCTCGGCGTCGGCGATCCGGTCGCGGCGTTCCGGCGGGCCCTCTACCTCGACCACGATCTGGCGCTGGCGCAGTACCATCTGGCGCTGGTGCACTGGCGGCGCGGGCAGGCGGAGGCGGCGCGGCGAGCCTTCCGTGGCGCCCGGCTGTCGCTGGCCGGCCGCGACCCCGATGCGCCGGTGGCGCACGGCCGGGGCCTGAGCGTGCGCGAGCTGTCCGCCATGATCGACCTGTGGCTGCCGGCGGGAGGCGTTCGGTGAAGCCTTCCGAGGACATAGACTGGGCGGCGCTGAAGTGCCGGCTGGCCGCCAGCCGCGCCGCGGTGGAGCAGGCGGCCGCGGGCCGCGGGCCGTGGGCCGAGGAGCTGCTGCGCCGCCGCACCGAGGAACTGGCGCGCCCGGCGGTGGTGGAGGACGGTGCGGGGCAGGTCCGCCTTCTGCTGGCGCGGGGGGCGGTGGAGCGTTACGCGCTGCCCATCGCCGAGGTCGGGCGCACGCAGCCGGTGGCGCGCTGGACCTCGGTGCCGGGCGCGCCGACCCACCTGCTGGGCCTGATCAACGTCGGCGGGCGGGTGCTGCGGCTGTTCGACGTGGACCGGCTGTGCGGCGCCCCGGCCGGCATCGACGACGGCGCGGGGGGATTTGCCGTGGTGCTGCGCCGCGTTGCGCGGGCGCCCCTTGCGTTGCGCTTCCGTGCCGTCGAAGCGGTGGAGGAGCGGCCGGCGGCCACGCTGACCGAGACCGCGCCGGCCCGCTATGTGAACGCCTTGACGGGGGACCGCGTTGCCGTCCTCGACGTCCCGGCCATCGTCAACGACCTGGACGGAAACCCCCACCGATGAGACTGACCGTCGCCCAGAAGCTGGCCTCCGCCTTCGGCCTGATCGTGCTGCTGGCGCTGGTGCCGATCGCCTACCAGTTCCATCAGTTCGACATCGCCTTCGGCACGGCGCGGGCGGTGGCGACCTACGACGTGGCGGTGGCCGACGCGCTGAAGAACGTCGGCCTCGTCCAGGCGCTGGTCCGCAACCGGCGGGAATCGGCGCTGGCCGAGGCCGCCGTGGGCAGCGCCCAGCAGCGCGCCTACGACGTCACCGAGCAGCACCGCCAGTATGACGAACTGAACGCGCGCATCTACGCCGAACTGGCGGACCTGCAGCGGCTGACCGCCACGCGGTCGACGAACGCCAGCTCGCCCGAGCGCGCCCGCCACTGGAGCGAGCTGAACGCCTTTGCCCGCACCATCGAGGGCGACTACCGCCGCGCCCAGGTGGAGGGCGACGCGCTGTTCCGCCTGCTGGCGCAGGGCGACGTGACCGGCGCCATCGAGCGGCGCGCCCGCATCGAGGCGATGCGCGCCAGCCTGGACAAGCGCATCGACGACGCCAACGAGACGTTGCGCCGCCTGACGCAGGCCGGTGAACGGCGCATCCAGGAGGCGTACGACGAGATGGTGCGCTCGGCCGTGATCGCCGCCGTGCTGCTGTTGGGGGCGGGTCTGACCATCGCCTACCTGTTCGGCCGCTCCTTCACCGGACGGCTGGTGCGGGCGATCGACGCGGTGCGGGTGATCGGCGGCGGCGACCTGACCCGGCGCGTGGAGATCCCCGGCACCGACGAGCTGGGGGCGCTGGGCACCGACCTGAACGAGATGGCCGAACGGCTGCGCGGCGTGGCCCAGGGCACGCGCGCGGCGGCCGAGAACGTGCACGCCGCCACCGCGCAGATCCGCGCCTCCACCCAGCAGCAGGCGGCCAGCGTGGCCGAGCAGCTGGCGGCGGTGGAGGAGACCATGGCGACCTTGTCGGAGATCACCGCGTCGGGCGCCCAGATCTCGCGCCGCGCGCAGGAGGTGGCGGCGGGGGCGCAGAACACGGCGGCGTCCAGCGCCACCGGGCTCAAGGCGGTGGACGACACCATGCAGGCCATGGACGGCATCCGCGAGCAGGCCGAGACGGTGGCCGAGACCATCGTGATGCTGAGCGAGCGCACCCAGGCGATCAGCGACATCATCGCCACCGTCAACGACATCGCCGAGCGCAGCCATCTGCTGGCGCTGAACGCCGCCATCGAGGCGGCGGCGGCGGGCGAGCACGGCCGCACCTTCTCGGTCGTCGCCACGGAGATCAAGAGCCTCGCCGATCAGGCCAAGGACGCCACCGCCCAGGTGCGTTCCAACCTGTCGGACATCCAGCAGGGGATCAACGCGTCGGTCATGCTGACGGAAGAGGCGGTGAAGCGTGTGGCCGCCGGGCGGCGGCAGGCGGATTCGACGCAGGCCACCATCCGCACCATGGCCGACAACATCCACGAGAGCGTGCTGGCCTTCCAGCAGATCGTCGCAGGCACCAACCAGCAGCAGATCGGCCTGGAACAGGTGATCCAGGCGCTGCAGAACATCCGTCAGGCGAGCACCCAGACCGCCGCCGGCACCCGCCAGCTGGAAGGGGCCGCCGCCAACCTCAACGACCTCGGCCAGGGGCTGGTCGAAGCGGTACGGAATTACCGGGTGTGAGCGGCCGGAAGGCGGTGGGCCGCCCATGATCGACATCCGGCAGCGGCTGCTCGCGGCGTTCGAGCTGGAGCACAAGGAGCATCTGGCGGAGATCCGCGCCGCGTTGCGCGCCGCCGAGGAGGGGACGGCGCTCGACCTCGACGAGTTGCACCGGCGTGCGCACAGCCTGAAGGGTGCCGCCCGCGCCGTCGACCTGCCGGAGGTGGAGGCGGTGGCGCACCGCGTGGAATCCACCTTCCAGGCGCTGCAGAAGGGTGCGCTGGCGCTGGACGGGCCGGCGGTGGGCGTGCTGTTCCGCGCGCTGGACGCCATCGAGGACCTTGCTGGCGCGGCGCGCGGCGGGCGTCCGGGGGATCCGCCCGTCGACATGCTCGCCGACCTCGACAGGCTGGCGGCGGGGGAGGCCAGCGTGGGAGCGGCACCACGTGCGGCGCCGGAAACGCCGCGGCCGGCCGGCCCGGCGGATCCGGCGGTGCAACTGGTGCGCATCAACAGTGCCAGCCTCGGCCACTTTCTGGAGACGGCGGCGGCGCTGCTGCCGGAGGTCGAGGGGCAGGGACAGGTCGCCGCCGACCTGCGGCGGCTGCGGTTGGAGTGGCTGGGCCTGGAGCAGGCCTGGGCGCGGCTGCGCCGCGGGGTCATCGGGCGGGGCCACCGGCGCAACGGCGGCGTGTCGGGCGGCGCGTCGGGCAGCGTGTCGGCCGCACAGCTCGACGCCTTCGAGCGCCGGCTGCGCGCCGCCACCGCGCGCATCGAGGGCGCCAGCCGGGCGCACCAGCGCAGCTACGCCAACCTGCGGCAGTGGAGCGGCAGCCTGCAGGAGGACGTGCGCCGCCTGCGCATGCTGCCGGCCGAGACGCAGTTCGGCGACCTCGGCCGCATGGTGCGCGAGCTGGCGCGCGGCCAGGGCAAGGAGGTGGAGGTCGACGTCCAGGGCCTGTCCACCGAGGCCGACCGCGAAGTGTTGCAGCGGCTGAAGGACCCGGTGATCCACCTCGTGCGCAACGCCGTCAGCCACGGCATCGAGACGCCGACGGCGCGGCTGGAGGCGGGAAAGCGGGCGGCCGGGCGCATCATCGTCGCCATTGCCGTGCGCGGCGGGCGCCTGACCGTGCGCATCGAGGACGACGGGCGCGGCGTGGACGACGACGCCATCGCGCGCCGCGCCGTGCAGCGCGGCCTGCTGGACGCCGAGGAGGTGGCCGACACCCCGCGCGAACGGCTGCGCCAATTCCTGCTGGAGCCCGGATTCAGCACGGCCGAGGCGGTGACGGAGCTGTCCGGGCGCGGCATGGGCATGTCCATCGTGCGCGAGGCGCTGGCGCGCCTGCAAGGCACGCTGATGCTGGACGACCGGCGCGGCGGCGGCACGGTCGTCACGCTGTCCGCCCCGGTTCTGCTGTCCAACCGCCGGCTGCTGTTCGTGGCGGTGCGCGAGCATGTGCTGGCGCTCCAGGCCAGCGACGTGGTGCGCCTGCACCACGCGGCGGCGAGCGACGTCTTTACGCTGGGCGGCGCGTCCATGCTGCGGCTGGGCGACGAGGACCTGCCGGTGACGACGCTGGCCGCCTACCTTGGCGTGTCCGACGCGCCGCCGTCCTCCGACCGGCTGGCCGTCGTGGTGGTCCGGCGCGGCGAGGGGGAGGGACCGATCGCCATGGTGGTGGATGGTTTCCTCACGGCCCGCGACGGGCTGATCTCGTCCATCGATGAAGTCGGGCTGGACCCGGCACGCTTCCTCGGCACCGTGCTGCTGGAGGATGGAGCGCCCGCGCTGGTCGTCAATCTCGCCGGGGTCGGGGCGGCCATGGCAGACGCACCGGCCTTCGACACCGGCCCGGCCACGGCGGCGGGGCCGCCGCCCGTCATCCTGGTGGTGGACGATTCCATCACCACGCGCACGCTGGAACGCTCCATCCTGGAGGCGCACGGCTATACGGTGGAGTTGTGCGTGGACGGCCGCGACGCCCTGGAACGGCTGGGCTCCACCCACGTCGACCTCATCGTCAGCGACGTGGAAATGCCGCACATGGACGGGTTCACGCTGTTGCAGTCGGTGAAGGGCGATCCGCGCACGGCCGCGCTCCCGTTCATCCTGGTCACCTCGCGCGACGCGGAGGAGGATCGGGCGCGCGGCCTGCGCCTGGGTGCGGACGCCTATATCGTGAAGACGCGCTTCGACCAGGGCGAACTGCTGGAAGGAATAAGGCGCCTGCTATGAGCGTCCAACGCAAGGTCCGGGTCCTCGTGGTGGAGGACTCGCCGGTGGTCCAGGAACTGCTGGTCCACACCATCAGCCAGGACCCCCGGCTGGAGGTCGCCGCCGTGGCGCCGACGGCGGAGGCCGCGTTGCGCCTGATGGCGAAGGTCAAGCCGGACGTGGTGTCGCTGGACATCCGCCTGCCCGGCATGAACGGGCTGGAAGCCACCAAGCGCATCATGCGCGAGCACCCGCTGCCCATCGTCGTGGTGGCCGCCGACGTGCACGGCGGCGATATGAACATCTCCATGAACGCGTTGCGCGCGGGCGCCCTGTCGGTGGTCGAGAAGCCCGGCAGCCTGAGCCGCGCCGACTACGCCGCCGTCGCCCGGCACCTGTGCAGCCAGCTGTTCGCCATGAGCCAGGTGAAGGTCATTCGACAGCGCTTCGCCGCCGACCCGCCGGCGCCGAAGCGCATGGCAGCACCCCTGCCGCTGGCGGCGGACGCGCCGCGGCGGTTCGAGGTGCTGGCGCTCGTCGCCTCCACCGGCGGACCGAACGCGCTGGTGAAGGTTCTGGCCGGGCTGTCGGCCGGGTTCCCGTTGCCGGTCCTGGTGGTGCAGCACATCGGTGCCGCCTTCGTCGAGGGCTTCGCATCGTGGCTGGGCACCGTCTGCCCGATGCCGGTGGAGGTGGCCGAGCACGGCGCCCAGCCGCGGCCCGGCCGCGTCTATGTGGCGCCCGGCGACACCCACCTGGAGGCCGGGCGTGCCGTCCTGCGCCTGACCAAGGACTCGCCGGTGTGCGGCCAGCGGCCATCCGGCGACGTTCTGTTCCGCTCCCTGGCGAACACCTTCGGGCCGGCGGCCATCGGGGTGCTGCTGACCGGCATGGGGGAGGACGGTGCGCGCGGCCTGCTGGCGATGCGCGAGGCGGGCGCGTATACGATCGCCGAGCACGCCTCGACGGCGGTGATCCACGGCATGCCGGGCGAAGCGGTCAAGCTGGGCGCCGCCACCGAGGAACTACCGCTGCCCAGGGTCGCGCCGCGTTTGCTCGATCTCCTGGCGTCGAAGGAGGGTGGCCGATGAGTCCGCCGAACGTGACGCTGATCGACGCCTCGCCGACGCAGAGCCTGCTGCTGCGCCACAAGCTGGAGGAGAGCGGCATTGCGGTCACCGCCGCCGGCACGCTGCCCGACGGTCTGGCCGTGCTGGCGGCCGGGGCGCCGGCGGCGGTTCTGCTGAACCTCGCCAGCACCGGCGCCGACGCGCACGACGCCATCACCCGCATCCGCGAGCGCTGTCCCGATGTGCCGGTGGTGCTGGTCGGCGGCGTGCCGGACCTGACGTACGACGGCCGGCGCGTGCACGTCGTGGCCGGCGGTGAGCCGGACGGGGCGGTGCGGGAGGTTCGCCGCCTCGTGGCGTTGCCCGACGCGCGGCCTTCCGCCACGGAGGTGCTGCATCGCGCCCGCGTCCTGGTGGTGGACGACAGCGTCACCTACCGCGAGTTCCTGCGCCTGGAACTGGAGGAGGCGGGATGCGCGGTGTCCGTTGCCAGCGGCGCGCAGGAAGGACTGGACGCCGTGGCGCGCGAGCCGTTCGACTGCGTGGTGATCGACCTCGTCATGCCGGGCATCACCGGCACCGAGCTGTGCGAGGCGTTCGACCGCAGCCGGCGGCGCGACGGGCGGCTGTTCGATATCCTGGTCCACACCAGCCAGGACCGCGAGGAGCTGCTGATCGCCTGCCTGAACGCCGGGGCGGACGAGTTCGTCGGCAAATCGCACAGCGTCGAGGTGCTGATGGCGCGCCTGTCGACTCTGCTGCGCCGCAAGTTCTACGTCGAAGATGTGATCCTCGCCCGCCGCAAAACTTAGGTAATACGCGGTGTCCGCTATACTTTTGATAGGTTTATCGGGGGAGAGGGGGCGGTTAGTGTAACCCCACGTCTTGCCTTCGGCGCCGCCGGTGGCACCCCGGCAGAGAACGCGCCGTCCGGGACCGGCGCGGAGCACGAGAGGCTGTTTGTGGACCTGTCCACCGAGCACGAAAAGCTCAGCCCCTGCGGGGCCGAGCGCATGTGGCCGGAATCGCTCCGCAACGCGCTGCGCGTCTGCCGGATGAGCGCCGGTCCCGCCGTCCTGTTCACCGGCACCGCCTGTGCCGTCCACTTCAACGAGGCGTTCCGCGGCCTGCTCCGCGACGGCGGCGTGCCGCAGGGGCTGCCGGCGCCCCGGCTGCTGGGCAGGGAGGGCGAGGGGTTGGTGCGGCGCCTGGACCGGCTGCGCAGCGGCGACGGGGAGGCGGGCGAGCAGACCCTCGTTCTGCGCCTCGATCCCGGTGGGGTGCTGGAATGCCCGCTGGAACTGCGTTGCGCCCCGGTGGTGGACGGTGGTGCCGTGGTCGGCGTTTTCGCCTTTGCGACCCCCGCCGATGCCGACTGCGGCCGGGCGGAGGACTGCGGGCGCGTGCGCGCCGCCATGCAGGACGAAGCCGGGCGCGGCAACGCCGCCAAGGCGCGTTTCCTGGCCGCCGCCAGCCACGACCTGCGCCAGCCGTTCCAGGCCATGCGGCTGTTCCTCGGCGTGCTCGACCAGCAGGTGAGCGACCCGGCGGCACGGACCACCGTCGCGCGCCTGGGCGAGGCGCTGGAGGCGGGCGAGCGGCTGCTGCATGCGCTCCTCGATATCTCCATCATCGATTCCGGGCAGATCGAGCCGAAGGTGACGGACTTCGCGCTGGATGCCCTGCTGCGCCAGCTGGTCGAGGAGAACCGGCCGCAGGCGGCGGCCAAGGGGCTGCGGCTCAAGGCGCGGCTGTTCCCGGCGCGCGGGCGCACCGACCCGGTGCTGCTGGAGCGCATCGTCCGCAACCTGTTGAGCAACGCCATCCGCTACACCCGCACCGGGACGATCCTGGTCGCCATGCGGCGGCGCGGCGACGCGGTGCGGGTGGAGGTGTGGGATACCGGCTTCGGCATCCCCGACGATCAGGTCGCCGCCATCTTCGAGGAGTTCCACCAGCTGGAGAACCCCGAGCGCGACCGCGCCCGCGGCTTCGGCCTGGGGCTGGCCATCGTGCAGCGCCTGGCCGGCATGCTGGGGGTGTCGGTGGGCGTGCGCTCGCAGCTCGGCCGCGGGTCGGTGTTCGCGGTCATGGTGCCGCTGGGGGGGGCACCGAAGCCGGCGGAGCGCGGACGGGCCGGCGCGACCGTGGACGGCGAGGGGCTGCAGGGCGCCACCATCCTGGTCGTCGACGACGACGAGATGGTGCTGTTCGGCCTGCGCATGATGCTGGAGGCCTGGGGCTGCACGGTGGTGCCGGCGGCCGACCTGCGCGAGGTGATGGCCGGGCTGGACGCCCTGCCGGGGCCGCCGGGGGTGATCCTCACCGACCTGCGCCTGCCCGGTGGTGCCAACGGCTACGACGTCATCCAGCGGGTGCGCCGGCTCTACCGGCGGGAGATCCCGGCCGTGGTGCTGACCGGGGAGGCCAGCCAGTCGCCGCTGGCCGATGGTGGCGTGCCGGGCTGTGGACTGATGCGCAAGCCGGTGCAGCCGGACGAGTTGCGCGGCGTGCTGTTGAAGGCTCTGGGGAAAGACTGAGGGCTGCGCCGCAGGCATCCCCGTAGGTTGGGTTGAGCGCCAGCGAAAACCCAACGCCCCTCGCGTCGTGGACGGTGTTGGGTCCAGACCCAACCTACGGCGTTCGGTGCGCGCATCGGGAGTACTCCGTCCCGGCACTTGTTCGCGAGGGGGGCGGGGGGATACCTGGAGTCTTAACAACAAGGTGTCGGATCGCATGCGTTTTGCCCTGGTGCTGTGGGCGCTGGTCGCCGCTTTGCTCTTCTCGGCCCATGCTCCTCCCGTCGCCGCGGCGGCGGAAGGGGAGAAGCGCATTGCGCTGGTCATCGGCATCGGCGCCTACCAGAACGCGCCGGAGCTGCCCAACCCGCCCAACGACGCCAAAGCGATCAGCCAGTCCCTGCGCAAGCTGGGCTTCGCCGTCGACGAGAAGCTGAACCTCTCCAACCGCGGGCTGGCGGAGGCGCTGCGCACCTTCGGCGTGCAGGCGTCCAAGGCCGACGTGGCGGTGCTGTATTTCGCCGGGCACGGCATGCAGGTGGGGGGCACCAATTACCTCATCCCCTCCGACGCGCGGCTGGAGCGCGAGCGCGACCTGATGTACGAGGCGCTGCCGCTGACCCTGCCGATGGGCGAGGTGGCGCAGGCCCGCAAGCTGGGCATCGTCATCCTGGATGCCTGCCGCAACAACCCCTTCGTCGACCGCCTGACCCGCACCGGAACCAGCCGCCACAACATCCAGCCCGGCATCGGGCGGGTGGACGACACGCCCAGCGACACGCTGGTCGCCATGGCCACCCGCGCCGACGCCGTGGCCGAGGACGGCACCGGCAAGCACAGCCCGTACGCCGAGGCGCTGCTGAAGAACCTGGACCAGCCGGGGCTGGAACTGAGCCTGTTCTTCCGCCGCGTGCGCGACGACGTGATGCAGTCCACCCAGGGCCGGCAGGAGCCGTTCGTCTACGGCTCGCTCGGCGCCGCACCCTTCTACTTCAACCCGCAGCCGGAAAACCGGCGCCCGGTGCTGGCCGATCTGCGCCCGCTGGAGGTGCTGGAGCGCGGCGGGACCGAGCCGCTGCGCATCGGCCGCCCGACCGACCCCGACAACGACGCCCTGTTCGCCCAGGTGGCGGGCCTGCCGCGCGGCGGCAGCGTGCGCATCGGCGACCGCGTCGTGCTGATCGGCGATTACCTGACCATCGACCAGCTGGTGGCCGCCACCTTCAAGCCGGACGGCAGCCATCTGGGCGAGGCCGGCGCCTTCGAGTTCGCGGTGATGGACGGGCGCGGCGGCGTGGCCAAGGGCGGCGTGCCGATCACCGTCAAGCCCAGCAACCGCCCGCCGGTGGCGATGGCCGAACGCACGGTCAAGGTATCGCCCAACCCCCTGCGCTTCGAGGCGCCCAGCGACCCCGACGGCGATACGCTGACGGTGGTCGTCACCGGCGTGCCGGAGCAGGGCCGGGTGCGCGACGGCGTGCGCCCGCTGAAGCCCGGCGACCGGTTGAGCGTCGAGGCGCTGGGCGGCCTGACCTTCGATCCGGAGCAGGCCAAGCCCGGCCGCGCCGGTACCTTCGCCGTGCTGATCGAGGACGGCCGTGGCGGCCGGGCGAGCAGCAGCATCGTCGTCGAGGTGGAGGACCCGGCCGCACCACCAAGCACGCCACCGGGCGCACCCGCCGTGGTGGCGAGCGCGCCGGTGCAGGTGGCCGCCGCGCCGGCCGTGGCCGCCCCGGCCACCGCCGAAGCAGCTTCCGAACCGCCGGCTTTGGCGCTCGCCACGCCGCCGGCTGCGGCGCCCGCGCCCGCCGGGGCGCCGCGCACGCAGGGCAAGGCGAACGGCTTCCAGGATTGCCCGGAGTGCCCGGTGATGGTGCGCATCCCGGCCGGCAGCTTCACCATGGGGCACGACCGGGGCGACGCGGCGCAACGCCCGGCGCACACGGTGACCGTGTCCAAGCCCTTCGCGCTGGGCGCCTACGAGGTGACGGTGGGCGAGTGGCGGGCCTGCGTGGAGGGCGGCGGCTGCACCATGATGCCGCGCATGACCAACGCCACCGACGACACGCCCGTCCACAACATCGACTGGAACGACGCCCAGGCCTATGTCGGGTGGCTCAGCCGCAAGACCGGCCAGCGCTATCGCCTGCCGTCGGAGGCGGAGTGGGAATACGCCGCGCGCTCGGGCGGGGCGGCGCGCTTTTCCTGGGGCGAGGGCGGCGGGACGATGCGCGCCAACTGCCGGGACTGCGGCGGCACCTTCGACCGGCTGCGCCCGGCCTCGGTCGGCAGCTTCACTCCCAACAGCTTCGGCCTGCACGACATGAACGGCGGTGTGGCCGAATGGGTGGCCGACTGCTGGAACCCCGGCTACCGCGGCGCCCCGGCGGACGGCAGCGCCTGGACCACCGGCGACTGCAAGAAGCGCGTGCTGCGCGGCGGGTCCTGGCGCGACGACCTGGAGCAGGTGTCGGCCACCGCGCGCATCGGCTACGACGCCGATGTCCGTTACCTCGCCGACGGTCTGCGCGTCGCCCGCGACCTGAACTGACGCGCAGTATTGTTTCCCGTAAGCGTTCATATCTTGCCTCACCCGCAAGGGAAGAGGCATGCCAGGTCTCCGCGTCCTTTTGCGAGGGGCGAGGGCACAATTCGCGGGTTTCGCCTGTTTAAAGACGACGGAGCAATCCACTGGCGTCTTTGGAAAGGTAGGACTGATGAAACGAGCACTGCGATTTGCGGCGATCCTCGCGGTTCCCCTGGCGCTGGCCGCCTGCAACCAGACGAGCAACGGCGGCGGCGGGCTGTTCGGCGGTTCGGGCGGCGGGCTGTTCGGCGATTCCGACAATGTCCGCGGCGGCCGGTCCGATCCGCGCAGCGGCCCCTACGCCTACAACGGCCGCTGCGACGACCCGCGCTACAACACCTCGGGCAGCGGTCGCGCCGACGCCGGCACGGACGAGTTCGACTGCTCGCGCTATGGCGACGGCTTGAAGCGATAGAGCCGTGTTGAGCGATGGGCCGTGCCATGGTCCGGCCCATCGCTACCCCCTCCGGCTGATGTTGTCGACGAGACACGTTTTCCCGCTTGCGTGAACCGGAAAAAGAACGTCGGAATATCTCCGATGTTGTTCTTGTTCGGCTGGTGCGTGGCGTTCGCGATTTCAAAAGGATGCTTTGGGCGGCATCCCGCGAAGGGACGTATCCAAAAGAATTAGGCCAAGAAACCTTGCGGGGCGAACGAGGGGGTGAGAGGGTGAGCGGCAAACACCGATGGGTGGTTTGGGCGCTGATGGCGGCGTTCCTGTGGCTTGGCGGCCTTCCGGCCTGGGCGGCGGAGCGGCGGGTCGCGCTGGTCATCGGCAACGCGCAGTACCAGCGTGGAGGCGCCATACCGGCGGCCGGCGCCAACGCCGGCGTGGTGGCCGATGCCTTGCGCCGTGCCGGGTTCGAGGTGACGACGGCGAACAACCTGGAGCATCGCGGCCTCGTGGCGGCGTTGAGCCGGTTCCAGCAGGCGCTGTCCGGGGCCGACCTGGGCTTCGTCTACTACACGGGGCTGACGTTGGGGATGGGCGGCAAGGGCTTCGTGGTGCCCGTCAACGCCAAGCTGGCCAGCGAGAATGACGTCGGCTTCGACACCATCGAACTCGACTTCCTTCTCCAGCAGGTGCAAGGGGCGAAGCAGGGCACCGTCGTGGTCGTCGACCCCGTCGTGCCGAACCCGCTGGCTGACCGGCTGGTGGCCGCCATGGGGCCGGCCGGGCGGACGGTCTCGGCCGTGCCCGGGACGCCGCCGGTGCCCGACGACACCATCATCGTCTATTCCCAGCGGCCGGGCGTGCCGCCGGTGCCGTCCAGGGGCGGGGCCGCGGGGCCGTTCGCCGCGCTGCTGGCGCAGGAGATGGCGCGTCCCGGTGCCGAACTGCGCGACGCGCTGGCTCTCGTCGAGCGCGAGGTGGCGGAGCGGACGCGGGGCGCCCAGCGGCCCTGGGTGCAGGACCGGCTGGACGGCGACATACTGCTGGTTCCGGCGTTCGCCGCGGCACCGCCGGCTCCGGTTCCAACTCAGCCGCAGGAGCAGGCGCCACCGTCCCAGGCGCCATCGCCTCAAACGGTGCCGGAACCACCCCGCGTCACCGAGCCGGCGGTGGAGCCGCTGGCGGAGACCTACGTCGTAACCCGCGACACCAACCTGCGCGAGGCGCCCAACATCCGCTCCCCCGTGCTGCGGACGCTGCGGCGCGACAGCACGGTGGCGGTCACCGGCCGCGTCAAGGGCGGCGGGTGGCTGCGCGTGGAGACGGAAGGCCAGACGGGCTTCGCCTCCGCATCCAACCTCGGCCGCCCCGCCCGGCAGGAGGCGATGCCGGAGCCGGACGCCGATGCCGCCGCCCGCCCACCCCCTGTCGCGCAGGCTCCGTCTCCGGGTTCGGCGTCGCCGGGCGCGTACACCGTGACGCGGCCGGTGACCCTGTTCACGCAGCCGACGCTGGGCGCGCGCGGCGTGCGTGAACTTGAAGCCGGCGCGCCGGTGACCGTGCTGGAGATCATCCCGGGCACCAACTGGGTGCACGTGCGCGACCGCCTCAACCAGGAAGGCTACGTCAGCGCCGGCGCCCTGGCGCCGGAAAAGGGGGTGGCGCAGGCGCGGGGGCCGGAGCCGCGGTCGGCCCAGCGGGCACCCGAACCGTTGCCGGAGGTGCCGCTGGCCGGGTCGGGCAGCAGCGTCGCGGCCCTGCCGCCCGATCGGCCGCCCGCCAAGCCGCAGGACGGGGGAAGCGGCGGGCGCACCTACCGTCCCGACGTGGAGGAGGCGCGGCGCGCCGGCCAGGAGGCCGCGGCGGGCGCCACGGAAGCGGCCGGCGCCGCGCGCCGGGCCGAGGAGCGCGGACGGCAGGCCCAGCAGCGCGCCCAGGCCGCCGCCGAGGCGGCACGGCGCGGCGCCATCGACCCGCGCCTGCGCGTGCAGCGCTTCCCCAACGGTGACGTTTATGAGGGAGAATGGGTGATGGGCTCGCCGCTGTCCGGCGGGCTGGCGCTGCAGCGCAGCGGCTATGGCGTGTACCGCTTCGCCAACGGCCTGCGCTACGAAGGCGAGTGGCGCAACGACACCATGAGCGGCGACGGTGTCCTGCTGTTCGGCACCGGCGACCGCTACGACGGCACCTTCCGCAACAACCAGCCGGACGGGCACGGGGTGTTCCGCTACCTGAACGGCGACGTCTATGCCGGCGAAGTCCGCCGCAACCGCCCGGATGGGCTGGGCGTGCTGAACTTCGGCAACGGCGACCGCTACGAGGGACGTGTCGAGGACCGCAACCCGAACGGCTTCGGCACGCTGGTGCTGTCGCGGGGCGACCGGCACGTCGGCCGCTTCCGCGGCGGCATCCAGGACGGCCCCGGCGTCGCCATCTTCGGCGGTACCGCGCAGCCGGGCGTGTGGCGCGGCGCGACCAAGGTTGGGGAATAGATTCCCTTGGGAAGATGCCCGCGCTATACCGATGTGGCCATTCCCGCAACGGAGGTCCCCATGCCCGCCGCCCCGACGATCCTGTCGCTCGCCGCCGACTTGGCCGCCGGCCGCACCACCAGCGTGGCGCTGGCCGAGGCGGCGCTGGAGCGCATCGCCGACCCGGCGGGGGAGGGGGCGCGGGCCTTCACGCTGGTCGACCGCGACGGCGCGCTGGCGGCGGCGCGGGCCAGCGACGCGCTGCGCGCGCTGGGCGTCGTGCCGTCGCCGCTAGCCGGGCTGCCGGTGTCGGTGAAGGACCTGTTCGACGTCGCCGGGCAGGTGACGACGGCCGGCTCGGTCGCGCTGAAGGACGCCCCGGCGGCGGAGCGTGACGCCCCGGTGGTGGCGCGGCTGCGGGCGGCCGGCGCCGTCATCGTCGGGCGCACCAACATGACGGAGTTCGCCTTCTCCGGCCTTGGCCTCAACCCGCACTACGGCACGCCGGGCAACCCGTTCGACCGGGCGCGCATTCCCGGCGGTTCCTCGTCCGGCGCGGCAGTGTCCGTGGCGGACGGCATGGCGGTGGCGGCCGTGGGGTCGGACACCGGCGGGTCGGTGCGCATCCCGGCGGCGCTGTGCGGCCTGACCGGCTTCAAGCCGACGCAGGCGCGCGTGCCGCGCGACGGGGCGGTGCCGCTGTCGTGGACGCTGGACACGGTGGGGCCGCTGGCGCGCTCGGTCGCCTGCTGCGCCGTGTTGGACGCCGTGCTGGCCGGCCAGGAGCCGTCGGTGCCGGAGGAGGCCGACGTGCAGGGGCTGCGCATCGGTGTGCCCAGGTGCCACGCGCTGGACGGGCTGGACGCCACCGTGTCCGTCGCGTTCGAGCGGGCGCTGAGCGCGCTGTCGCGGCGCGGCGCGCGGGTGGTGGAGTTCGCCATGCCGGTGCTGGACCGCGTGCCGCAGGTCAACGCCAGGGGCGGCTTCGCGGCGCCGGAGGCCTATTCCTGGCATCGCGACCTGCTGGAGCGGCGCGGCGAGTCGTACGACCCGCGCGTGCGCGTGCGCATCCTGCGGGCGGCGGAGCAGACGGCGGCCGACTACGTGGACCTCGTGCGCGCCCGCCGCGCGCTGATGGCGGAGGCGGACGCGGCGGCGCGCGGATTTGACGCACTGGCCATGCCGACGGTGCCGGTGGTGGCGCCGCGGATCGACGAGTTGGCGCAGGATGCCGACTACGCCCGCATCAACGCCCTGGTCCTGCGCAATCCGTCGTTGTGGAATTTCCTGGATCGGCCGGCGGTGACGCTGCCGGTCGGGGCCGGTGGATTGCCCGTGGGATTGATGCTGGTCGGCCGGCGCGGGCACGACCGGGCGTTGTTGTCCGTTGCGCGGGGCGTGGAATCCGTGGTCGTCCGGCCCGGCGGTTAAGGAAATTTTTGCCATCTTGGGCTGAGTGTGCGCACGCCGGCCTGCGCCGGTGGGACGCAGCAAGGCGTGAAAGATGGGTGATACGGTCGTTCTCGAAGCCCCCGCGGCCGCCGCGCCGCCACCGACTCCGGCACCGCCGGCGCACAGCGCGCTGCAATGCCTCGTTGCGGTGGCCGGCCATCATGGAATCCAGACGAGCGTCGACCGGCTGGTGCACGACCACGTGCTGCCGCCGCACGAGCCGAAGACCGGCGTGCTGCTGGCGCTGGCCCGCACGCTTGGGCTGAAGGCCAAGGCGGACAAGCTCACCTGGGCGAAGCTGATCGGGCTGGGCGCCGTCTTCCCCGTGCTGGCGCGGCTGAAGAACGGCAACACCGTCGTCGTCGTCGGCCCGCGCAAGGAGGGCGACACGGTCGCCGTCGGCGTCGTCGACCCGCTGGCCGACAAGCGCACGGTCTTCTTCGTCGATGAAGCGGCGTTCTGCGCGCAGTGGCAGGGCGAAACCATCCTGCTGAAGCGCACCTACAAGATCACGGACGAGGAGCAGCCCTTCGGCCTGGGCTGGTTTGTGCCGGAGATCCTGAAGCAGAAGGGCGCCTTCCGCGACATAGCACTGGCCGCCATCGTCCTGCACTTCCTGGGCCTGAGCGTGCCGGTGTTCTTCCAGCTGGTGATCGACAAGGTGCTGGTGCACCACTCGATCTCCACGCTGTGGGTGCTGGCGGCGGGCGTGGCCGGGGCGATCGCGTTCGAATCGATGTTCGGCTTCCTGCGCCGCTACCTGCTGCTGGCCGCCACCACGCGCATCGACATGCGGCTGGCGCGGCGCACCTTCAGTCATCTTCTGGCGCTGCCCATCGACTATTTCGAGGCGACCTCGGCCGGCGTCACCGTGCGCCACATGCAGCAGGTCGAGAAGATCCGCCAGTTCCTCACCGGCCGGCTGTTCATGACCGCGCTGGACTGCACGGCGCTGTTCGTCTTCGTGCCGGTGCTGTTCCTCTATTCCGGCACGCTGGCCTTCGTGACCATCCTGTTCGGGCTGGCCATCGCCGCCGTGGTGGTGGCGCTGATCGGGCCCTTCCGCACCCGGCTGAAGGCGCTGTACGACGCGGAGGCGTCGCGGCAGGCCATGCTGGTCGAATCGATCCAGGGCATGCGGACCGTCAAGTCCTCCGCCATCGAGCCGGTGCAGCGCCGCAAGTGGGACCAGCGCACGGCGCGCGCCGTGGACCTGCACCTGAACGTCGGCCAGATCTCCAACGTCGCGCAGTCGATCACCCAGGTGCTGGAACGCCTGATGCTGGTCACCGTGGTGACGCTGGGCGCCCAGATGGTGTTCAACCAGTCGATCAGCGTCGGCGCCCTGATCGCCTTCCAGATGCTGGCCGGCCGCGTCGTGGGTCCGCTGGTGCAGATCGTCGGGCTGGTGCAGGAGTACCAGGAGACGGCGCTGTCCGTGCGCATGCTGGCCGAGGTGATGGGCCGCCCGCCGGAGCGGCGCACGTCCGGCGGCCTCGCCCCGCAGCTGAAGGGCGGCATCGCCTTCGACCGCGTCACCTTCCGCTACGGCACCAACCCGACTCCGGCGCTCGACTCCGTGTCGGTGGACATCCCGGCCGGGTCGGTGGTGGGCATCGTCGGCAAGTCCGGTTCCGGCAAGACGACGCTGACGCGCCTGATCCAGGGCTTCCACCCGGTGCAGCAGGGCGTCATCCGCTACGACGGCATCGACATCCGCGAGATCGACCTGGCGCACCTGCGCCGCTCGCTGGGCGTGGTGCTGCAGGAGAACTTCCTGTTCCGCGGCACGGTGCGCGAGAACATCGCCGTCACCCGCCCCGACGCGCCGTTCGAGGAGGTGGTGGCCGCCGCCCGGCTGGCCGGCGCGGACGAGTTCATCGAGACGCTGCCGCAGGGCTACGACACGCTCCTGGAGGAGAACGCCTCCAACCTGTCGGGCGGGCAGCGCCAGCGGCTGGCCATCGCGCGTGCCCTGCTGCCGCGCCCGCGCATCCTGATCCTCGACGAGGCGACCAGCGCGCTGGACCCCGACAGCGAGGCGATCTTCATGACCAACCTCGCCGCCATCTCGGCGGGGCGGACGGTCCTGATCGTGTCGCACCGGCTGTCCACCATCGCGTCGGCCGACCTCATCCTCGTGCTTGACGGCGGCCGGGTGGCCGACCGCGGGACGCACGCGGAACTCCTGCAACGCTGCTCGATCTACAGGCACCTATGGCAAACCCAGAACCGTCACGGATGAAGACGCCGGGCCCAAAATCCAAGGGTGGCACGCCGTCGGAGCTGGAACTGGAGTTCCTGTCCGACGCCGACGCCATCGAGGCGCGCCCGCTGCCGCGCGCGGCCCGCATGACGCTGCACGCGCTGGTGCTGATGGTCGTGCTGGCGGTGGGCTGGGCGGCGGTGTCGGAGATCGACCGCATCGTCACGGCGCGCGGCAAGCTGATCACCACGCCGTCCACCATCGTCATGCAGCCGCTGGAGACCGCGGTCATCCGCGCCATCGACGTGCGGCCGGGGCAGGTGGTGCGCAAGGGGGCGACGCTGGCCACGCTGGACAGCACCTTCACCACCGCCGACGTCACCCAGCTGAAGACCCGGCAGGACAGCCTGAACGCGCAGATCCGTCGCCTGGAGGCCGAACTGGCCGGCGCCTCCACGCTGGGCCTGCCCGGCGACAGCCCGGACGCGCGGCTGCAGACGCAGCTGTTCGACGAGCGGCGCGAGTTCCGCCTCGCCAAGCTGTCGCTCTATGCCGAGAACCAGGGGCGCATCAAGGCGCTGCAGGAATCGAACAAGCGCGACGAGGCGCTGCTGCGCGAACGCCTGCAGGCGGTGGTCGAGGTCGAGCGCATGCGCCTGGACCTGCTGCAGAAGCAGACCGGATCGCGCCTCGCCATGCTGGAGAGCCGTGACCAGCGCTTGGCGGCCGAGCAGGAGCTGCAGCGCAACCTGAACCGCGCCTTCGAGCTGCGCCAGGAACTGGCGGTGGTCGAGGCGGAGAAGCGCTCGTTTGAGCAGGAATGGCAGCAGAAGGCGGCCGAGGAGCTGGTCACCGCCAAGCGCGAGCGCGACAGCGTCAGCGAGCAGCTGAGCAAGGCCGAGCGCCGGTCCGAGCTGGTGGTGATGACCGCGCCCGAGGACGCCGTGGTGCTGGAGGTTGCCAAGCGCTCCATCGGCTCCATCGCCAAGGAGGCGGAGCCGCTGGTGACGCTGGTGCCGCTGAACGCGCCGCTGGAGGCCGAGGTGCAGATCGAGGCGCGCGACATCGGCTTCGTGCGCTCCGGCGACCCGGCGCGCATCAAGATCGACGCCTTCCCCTTCCAGAAGCACGGCGTGGTCGAAGCCAGCCTGCGCACCATCAGCGAGGACGCCTTCTCGCGCGAGCGCCAGCTTCCCACCACCGATCCGGGCAGCGAGGCCTATTACCAGGGCCGGCTGGACATCGGCGCGCTGCACCTGACGGCGGTGCCCGACGGCACGCGCCTGCTGCCGGGCATGACGCTGACGGCGGAGATCGCGGTGGGCAAGCGCACGGTGCTCAGCTACTTCATCTACCCGATCCTGCGCGGGTTCGATGAGAGCATCCGGGAGCCGTAAGGTGGGCCTATCATACCCTCTCCCGTCCCGGGAGAGGGTGGCGCCGTCAGGCGCCGGGTGAGGGTGACAGCGAGGATCCTTGGATTTACCCTCACCCTCCCGCCCTTCGGGCGGGCCCCTCCCTCTCCCGGGGCGGGAGAGGGGTAAGAAAAGCAACGGGAGGGACCTCATGACCATCAACGTGACCATCGTCGGCTGCACCGGCTGGGTCGGGCGGGCGCTCGTCCAGGCCGTGGCCGGGGCGCCGGACCTGACGCTGGCGGCGGCCGTGGCACGGTCAGCCGCCGGGCAGGACGCGGGCACCGCGGCGGGTGGTGCTGCGCTGGGCGTCACCATCGCGGCTTCGCTGGAGGAGGCGTTGCGCACGCCGTCCGACGTGGTGGTCGACTACACCAAGCCGGGCGTGGTGAAGGGGCACGTGCTGCAGGCGGTCGCCGCCGGGCGCTCCGTCGTCGTCGGCACCTCCGGCATGACGGGCGAGGACTACGCCGAGATCGACCGGGCGGCGCGCGCGGCCGGCGTGGGCGTGGTGGCGGCCGGCAACTTCTCCATCACCGCCACGCTGATGCAGCGCTTCGCGCTGATGGCGGCGCGCTACGTGGCGGACGTGGAGGTGATCGACTACGCCTCCGCCCAGAAGCCCGACGTGCCGAGCGGCACCGGGCGCGAGCTGGCCGAGCGGCTGTCGGAGGTGCGGCTCGACCCCACCTCGCGCGCCGTCGACACGCTGACGGGCCCGAGGGAGACGCGCGGTGCGGCGGTGGGGCGGGTCCAGGTCCACTCCGTCCGCATGCCGGGCTACGTGCTCTCCTGCGAGGCGCTGTTCGGCGCCGCCGACGAGCGGCTGAGCATCCGCCACGATGCCGGGTCCAGCCCGACGCCCTACGTGGCCGGCACGCTGCTGGCCATCCGCAAGGCGGGCGAGGTGCCGGGCCTGCGGCGGGGGCTGGATTCCCTCATGGAAGGGTAGAATTCCCCCACGCCGGAAGTGCTATAACGGGCGACCCCGCGCACCGGGAATCCGGGCGCCCCGTTGGGAGGATCGCATGTCGGAAAGCACCAAGTACGTTCTGTCTGAAGACCGGATTCCAAAGGCCTGGTACAACCTGGCCGCGGACCTGCCGGTGCCCCTGCCGCCGCCGCTGCACCCCGGCACCGGCCAGCCGATCGGCCCGGACGACCTCGCCCCGATCTTCCCCATGGCGGTGATCCAGCAGGAGGTGTCGACCGAGCGCTGGATCGACATCCCCGAGCCGGTGCGCGACGTCTATCGCCTGTGGCGCCCCGCACCCCTGGTGCGGGCGCGGCGCCTGGAGAAGGCGCTGGGCACGCCGGCCAAGATCTACTTCAAGTACGAGGGCGTCAGCCCGGCCGGCAGCCACAAGCCGAACACCTCCGTCCCACAGGCCTTCTACAACAAGGAGGAAGGCGTCAAGCGGCTGACCACCGAGACGGGTGCGGGCCAGTGGGGCTCCTCCCTCGCCTTCGCCGGCTCGCTGTACGGGCTGGAGGTGGAGGTCTTCATGGTGAAGATCAGCTACCACCAGAAGCCCTACCGCCGCGCGCTGATGGAGACCTACGGCGCCACCTGCATCGCCAGCCCGTCGGACATGACCGAATCCGGCCGCGCCATCCTGGCGCAGAACCCGGATTCGACCGGATCGCTGGGCATCGCCATCTCCGAGGCGGTGGAGCGCGCGGTGCAGCGCGACGACACCAAGTACGCGCTGGGCAGCGTGCTGAACCACGTGCTGCTGCACCAGACCATCATCGGTGAGGAGGCCATGCTGCAGATGGAGATGGCCGGCGACGAGCCGGACGTCGTCATCGGCTGCACCGGCGGCGGCTCCAACTTCGCGGGCCTCGCCTTCCCGTACCTGCGCGAGAAGATCAAGGGCAGGAACGTCCGGGTCGTCGCGGTCGAGCCGGCGTCCTGCCCGACGCTGACCAAGGGCACCTACGCCTACGACTTCGGCGACACCGGGCACCTGACGCCGCTGGTGAAGATGCACACGCTGGGCTCCACCTTCATGCCGCCGGGCTTCCACGCGGGCGGGCTGCGCTACCACGGCATGGCGCCGATGGTCAGCCACGTGAAGGAGCTGGGCCTGATCGAGGCGCGGTCGTACCCGCAGACCCCCTGCTTCGAGGCGGCGGTGACCTTCGCCCGCAACGAGGGCATCGTGCCGGCGCCCGAGTCCTCGCACGCGGTGAAGGCGGCCATCGACGAGGCGCTGCGCTGCAAGGCGGAGGGGAAGGCCGAAACCATCCTCTTCTGCCTGTCGGGCCACGGCCACTTCGACATGCAGGCCTACACCGACTACTTCGCCGGCAAGCTGCAGGACGTGCCGTACGACGAGGCGGCGCTGCAGGAGGCCCTGCAAGGCCTGCCGAAGGTCGCGGCGGAGTAGCGCCGGGGCATGGCCACCGTCGAGGAGGCGCTGGGCATCGCCCTGGACCTGCACCAGGGCGGCCGCCTGGACGAGGCGGAGACGCTGTACCGGCGCATCCTCGACGCCATGCCCGAACAGGGCGACGCGCTGCACCTGCTGGGCGTGCTGCGCGCCCAGCGGGGCGACGCCGCGCAGGCGGTGGCGCTGCTGCGCCGCGCCGTGGCGGTGCGGCCGGAGGCGGACGCCGTGCAGGGCAACCTGGGCAAGGCCTGCCGGCTGGCCGGCGACGCGGCCGGCGCGCTGGACGCGTTCGGGCGGGCCGCCCGGCTGGCACCGGACAACGCCGAACACGCCGCCGGCGTGGCCGACGCCGAACTGTGGAACGAGCGCGGCATCGCGCTGCACCGGGCCGGGCGCATCGCCGGGGCCGAGGCGGCGTTCCGCCGCGCGCTGGCCCTGGTGCCGGAGTTTGCGGCGGCGGCCAACAACCTCGCCGGAACGCTCTACCCCGCCGGGCGGCGGGAGGAGGCGGTGGCGGCCTACCGCCACGCGCTGGTGCTGCGGCCCGACCACGCCGACGCCGCCACCAACCTGGGCAACGTGCTGAAGCGCCTGGACCGGCTGGCCGAGGGGCTGGCGTGGTGCGAGCGGGCGTGGCGGGTGAACCCGGACGCCGCCAACGCCAACGGCAACCTGGGGCGCGTGCTGCTGGCGCTGGCCCGGCCGCACGAGGGGGCGGAGCACCTGCGCCGCGCCGTGGCGCTGAACCCCGCCGATTCCGTCACCCATTCCGACCTGATCTTCTGCCTGGACCTGGATCCCGAGGCCACCGCCGCCGAGCAGCAGGCGGAGCGCCGCCGCTGGGCCGAGCGGCACGCCGCCGGGCTGGCCCCGGCGGAGCCGGCCTTCGCCAACCCGTGCGACCCGGAAAAGCGGCTGCGCGTCGGCTACGTCTCCGCCGATTTCCGCTTCCATTCGGCGGCCTTCACCTTCGGCCCGGTGCTGACCAGCCACGACCCGGCGCGGGTGGAACTGGTGTGCTATTCCAACCATCCGGCCGAGGACGCCGTGACCGGCCGGCTGCGCGCTGCGGCGGCGCTGTGGCGGCCGGTGCACGGGCTGTCGGACGACGAACTGGCGGCGCAGGTCCGCGCCGACGGCATCGACGTGCTGGTCGATTTGTCCGGCCACTCGCTGGGCAACCGCCTGCTGGCCTTCGCGCGCCGGCCGGCGCCGGTGCAGGTGTCGGCCTGGGGGCACGTGACGGGGACCGGGCTGCCCACCATGGACGCGCTGCTGGCCGACCCCGTCGCCGTGCCGGCGGCCGACCGGCCGCTGTTCGCCGAGACCGTCGTCGACCTGCCGTGCGTGCTGTTCTGCGACCCGCCGGCCGGCGCGCCGGAGGTGGCGCCGCTGCCGCCCGCGCTGGCGGGGCAGGGGGTGACCTTCGGCTGCCTGAACCGCCTCAACAAGATCTCCGGCCCGGCGCTGGCGCTGTGGTGCCGGATCCTGCGGGCGGTGCCGGCCTCCCGCCTGCTGATCAAGGCGCCGGGGACGGAGGAGCCGGCGGTGCGCGACCGGTTGGCCGCCGCCGTCGCCGCCCATGGCGTCGAGCCCGGCCGGCTGGTCCTGATGGGGCGCAGCAGCCGGGTCGAGCATCTGGCGGCCTATGGGCTGGTGGACGTGGCGCTGGATCCCTTTCCGCAGAACGGCGGCGTCTCCACCATGGAGGCGCTGTGGATGGGCGTGCCGGTGCTGACGCTGCTGGGCCGCACGCTGACCGGGCGCATCGCCGCCGCGATCCTCAGCGCCGCCGGCCTGCCCGACTGGATCGCCGACGACGAGGAGGCCTATCTGCGCCGCGCCGTCGCGGCGGCGGCCGACGTGGAGCGGCTGACGCACCTGCGCGCCACCCTGCGCGCCGGGATCGCCGCCCGCCCACTGGGCGACGCCAAGGCCTACACCCGCGCCGTGGAGGACGCCTACCGGGCGCTGTGGCGGCGCTGGTGCGCGGCGAATGCAACCGGATGCAACACCATGCAACGCTTTTGAGGGGGTGTTGCATTCGGGAGCCCCGTGATTCCCGGCCGACACCGGTCCCGTTGGGCCGTGCGCACGTGCGTCGGCGTCCCGCCGAGGCGGGTTGAGGCAGGGCACACCTCGGGTGCTTTGCAGGGCAAGGCTATTCGAAAATAGGAATATTTGCAAGCGCGTGCGCTCCGGCCGGCCGCTCCAACGGACGGCATAGGGCCATTGCCGCCGGGCCGGGCGCTTCCGACATTGCATCCAAGGGTTGGGTCCAATGGTTGGGAAGGGGTGCTGTGCGGAGGATCTGGGACATCAGCCCGGCGCTCAGGCCCGGCATCCCGGTGTGGCCGGGGGACACGGCGTACGAGGAGGTGCGGACCTGGGCCATCGGGCCGGGGTGCCCGGTCAACGTGGCGCGGGTCACGCTGTCCACCCACACCGGCGCGCACGCCGACGCGCCGCTGCATTACGACGCCGAGGGGGCGCCGGTGGGCGGGCTGGACCTCGACACCTACCTGGGGCCGGCGCGGGTGATGGACGTGGTGGGCTGCGGGCCGCTGGTGCGGCCGGAGCGGGTGGCGGACCATCTGGCGGACACGCCGCCGCGCGTGATCCTGAAGACCTGCGCGCGCAATCCCGTCGAGCGCTGGGACCCGGCCTTTACCGCCGTGCACCCGGAGACGATCGACCTGCTGGCCGCGCACGGCGTGCGGCTGGTGGGCATCGACACGCCGTCGCTCGACCCGCAGGAGTCGAAGACCATGGACGCGCACGGGCGGGTGCGGACGCATCGGCTGGGCATCCTGGAGGGGCTGGTGCTGGACGATGTGGAGCCGGGCGATTACGAGCTGATCGCGCTGCCGCTGAAGCTCGCCAACCTCGACGCGGCCCCGGTTCGCGCGGTGCTGCGGGAGCTGGCGCCATGACGGGGCTGACGCGCGAGGATGCGCTGGCGCTGGACGCCGCCGACGAACTGGCCGGGGTGCGCGGGCGCTTCGTGCTGCCGGAGGGGGAGATCTACCTGGACGGCAACTCCCTGGGCGCCTTGCCGCGCGCGACGGCGGAGCGGCTGCGCCACGTGGTGGAGGCGGAGTGGGGCCGCGACCTGATCCGCAGCTGGAACACGGCCGGCTGGATCGACCTGCCGCAGCGCGTGGGCGACAAGATCGGCCGGCTGGTGGGCGCGGCGGCGGGGGAGGTGGTGGTGGCCGATTCGACCTCGGTCAACCTGTTCAAGGCGCTGTCGGCGGCGCTGCGCCTGCGCCCCGACCGGCGGGTGATCGTGACGGAGCGGGGGAACTTCCCGACCGACCTGTACGTCGCGCAGGGCGTGATCGAGCAGCTGGGCGGGCGGCACGCGCTGCGCATGGTGGAGCGCGACGCGGTGGCGGAGGCCATCGGGCCGGACACCGCCGTGGTGATGCTGACGCACGTCGACTACCGCACCGGCGCCGTGCACGACATGGCCGGGGTGACGGCCGAGGCGCAGGGGCAGGGGGCGCTGATGCTGTGGGACCTCGCGCACAGCGCCGGGGCCATGCCGGTGGACCTGGACGGCTGCGGCGCCGACCTCGCCGTGGGGTGCGGGTACAAGTACCTGAACGGCGGGCCGGGGGCGCCGGCCTTCCTTTACGTGGCAAGGCGGTACCAGGAGGCGTTTTGCCAGCCGCTGACGGGGTGGATGGGGCACGCGGCGCCCTTCGCCTTCGGCACCGCGTACCGGCCGGCGGAGGGCATACGGCGGGCGCTGTGCGGCACGCCGCCGGTGCTGAGCCTCGCGGCGCTGGAGGCGGGGGTGGACGAACTGCTGGCCGTCGACCTGCACGCGGTGCGGCGCAAGAGCCTCGCCATGACCGGGCTGTTCCGGCGGCTGGTGGCGGGTATGGGGCTGGAGCTGGCGGGACCGGAGGATCCGGCGGCCTGCGGCAGCCAGGTGAGCCTGCGCCACCCGCAGGGCTACGCCATCGTGCAGGCGCTGATCGCGCGCGGGATCGTCGGCGACTTCCGGGCGCCGGACATCCTGCGCTTCGGTTTTGCACCACTGTACCTGCGCTTCGCCGACGTGTGGGACGCGGCGGCGGCCCTGCGGGACGTTCTGGAGACCGGCGCCTGGGACCGGCCGGAGTTCCACCGGCGCCACGCGGTGACGTGAGGGACGGATGACCGAAAAAGACGATCATGGGGCCGACCACGGCGCGCACACCGACTTCGCGGTCGACATGAGCTATGGCGACTACCTGGGGCTCGACCGGCTGCTGAACTCGCAGGTGCCGCTGTCGGACAACCACAACGAGCTGCTGTTCATCATCCAGCACCAGACGACCGAGCTGTGGATGAAGCTCATCCTGCACGAGCTGACGGCGGCGCGGGCGCTGATCGCGGCGGACGACCTGGGGCCGGCGTTCAAGATGCTGGCCCGCGTGGCGCGGGTGATGAACCAGCTGATCCAGGCGTGGGACGTGCTGTCCACCCTGACGCCGGCCGAGTACACGGCGTTCCGCAACAGCCTGGGGCGGTCGTCGGGCTTCCAGTCGTACCAGTACCGGACCATCGAGTTCCTGCTGGGCAACAAGAACGCCGGCATGCTGGCGCCGCACCGCCACCGCAGCGACCTTGCCCGCGCGCTGGAGGCGGCGCTGACCAGCCCCAGCCTGTACGACGAATCGATCCGCGCGCTGGCCCGCGCCGGATTCGCGGTGGACGCGCAGGCGCTGGAACGCGACTGGTCGCAGCCCTACCAGGCCAACGACAGCGTGCGCGACGCGTGGCTGGCCGTGTACCGCGACACCGAACGGCACTGGAGCCTGTACGAACTGGCGGAGAAGCTGGTCGACCTGGAGGATTCCTTCCGCCAATGGCGCTTCCGCCACGTCACCACCGTGGAGCGCGTCATCGGCGCCAAGCCCGGCACCGGCGGCACCGCCGGCGTGCCGTACCTGCGCAAGATGATCGAGGTCCGGCTGTTCCCTGAGTTGTGGGATTTGCGGACGTGGTTGTGAGTGTTCGGCCCTTGGTGACGAACTGATTTTTCACGGATTGCACGGATTTTTCCGTGGATTGCACGGATTTCATTTATTGATCGTCCGCTTATTGGGGCAATTTGTGGGTTTGCGCCGAGTGTATTCAATCAAAATCCGTGAAATCCGTGGGCGAATTCGTGAAATCCGTGAAGATCCAGTTGCCCTCCACCCCGCATACCGCCTCATCCGGCGCCAAAATGTCGCGCGAGTGCAATTCCCTGCTGTTTTTTTAAAGTTGCGCCGATCAGTATGGTGCACGAAGGAACGGCTTCGCGATGGGGAGTTGAGCGATGGCGGGGGACGGGCGTACGCGGGTGGTGATCCTGGGCGGCGGGCTGGGGGGCGTGTCGGCCGCGCTGACGCTGACGGCGACGGAGGAGCTGCGCAAGCGCTTCGACGTGACGCTGGTCAGCCACGGCTGGCGGCTGGGCGGCAAGGGGGCCAGCGGGCGCAACGCGCTGGAAGGCCAGCGCATCGAGGAACACGGGCTGCACATCTTCCTGGGCTTCTACGACGCCGCCTTCCAGGCGGTGCGCGCCTGCTATGGCGAGTGGAAGGCCTCCGGCACCATGCCGGCGAATTATGCCTTCCAGACCTGGGACCAGGCGTTCCAGCCGATGTACCAGGTCACGCTGATGCAGGAGATCAAGCGTCTGACCGGGGCCAAATGGCACGCCTGGAACTTCGACCTGCCGCCGCGGCCGGGTGAGCCGGGCGACCCGTCGCCGCTGGAGCCGGCTGCGTTCATCCGCGTGCTGGTCGCCGTCATGAAGCACTTCGTCGGCGGCGAGAACGAGAAGCTGCGCGCCGTGCTCGACCGCCTCGACCTCGGCAAGCTCGACGACATCCTGGAGCACCTGGACAAGGCCGACGGCAAGCCGGACCACAACTGGGTCGCCGGCGTGCTGAAGGTGATCCAGAAGATGTTCCAGGCCATCGAGCCGATCCTGGAGCTGACGGACGAGGGGTGGAAGATCGCCTGTCTCGTCGATTTCTCGCTGGCGCTGGGCATCGGCTTCGTCACCGACGTGCTGCCGTACGAGGGGCGCACGGGGTTCGACCGCATCAATGGCCAGGACTTCCGCGAATGGCTGCTGAAGTACGGGCTCAACGAGAAGTTCGAGTGGTCGGGGCCGGTGCGGCTGCTCTACGACATGTGCTTCAGCTATGTGAAGGGCGACACGTCGGGCGGGTACGAGAACGCGCGCTTCGCCGCCGGGGCGGGCGTGGAGATCCTGTTCCTGATGGCGCTGGCCTACAAGGGCGCGCCCTTGTGGAAGATGAACGCCGGCATGGGCGACACCGTCTTCACGCCGGCCTACGAGGTGCTGAAGCTGCGCGGCGTCGACGTGAAGCTGTTCCACCGCCTGACCGACCTGGACGTGTCGGAGAACGGCAACTGGGTGGAGCGCGTCACCATCCAGCGGCAGGTGGATTTCAAGAACGGCACCTACGACCCGTTCGTCACCGTGCCCTATGGCCATCCGAGCGACGGCAAGTTCCTGTATTGCTGGCCGTCGGAGCCGAACTGGGACCAGATCGTCGACGGGGATAAGCTGAAGGACCAGGTCGGCAACCTCGAGTCCGTCTATTGCCCGTACCACGTCGAGGAGAAGACGCTGGAGCTGGGCAAGGACTTCGATCTGTGCGTGCTGGCGATGCCGCCGGCCTCGCTGTCGGTGGTCGGGCAGAAGCTGCTGGCCGCCAACCCGCGCTTCAAGCTGATGGTGGAGAACACGCCCGCCGTGCCGACGCAGGCGGTGCAGCTGTGGTTCAAACCATCCATCGAGGAGATGGGATGGGAAGCCGGGCAGACGGCGATGACCAGCTATGTCGAGGCGCTGGACAGCTGGGGCGAGATGAGCCACCTGGACGCCGCCGAGGACTGGAAGGTCGACCCGCCCAAGGCGGTGGAGTACCTGTGCGGTTCCGCCATGATGCCCAAGGGGCCGGTGTCGTGCGGGTATGAGAAGACGCTGGCGGCCGCGGTGGAGACGGAGGCGCGGGCGTGGCTGGACGCCAACGCCGGGGCGATCTGGCCGAACACGGTGAAGAAGGGCAAGTTCGACTGGGCGCAGGTGCGCTCCGCCTACTACCGCTGGAACATCGACCCGTCGGAGCAGTACGTGCAGTGCTTCCCCGGCACGGTGGAGACGCGGCTGGAGCCGGGGCGCAGCGGCTTCGTCAACGCCTTCCTGGCGGGCGATTGGACGCGCACGTGGTTCAGCGCCGGCAGCGCGGACATCGCCGTGCTGTCCGGCAAACAGGCGGCGGAGGCCATCGCCCGGCAGTCGATCGATTTGACACCGAAGGGTTGACCGGCGGGCGATCCTTGGGCACCGTCTGCGGCGCCATACGCTTGCCCCCTCCCTAACCCTCCCCCGCTGCGCGGTGGAGGGGACTGCCGCCGCTCTTCCCCTCCACCGCGCAGCGGGGGAGGGAGGGGCCCGCGCAGCGGGAGGGAGGGGGCAATCCCCGCCGACACGAGAACCCCCATGACGCCGCGCACCCTTGCCCTGACGCTCGCCCTGCTCGCGCCCATCGGCGCGGCGCACGCCACCGACATCTACTCGTTCGAGGGGATCGGGGCGGTGTCCATGGGCATGGGCGGCACCGGCATCGCGCACGACATCGGCGGGTCGGCGATGATCGTCAACCCGGCGACGCTGACGGCGCGGCCCGATTCGTACCTGGACGCCGGCATCAAGGTGGCGGCGCCCACCGGGCTGGAGGCCACGCAGACGGCCACGGGTGAGAAGGCGCGCGGCAAGGACACCTTTCCGTTCCACTCCTACTACGTGCCGCAGGGCGGCGTGGTGTGGCGCAAGGACGCCTTCGCGGTGGGGGCGGGCGTGTACGCGCAGGGCGGGTTCGGCACCGACTACGGCCACCACAGCTTCCTGTCGCGCATCCCCAGCGGCGTGAACACCGGCCTGCGCCAGGGCAGCGAGGCGATGTTCCTGCGCGCACCCCTGGCGGTGGCGTGGGACGCGACACCGGCGCTGACGGTGGCGGGTGCCGTGGACTTCGTGCGCGCCGGCATGGGCGTGCGGCTGTTGCAGGGTGCGGACCAGCTGGGCACGCTGGTGGCACAGGGGCGGCTGACCGGGGCGGGGGCGCTGCTGCCCACGGCGGCACCCATCATCGGGGCGGGCGGCGGCATCCAGCTGGACATCTTCGACCCGTCCATCGTGCGCTCGGGGCTGGAGGGCAACGGCGTCAGCGGGCGGCTGGGCGCCACCTGGAAGGTGCGGCCGGACACGACGGTCGGCGCCTTCTACCAGTTCCGCACGGCGCTGGAGGATCTGACCGGCGACGGGCGCGTGGTGGTGGTGTCGCCCACCGGCGCGCAGCTGGCGGCATCGGCCAAGTACACGCTGCGCGACTTCCAGCTGCCGGCCGAGTTCGGGTTTGGCATCACGCATTCCCCCATCCCTGAGCTGACGCTGGCCTTCGACTACCGCCGGGCGCAGTGGAGCCAGGTGATGAAGAACTTCAACGTCCGCGTCGACGTGCCGGGCCTGGGCACGGTGTGGGAGACGCTGCCGCAGCATTACAAGGACATCAACATCTTCGCCGTGGGGGCGGCGTACAAGGCGACGGTGGCGCTGACGCTGCGCGCCGGCTTCCGCTGGGCTGGCAAGGCGGCGCCGGAGCAGGACTATCTGGCGATCGTGCCGGTGACCATCCGCAACCACCTGGGCGTGGGGGCGGGATACGCCTTCAGCGAGGCGGTGCGGGTGGACGCCGCGTATTCGCACGGCTTCCAGGCCTGCGTGAACAACGGCACGCCGCCCAACGGCTCCGCCGTCAATCCGGGGCGCTTCTGCAACGGCACGGACATCGTGGCGCTGAACCTGACGGCGCGGTTCTGATCCGGGGGTGTTGGGTCTCGACCCAACCTACGGGCGTCGGCTTTACGCCACGTGCACCTTGGCGATGAAGGATTCCAGGCCGGTGCGGAGCGTGTTCGCCAGCTCCGCGAGGTCGCCGGCGGCGTCCAGCACCTCGCCGGCCATGGTGCCGGTGTCGCCGGCCGCTTCGGTCACCGCGTCCACGGTGCCGGACACCGCCTCGGCCCCGGTGGCCACGTGCTGGATGTTGGCGGCGATGCGGCCGGTCGCGGCCTCCTGCTGGGCCAGCGCCGCGGCGACGCGGGCCATGATGCCGTCCATGCTGGATACCGTGGCGCGGATGGACGCGATGGCCTGGACGGCGCCGGCCGACACCGCCTGGATGTCCTGCACCTGACGGCCGATGTCCTCGGTCGCCCTGGCGGTCTGGTTGGCGAGCGCCTTGACCTCCCCGGCGACCACGGCGAAGCCCTTGCCGGCCTCGCCGGCCCGCGCCGCCTCGATGGTGGCGTTGAGGGCCAGGAGGTTGGTCTGGGACGCGATGGCGTTGATCAGTTCCACCACCTCCCCGATGCGGTTGGCGGCGTCGGCGAGGCCGCTGACGGCGCCGTGCGTCTGCTCCGCCTCCTCGACCGCGCGGTTGGCGATGGTCAGCGTCTGCTCGGCCTGGACGTTGATCTCGCGGATGGAGGCGGACAGTTCCTCGGCCGCCGTGGCGACGGTCTGCACGCCGGCCAGCGACTGGCGCGACGCGCTCGCCATGTCGAGGGAGCGGCGGCTGGTCTGGCCGGCGATGTCGGTCATGCGCCGGGCGTTCTCGTGCATGCGCCCGGCCACGGCGGTCATGGTCGCCAGCACCTCCTCGCTGGTGGTGCCGAAGTCGTGCACGGCGTCCTCCACCGACTGCTGCCGCTCCTCGGCCGAGCGGCGCTCGTCCTGCTGCTGGGCGGCGAGGGTCGCCGCCTCGCCCAGCCCGTCGCGGAAGAGGTGCAGGGCGTCGTTCACCCAGGTCTGGGCGGGGGCCGGGCCGTGGGCGGGAGCCGGGCGGGTGGACAGCGTGCGCATGTCGGCGGCGGCGCGGTCGGCGCGGCGGGCGGCGGCGGCGAGTTGGCGGCGCGTCCAGGCGGCGGTGAGGGTTAGCCGGATGCCACCGCCCAGCGGGGCGGCGAAGTCGGCCCGTGCCTCGGCCAGCTTGGCGGTGCAGAGCGTCTTGAGGTCGGCGACGAGGCGTTCCTCGACGGTGCGCAGCGCGTCGATGCGGCGGGTGGCGACGGCGAACCAGGCCGGCCCCTCGATGCCGGCCAGCTCGCCCTTCAGGCCGCCGGTGCGGGCGACGGCGCGCATGCGCTCCACCTCCGCGCCGTCGGGGCCGGCGTTGGCGGCGTGGAAGGCGGCGGCCTGGTCGGGCGTGGCGTAGTCGGCGAAGATCTGGAAGGCGCGGTTCTGCGCCGCGATCAGGTGCAGGAAGCGGCGGTGCTGCGCGGCGTCGAAGCGGCCGGCGGCGAAGGCGGCCGCGCCGGCCGCGCGCTCCTGCCCCGCGCACTCCTTGCCCTGCATGAAGTTGAAGGCGGCGATCAGCGCGTGGGAGATCCGCGGGTCGGCGGCCACGTCGGTGAGGCGGGAGACGACGGCCAGCAGGTCGGCGATGGCGGCGGTGAAGGCGGCGGCGGATTCGTGCGGCGCCAGCGACAGGGACTGCACGCGCGGGCGGATCGCGGTCAGCGCGTCCAGGTGGTGCAGCGCCTGCCGCACCCCGGCGAACAGGCCGGCACCGTGCGCCATGCGGTCCAGCGCGTCGAAGCCGGCGCGGACGGCCTGCTCATTTCGTGCGCAGACGATGCTTTGCTGGGCGAGTTGCTCGCCGAAGCGGCTGCCTTGGCTGCCGAGGTAGAGGTTGGAGGCGCCGCGCTCCCTTTGCAGCTCGTGCACCAGGGCGCCGATGGCGGAGACGAGGTCGGACACGGCGGCGAGCTGTTCGACGTCGCGCATCGTCCGGAACTTGGCGGCCAGCAGGAAACGCGCCGCGGTCCGCAGGTCCCGGCTGGAATGAGCCGGGTTGGAAAGACTGGCCATGCATAACCTCCGTGCCTTCGCGTGTGCTTCCGCCCCTCGCGGGGGTGGTTGACGGGTGTTTCGCAAGTTCCGTGCCGGGGGCGTACGCCTGTGCCGTACGTCTTTCCCGTACGTCTCCGGTCCGTTCGTTCATTCGTGCAGGACGCCCGGCGTTTCGTGCCTTCGCGGCTGCCGGGTGGACGGTCCTGCGGGATGATGCGTGCGGCGAACAATCCGCAGCCGGAGCGAACCGGCGGCGAAGGGAGGAGGCACCACGGTGATTCCCGGATCCTACGATTACCATCGGCCGGCGTCCCTGGCGGAGGCGGTGGCGATGCTGTCCGACCTGGGCGAGGACGCGCGCGTCCTGGCCGGCGGGCACAGCCTGATCCCCATGATGAAGCTGCGCCTCGCCCAGCCGACCGCGTTGGTCGATCTGGCGCGCCTGCCCGAACTGAAGGGCATCGCGGCGGACGGGGGCGAGCTGGTCATCGGCGCCGGCGTGACCCAGCACGAGCTGATCGCGTCGGAGGAGCTGGCGCGCCGCTGCCCGATCCTGCGCGAGGCGGCGGCGATGATCGCCGACCCGCAGGTGCGCTATTGCGGCACGGTGGGCGGCAACGTCGCCAACGGCGATCCGGGCAACGACCTGCCGGCGCTGATGCAGTGCCTGGACGCCACCTATGTGGCCGTGGGCCGGGGCGGGGAGCGGCGGCTGAAGGCGCGCGACTTCTACCAGGGCGCCTACGCCACGGCGCTGGAGCCGGGGGAGATCCTGTCGCAGGTCCGCATTCCCGAACCGCCGGCCGGGCACGGCTGGGCGTACGAGAAGCTGAAGCGCAAGGTGGGCGACTACGCCACCGCCGCCGCGGCCGTTGTGCTGGTGCGCAGCGGCGGCGCCATCACGTCGGCCGCCGTGGCGCTGACCAACCTTGCCGACACGCCGGTGTTCGCGCAGGCCGCCGGGGACGCGCTGGTCGGCACCGACGGCGGCGAGGCGGCGGCGGCGAACGCGGCGGCCATCGCGCGCACCCTGATGAACCCGGCCAGCGACGGGCGCGGCCCGGCCGATTACCGCGCCAGCGTCGGCGCCGTGATGGTGCGCCGCGCCATCGCCCGCGCGCTGACCCGCGCCGCTTGAGGAGGACCCCATGGGCAACCGCACCATCTCCCTCACCGTCAACGGCAAGGCGGTCTCGGCCACGGTCGAGGACCGCACGCTGCTGATCCACCTGCTGCGCGACCAGATGAACCTGACCGGCCCGCACATCGGCTGCGACACCAGCCATTGCGGGGCCTGCACCGTGGACCTGGACGGACGGTCGGTGAAAGCGTGCACGGTTTTCGCCGTGCAGGCCGACGGCGGCAGCGTGCTGACCATCGAAGGCATGGCGGCACCGGACGGCACGCTGCACGCGCTGCAGCAGGCGTTCCGCGAGCACCATGGCCTGCAGTGCGGGTTCTGCACGCCGGGCATGATCACGCGGGCCTACCGCCTGCTGCAGGAGAATCCGGACCCGACGGAGGAGGAGGTGCGCATGGGCATCTCCGGCAACCTGTGCCGCTGCACCGGCTACCAGAACATCGTCAAGGCGATCCTGTCCGCCGCCGAAACCCTGCGGACCGACGTTCAGCTGGAGGCCGCGGAATGAGCGACGCGATCGAGAGCCGCGAGGACCGCGAGGCCAAGCTGAAGGGCATCGGCTGTTCCCGCCGGCGGGCGGAGGACGCCCGCTTCATCCAGGGCAAGGGCAACTATGTGGACGATCTGAAGCTGCCGGGCATGCTGTTCGGCGACTTCGTGCGCAGTCCCTATGCCCACGCGCGCATCAAGAAGATCGATGCGTCGGCGGCGCTGGCGCTGCCCGGCGTCAAGGCGGTGCTGACGGCGGCGGATTTGAAGCCGCTGAACCTGCACTACATGCCCACGCTGGCCGGCGACGTGCAGGCGGTGCTGGCGGACGAGAAGGTGCTGTACCAGAACCAGGAGGTCGCCTTCGTGGTGGCCGAGGACCGCTACGCCGCCGCCGACGCGGTGGAGCTGATCGAGGTGGAGTACGAGGAGCTTCCCGTCCTGGTCGATCCCTTCGTGGCGATGGACGAGAACGCGCCGGTGCTGCGCGAGGACATCCGGGAAAAGACGGTGGGTGCGCACGGCGAGCGGCGCCACCACAACCACGTCTTCACCTGGGAGATCGGCGACAAGCCGGGCACCGACGACGTGTTCGCCAAGGCGCCGGTGACGATCAGGGAGCTGATCTCCTACCACCGGGTCCACCCGTCGCCGCTGGAGACGTGCGCGTGCGTGGCGTCGATGGACAAGATCCGCGGCGAGCTGACGATCTGGGGCACCTTCCAGGCGCCGCACGTCATCCGCACGGTGGCATCCATCCTGTCGACGATCCCGGAGCACAAGGTGCGGGTGATCGCGCCGGACATCGGCGGCGGCTTCGGCAACAAGGTGGGGGCGTACCCCGGCTACATCTGCGCCGTCGTCGCGTCCATCGTGCTGGGCGTGCCGGTGAAGTGGGTGGAGGACCGGATGGAGAACCTCTCCACCACCTCCTTCGCGCGCGACTACCACATGACGTGCGAACTGGCGGCGACGGAGGACGGCAAGCTGCTGGGCCTGCGGGCGCACGTGCTGGCCGACCATGGGGCGTTCGACGCCTGCGCCGACCCCACCAAGTACCCGGCCGGCTTCTTCAACATCTGCACGGGCAGCTACGACATCCCGGTGGCGCATCTGGCGGTGGACGGCGTCTACACCAACAAGGCGCCGGGCGGTGTCGCCTACCGCTGCTCCTTCCGGGTGACGGAAGCGGCGTACATGATCGAGCGGGCCATGGACATCCTGGCGCAGAAGCTGGGCATGGACCCCGCCGACCTGCGGCTGAAGAACTTCATCCAGCCCGAGCAGTTCCCCTACAACTCGGCGCTGGGGTGGGAGTACGACAGCGGCAACTACCCGGCGGCCATGGCCAAGGCCATGGAGGCGGTGGGCTACCGCGCATTGCGCGACGAACAGAAGAAGCGGCTGGAAGCCTTCAAGCGCGGCGAGACGCGCGAGCTGATGGGCATCGGCGTCGCCTTCTTCACCGAGATCGTCGGGGCGGGACCGACGAAGAACTGCGATATCCTGGGCATCGGCATGTTCGACAGCGCCGAGATCCGCATCCACCCCACGGGTGCGGTGATCGCCCGCATGGGCACCAAGAGCCAGGGGCAGGGGCACGAGACCACCTACGCCCAGATCATCGCCAGCGAACTGGGCCTGGACGCCGACCTGATCACCATCGAGGAGGGGGACACCAACACGGCCCCCTACGGCCTGGGCACCTACGGTTCCCGCTCCACGCCGGTGGCAGGGGCGGCGACGGCGGTGGCGGCGCGCAAGATCCGCGCGAAGGCGCAGATGATCGCCGCCCACCTGCTGGAGGTCGCCGACAACGACCTGGAATGGGACGTGGACCGGTTCCGGGTGAAGGGCCTGCCGGAGAAGTTCAAGACGATGAAGGAGATCGCCTGGGCCGCCTACAACAAGCCGCCGCCCAACCTGGAACCGGGGCTGGAGGCGACCAGCTACTACGACCCGCCCAACATGACGTACCCGTTCGGCGCGTACCTGTGCGTGATGGACATCGACGTGGACACCGGGGCGGCCAAGGTCCGGCGCTTCTACGCGCTGGACGACTGCGGCACGCGCATCAACCCGATGATCATCGAGGGGCAGGTGCACGGCGGCCTGACCGAGGGGTTCGGCATCGCCATGGGGCAGGAGATCGCCTACGACGAGATGGGCAACGTGAAGGGCGCCACCTTCATGGACTTCTTCATCCCGACGGCGGTGGAAACGCCGGTGTGGGAGACGGACTGGACGGTGACCCCGTCGCCGCACCACCCGATCGGCGCCAAGGGTGTCGGCGAGAGCCCGAACGTGGGCAGCGTGCCCTGCTTCTCCAACGCGGTGAACGATGCCTTCGCCCCCTTCGGCATCGGCCACATCCAGATGCCGCACGACGCGTGGCGCGTGTGGAAGGCCGCGGAGCGGGCGGGGCTGCATGGGTAGTGGGCGCCTGGGAAGCGCCGGCTGTGGCGGGCTGATGGGATCACGAAGCAACAAAGAAGAATGAAGGACACAAAGGGGCATCGGCCCGATCGCGGGCGCTTGTCGAGGCCGATGCTTCTCTTTGTGTTCTTCGTGACCTTTGTTGCTTTGTGATGAACCGCAGCCCGGCAATGCAGAAAGCAACGGGCGTGAGGGACGGGTTCATGACCATCGACCGCCAGACCATCGCGCGCCGCCTGGGCGAGGTCGGCTATGTGGCCGATGACTCGCTCGCCATGGCGCTGGCGCTGATGGACCATCTGAAGCGCCCGCTGCTGCTGGAGGGGGAGGCGGGTGTGGGCAAGACGGAGGTCGCCAAGGCGCTGGCGGCGATCCACGGCAGCCGGCTGATCCGCCTGCAATGCTACGAGGGGCTGGATGTCTCCGGCGCCTTGTATGAATGGAACTACCAGCGCCAGCTGATCGCCATCCGCGCGCACGAGGGGCGGGGCGGGGACCCGGACGCGGTGGAGCGGCACGTATTCTCCGAGGATTACCTGCTGGAGCGCCCGCTGCTGGCCGCCATCCGCGCGGAGAGCCCGGCCGTGCTGCTGATCGACGAGGTCGACCGGGCGGACGAGGAGTTCGAGGCCTTTCTGCTGGAGGTGCTGTCGGACTTCCAGGTCACGGTGCCGGAACTGGGGACGATCACGGCGCGGTCGGTGCCGCGCGTGGTGCTGACGTCGAACGGCACGCGGGAGCTGTCGGACGCGCTGCGGCGGCGGTGCCTGTACCACTGGATCGACTACCCGGACGAGGGGCGGGAGGCGCGCATCCTGGCCGCCCGCCTGCCGGGGATCGAGGCGGCGCTGGCGCATCAGGTCGCGCGCTTCGTCGCCCGCATCCGGGCGGAGGATCTGCGCAAGGTGCCGGGCGTCGCCGAGACGCTGGACTGGGCGGCGGCGCTGATGGGGCTGGGCATCGCCGATGTGCGGGCGGAGCCGGAGGCGCTGCACGCCACGCTGTCCTGCCTGCTGAAGACGCGGGAGGACCGCGCGGCGGTGGCGCCGGAGACGGTGGCCCGCATCGCCGGGCGGGTGGGGTGAGCCATGGCGGCGGGCGCGCGGCTGCTGGCACGGGTGGCGGGATTCGTGGCGCTGCTGCGCCGCAACGGCTTCCCGGTCGGGCCGGCGGAGGCGGCCGATGCTGTGCGGGTGATGGCGGCGCTGGACCTGTCGCGGCCGGACGAGCTGCGCGCGGCGCTGCGCCATCTGCTGTGCGGGCGGGTCGAGGAGTGGCGGCGGTTCGATGAGCTGTTCGACCTGCACTGGCGCGGGCGGGGCCTGCGCCACGCGGTGAAGGTCACCGGCACGCCGCCGCAGGGCGGCGGGCTGAAGCGGCTGATGGACCGGGCGGGGGAGACGGGCGCGCCCGACGGGTTGCCGGATCGGGTGGAGCGTGGCGAGGGGGTGGAGGCGGTGGCCGGGCAGGGACGGCGCGGCGGTGCCTCGCGCGCGGACGACCTGGGGCACCGCGACCTGCGCAGCCTGAGCGATCCGGACGAGCTGGCGCGGGCGCACGCACTGGCGGCGCGGCTGTCGCGACGGATGCGCGTGCGGCTGGCGCGGCGGCGGAAGCTGGCGGCGCGCGGCGGGGCGGTCGATCTGCGGGCGACCATCCGGCGGTCGGTGGCGCGTGGGGGCGAGCCGCTGGAGCTGGCGTGGCGACGGCGGCGCTTGGCACCGCTGCGCGTCGTGCTCATCCTCGACGTGTCGGGGTCGATGGAGGCGTACGCGGGGTTCTTCGTGCGCTTCATGCACGGGGTGCTGGCGGAGTTCGCGCACGCCGAGGGATTCGTCTTCCACACGCGGCTGATCCACGTGACCCCGGCGCTGCGCGAGCGCGACCCGGCGCGGGCGGTGGACCGGCTGTCGCTGATGGCGCAGGGCTGGTCGGGTGGCACGCGCATCGGGGAGTGCCTCGCCGTGTTCAACCGGGCGCACGCGCCGCGCGTGGTGAACGGGCGCACGGCGGTGATCGTGCTGTCCGACGGGTACGACACCGGCGACGCGGAACGGCTGGGGCGGGAGATGGCGGCGTTGCGCCGGCGCACGCGGCGCATCGTCTGGCTGAACCCCATGGCCGGCTGGCAGGGCTATGCGCCGGAGGCGGCGGGCATGCGGGCGGCGCTGCCGTATATCGACCTGTTCGCCGCCGCCCACAGCCTGGACGGCCTGTCCGCCCTCGAACCCTACCTCGCGAGGATCTGAGCCATGAGCGATCCCACCCGCACCTACACCGACATCGCCGCGCTGACCGCCGAGGGCGTGCCGTTCGTCGTCGCCACCGTGGTGCGGACGGTGGCCGCCACCGCCGCCAAGGCCGGGGCCAAGGCGGTGGTGACCGCCGACGGGACCATCCACGGCTGGGTCGGCGGCGGCTGCGCGCAGGGAGCGGTGCGCCGCGCCGCGGCGCTGTGCCTGCGGGACGGCAAGGCGCGCCTGATCTCCGTCGTGCCGTCGGACGAGATCGAGGCGGCGCGGCGGCAGCAGGGCCTGCTGGCGCCGGGCCGCGAGTTCCACCAGAGCCACTGCCCGTCCGGCGGCACGCTGGACATCTTCCTTGAACCGATGCTGCCGCGCCCGATGGTGGTGGTCACCGGCGGCTCCCCCGTCGCCTGGGCGGTGGCGGACCTGGCGCCCCGCGTCGGCTTCGCCGTCACCGTGGTGGGGACGGAGGAGGAGCGGGCGGGCTTCCCGGCCGGCGCCGGCGGGGCGGCCACGTTCGCCGATTTGCCGGCGGGGGCGGAGCGTTGGGTGGTGATCGCCACGCAGGGGCGCGGCGACCTGGAGCGGCTGAAGGCGGCGCTGCTGGCGGGCGAGCGGCGCGTCGCCTTCGTCGCCAGCCGGGCGAAGTGGGCGGCGCTGCGCGGATGGCTGGCGGAGGAGGGGGTGCCGGCGGAGCTGGCCGACCATGTGAAGGCGCCGGCCGGGCTGGACATCGGCGGCGTGACGCCGGAGGAGATCGCCCTCTCCATCCTGGCGGAGATCGTGCAGGACCGCCGCCGGGGTGCGCGGGAGAAGGACCGGGAAAAGGACAATGCGGCCGGAATGGCCGCCTGAAGGGGGAGACCGACCATGGACATGACCGGTGAGGAACGGATCGCGCAGTCCCGCGCGGTGGTCTACGCGGCGCTGAACGACCCGGAGATCCTGCGGCAGTGCCTGCCCGGCTGCCAGTCGCTGGAGAAGACCTCCGACACCGGCATGGAGGCGACGGTGGGCCTCGCCGTCGGGCCGATCAAGGCGACGTTCAAGGGCGCCGTCACCCTGTCCGACCTGGACCCGCCGCGCGGCTACCGCATCAGCGGGGAGGGCAAGGGCGGTGCGGCGGGCTTCGCCAAGGGGCACGCCACGGTGACGCTGGTGGAGGACGGGGGCGGGACGCTGCTGCGCTACGCCGTGCACGTGGACGTGGGCGGCAAGCTGGCGCAGTTGGGCGGGCGGCTGATCGATTCCACCGCGCGCAAGCTGTCGGCCGAGTTCTTCACCCGCTTCGGCGCGCTGGTCGGCACGGCGGAGCCGGAACCGGTGGCGGTGGAGGCGGTGGCCGTCCCGGCATCCGCGCCGCCGCCCGCCCCGGCGGGGCGGGGCGTGCCGTGGAACGTGCGGTTGTTCGCCGTGTCGGCTGGTGCTGTGGTGCTGGCGGCGTTCGCGTGGCTGCTGCTGGGGCGGTGACGCGGCCCGCCTGCGTTACGGGCGCAGGCCGCGCAGGAACAGGGCGACGGCCTTGTCGACGAAGGCGGCGCGTTCCTCGTCGGTCGGGGGTTCGCAAACGCCCAGGCACAGCGCGCAGTAGGGGCCGCCCTGCATCGCGGCCAGGAACTGCTTGGCGATGAAGGCGGGGTCGTCGGTGTCGATGGCGCCGCGCGCCGCCGCGCGTTCGAAGAACGCCACGAAGTTGGCGATGGCCTGCTCGGGCCCCGCCTGGAAGAACAGGCGCGCGGCTTCCGGCACGCGCGTCGCCTCGCCCGTCACCGCCTGATGCATGCGGATGGCGGCCGGCGACCACAGGAGGTCGACGAAGCGGCGGCCGACCTGGCGCAGCGCATCCTCCAGCGGCATGTCGTCGAAGGCGTCCGGCGCGAAGCGCAGGCCGCGCCGCTCGCACTCCGCCGAGATGGTGGCGACGTAGAGGTCGTCCTTGGACGGGAAGCGCGTGTAGAGCGTCGTCTTCGACACCCGCGCGCGCTGCGCGATCAGGTCCATGGAGGTGCCGGCGTAACCCAGCTCCAGGAACGTTTCGCGGGACGCGGCGAGAATCTGTTCGGTTTTCGGGTCGGGCGGGGGGGAGGTGGGCAGCGCGGGTGCGGAATTCATCTGAACTGAACTGTATCGTTCACTCTTGACGGGGGCTCGGCTTCGGACTAGGAGTCTAGCAGTACGATACAGTCCAGTCCAGTCGGGAGAAGGGTTATGGTTCGGCCGAAGGCGCGTGGGCTTGCAACGCTGGTGCTTCTTGGAACGGTGGCGCTGTCCGCCTGCAAGGAGGGGCAGAGCGCCGCGGCACCCGAGCCGCGGCCGGTCCGCGTCGCCACGGTGAAGCTGGAATCCTCCGCCGACGTCGTCCGCTACCCTGCCGTGATCCGCCCGCGCATCGAGGCCGACGTGGGCTTCCGCGTCGCCGGCAAGGTGGTGGCCCGGCTGGTCGAGGTGGGATCACGGGTGGAGCCCGGAACGCCGCTGGCCAAGCTGGACCCGACGGACATCCAACTGCAGGTCCGCGCCTCGCAGGCGCAGCTGGAGTCGGCGAAGGCCGACGCGGCCAACGCGCGCTCCGACCACCAGCGCTACGCCCAGCTGCGCCAGGGCGAATGGACGACGAAGCAGGAGTTCGACCGCCGCCGCACCGCGCTGGAGAAGGCCGAGGCGAAGGTGCACGAGATCGAGGCGCAGCTGCGCGTGCTGAACAACTCCCTGCAATACACCACGTTGCTGGCCGACGCGCCGGGCGTGGTGACGGCCGTGCTGGCCGAGCCGGGGCAGGTTGTGGCGCAGGGGCAGCCCGCCGTCCGCGTCGCCAAGCTGGGCGAGGTGGAGGCGGTGGCGAACATTCCCGAGCAGCAGGTCGCCGGCCTGCCGCAGCGCGCCCTGTCGGTGGAGCTGTGGGCGCAGCCGGGGCAGAGCATCCGCGGGATCCTGCGCGAGGTGAGCCCGAGCGCCGATCCGGGGACCCGCACCTACCAGGCCCGCGTCACGCTGGCCGACCCGCCGCCGGGCGTGCAGCTGGGCATGACCGCCACGCTGATCACCCGGCAGGAGCGCGGCGGCGCCATCGCGCGGCTGCCCATGAGCGCCGTCACCCAGTCCGGCATGGCGCCGGCCGTGTGGGTGGTGGCGCCCGGCGGCGGCAGCGAGGGCGAGCGGCTGGAGCTGCGCCCGATCGCGGTGGCGGCCTTCGCCGGCGACCTCGCCATCGTGGCGGAGGGGTTGAGGGAGGGTGAGCGCGTCGTCACCGCCGGGGTGCACAAGCTGGACGCCGGGCAGAAGGTCCGCGTGTGGGCGGAGCCCGGGCAATGAAGAACCGCAACAACCTGTCCGCCTGGGCGCTGTCGCACCGCACGCTGGTGCTGTTCCTGATCCTGGCGAGCGTGCTGGCGGGGACGCTGGCCTACCTGCGCCTGGGCCGCGCGGAGGATCCGGCCTTCACCTTCAAGGTGATGACGATCCGCACCGAATGGCCCGGCGCCACGGCGCGCGAGGTGGAGCAGTTCGTCACCGACCGCATCGAGAAGAAGCTGGAGGAGGTGCCGTACTACGACGTGGCGCGCAGCTATTCCAAGCCCGGCGAGTCGGTGATCTTCCTGCAATTGAAGGACTACACGCCACCGCGCCTCGTGCCCGACCTGTGGTACCAGACGCGCAAGAAGGTGGGCGACATCCGGCACACGCTGCCGGAAGGGGTGATCGGGCCGTCCTTCAACGACGAGTTCGGCGACGTCTATTCCGCCATCTACGCCTTCATGGGCGAGGACTTCACCCCGGCGCAGCTGAAGAAGGTGGCCGAGGAGGTGCGCGCCCGCCTGCTGCACCTGCCCGACGTGCAGAAGGTCGACCTGATCGCCGCGCAGGACGAGCGGATCTATGTGGAGATCTCCAGCCAGCGCCTCGCCAGCTTCGGCCTGCCGGTGGAGGCGGTGACGCAGGCGCTCCAGCGCGAGAACGCGGTTGCGGCGTCGGGGGACGTGGACGCGGGATCGCAGCGGGTGTTCGTGCGCGTCGACATGGGGCTGGACACGGCCGAGGAGGTGCGCGCCATCCCGGTGGAGACCGGCGGGCGCATGCTGACCATCGGCGACGTGGCGGAGGTGAAGCGCGGCTACGTCGAGCCGCGGCGCTACACGCTGCGCCACAAGGGGCGCGACGCCATCGGCCTGGGCGTCGTCATGGCGAAGGGCGGCAACGTCCTGCGCCTGGGCGAGGCGCTGAGGGCCGAGATGGCGAAGATCCAGGCCAAGCTGCCGGTGGGCGTGGACGTGGCGCAGGTCAACGACCAGCCGACCGTCGTCGACCGTTCCGTCAACGAATTCATGAAGTCGCTGGCCGAGGCGCTGGGCATCGTCATCCTGGTCAGCCTCGTCAGCCTGGGCTGGCGCACGGGGATCGTGGTGGCGCTGGCGGTGCCGCTGGTGCTGGCGCTGACGCTGGTCGCCATGCAGGTGCTGGGCATCGACCTGCACCGCATCTCCCTGGGTGCGCTGATCATCGCGCTGGGCCTGCTGGTGGACGACGCCATCATCGCGGTGGAGATGATGGTGGTGAAGATGGAGCAGGGGTGGGACCGGCTGCGCGCCGGGGCCTTCGCCTACACCTCCACCGCCTTTCCCATGCTGACCGGCACGCTGGTCACCGCCGCCGGCTTCGTGCCGGTGGGGCTGGCGCAGTCGGCGGCGGGCGAATACACCAACGCCATCTTCTGGGTGGTCGGGCTGTCGCTGCTGCTGTCGTGGGTGGTGGCGGTGATCTTCACGCCCTACCTCGGCTACCTGCTGCTGCCGCAGCCCAAGCACGTGCTGGAGCACGGGCACGAGCTGGACATCTACGACACGCGCGGCTACCGCATCCTGCGCCGGCTGGTGACGGCCTGCGTGCGGGCGCGCTGGCTGACCATCGGCGCCACCGTGGCGGCCTTCGCGGCTGCCGTGGTCGGGTTCGGCATGGTGCAGCAGCAGTTCTTCCCCTCCGCCAGCCGGCCGGAGCTGCTGGTCGACATCCGCCTGGCCGAGGGCGCGTCGTTCGAGGCGACGAGCGCCGAGGTGCGCAAGATGGAGGCGCTGCTGGGGGCCGACCCCAACGTGGACTATTGGGCGGCGTACACCGGTGGTGGCTCCCCCCGCTTCTACCTGCCGCTGGACCAGCAGCTGCAGACCTCCAACTTCGCGCAGTTTATGGTGATGACCAAGGGGCTGGAGGAGCGCGAGCACGTCATGGCCGCGCTGGAGAAGCGGCTGGAGACCGACTTCCCGGCCGCGCGCGTGCGCGTCAGCCGGCTGGAGAACGGCCCGCCCGTCGGCTACCCCGTGCAGTTCCGTGTGACCGGCGAGGACCCGGCCACCATCCGCAAGATTGCCTATCAGGTGCGCGACCGCATGCGCGCCCATCCCAACACTGCCAACGTGCACCTGGACTGGGACGAGCTGTCCAAGCGCGTGCGGCTGGAGGTGGACACGGCGAAGGCGCGGGCGCTGGGCATCTCCAAGCAGGACCTGTCGAACGCGCTGCAGCTGCTGCTGAACGGCCTGCCGATCACGCAGTACCGGGAGGGGACGGAGCTGATCGGCGTCGTCCTGCGCACCACGCCGGACGAGCGCCTGGACCTGTCGCGCCTGGGTGAGCTGAACATCCGCACCGGCCGGGGAGCCGCCGTGCCGCTGAGCCAGGTGGCGTCTGTCAAGTACGAGCTGGAGGAGCCGGTGCTGTGGCGCCGGGGCCGCGAGACGACGATGACGATCAAGGGGGACGTCACCGGCGGCATCCAGGCGCCGGTGGTCAGCACCCAGCTGAACGCCGAGCTGAACGCGCTGCGCGCCACGCTGCCCGAGGGCTATGCCATCGCCATGGGCGGCGCCATCGAGGAGAGCGCCAAGGGCCAGGGCTCCATCAACGCCATGCTGCCGCTGATGCTGCTGATCATGGTGACGACGCTGATGATCCAGCTGCAGAGCTTCTCGCGGGTCATCATGGTGCTGCTGACGGCGCCGCTGGGGCTGATCGGCGTGACGGGGTCGCTCTTGCTGTTCAACCAGCCCTTCGGCTTCGTCGCCATGCTGGGCGTCATCGCGCTGGCCGGCATCATCATGCGCAACTCGGTCATCCTGGTGGACCAGATCGAGCAGGACGTGCGCCAGGGCCGCTCCCGCTGGGAGGCGATCATCGAGGCCACGGTGCGGCGCACCCGGCCCATCGTGCTGACCGCCGCCGCCGCCATCCTGGCGATGATCCCGCTGGCGCAGAGCGTGTTCTGGGGCCCGATGGCGATCGCCATCATGGGCGGGCTGGCGGGGGCCACGGTGCTGACGATCTTCTTCCTGCCGGCGCTGTACGCCGCGTGGTGCCGCGTGCCGGCGCCCGAGCGGCAGAGGGCGGCGGCGGTGCCGCATGGGGCGGTTCAGGCGTCGTGATCGGATGAGGGACGTGCGGGCGTCGCGGCGTTTTTTTGGATCACGAAGCAACAAAGAAGATATAAAGAGCACAAAGAGGCGTCGGCTCGGCCGCAAGCAGGCCAGTGGGCCGATGCTTCTTTGTGTTCTTGGTTCACCTTCGTTGCTTTGTGAGAACCCGCGTTTGGCGGGGCAGGAAGCTTTTCGGCGCTTGCCGGCTGTGCCATCGCGTCCCGAATGCTACCCATTCGGTCATGGCACGTCCCTTCATCCGATAGGGGTTCGTGAATCGGATAGATGGTGACACACTGGGTCCCTACCATTCCGCTCCAGTTCGGGGCTTGAGGATGGGAGGGGCGTGGCGGTGGATACGGCGGCAGCGTCCGAAGCGATCCTGATCGTCGGCGGGGGTCCCGCGGGGACCGTGCTGGCGGGCCGTCTGGCGCGGCAGGGGCACGCGGTGACGCTGGTCGGCGCCCCCCGCGCCGCCGCCTGGGAAGGGTTGTCGCCGCGCGTGGTCGAGGCGCTTCGGCGCGCGGGATGCGCGCACGCCGCCGAGGCGGCGGGCGTGCCGGCGCGGCGGCTGGCGCACTGGAACGGCGCCACATCCGAACACAACGAGGAATACGTCCTGGCCCGCGCGGCGTTCGACGCCGCGCTGCGGCGCGACGCGCAGGACGCGGGCGTCACCGTCGTGGCCGCATCGGTGGCGCGGCTGGGCAGGGACGGGCCGCTGTGGGTGGCGCGCGACGCGGGCGGTGAGATTCTGGGCTCCGGCCGCTTCCTGGTGGAGGCGCGGGGGCGGCGCGCACCCGCGGCGGGGCGGGTGGTGGCGGGCGGGCCGCGCACCGTCGCCGTCGTCCGCTCCTACCGCGGGGCGTCGCCGGAACGGCCGGTGAGCGCGGCGGCGAGCTTCCCCGACGGCTGGGCCTGGATGGCGGCGTTTCCGGACGGCACGCGGGTGGTGCAGTTCCTGCTGGCCGCCGACGCCGTGCCCATGCGCGCCGGCCTGATCGCGCTGCATGAGGAGCTGATGCGGGCGGTGCCCGAGGCGGCGGCGTGGGTGGCCGGGGCGACGCCGGTTGACTCCGCAACGACGCGCGACGCCACGGCGACGCTGCGCGGCGATCTGGCGGAGGTGGATTACCTGCGCGTCGGCGACGCCGCCGTGACCATCGACCCACTGTCGGGCAACGGCGTGTTCGAGGCGCTGCGAGGCGCCTTCGCCGCCTCGGCCGCCGTCGGCACGCTGCTCGCCTCGCCCGGGGAACTGCCGCTGGTGCGCCGCTTCGTCGAGGAGCGGGCGTCGGCCCTGTTCCACCACGCCGCCGAAATCGGCCGCGCCTTCTATCGCGGCGAGACGCGCTGGACCGACCGGCCGTTCTGGCGCGAGCGCACCGGCTGGCCGGCCGACGGCGAACCGGCCAACGGGGAGCCGGCCGAGACACCCGCCCCCGGCGTCCGCGCGCAGGCGGTGGTGGTGGGCGAGCGGGTGGCCGAGCGCGAGGTCCTCGTCACGCCGCAGCACCCGCGCGGCGTCCTCACCATCGCCGGGGTCGAACTGGCGCCCCTGCTGAAACGCGCGCAAGCCCTGGGCGAGGACGCCCTGGCCGGCGACGCATCGACCCAAGCCGCGCTCGCGTGGCTGAAGGCCAACCGCTTTCTGGAAAGGAGCAGCGCGTCCACCGGTCCGTGACCCCACGTCGGCCCGAACAAGAAAAGCAAAAGAAACAGTGCGAAACCGCATCGAACGGAGAGATTTCATGAAGGGAACCAAACGGGCGATGCTCGGCGCCGCGATGCTGGCGCTGGCGGCGTCCGCCGCACCGGCCCAGGCGCAGGACGCCGAGGCCATCGTCAAGGCGCGCTGCGCGTCCTGCCACGAACGCCTGCCCGACGGCTCGATCAACCGCATCAGCCACCAGCGCAAGACGCCGGAAGGCTGGGCGATGACCATCTTCCGCATGACGCAGATCCACGGCGTGCAGATCACGCCGGACGAGACGCAGACGCTGGTGCGCTGGCTGGCCGACAACCAGGGGTTGGCGCCGGAGGAGTCCGCCCCCTACCGCTATGTGCTGGAACGCCAGCCGGCGGTGGTGGAGACGCCGGTGACCGAGGGCGACCTGCAGACCATGTGCGCGCGCTGCCACAGCTTCGCCCGCATCGGGTTGCAGCACCGCGACGCGCCGGAGTGGCGCAAGCTCGCCCACTTCCACCTGGGCCAGTGGCCGACCACGGAGTACCAGGCGCTGGGCCGCGACCGGAAGTGGTGGGAGATCGCCTCGACCGAGGTTCCCGAGCGCCTGGGCAAGATGCAGCCGCTGAAGACCAAGGAATGGGACGCCTGGAAGGGGGCGGCGAAGCCCGACCTGTCCGGCACCTGGGCGGTGTCCGGCCACCGGCCCGGCAAGGGCGCGCACGGCGGCACCGTGACCGTCACCAAGAAGGGCGACGGCTACACCACCACCTACACCCTCACCGACGCGGGCGGGCAGCCGATCACCGGCAGCGGCACGGCGGTGGTCTACACCGGCTATGAGTGGCGCGGCACGCTGACCATCGGCAACGAGACGTGGCAGGAGGTGCTGGCCGCCTCCAAGGACGGCTCGCGCATCGCCGGCCGGGTGTTCCTGGCGGCGCACGACGAGGTCGGCGCGATGGTCGAGGGTGTCAAGGTGCAGCCGGGTGCTGCGGTCATCGCCGGCGTCAGCCGCACGCACCTGAAGGCGGGCGAGACGGCGCGCATCACCGTGTGGGGTGCCGGCCTGTCCGGCAACGTCAGCTTCGGCCCCGGCGTCACCGCCAAGGTGGTGTCGCAGAGCCCGACCGCCGTCGTGGTGGACGCCACCGCCGAGGCCGGCGCCGCCGTGGGGGCGCGCACCGTCACCGTCGGCACCGCCACGGCCGCCGGCCCGGTGGTCTACAAGGCGGTCGACACGGTGAAGGTGGAGCCGGACTACGCCATCGCCCGCGTCGGCGCCAACGGCGGCCCGGTCGCCCCGGTGACCGCGCAGTTCGAGGCGGTCGGCTATCTGAACGGCCCCGACGGACAGCCGGGCACGGCGGACGACGTGCGCCTGGGTGCCTTGCCGGCCGACTGGTCGCTGGAACCCTTCAACGAGCCGGCCAAGGTGATGGAGGACGTGAAGTTCGCCGGCACCATCGACAAGAACGGCCTGTTCACCCCGGCCGCCGCCGGTCCCAACCCCGCGCGCGTCTTCGGCACCAACAACGTCGGCGACCTGAAGGTGGTGGCCGCGGTGAAGGATGGCGGCAACGCCGTGCAGGGCGAGGGGCGCCTGATCGCCACCGTGCAGCGGTGGAACGATCCGCCGATCCGCTGAAGGGGAGGACCCGCATGACCACGCTTCATCTGGCGCACGACGACGTGCGCGACCTGCGCGTCGGCGACCGCCGCATCCTGTTCCACGTGCCCACCAGCGGCCTGTTCGAGATGGACGAGCTGAGCGGCGAGCTGCTCGACCTGTTCGCCGAACTGGGCGGTGTGGGCGAGGAGGACGTCCGCAAGCGCTTCGAGGGCCGCGTCGACCCGGCGCGCGTCGCCGAGACTCTGCGCGAGCTGATGACGCTCCGCATCATCGACGAGGGACTGCCGAAGCCGGGCCGCAAGCCCATCGAGATCGAGCAGTTCCCGCTGAGCACCGTGGTGCTGAACGTCAACACCGGCTGCAACCTGTCCTGCACCTATTGCTACAAGGAGGACCTGACCACCCCCGCCAAGGGCGAGCGGATGGAGTTCGAGACCGCCGCCCGCAGCGTCGACCTGCTGTTCCAGGAAGCGGCGTCGCGGGATTCGGTCAACGTCGTCTTCTTCGGCGGCGAGCCGCTGACCAACCTGCCGCTGATCCGCGAGGTCGTTGCCTATGCGGAAGAGAAGGGGCGGCAGGCGGGCAAGCGGGTCGACTTCTCGCTGACCACCAACGCCGTCCTGCTGACCGAGGAGATCGTGGACTGGCTGGACGAGCACCGGTTCGGCATCACCGTCAGCATGGACGGGCCGAAGCCGCTGCACGACCGCAACCGCAAGACCGTCGGCGGCAAGGGCAGCTACGACGTGGTGGCGGCCAAGGCCCGCATGCTGCTGGCCCGCTACCGCTCCCGCCCCGTGGGGGCCCGCGTCACGCTGACGGCCGGCGTCACCGACGTGATGGGCATCCACAAGCACCTGAAGGACGAGGTGGGCTTCTTCGAGGTCGGGTTCTCCCCCGTCACCTCGGGTGCCGTCAGCCTCTTCAACCTGTCGGGGGACGAGCTGGCGGAGGTGTTCGAGGGCATGAAGGCGCTCGGCCGGGTCTACGTCGACGCCGCCAGGCGCGGCGAGAACATCGGCTTCGCCAACATGCACCAGCTGATGACCGACCTGACGGAAGGCACGTCGAAGGCGCTGCCCTGCGGGGCGGGCCTGGGCATGCTGGCGGTGGACAAGGCGGGCGACCTGCACCTCTGCCACCGCTTCGCGGGGTCGCAGCAGCCGACGTACGGCAACGTCGACACGGGCATCGAGAAGGAAAGCCTGGGGGCGTTCCTGGAGGGGATGGCGAACCGCACCGGCACGGCGTGCGAGACCTGCTGGATCCGCAAGCTGTGCGCGGGCGGGTGCTATCACGAATCCTACGCCCGCTACGCCGACCCGGCGCACCCCACCTACCACTACTGCAACCTGATGCGGGACTGGATCGACTTCGGCATCGGCGCCTACGCCGAGATCATGGTCGCCAACCCCGACTTCTTCGAACGGCACGTCGCACCGCGGAGGGCGAAGTCATGAAGCACCT
>Ga0196970_1000080_pt1 | contig 158683 bp, 152 predicted proteins | sample S1v_513CmetaG_FD_148672 | JGI IMG/M metagenome (GOLD analysis project Ga0196970, IMG submission 148672) | Soil microbial communities from Anza Borrego desert, Southern California, United States - S1+v_5-13C | ecosystem: Environmental > Terrestrial > Soil > Desert | place: USA: California... | reverse complement strand
CTCACCCGGCGCCTGCGGCGCCACCCTCTCCCGGGGCGGGAGAGGGTTTTTCATCACAGCGCCAGTTCGGCGATCTGCACCGCGTTGAGCGCGGCGCCCTTCAGGAGCTGGTCGCCGCAGACGAACAGGTCGAGGCCGTGGTCGCCGAACACTAGGTTGGTGCGGATGCGGCCGACCTCGACGTCGAACTGGCCCGAGGCATTCAGCGGCATCGGATAGACGCCGTTGGCGGGATCGTCGGTCAGCTTCACGCCGGGCGCGTCGGACAGTACGCGGCGCGCGGCGTCGGGCGTCACCGGCTGGATGGTCTCAATGGTGATCGCCTCGGAGTGTGCGCGGTAGGTCGGGATGCGCACCGCCGTGCAGCTCAGGGCCAGATCGGGAACGCCCAGGATCTTCCGCGTCTCCCAGGTGACCTTCATCTCTTCCTTGGTGTAGCCGTTGTCCTGGAAGGCGTCGATCTGCGGGATCAGGTTGAACGGGATCGGGTGGCGGAAGACGGCATGGGTGACCGGCTTGCCCTCGAGCTGGTTGCGGGTCTGCTCCTCCAACTCGGCCATGCCCTCCGCACCGGCGCCGCTGGTGGCCTGGTAGGTGGAGACGATCACGCGCTTCAGGCCGAACGCCTTGTGCAGGGGCCCGAGCGCCACGACAGCGATGGCCGTGGTGCAGTTCGGGTTGGCGATCAAGCGCTTGGCCGGATCATAGGCGTGGGCGTTGATCTCCGGCACGATCAGCGGGATCTCCGGGTCGTAGCGGAAGGCCGAGGAGTTGTCGATCACCAGCGGGCCGGCGGCGGCGATGGCCGGCGCGTGCGCCTTGGCGAAGTCGCCGGACACGGCGAGCAGCACGACGTCGCAGTCTTTGACCAGATCCAGCGAGTATTCCTGAAGGGTAATAGCGCCGTACGGCGTCTCGACCACCTTGCCGGCGCTGCGGCCGGAGGCCAGCAGGCGCAGTTCGCCGACCGGGAAGTTGCGGCGATGGAGGACGTCGATCATCTCCCGCCCGACGGCGCCGGTGGCTCCGACGATGGCGACGCGGTGGGGGGCGTGGGAACTGGCGGCAGACATCTAAAGCTACTCCGTCCTTATGATGGTGTGCCCGGTCGGGCGGTGGACCGGAGCCCTGATACGACAAGGGCCCCGTCCGTGTCCGGCGGGGCCCTCGTGGTGGGTGTCGTTACGCGGTCAACGCACACCAGTCCCCGACGGCCCGCCGGTGCGGGTCGTTTTGGTGGTGGTGGTCTTGGCGAACGGGCGATTCATGGCGTCTTCCATACGTGAAGGCGCGGGCGTTGTAAAGCGCCCGCGCCATCGATGTGTGATTTGTTACCGGAACCCCGACCCGTTGCTGTCGGGCGGGATCGGCTTCACGCCCCAGATCTCCTCGGCGTACTCTCTGATGGTGCGGTCCGAGGAGAACCAGCCCATGCTGGCCGTGTTGATGACCGCCTTGCGCGTCCACTCCTCCGGGTCGCGGTAGAGGTCGTAGACCGCCTCCTGTGCCCGGCAATAGTCCTCGAAGTCGGCCGTGACCAGGAAATGGTCGCCGCCGTCGGTGAGGGCCTGGAGGATCGGGTGGAAGCGGTGCGGGTCGTCCGGCGAGAACACCCCGGTCGAGATCATGTCGAGTGCGCGCTTCAGCGCCGGATTGGCGGCGATCACCTCGCGGGGGTTGTACGCCCCGCCCTGGCGCAGGCTGTTCGCCTCGTCCGCCGTCAAGCCGAAGATGAAGATGTTGTCGTCGCCGACGGCCTCCTTGATCTCCACGTTGGCGCCGTCCAGCGTACCGATGGTGAGCGCACCGTTCAGCGCCAGCTTCATGTTGCCCGTGCCCGACGCCTCCATGCCGGCGGTCGAGATCTGTTCCGACAAGTCGGCGGCGGGGATGATGATCTCGGCAGCGGTGACGTTGTAGTTCGGCAGGTAGACGACCTTCAGGTTGTCGTGCACCGCCGGGTCGTGGTTCACCACCTTGGCGACGTCGTTGATCAGCTTGATGATCAGCTTCGCCATCTGGTAGGCGGGCGCCGCCTTGCCGGCGAAGATCTTGGTCACCGGCACCCAGCTGACCGTCGGGTTGTCGCGCATGTCGTTGTACAGCGCGATGGTCTGCAGAATGTTCAAAAGCTGGCGCTTGTACTCGTGCATGCGCTTGACCTGCACGTCGAACAGGCTGTCGACGTTGACCTCGACGCCGGTCTGGCGCGCAATGTAGGCCGCCAGGCGCTTCTTGTTCTTGCGCTTGGCGCGGCGGAACTCCTCGCGGAAGGTCGGGTCGTCGGCCTTCGGCAGGATCGCCTTGATCTGGTCGAGGTTGGCCACCCAGCCCTCGCCGATGCGGCTGGTGATCAGCTCGGCCAGCGGCCGGTTGGCTTGGTGCAGCCAGCGGCGCGGCGTGATGCCGTTGGTCTTGTTGTTGATGCGGTCCGGGAACTCGGCGTGGAGGTCGGCGAACACCGTCTGCTTCATCAGCTCGGTGTGCAGCGCCGACACGCCGTTGACCTTGTGCGAGCCGACGAACGCCAGGTTGCCCATGCGCACGCGCCGCTCGCCCCGCTCGTCGATCAGCGACAGGCGCGACAGGCGTGCGTTGTCGCCGGCCGCGCGGGCCTTCGAGTGGTTCAGGAAGCGGGCGTTGATCTCGTAGATGATCTGCATGTGGCGCGGCAGCACGCGCTCCAGGAGGCGCACCGGCCAAGCCTCCAGCGCCTCCGGCAGCAGGGTGTGATTGGTGTAGGAGAAGCAGCCGCGGGTGATATCCCACGCCTTGTCCCACTGCACCGCGTGCTGGTCGATCAGCAGGCGCATCATCTCGGCGATGCCGATGGACGGGTGCGTGTCGTTGAGCTGGATCGCCGCCTTGTCCGGCAGTTGTCCGAAGTCGGAATGGTGCTGAAGGAAGCGGCGCAGGATGTCCTGCAGCGAGGCGGAGGTGAAGAAGTATTCCTGCTTCAGGCGCAGTTCGCGCCCCGTCTCGGTCGCGTCGTTCGGGTAGAGGACGCGGCTGAGGTTCTCCGTCATCACCTTCTGCTCGACGGCCTTCATGTAGGCGCCGTCGTTGAAGTGGCCGAAGTTGAAGTCGCGCGTGGCGCGCGCCGACCACAGACGCAGCGTGTTGATGGTCATGCCGCCGTAGCCGACCACCGGCGTGTCGTAGGCCATGGCCAGCACCCGCTCGGCGTCCACCCAGCGGTAGGCCTTCTCACCCACGCTGTCGCGGAACTCCTCGACGCGGCCGTAGAACTGCACGGGGTACAGCACCTCCGGCCGGGCGAACTCCCATGGGTTGCCGAACTGCAGCCACTGTTCCGGGTACTCGACCTGCCAGCCGTGCTCGAAGCGCTGCTCGAACAGGCCGAACTCGTAGCGGATGCCGTAGCCGTAGCCGGGCAGGCCCAGCGACGCCATGCTGTCCAGGAAGCAGGCAGCGAGACGGCCCAGACCGCCGTTGCCCAGCGCCGCGTCCGGCTCGGCCTCCACCACCTCGTCCAGCGTCAGCCCGATGCGGTCGAGCGCCTGGCGGCACGGGTCCATGATGCCGAGATTGCTCAGGCTGTTGGTCAGCAGCCGACCGATCAGGAACTCCAGCGACATGTAATACACGCGCTTGGCGTCCTGCTGGTAGTAGCTCCGTGTGGTGTCCATCCAACGGTCGACCAGCCGGTCCCGCACCGCCAGCGCCACGGTATGGAACCAGTCGCGCCGCGTGGCTGCGCGGGCATCCTTGCCCACCGAATAGACCAGCCACTCCAGGAACGAGCGCTTGAGCCCGTCTACGTCGAGGCTGCGCCGTTCGATCTCGCTGGTTTTGTACCGAGCATCCATAGCGTGTCGATGTCCTACGTTCGGGCGAACCGAGATCCGGCGGCGGGTATATCGTGCAGCCCCCAAGCGACGCCGGTTCCGGAATTCGACAGTTTCAGGATTCTTGGTTAAACAAGCTTTAAGGCTAGCGGAAGACTCGCCCGCCGACTAGGGTTTCGTTGCTCTACGCAGAGGGATTGCCCCGGCTTTCCCCGTGCGCAAAAGAGAGTAGGATTGCCGCCAAAACCTAACCTCCTACCTCCTACGAAATGTCCGACGACTTGGACCTCCGCACCGCCCCCCCGATCACGCTCCGTCAGGCGCAACCGTTCGACATCCCGGCGCTGCTCGCCATCGAAGAGCGCAGCTTCGTCACCGACCGGCTCACGCGACGCAGCTTCCACTACATGATCACAAAGGCCAATGCGGCGGTGCTGGTCGAGTGTCACGGCGACGTGATCGCGGGGTACGCGCTGGTGCTCTTCCATGCGGGAACATCGCTGGCGCGGCTTTATTCCTTCGCGGTCGATCCCGCCTACCGCGGCCAGGGCGTTGGCACCCGGCTGATGCACGCGGCCGAGCAGACCGCGCGGTCACACGAATGCCTCTACCTGCGTCTGGAGGTTCGGCGCGACAACAGCCCGGCCATCGATCTCTACAAGCGGAATGGATATCACGAGTTCGGTGTTTACGCCGACTACTACGAAGATCACATGGAAGCGTTGCGGCTGGAAAAACGTTTGGGGAACGTTGGTCCCAGTGCCCCGCTTGGAGCTCGGTTGGTGCCTTACTACCAGCAAACTTTGGATTTCACCTGCGGACCATCGGCCCTGATGATGGGCATGAAGGCGCTCAAGCCGGATCTGGACCTGAACCGCCAGCTCGAATTGCGCCTGTGGCGCGAGGCGACGACGGTCTTCATGACCTCCGGCCACGGCGGCTGCGGTCCCTACGGTCTGGCACTGTCGGCGTGGCGGCGCGGCCTGGACGTGGAGATCTACGTCAAGGATGACAGTATCCCCTTCCTGGACGGCGTGCGCGACGAGGACAAGAAGGAAGTCATGCGCATTGTCCATCAGGAGGTGATCGAGGAACTGGCCGGAACCGGCGTCAAGATCCACCACGCCACGCTCAGCGCCGGCGACATGGCGCGCGCGGTGCAAGAGGGCGCCATCCCCATCGTCCTCATCAGCAGCTATCGGATCTATCGCGAGAAGTTCCCGCACTGGGTCGTGGTGTCGGGAGCGGACGACCGTTTCCTCTATGTGCACGACCCGCTGGTCTACGACCGCCATCACGCCCACATCGACCGGATCTTCATGCCGATCCCCCGACAGGCTTTCGAACGCATGGCCCGCTATGGCAAGGCGCAGCTCAGGGCGTCGCTCCTCCTGCGCGAGCGGCCGGTCCACTGATGGCGACGCATCTCGTCATCGTCGACCGCCGTGCCGACTTCGCCTGGGCCAAGGACAACCTCCAGGTCGTCACCGCCCGCGACTACATCGCCAAGCCGGACGCCGGCCGTGGGCGCAACACGCGCATCATCAATCTCAGCCGCACCTACGAGTACCTCGCCACGGGGTACTACGTGTCGCTGCTGGCGGAGGCGCGCGGCGAGCGGGTGATCCCCGCGGTCAAGACCATCCTCGACCTCGGCCACCGCACCATCTACCGCCCGGTCCTGTCGGAGGTGGAGGAGGCGCTGCGCGCCAAGATGAAGCGGATGGCCGACCCGCCGGAGACGTCGTTCAACCTGTACGTCTTCTTCGGCGAGGCGGACGACCGCCGCTTCAAGGACATAGCGCGCCAGATCTTCGATTTGTTCCGATGCCCTATACTGAAGGTGCAGGTACGCCTGAAAGGCGGCTGGGTGCTGCACGCGGTGGACCCCCTCTCCATCGACGAACTGAAGCCCGACCAGAAGGATGCGTTCGGGGCGGCGCTGGACGCCTATACCCGCGCCTCCTGGCGTAAGCCGACGATCCGCGCCACGGCGCGCTGGACGCTGGCCATCCTGCAGAACCCCAAGGAGGAGCTGCCGCCTTCCAGCCCGCGCGCCTTGCAGAAGTTCGTCAAGGCCGGCGAGAGCCTGGGCATCGAGGTGGAACTGATCGAGAAGAAGGACTACCTGCGCCTCGCCGAGTACGACGCGCTGTTCATCCGTGAGGGCACGGCGATCGACAACCACACCTACCGCTTCGCCAAGAAGGCGGAGAAGGAGGGGATGCCGGTCATCGACGACCCGAACTCGATCCTGAAGTGCACCAACAAGGTCTATCTGGCCGAGCTGCTGAAGGCCAACAGGATCCCGGCGCCGAAGACGCTGATCTTCGACAAGCGCGGCCTCGCCACGCTGGATCAGGAGATCCCCTACCCCATCGTGCTGAAGATCCCGGACGGCTCCTTCTCGCGCGGGGTCTACAAGGTGACCAACCGCTCCGAGCTGGAGGCCACCGCCGAGAGCCTATTCGAGGACTCCGACGTCATCCTGGCGCAGGAGTTCATGTACACCGAGTTCGACTGGCGCGTCGGCGTCCTGAATCGCCAGCCCTTCTACGTCTGCCAATACCTGATGGCGCGCAAGCACTGGCAGATCGTCAAGCACGCCGGCAACGGCCGGGCCGAGCAGGGGTCGTCGCGCACGCTGCTGGTGGAGGAGGCGCCTCGGCAAGTCATCGACATCGCGGTCAAGGCCGCAGGCTTGATCGGTGACGGTTTGTACGGCGTCGACCTGAAGCAGAACGAGCGCGGCGTGTTCGTCATCGAGATCAACGATAACCCCAATCTCGACCTCGGCGTCGAGGACGCGCGGCTCAAGGACGACCTCTACCGCATCATCATGCGCGAGTTCCTGTGCCGCCTGGAGAGCCGGGCGGGGCGTTAGGTCCCGCCGTCCCCCGTGCCTCAAACGGATGAAGCAGAGCCTCTGCCGTAAGCGAAATTTGCGTCACATTCCGTCTCATTCCGTTCACCTCACCCGGGGAACAACCGGTCATTCCTCGCGTTAAGCCCCCGAGGTCACATCGAACGGGAGCAATCCGGAAGAGGCATACCCGGCTTGTTCGCTGCATTCGACCAACGGGGAGACCGACAATGACGACAGCCCATACCGTGTGCGTCGCCGGTTCGACCGGACGAGTGCTCTAACAGCTCGGAGGCAATTTCCCATCACCTTGGAAGACCAACCGGGCCGGCTCTCAGCCGGCGCGCCGGAAGGGTTCGCCGTCTCTCGCGAAGCGGTGCGCACTCGACGGCCGCCCCGCACCAAGAAGGAAGAACTTGGAGGAAGTCAAACCATGGCGTATTCGTTCGAAGCCGAACTCATCCGCTGCATGCCGAACCTGCAGCGTTACGCGTGCAAGCTGACGCGGGATGCCACGGCTGCCGAAGACCTGACGCAAGACTGCCTCGCTCGTGCGCTGTCGCGCTCACACCGTTTCGAACCCGGGACCAACATGCAGGCTTGGCTCACCACGATGCTGAAGAACCTGCATTTCAATAACCTGCAACGCGAAAAACACGTCACCAAGGTCGAGCTGTGGGACGGCGCCATGTCGGTCGAGGCGTCGCAGATCGCCCGCCTCGTCTTCCGCGACGTCGACCGTGCCTTCACCGCGCTGACGCCCAGCCAGCGCAAGGTTGTCAAGCTGGTCGCCATCGAAGGCCGCCCCTACCAGGAGGCCGCCGAGAAGCTGAACGTCTCCATCGGCACCATCCGCTCCCGCCTCTGCCGCGCCCGCGAGCGCCTCAACACGCTGATGGCCGCCTGACCCCAATCCCTCCCCCGCCTCCGCCGGGGGAGGTCAAACCCTCAAAGTCCCTCCCCCGCCTCCGGCGGGGGAGGTTAGGAGGGGGCAAGGTTTTCTCCCCACCAACCTTGCCCTCACCCTCCCCACTTCGTGGGTCCCCTCCCTCTCCCGTCGAAGACGGGAGAGGGCCGATGTCGCCCTGCCGATGCCGCTGTCCCCGCCGGTGACGAGGGCAACCTTTTCGCGCAGTTTGCCGCTTCCGCGGTATCCCGGACGCTCCGAGGCCGGTTGCGGCGTCATTTGGTCCTGATGGCCGGGCTGGACGTTCTGGTGCTGTGGGGGCTGGCGCGCCTCGTTGCTGGGCCATGGATCACTCCCGTTGGGGTATGCTTCCGCAGCAACAGTGTGACGTTCTGTCGCGTTCCTCGTCATTTCGCGTCTGGAACAAGGCCGAGCGGGCGCTGTTACAACGGCATCCAGTACAGGCACATAGGCTGCGGGGGCCAGACATGACCGATGGGCAATCCACCGGAGAGAGGCGGTCAGAGGTATTGTCGTTTTCGTTACACTCCCCATAAGAGGTGAATGGCGTCTCCGGTGGGCCAGGATCTGGAGTACAGCGCCGGACGTGTCACGGACCGTTCAGGACGCTCCGGGATTGAACGGACATGAAGCGTGTGAACATGAGCCATATAAACGCCTATCTCGACGGCGCGCTCGATGAGAGCGAGCGGCGGGAGTTCGAAGCCGCCGTCGAAGCGGACTCAGAAGCGAGGGCCCTGCTTAACCAGCACCGTCAGCACGTGGACGAGTTGCACCGGCTGTACGACGCGGTGCTCGAAGAGCCCGTGCCGTTGCGGATGCTCGAGCTGCTGCGACGGCAGAAGAATTAATTCGAAGGGCCTGCCGTGTGGCACCATCGGAAAGGCGACCGGCCGGACCGGTCGCTTTTGCTATATCTGACGCCCGTTCCTACACCTCGGCGCCCTCCTCGGACAGCGAGACCAGCGTCGCGTTGCCACCGGCCGCGGTGGTGTTGACGGTCAGAGTCCGCTCGGTGGCGAAGCGCAGCAGATAGTGCGGGCCGCCGGCCTTCGGGCCGGTGCCCGACAGTCCCTCACCGCCGAAAGGCTGCACGCCGACCACCGCGCCGATCATGTTGCGGTTCACGTAAGTGTTCCCCACGCCCAACCGGCCATGGATCCGCCGGATGGTGCCGTCGATCCGGCTGTGGATGCCCAGCGTCAACCCGTATCCCGTCGCCTCCACCGCATCCAACACCGCGTCCAGCCGCTCGCCCTTGAAGCGGATCACATGCAGCACCGGGCCGAACACCTCCCGCTCCAGACGATCGAGGCGATCCAGCTCATAGGCGCGCGGGGCGAAGAAGGTGCCGTGCGCACAGTCCTCGCCCAACGGCACCTCGAACAGCAGCTTCGCCTCCGCCTTCATGCGCTCGGCGTGCGCGGCCAGCATGGCCCGGGCCTCCTCGTCGATGGCCGGGCCGACGTCGGTGTGCAGGAACGCGGGGTCGCCGACGCGCAGTTCCCGCGCTGCCCCGTCCAGCATCCGGATCACCCTGTCGGCGACGCCGTCCTGCACGAACAGCACCCGCAGCGCCGAGCAGCGCTGCCCGGTGGAGCGGAAGGCGCTGGTCAGCACGTCGTCCACCAGTTGCTCGGGCAGGGCGGATGAGTCGGCGATCAGCACATTCTGCCCGCCGGTCTCGGCGATCAGCGGCACGATAGGGCCGGAGCGCTTCGCCAGCGCCAAGTTGATGGCGCGTGCCGTCTCGGTGGAGCCGGTGAAGGCCACGCCGCGCACGCGCGGGTCCTGCACCAGCACCGCCCCCACCCGGCCGTCGCCCGGCAGCAGGTGCAGGACGTCCGCCGGCACGCCGGCCTCGTGGAACAACTGCACGGCGCGCCACGCCATCAGCGGCGTCTGCTCGGCCGGCTTGGCGATCACCGCGTTGCCGGCGGCCAGGGCCGCCGTCACCTGCCCCGCGAAGATGGCGAGCGGGAAGTTCCACGGGCTGATGCAGGCGAACAAGCCGCGCCCGTGCAGGCTGAGCTGGTTGTGCTCGCCCGTGGGACCCGGCATCACCTTGGGCAGCGCGAAGTCCGCCCGCCCGCGGGCGGCGTAGTAGCGGCAGAAGTCCACCGCCTCGCGCACCTCGGCCAGCGCGTCGGGGATGGTCTTGCCGGCCTCGCGCACGCACAGCGCCATCAGTTCGGCCCGGTGCCGCTCGAGCAGGTCGCCGGCGCATTCCAGAATGGACGCGCGCCGCTCGGCCGGGGTGTTGGCCCAGTCACGCGCCGCCTTGTCGGCGACGGCCAGGGCGTGGCCGACGTCCCGGTCGCTGGCCTCCACCACCGCACCTACGGTGCGGCGGTGGTCCGCCGGATCGAGTGCCGCCCGCTCCACCCCCTCAAGCGCCCGTCCGCCGACCAGCGGCGCCGCCTTCCAGAGACTGGCCCAAGCCTGCTCCATTTCGCGCAGCAGCGGACCGGTCTGCGTCGGGTCGCTGAGGTCGATGCCCTGCGAGTTCCGCCGCTCCGGGCCGAACAGGTCGCGGGGCAGCGGAATGTGCGGGTGCGGCTTGTAGGGCAGGCGCGCCGCGCGGGTGACGGGATCCGCGACGATGTCGGCGACCGGCACCTTGTCGTCCTGGATGCGGTTGACGAAGGAGCTGTTGGCGCCGTTCTCCAGCAGCCGGCGCACGAGGTAGGCCAGCAAATCCTCGTGGCTGCCCACGGGGACGTAGACGCGCACGGGCATATCGGGGGCCACCACCTGGTGGTACAGCGGCTCGCCCATGCCGTGCAGGCGCTGGAACTCGTACCCTGCCTTGTCGCCAGCCATGCCCAGGATGGCGGCCACGGTGTGGGCGTTGTGGGTGGCGAACATCGGGTAGATCGGCCCGCGCAGCTCCAGGAGCCGCCGGGCGCAGGCGAGATACGAGACATCCGTGTTCACCTTGCGGGTGAAGACGGGGTAGTCGTCCAGACCGCGTTCCTGCGCGCGCTTGATCTCGCTGTCCCAATAGGCTCCCTTGACGAGGCGCACCATCATCGTGCGCTGCGCCCGCGCCGTCAGTTCGGCCAGCCACTCGACCACCGCGTAGCCGCGTTTCTGGTAGGCCTGCACGGCCAGCCCCAGCCCAGCCCATCCCGCCAGGTCCGTGTCCGTCGCCATGGCCTCGACGAGGCCGAGCTGCAACGCCAGCCGGTCCGCTTCCTCCGCGTCGACGGTCAGGCCGATGCCCTGGTCGCGCGCCAGGACGCACAGGCTTTTGAGGCGCGGCTGCAGCTCGCGCATGACGCGCTCGCGCTGCGCCTCCTCGTAGCGGGGATGCAGCGCGGAGAGCTTCACCGAGATGCCGGGGCCGTCCACCACGCCGCGGTCTGCGCGCACGGCGCCGATGGCGCGGATCGCCGACGCGTAGGTCTCCAGGTAGCGGTCAGCGTCCGCCATGGTGCGGGCACCCTCGCCCAGCATGTCGTAGGAGTGCCGGTAGCCCAGGCGCTCCTGCTCCCGCGCGCGATCCAGCGCCTCCTCGATGGAGCGGCCCATGACGAACTGCCGGCCCAGGATGCGCATGGCCTGCACCATGGCCTGCCGGATCACCGGCTCGCCGGCGCGGGCGATCAGCCGGTTGAGCAGCGCCGCCGGCTTGCCCTCCGTCTCCTCGTCCAGGCGGATGACGCGGCCGGTCAGCATCAACGCCCAGGTGGAGGCGTTGACGAACAGGTTGTCGGCGTGCCCCACATGCTGCGCCCAATCGGCATCGCCGATCTTGTCGCGGATCAGGGCATCGGCGGTCTCCGGATCGGGAATGCGCAGCAACGCCTCCGCCAGGCACATCAGCGCCACACCCTCCCGGGTGGACAGGCCGAACTCCTGGAGGAAGGCATCCAGCATGCCGAAGCTGGTGCGAGCCCGCCGCACGCCCTTCACCAGCCGCGCCGCTTCGCGCTCGATGCCGGCCCGCACCGCCATGGGTAGGGCGGCCTTCTCGATCAGCGCCTCGACGGCCACCGCCTCGTCCATGCGATAGGCGTGCTCCAGGGCAGTGCGTGGGTTGGGCGCGGCGGTGAAGGGATCGACGGCGACGTGGCTCATGGCGTCCAACTCCCCGATGGTTTCTCCGTCCGACGCGCGCCGTGGCTGGCCTTGCCATTGTACACCGCTGCCGTCAGTTCCGGGCGACAAACCGTCCGTTTCGCGGCGCTCGCGCGGCAATCCCCTTTCCGGCCGGCCGGGATCGTTCTAATGGAGAAGGTCGGGATGGGTCGCAAACGGACGGAGCATGGTGACGAGCGTTGAGGAACCGCGGTTCATCCTGGGACCGGTCTTGTATTTCCGGGGTGAGCAGGGCGACCGCTGGTGGCTGTCGGCTCTGTTCGTCATCGACGGCGACACCGAGCCGGCCGACCTGCGGGTGGACGGTGTCGGCTTGGCGGTCCCGCCGCGCCACGTCGCTGCTTGGCGCGGCCGCCACCTGTGGCGGTTCGACTTCGCCGTGCCGCGGGGGGCCACCGATGGCGAGGCCACCTACGGCTTCGAGGGTGCAGAGCAGCGCTGGAGCGTCGCCATTCCGGCCCGCGGCGGCACCCCCCGGATGGCCTTCACGGCCTGCAACGGCACCGAGCACGAGCATGTGCACCCGGGCGGCACGGCGCAGCGCAACGCGTTGTGGAGCGAGCTGGCGGCGCAGCACGCCCGGACGCCGTTCCACATCCTGCTGCAAGGCGGCAACCAGATCTACGCGGACACCGTCTGGCGCGACTGCCCGTCGCTGAGGTCCTGGCGCCGCCGCAAGGCGCCGGCCCGCCTCGCCAAGCCCTTCACGGCCGCCATGGCCGAGGAGGCCATGGGCTATTACGTCGACCACTACATCGCGGTGTGGGCCCAGCCGGAGATCGCCGCAGTGCTGGCACGGATACCGTCGGTGATGATGTGGGACGACCACGACGTCTTCGACGGCTGGGGCTCGCTGGAGGAGCGGGAGCAGAACGCCCCCGTCCTGCGCGGCGTCGCCATGGTGGCGCGGCGCGCCTTCACCCTCTTCCAGCTCGCCGGGACGCCGGAGTCGCTGCCGGCGTGCGTGTGGGGCGCCGAGCACGGCAGCTTCGCCCAGGGCTTCCGCATCGGCGACGTCGGCCTGCTGGCGCCGGACCTGCGCAGCGACCGCACGCCGACGCACATCCTGTCCGAACGGACTTGGCAGGCGCTGCCGGCGTGGCTGGAGCGCTTCCAGGGCTGCCGCCATCTGCTGCTGCTGTCCAGCGTGCCGCTGCTGTTCTCCGACATCGGCCGGGGCGAGCGGCTGGTGCGGCGCCTGCCCGGCACCCGGTCGCTGCACGACGACCTGCGGGACCAGTGGCGAAGCCGCGCCCACGTGGAGGAATGGCGCCGGATGCTGGAGCTGTTGACCGGCTTTTCGTTGCGCAGCGGCTGCCGGATCACCTCGGTGTCGGGTGAGGTGCATTTCGGCGCGCGCGCCGTGCTGCACGCCGGCGGCGTCGAGATGTGGCAGCTCATCTCCTCCGGCATCGTCCACCCGCCGCCCGGCCGCCTGGTGGGCGCGGCGCTGGAATGGTTCGCCGCGCGCGGCGACGCGCCCTTCCCCGGCTGGTCGCTGGCGATGCCGCCCTTCACCGAGACCGGCCGCCGCCTGATCCGCGCCCGCAACTGGCTGGCGCTGCACCTCGACCGCAAGAACCAGCTTCACGCCCAGTGGCACGTCGAGGGCCGGCCGAACCGATACCTGCAGATGATCTGAGTGTTACGATTTGCCGAGCACGAACAGCAGTCCCGGCACCGGCGCCTGCTTCTCGCGTCGGGGTGAGCGCTCCTCCAGCAGCAGCACGTCCAGCCCCGCGGCGGCGGCCGTGCGGCGGACGTAGCCGGCCGCGTGCGCATAGCGCCGCGAGGGACCGAGCGCGAAGCCGTCGCCGTCCAGCCGCTCGACCGTTGCGGCGAAGCGCCCGCCGGATTCGAGCGCCGCGGCGGCCGCGTCGAACACCGGCACCAGGTCGCCGATGTAGACCAGCACGTCGGCCGCCACCAGCAGGTCCCAGGATTGGGCGGAGGACGCCATCGCCTCGACGACGTCGCCGACGGACAGCGCGTCGTAGAGCCCGCGGGCGCGCGCCTTGTCCACCATGCGGGGCGACAGGTCGACGCCGGCGAGGTGGGTGGTGAAGGGGCGCAATTCCACCCCCATGAGCCCGGTGCCGCACCCCAGGTCGAGTGTGCGCAGTCCCGTCGGCGCACCGCCGTAGACGCGCTCCACGGCCTCGCGCAGCGACCGCGGGGCGGCGTAGCCCAGCTTGCCGAGGAGATCCGCATCGAATCGCTCGGCGTAGCGGTCGAACAGGGCGCGCACATAGGCCGCCGGAAGGTCGCTGCCCTCCCCGGCCTCCAGTTCGGCGATCAGCGCCGCCGTGCGGTCGTCCGGCTCCAGCGCCTGGGCGGCGCGGAACGCCGTCAGCGCCTTGGCGGGCTCGCGCAGCTCGCTCCAGGCGCGGCCGGCCAGGCGGTGCAGGCCGGCGTCCTCGTCCAGCCGGCGCAGCACCGGTGCCAACAGCTCCACAGCGGCCAGGGCATCGCCCGCCGCCATCAGAAGCTCCGCCAGCTCGGCCGCCACGTCGCGGTCGTCGGAGCGCAGCATCAGAGCCTCGCGCAGTTCCGCCACCGCCTCCTCGACGCGGCCGGCCCGCGCCAGCGCCCGGCCATGGCCGCGCCGCGCCGGCGCCGAATCCGGCCGCTCATCCAACAGGTCCTGGAAAGCGGCCAGCGCCGCAGCGCCCTGCCCGGCCGCCTCCAGCGCCTCGGCCCGACCAAGTCGCCAGGACCAGCGCCCCGGCTCCAGCCGGAGTGCGCGTCCATACGCCGTCGCGGCGTCGTGGGGATGCTCGCCCAGCACCTCGGCCAGCAGCCCGTAGGCATCGGCCATATCCGGCTCGACGGCGACCGCCAAGCGGAACGCCGCCCGCGCGCCGCCCGAATCGTCGGCGTGGAGTCGCTGGTATCCGGTGTCGAAAAAGCTCTGGGCCGAGGCGTCGGCGTGGGACATCGGTCGACGGGACACTCTGTCGCAACCCCTTGAGGTCAGGAAGGGGCGCAGCTTATTGCCGGACGGCACTGCAACACGCAAGACCCTCCGGAAGATAACGGGTTGGTGTGATTTCCGCGACACGCCGCCGCAGTGCACCCAAATATGCGCCGATCCCAGCCCTTCCTGTTACATATCAGTCATAAACCTAGCTGAATCAACATATTGCCGCGAATTTTCGGCAACTTGGCGACGATAGCCAGAGAGGAATACTCCTTCCTCCGCCGTTCGGCGCATGTGGTATTACCAAGACGCAATTCGGTTGACGATAGGACAATTTTTTGGAAAAAGGGCGGCGGCGTCCGATCTGGCGACGCTGACATTCGGGTAGGAGGCGGTCACCGTAAGCGACTCGGTGGCCGGGAATCAAATCCGCGCAACGGACGCGCGGTCCCCGCGGGCGGGCGGGATAGAGGCAAGGGAGCGCAGACATGCGAGGACGGAATCGGCGCCTGCGAACTATGGTCGGCGGCCTAATAGCCCTGGCCCTGGGAGTGGCACTCACGCCCGTCACGGCATGGTCGGCATCGGCCCAGAACACCTGCGCGTCGCACGCTGTCGACGTTGAACAGAAACTCAACATCCCGGCCGGCATGCTGCTCGCCGTCGCCCTCGTCGAGAGCGGTGTGGACGGCGCCCCTCACCCCTACGCCATCAGCATCGGCGGGCGCGCCGTCATCGGCCGCAACACCCAGGACGCCGTCCGGCATCTCCGCGACCGTTCCGGCAAGCTGAACGCGAACGTCTACGTCGGCTGCATGCAGCTTTCGGTTTCCGCGCACCGTACAAGCTTCCAGCCCATAGAGCGCATCGTCGACCCGCGCGAGAACGTCTGGTACGCCGGCCGCATGCTGGTTCGCCTGCATGGCGAGGAAGGCAGCTGGAAGGCCGCCCTGGCCCGCTACAACGGCACCACCACCCGCCGCGCCCAGGCCTATATCTGCAAGGTGTGGCAGCACCTCACCGAACTCGACCAGAACAGCGCCAAGCTGATCGAATCGCCGAAGTGCAATGACTCGGACCGTCCGAGCATCGCCCCTTCGACCCGGCGCGTGTTCCGCGACGCCCAGGTGGCGGCGCTGGACTGACCGCGTTCCACCACGCCTTCTTCCATTGGCATGCCTGACGGGAATGGGCTACATCCCCGTCCCATGAACTACCGCCACGCCTTTCACGCCGGGAACTTCGCCGACGTGATGAAGCACGCCGTGCTGGCGATGATCGTCGAGCACCTGCGCGCCAAGCCCGCCCCATTTTGCATCCTCGACACGCATGCGGGCGTGGGCCGCTACGACCTGGCCTCCGAACCCGCACAGCGCACCCGCGAATACGAGGACGGGATTGCCCGCCTGTACGGCCAGCCTCTGCCGCACCCGGCCCTCACACCCTATCTCGATGCGGTCGCCGCGTTGAACCCGGACGGCGGTTTGCGCTGGTACCCCGGCTCGCCGCGGCTGGCGCGGGTCCTGCTGCGGCCGCAGGACCGGCTGGTGCTGAGCGAGCTGCACCCCGACGATGCGCGCGCACTGAAGCGCGACTTCTCCGGCGATGCCCAGGTCGCCGTCCACCACATGGACGCATACCTCGCCCTCAAGGCGCACCTGCCGCCCAAGGAGAGGCGCGGCCTGGTGCTGATCGACCCGCCCTTCGAGGAGCCGGACGAGTTCGCCCGCCTCGCGGCCGGCCTGACGCGCGCGCACAAGCGGTGGTCCACTGGGATCTATGCGATCTGGTATCCGATCAAGGAGCGTCCCGCGGTGTGGCGCTTTGAGGAGGTTCTGGCGGAGGCAGGCATACCCAGGATCCTGATCACCGAACTCACCATCCACCCGGAAGACACGCACCTGCGCCTCAACGGCTGCGGCATGGCCATCGTCAACCCGCCGTGGAAGCTCGACGAAGCGCTGGCCGAGGTGCTGCCGGCGCTGCACGCCGCCCTTCCCGGCACCGGCGGCGGCAGCCGCGTGTCCTGGCTCGTTCCGGAAGCCATTTAAAGGAGGCTATCGTAAAAAGAACCCCCGGCCATGGAACGGGCCGGGGGTGGTGCCGTGTGCCTGGGGGGATCAGGCGCGGCGGGTCTGGCGGGCGCCCTGCTGGGTGCGCGCGTTGATGCGGCGGACGGCGTCGTTCGCCACCTGGGCCGACAGTTCGGAGATCTTCACGCTACGGTTCAGCAGCAGCTCGGCACTGTCCTTCGCCAGCTCGCTTTGTGCGCTGTAGACGTCCTGAACCGAGCGGCTGCGGGCGATGGCGTTCAACCCCTCCAACTGGCGTCGCAGGGCTTCCTGGGTGTAGCCCAGCCACTCCTGCCAGATCGACTGCAAGCCCTCCATCAGCACGCTGTTGCACTGGACGAAAACATCCATGTTCTGCTTCACCTGGTGCGCCACCTCCTCCCGGGCGTCGGTGGACAGGCCGAACACGCGGTTCATCCCCTCCACGGTGCGGCCGGCGGCCTCATGGGCGGCTCCGGCAACGTCCCGCGTGGTCTCGCGCAGCGTGTCGGCGCCGCGGCTCGCAGCCTCCGCCATCGTCCGGGTCGAGGCGCGGGCCGCCTCGGCGCCCGTGTCGGCCACGTTGCGCGCCGTCTCCGATGCCGCGTCGGTGGCGCGGCGGGTAGAGGCTTCCCCGGCACGCACGGTATCCCTCACGGCCTCCTTCGCGTTGCTGGTGTTTTCTCGGGCAGCGGTTTGCTGCTCCCTTTCAATCGCCATAGCCCATGCTCCTTAATTGCAGTTCGTCCGAACCGGTCGTTTCGTCCCAGTATTATTTTTTATGACTCTGTCAGATCGCATGACAGTATGTGCCTTATAGCATAACAGCTCGAAAATTATAATGCAGCACTCAAGTTATTTTCTTTGTCTTACAATTTGGTATTACATATATCCTTATTGTGCAGCGCACACATACGAGCGAATACTGTGCCATAGGCATAAGGAAGAAAGCGTCAGCGTGGCAGGCGATGCGAAGCGTACAGGGGCCACTTACATCAAGAAATATCCCCACAAAGCGTCCGGCGACGGGCGCGCGGCGGAACCCACGGAGGGAAGCGATGCTGATCGGTGTCCCCAAAGAGATAAAGAATCACGAATACCGGGTCGGGCTGACGCCGGCCTCCGTGCGCGAGCTGCTCCATCACGGCCACAAGGTGATGGTCGAGACCGGCGCCGGCCGCGAGATCGGGCTGGACGACGAGTTGTACGCTGCGGCCGGAGCGGAGATCGCGCCGGACGCCGCCGACGTGTTCGCGCGTGCCGAGATGATCGTCAAGGTGAAGGAGCCCCAGCCGGCCGAGTGCCGCATGCTGCGCGAGGGGCAGGTGCTGTTCACCTATCTGCACTTGGCGCCCGATCCCGACCAAACCAGGCTTCTGGTGGAGTCCGGCGCCATCGGCATCGCTTACGAGACGGTCACCGACGACCACGGCGGACTGCCGCTGCTGGCGCCCATGAGCGAGGTTGCCGGCCGCATGGCTGTGCAGGCCGGCGCGCACTGCCTGGAGAAGGCACAGGGCGGACGCGGCGTGTTGCTGGGCGGTGTGCCGGGCGTGCCGGCGGCCAAGGTGGTGGTGCTGGGTGGCGGCGTGGTCGGCACCAATGCCGCGCGCATGGCCATGGGGATGGAGGCCAAGGTCATCGTCATCGACAAGTCGCTGGTGCGGCTCAAGGAACTGGACCTGCAGTTCGGCGCCAAGCTGCAGACGCTGTACTCCACGGTAGACACCATCGAGGAGCACGTGCTGGACGCCGACCTCGTCATCGGCGCGGTGCTGCTGCCGGGTGCCGCGGCGCCGAAGCTAGTGACCCGCGACATGGTCGCGCGCATGAAGCGCGGCGCGGTGGTGGTGGACGTAGCCATCGACCAGGGCGGCTGCTTCGAGACCAGCCGGCCGACCACGCACGCGCAGCCCACCTACGTGGTGGACGGCGTGGTGCACTATTGCGTGGCGAACATGCCCGGCGGCGTCGCGAACACCTCGACCTTCGCCCTGAACAACGCCACCCTGCCCTTCGTGCTGGCATTGGCCGACCAGGGCTACCGGACGGCGCTCATCAAAGACAAGCACCTGCGCAACGGCCTGAACGTCCACGCGGGCAAGATTACCTGCGCCGCTGTGTCCGAGGCGCAGAACCTGCCCTACCAACCCGCGGAGGAAGCACTGGGCCTGTAAACGGAGCGCGGCACAACCAAAAGGGGGAAGGCTACGGCCCCAATAGGCTAAGCCATAGCCGAATGCGACATCCGATCGGATGAAGACTTGCCGTATCCTTCTCCTACAAAGCAGAAAGAGGGGAGGATCAAGCAATGCCTCACTACATGGTGCAGTGGCGATATTCCCAGGACAACATCCGAAGCTTGGTGCAGAGCCCCGACTCCAGGATCGAAACCGTCCGCAAGGGGATCGAATCGTTCGAAGGCCAGCTCCATCAATACTTCTTCGCTTTCGGCGAATATGACGGGGTGCTCATCTGCGAGTTTCCCGACCACGAGCGGTGCGTGGGCTTCCTGGCGATGGTCGCCGCCAAGGGCGGGGCCACCGCCCTCAAGACGACGCCGCTGATCGAACCGGAGGAAGGGAAACGCGCCTTCGAGCGGGCTGGAAAGACAGACACTCCGTACCGCCCGGCCCTGAGTTGATGTGAGCCCGTGGGTTGGGCCAAGCGCGGCCCAACACCGTCACCATGGCGGACGGTCACCACCAAGGCACCAAGACACCAAGGAACACCAAGAGGCCCTTTCCTTCCCGGATCGCCGCGGGCGGGAAAGGGCCTTTCGCTTGTCTTGGTGCCTTGGTGTCTTGGTGGTGCATGGTCGGTGTGCCAACGCTTGTTGGGCCGCGCTGCGCTTGGCCCAACCTACGCGCTACGCGCGCCGCGGCATGCGATGGATGATCTCGCCGACGATGCCGCGGCGGAAGAGCAGGACGCAGACCACGAAGATGGCGCCGATCACCACCGTCACCGGGAACTCGGTGGCGGCCAGGTAGTTCTGCAAGGTCACCACCAGCGCCGCCCCCACCACCGGGCCGAACAGCGTGCCCATGCCGCCCAAGAGCGTCATCAGCACCACCTCGCCCGACATCTGCCAGGTGACGTCGGTCAGCGAGGCGAGCTGGAACACCAGCGCCTTGGTGCCGCCGGCCAGCCCGGCCAGGGTGGCCGACAGCACGAAGGCGAGCAGCTTGTACTGGTCGGTGCGGTAGCCCAGCGACACCGCCCGCGGCTCGTTCTCGCGGATCGCCTTCAGCACTTGGCCGAACGGCGAGTGCACGGCGCGCCAGATCAGCGCGAAGCCGAACACGAACACCGCCAGCACGAAGAAGTACATCGCCAGCGGCTGCATGAGGTCGATGACCCCGAACAGATAGCCGCGCGGCACCGCCTGGATGCCGTCCTCGCCGCCGGTGAACTTGAGCTGCAGGGCCAGGAAGTAGATCATCTGCGACAGCGCCAGGGTGATCATCGCGAAGTAGATGCCCTGGCGGCGGATCGCCACCCAGCCGAACAGCAGCCCGAGCGCGGCGGCGAACCCGGTGCCGGCGAGGATGGCCAGTTCGGGCGGCCAGCCCCACACCTTGGCGGCGTGCGCGGTGATGTAGGCGGCCCCGCCGAAGAACGCCGCGTGGCCGAAGCTCAACAGCCCGGCGAAGCCGATCAGCAGGTTGAAGGCGCAGGCGAACAGCGCGAAGCACAGCACCTTCATCAAGAACACCGGGTACAGGAAAAAGGGTGCGGCCGCCAGCGGCACCAAAATGGCCGCGGCCGCGACCCAGGGCACCGAGGGTGCTTCGTAGCCTGCGGCGGCGGTACGGGTAGTAGTGTGGGTGTCGGTCGCCATGTCTTACCTCTCGCGCCCGAACAGACCCGCGGGCTTCAGCAGAAGGACGATCGCCATCACCACGAAGATGACGATGTTCGAGGCTTCGGGGTAGAACACCTTGGTCAGGCCCTCCAACAGCCCCAGGCCGAAACCGGTGATGATGGCCCCCATGATCGAACCCATGCCGCCGATCACCACCACCGCGAACACCACGATGATGAGGTGCGAGCCCATAAGCGGATTCACCTGATAAATGGGCGCCGCCAGCACGCCGGCCAGCCCGGCCAGGGCGACGCCGAATCCGTAGGTCAGCGTGATCATCACCGGCACGTTGATGCCGAAGGCCTGCACCAGCACCGGGTTCTCGGTGGCGGCGCGCAAGTAGGCGCCGAGCCGCGTGCGCTCGATCAGGAACCAGGTGGCGAGGCAGACGACCAGTGACGCCACCACCACCCAGCCGCGGTAGTTGGGCAGGAACATGAAGCCGAGATTCTGCCCGCCCTTCAGCGCGTCAGGGATCGGGTAGGGCATGCCCGACGAGCCGTACCAATGCCGGAACAGGCCCTCGATGATCAGCGCCAACCCGAAGGTCAACAGCAGCCCATAGAGGTGGTCCAACTTGTACAGCCGGCTCAGCAGCGTCTTCTCCAGCAGGATGCCGAAGGCGCCGACGATGAGCGGCGCCAGCAGGAGCGCCGGCCAGTAGCCGATCCCCGCGACATTCAGCATCCACCACGCCGCGAACGCCCCCAGCATGTAGAGGGCGCCGTGTGCGAAGTTGATGACGTTCAACATGCCGAAGATGACTGCCAGCCCAAGGCTGAGCAGCGCATAAAAGGAGCCGTTGATGAGCCCCAGCAAAAGCTGTCCGAACAGCGCCTGCGGCGGAATGCCGAACACCGTAGGCATCGCGTCCCTTCCCTTTCTTCTTGTTCGTTCCTCGTCCCATGCGGGGGAACCTGTAGGTTGGGTTGAGCGCAGCGAAGCCCAACAAGGTTCGCAGTGCGAACTCTGTTGGGCTTCGCCTTCGGCTCAACCCAACCTACACGGCGTTACTGGCTGGCCGCGGCCAGCTTGCAGCCGCTTTCCTCCAGCGAGAAGAAGGCCTCTTCGCCGGGGATCGTGCGCACGATCTGGTAATAGTCCCACGGGCCCTTTGACTCGCTCGGCTTCTTGACGCGGGCCAGATACATGTCGTGCACCATGCGACCGTTCGGCAGGATCTTGCCGCCCTTGGCGAACATGTCGTTGACCGGCGTCTCGCGCATCTTCTTGGCGACGGTCGGGCCGTCGTCGGTGCCGGCCGCCTCAATGGCCTTCAGGTAGTGCCGTACGGAAGAGTAGGTGCCAGCCTGCACCATGGTCGGCATCTTGCCGGTCTTTTCCATGTACTTCTTGGACCAGGCGCGCTTCTCGTCGTCCATGTCCCAGTAGAACCCGGTGGTCAACTCAAGGCCCTGCGCCACCTGCAGCCCCAGCGCGTGTACGTCGGACAGGAACAGCAACAGCCCGGCGAGCTTCTGCCCGCTCTGGGTGATGCCGAACTCGGCCGCCTGCTTGATCGAGTTGATGGTGTCGCCGCCGGCGTTGGCGAGGCCGAGGATCTTGGCACCGGAGCCCTGCGCCTGCAGCAGGAACGACGAGAAGTCGGCGGTGTTCAGCGGGTGCCGCACGACGCCCTTCACCGTGCCGCCGGCCCTCTTCACCTCGGCCATGGTGTCAGCCTCAAGCTGATGGCCGAAGGCGTAGTCGGCGGTGAGGAAGTACCAGCTGTCGCCGCCCTCCTTCACGATGGTGCGGCCAGTGCCGACCGCTAGCGCGCGGGTGTCGTACGCCCAGTGGAAGCCGGTCGGCGAGCAGGCGTCGCCGGTGAGGCGCGAGGTCGCCGGGCCGAGCATGAGGAAGATCTTATTCTTCCCCTTCGTGACCTCCTGAACCGCCAGCGCCACGCCGGAGTTGGGCACGTCGACGATGACGTCGACGCCCTCGGTGTCGATCCACTGGCGCGTGATGTTCGAGCCGACGTCCGGCTTGTTCTGGTGGTCGGCGGCAATGATCTCGATCGGCTTGCCGGCGACCTTGCCGCCCATCTCCTCCACAGCCATGCGCGCGGCAACGACGGACCCCTCGCCGCCCAGGTCGGCGTAGAGGCCGGAGCGGTCGTTGAGCACGCCGATCTTGACCCGGTCGCCGGAGATGCCCTGAGCGTAAGCGCTGCCGCCGGTCAGCGCCACCAGAGCCGCTCCGGCCAGAATAAGTCCCTTCATCAACACTATCCTCCCCTCAATTCGTTGCGTTGCTTGCGTGGGTGCGATCAGACCCCCAACCACTCGTGGAGGCGGTCCATGTTCGCCTCCAACTGATCGTTGGGGATCATGTCGACGACGCGCCCATCCTCCATCACGTAGTGACGGTCGGCGAGGGTCGCGGCGAAGCGGAAATTCTGCTCGACCAGCAGAACCGTAAAGCCCTTGTCCTTCAACGTGCGGACCACCCGGCCGATCTGCTGGATGATGACCGGTGCCAGTCCCTCGGTCGGCTCGTCCAGCAGCAGCAGACGGGCACCGGTACGCAGGATGCGGGCGATGGCGAGCATCTGCTGCTCGCCGCCTGACAGACGCGTCCCCTGGCTCCGCAGGCGCTCCTTGAGGTTGGGGAACAGCTCGTAGATCTCCGCCAGGCTCAGGCCGCCGGGCTGTACCTGCGGCGGCAGCAGCAGGTTCTCCTCCACGTCGAGGCTGGCGAAGATGCCGCGTTCCTCCGGCACGAAGCCGAGGCCGAGGCGCGCGATGCGGAAAGGCGTCAGCCCGACCAGTTCCTTGCCCCCGAGCCGGATGGAGCCCTCGGCGCGCGGCACGATACCCATGATGGAGCGCAGCGTCGTCGTCTTGCCGGCACCGTTGCGGCCCAGCAGCGTCACCACCTCGCCCGCCGGGATCGACAGGTTGACGCCGTGCAGCACGTGCGATTCGCCGTAGAAGGCATGCAGATCCCGGATCTCCAGCATCGCCTCAAGCATGTCCGGTCCCCATGTAGGCTTCCATCACCTTCTGATTCTTCGACACCTCGGAATAGGGCCCTTCCGCCAGGATCTCGCCGCGCGCCAGCACGGTGATGGTGTCGGACAGATCGGCGACCACCGACAGGTTATGCTCGACCATCAATATGGTGCGGTCTGCCGCCACGCGCCGGATCAGGTCGGCGATTCGCCCGATGTCCTCGTGCCCCATGCCGGCCATCGGCTCGTCCAGGAGCAGCATCTCCGGATCCAGCGCCAGCGTCGTAGCGATCTCTAGCGCCCTTTTGCGTCCGTAAGGCAGCTCGGCTGCCAAATGCTCGGCGTAATCGGACAGGCCCACCGCCTCCAGCAGCTCCAACGCCCGGCTGTTGAGCGAGTCGAGCGTGCGCTCCGACCTCCAGAAATGGAAGCTGGTGCCCAGCGGCCGCTGCAGCGCCACGCGCACGTTCTCCAGCACGCTCAAGTGCGGGAACACGGCGGAGATCTGAAACGAGCGCACCAGCCCCAGGCGCGCGATGTCCGCCGGCTTGGTGCCGGTGATATCGCGGCCCTGGTAGTGGATGGAGCCGCGCGTCGGCGTCAGGAACTTGGTGAGCAGGTTGAAGACGGTCGTCTTGCCTGCGCCATTGGGCCCGATCAACGCGTGGATGGTGCCGCGACGAATTTGCAGATTCACGTCCCGCACGGCCAGGAATCCGCGGAACTCCTTCGTCAGGCCGCGTGTCTCCAGGATTATGTCTCCCGGCATGCCCCTCCCCTTTTCTCGTCTGCCCGACCCGCGCGCGGGGGCGCCGGGCGGCAGCTCTTTGTTCTATAGTGCGATAATTTATGGCGGAAAGGAATCCGTAAAACCCGTAATGACAGGGCAACCGCCCATGGAGACAACATTCCTTTTCCACCACATCCCGCTATCCCCGCGAAGGCCTTGCCCTGATCCATAATCGCCTTGCGCAGAGCGCGCGTCGCACTGTCCAGACACTCCTTCGAACCCGTCATCCTCGCGGAAGCGGGGATCCAAAGCACTTGGCAAAGGTACGGACTGGCAAGGTTCCCTGGATTCCCGCTTTCGCGGGAATGACGACGAAAAAAGCAAAGGAAAATGTGAGTATTTGCAAGGCGAAGGTGGGAATGACGATGGTCCTACCGGTGGAAGCTGGTCTCTATGGGCGACTGCCCTGCCCGTAATGACCGGCTGCTTCGGGCGGTATTCCGGCCCAGGGGCCGAGGGCGGGCACAGGCAATAAAAAAGGCCGCCCGAAGGCGGCCGAAAGGTCTGCACACCGAGATGGCCCGAGCGCCGTTAGGCGCCGCGGGCCGCTTGCTCCGGGGCGGGGACCGGTACCGTGGTGACGCGCGTCAGGCGGCCGAGGTCAGCGGAAAACCGCTGTAGTCCAGCGAAGCCGACCAGAAGCGCTCCAGCTTGCGCAGCGTCTCGTTGGCCTTCGTCAACTCGTCGTCCGAGAAGCCGGCCTTTTCCAGCGCGGTCAGGTGCCGCTCGAACATGCGGCTGATCTTCTCGCGCAGGTCCAAGCCCTTCTCCGACAGGCGCACGCGCACCGAGCGGCGGTCGTGCGGCGAGCGCTCCTGTCCGAGATAGCCGTTCTCGACCATCTTCTTCACGTTGTATGACACGTTCGAGCCGAGATAGTAGCCGCGGGCCGTGAGCTCGCCGACCGTCATCTCGTCTTCGCCGATGTTGTACAAGATGAGGCTCTGGACGTTGTTGATGTCCTGAATCCCGAGCCGATCCAATTCGGTCTTGAGCACCTCGAGAAAGTGGCGGTGGAGCCTTTCGATCAGAAGGATGCTCTCGTAGTATGGTTTGCGCACCGCGGTCTCCTTTGCCTCGTACCTGAGACGGTCCCCGCCGGGGCCGATCCTGGCACCATTAAGACCAGATTAACCGATCATTCGCCGGCAATCATCTTAATAATGCCCGAAAAGTCCATTCCGGACCGTCCTCCGTTGCAGAAAAGTGCGTACAACGACGCGGCTTCCGCCCCCAGCGGAGTCGCGGCACCGGTTTGCGACGCGGCCTGTTGCGCAAGCCGCAGATCTTTCAGCATCATCGCCGCCGTAAAGCCCGCTTGGTAATCCCGATTCGCCGGCGAAGCAGGCACCGGGCCGGGCACCGGGCAATAACTGGTCAGCGACCAGCACTGGCCGGAAGACTTCGACGCGATGTCGAACAGTTTCTGCGCGTCGAGGCCCAGGGACTTGGCGAGCACGAACGCCTCCGACACGGCGATCATCGAGATGCCGAGGATCATGTTGTTGCAGATCTTGGCCGCCTGGCCGGTGCCGCTGGCGCCGGCGTGGACGATGGTCTTGCCCATGCCCTGCAGGATCGGCTCAGCCCGACGGTACGCCTCGTCGCTGCCGCCGACCATGAAGGTGAGCGTGCCGGCGGTGGCGCCGCCCACGCCGCCGGACACCGGGGCGTCGACCATGTCGAGCCCGGCGTCCGCCGCAGCCTTCGCTACGGCGCGGGCGCTCTCCACGTCGACGGTCGAGCAGTCGATCAGCAGTGCCCCCTTGCCCACCGCGGCCAAGACGCCGCCCGAGCCGGTGTACACGTCGCGCAGATGCTGTCCGGCCGGCAGCATGGTGATCACCACCTCGGCGCTGCGCACCGCCTCGGCGGCGCTGGCGGCGGTCGTCACACCGGTCTCCCTGGCCTTGTCCAGATTGGCCTGCATGACGTCGAAGCCGGACACCGCGTGCCCTGCCTTGACGAGGTTGGCGGCCATCGGGCCGCCCATGTTCCCCAACCCGATAAACGCAATATTAGCCATGATTTCCTCCCCTCGTATGTTCTTGCCCCGTCTTGGGACGACGCCAATTGCCGGGTTTGAGACAAGTCCAGCGGGGATTTCTGTTTACTAACGCTTAACCCCGCGGAAAGTGCCCGCACGCCGGTTGCGGAATTTCTCAATTCGTGAAGCGAAGGTCGCCGTGCGCCGGTGGCTTGAAGTGGCGTTCCACCTCCGCGTCGGAGACGGCCTCCAGCGTATCCGGCTTCCAGCGCGGGTTGCGGTCCTTGTCGACCAGCACCGAGCGGATGCCCTCGTAGAAATTGTCGTCGCCCAGCATGGACTGGCTCAGCCGGTACTCCTGAACCATGCAATCCTCGAAGTCGAGCTTGGCGCCGCGGCGGATCGCCGCCAGCGTCACCTTCAGGCTGACCGGCGACATCTTCACGAGCACGGCGCGGATCCCCGCCGCCCACTCGCTTCCATCGGCCGCCAGCGCGGCTAGGATGTCCTCCATCCGGTCATGCCCGAAGCAGTGGTCGATGGCATCCCGGTGCGCCGCCAGAGGCGCTTCGCCGGGGAACTCGGCGTGGCGGTCGATGGCTGCCTGAACGGCGTCGGCACTGCCGTCCGAAAGCGCCAGGTCCTCCACCAGCGCCTCCAGCTTGGCGCTCGGCACGTACGCATCGATGATGCCCGCGTACAGACAGTCCGCGGCCTTCAGCCGCTCACCCGTAAGGCCCAGGAATGGCCCGAGCTGGCCGGGGTAACGGGGCAGGAAATAGGTGCCGCCCACGTCCGGGAAGATGCCGATGGCCGTCTCCGGCATGGCGTACAGCGTACGCTCGGTGCCGATGCGGTGCGAGCCTGGTTCGGAGATGCCGACGCCGCCGCCCATGGTGACACCGTCCATCAGCGCGATGTACGGTTTGGGGTACCGCTTGATGAGGCGATTCAGGACGTATTCCTCCCGGAAGAACTCCCGAATGGTCGGGTTGTGGCTGCGTCCCTCCTTGTCGTCCTTCCCGGCGAGGTAAAGCTTCATCACGTCGCCGCCGGCGCAGAACGCCTTGTCGCCGGCCCCCTGCACGACGACCGCCTTCACCTCGGGATCGTCGGCCCAGCGGCGCAACTGCGGGTCGAGCTGGCGGATCATATCGAGCGTCAGCGCGTTCAGCGCCTTAGGCCGATTGAGCGTGACGAGCCCCAGCGAGCCCTTGTGGTCGAACAGAATTTCGGCGTCGGTCATGTGCATTCCGGTCGTGTCGTTGTTTTTCGTAAGTGCGCGGGCCGGCTTTCGCTGACGCTCTCCCCAGCCCGCGATACCCTTTCCTCAATCCGCCAGCACGCGGCGGGCGACGATCAGGCGCATGATCTCGTTGGTGCCCTCGAGGATCTGATGCACCCGCAGGTCCCGCACGATGCGCTCGATGGGGTATTCGCGGATGTAGCCGTAGCCGCCGTGCAGTTGCAGCGCCTCGTTCGCCACCTTGAAGCCCACGTCGGTGGCGAAGCGCTTGGCCATGGCGCAGTGCTGGGTCGCTTCCGCGTGCCCGGCGTCCAGCGAGGTTGCCGCGCGGTGCACCATCAGGCGGGCCGCCTCCAGTTCGATCGCCATGTCGGCAAGGCGGAACTGCAGCGCCTGGAACTCGGCCAGCGTCTTGCCGAACTGCTTGCGCATCTTCATGTGGTCGCGCGCCTGCTCCAGGCAGAACCGCGCCCCGCCCAGCGAGCAGGAGGCGATGTTCAGCCGCCCGCCGTCCAGCCCCTTCATGGCGATCTTGAAGCCGTCGCCCTCGGCACCGATGCGGTTGGACACCGGCACGCGGCAGTCCTCGAAGATCACCGCCGCAGTGGGCTGGCTGTTCCAGCCCATCTTCTTTTCCTTCTTGCCGAACGTGAGCCCCGGCGTGCCCTTCTCGACGACGATGCAGGAGATGCCCTTCGGCCCCTCGCCCCCCGTGCGCACCATGCAGACGTAGATATCGGACGCGCCGCCACCGGAGATAAATGCCTTCTCGCCGTTCAGCACGTAGTGGTCGCCGTCGCGAACCGCACGGGTGCGCAAGCTTGCCGCGTCCGACCCGGCGCTCGGCTCGGTCAGGCAGTAGCTGGCGAAATGCTCCATGGTCATCAGCTTCGGCAGGAAGCGGGCGCGCTGCTCCGCATCGCCGAAGCAGTCGATCATCCACGCCGCCATGTTGTGGATGGAGATGTAGGCCGCAGTGGACGGGTCCGCGGCCGACAGTTCCTCGAAGATGATCGACGCGTCGAGCCGGCCGAGCGCCGAGCCCCCGTGCTCCTCACCGCAATAAATCCCGCCGAAGCCGAGCTCCGCCGCGGCGCGCATCGCCTCGACCGGGAAGATGCACGATTCGTCCCATTCGGAAGCGTATGGTGCCATGCGTTCCCGTGCGAATGTCCGCGCAACGTCCTGGAAGGCGCGCTGGTCCTCGCTCAATTCGAATTGCACGGTTATCCTCCCAAGATAGGTTCATTCGATTTTCGACGATCTTAGAGAGTGCGGCGGCGCTGTCAAACCGGGCGTCCGGGCTGGTAGCGGGAACCTGTTCTGCTCTGCGCACGTTGCGTCGCTGCCACTCGCCGGAGTCGCCTGCATATGAAGGTCGCGCTCGTCCTCAAGCAGTCCGCCGGCACGTTGACGGACCTGCCCATTGGGCTGAAGATGCTTCTTCCGAAGGCTCCGCCATGAGGACGCTCGCTCACATCTCCGACCTGCATTTCGGGCGCATCGACCCCGCGGTGGTCGAAGGGCTGCTTGCCGACCTGCTGGTCCACAAGCCCGACCTGATCGTCATCTCCGGCGATATCGTGCAGCGCGCCAAGGCCCGCTACTTCGCCGAGGCCCGTGCCTTCCTGGAGCGCCTGCCCTTCCCCTACCTCGTCGTGCCGGGCAACCACGACATCCCGGTCTACAACATCGTCCACCGCTTCATCGACCCGTTCCGCAACTACAAGCGCTACATCAGCCGCGACATGAGCCCCTTCCACGTGGATGCGGAGATCGCGGTGCTGGGTCTCAACACCGCGCGCTCGGTGATCCTCGACTTCTCGCACGGGCGCATCAACAAGGCGCAGATCCAGCGGGTGTGCGAGGTGTTCAAGGAACTGCCGGGCAACGTCTTCAAGGTGCTGTTCACCCATCATCCGTTCCTGCCGCCGCCCGATGCGCCCGAGACGCGCCTGGTCGACCGCCACAAGCTGGCGTTGCCAGCGCTGGAGGACGCAGGCGTCGACCTGCTGCTGGCCGGGCACCTGCACAAAGCCTATTCAGGCGACCTCACTACCTTCCACACGCAGGTGGCGCGCTCGATCCTGGTGGCGCAGGCCTCCACCGCCACGTCCACCCGCACCCGCAACGAGGCCAACGCCTACAACCTGATCGCCATCGACCTGCCGCGCCTGTCGCTGGAGGTGCGTGCCTGGGACGGCGCGCAGTTCATCCACGCCGCGACCTCCACCTACGCCAGGAGCGGCGAGCGCTGGGTGCTGCAGGAACGCGAAGGCGGCATTCCGCTACCCCGGGCGTGACGCCGGGCACGTTCGGACAGGCATTCCTTCGTGCCGCTGGTGTGGCTGTGTTGGCTCGGAACATTCGCGGAGGCCTGTCATGTCGAAGGGATCCAGGAACCAAGCCCGCCGCAAGGGCGAGAAGGCGGCGCACCGCAGGGCGGTGGTGGCCTAGCGCCAGAAGGCGGAGCGTCTTGCCGCCTCGGCTCCGCTGTATCTGCTGCCCATTCCCGAGGACTATTGATCCACAGGCCGACCAGCCGATCGTTCCGCCCGGCGTCTTCCCTTGAGCCGCCGCGCAAAGCGGGCGTAACATCGCCGCTCCTACGCACCAACGCTGTATCCGATAATGACCACGCCCCACCACTCCCTCGGCGCCTTCCCGCGCACCCGCATGCGCCGCAACCGTTTTGACGGATGGACCCGCCGACTCGTGGCGCAGCATCGGCTGTCCACCGACGACCTGATCTGGCCGGTGTTCGCCATCGAGGGGGAGAACCGCCGCGAGGCCGTGGCCTCCATGCCCGGCGTGGAACGGCTGACCATAGACCTGCTGGTCGAGGCGGTGGCGGGTGCGCGCGATCTGGGCATTCCCTGCATCGCCCTGTTCCCAGTGGTGCCGAGGGAAAAGAAGTCCGAGGACGCGGCCGAGGCCTACAACCCCGACAACCTGATGAACCGCGCCATCCGTGCCATCAAGGCGGAAGTGCCGGACATCGGCATCCTCGGCGACGTGGCGCTCGATCCCTACACCAGCCACGGCCATGATGGGCTGATGGAGGACGGCCTCATCCTCAACGACGAGACGGTGGAGGTTCTGGCCCGGCAGGCGATCAGCCAAGCCGACGCCGGTGTGGACATCGTCGCTCCCTCCGACATGATGGACGGCCGCATCGGCACGCTGCGCGACCGGTTGGACGCGCACGGGCACCAGTGGGTGCGCATCTGCTCCTACGCCGCCAAGTACGCGTCCGCCTACTACGGCCCGTTCCGCGACGCGGTGAACTCCGGCAGTTTCCTGAAGGGCGACAAGCGCACCTACCAGATGGACCCCGCCAACTCTGACGAGGCGCTGCGCGAAGTGGCGCTCGACCTGGACGAGGGCGCCGACATGGTGATGGTGAAGCCCGGCCTGCCGTACCTCGATATCATCCAGCGGGTGAAGCAGACCTTCTCTGTGCCGACCTTCGCCTACCACGTGTCCGGCGAGTACGCGATGCTCAAGGCGGCGGCGCAGAACGGTTGGCTCAACTACGACAATGCGCTCCTGGAGACGCTGATGTCCTTCAAGCGTGCCGGCAGCGACGCCATCCTGACCTACGCGGCGCTGGATGCGGCGCGATTGCTGAAGCAGGGGTGAGACTCCACGCGGGGCGGAGGTCGCACCTCCGCCCCGAACGTTTGCTCGCTTGACTTGGATGGAAACGGTCCGGGCGGAGGTGCGACCTCCGCCCGGCAGGGAAACGCTTCCAGTCCACGCTTACGACCCTGCACCCCTGGAATCACTTCTTGCCAAATCCGCCAACTTAATGTAGGATCAAAGTCCTTCGTTGCCACACGTGCGCCTTGCCGAAGCCAACGAGCGAACTGAACACCCCCTGCACAGTGTTGCATAGTGTTTCATAGTGTTCCATTCGGGTCCGACAGATACTTCGGCCCCCGAAGGAGGCACTGCGTGACCGTATGCGAACGATCACGCATAAGACATTGATTTTACGGCAAAAACACCGGTTTGGGCAATCGAATGGTGGCCCAACGCGTCATGCGCTTGGGTGGAGAGCGCGCCTAAGGGAGGGTTCAGGCGTCGTACACCTGATGCCCGAGATTTCAGGCCATGGTTGTCCGGCAATACTCTGCCGGACAATCGCGGGTAGGAACCCTCGTATGAAGACATTGAGACTCGCCGCAGTCCTCGCCATCACCTTGGCGGGGTGCGATACCGCCGACTTGGCCGAAAGGCCGGCCATCGCCGGTTCCACCGGTAACGCCATGGCCCTCTCGCCGCCGTCGGGGGCCGGCGGGCTGTCGCTCGTACGACTCGGGCCCGGGCAGCGGGCGGCGCTCAAGCAGGGGTGCCGGCAACGCTATGGCCGCGACGCCGTCCGGTACAACCAATGCCTGTCCGGAGCGCCGGGCAGCGAACAGGCGCTGGAACACGGCTGCGCCATGCGCTATGCCGGCAACCCGACCCGGATCAGCCTCTGTCAGGGGCTGTGAGCGGAACGCGTTCGCGGAACCGACTCGCGGTACGGCCGCGCTGCCGCTAACATGGTGGTGTCGAGCATATAGGGAGGTTCCACATGCGAACAGCATTCTGTGCACTGGCGGCGTTTGCCTTGGCGGGCACGGCTTCGGCCTCGGCCTTCGAACTGGCCAGCGCGGACCTCAAACCCGATGCTGCCATTCCCAACAAGCACGTCTTCAATGGCTTCGGCTGTAAGGGCGACAATCTTTCGCCGGCGCTCGCCTGGAAGGGGGCCCCGGCCGGCACCCGCAGCTACGCGGTAACCGTCTATGATCCCGACGCGCCGACCGGCAGCGGCTGGTGGCACTGGGTGGTGTTCAACCTGCCCGCCTCGGCGACCGGCCTGCCCGCGGGGGCGGGCAGCCCGGCCACGGCGGCGCTGCCGGCCCCCGCGGTGCAGAGCCGTACGGACTTCGGCGCGCCGGGTTATGGCGGCCCCTGCCCGCCGCCCGGCGATAAGCAGCACCGGTACGTCTTCACCGTGTATGCCCTGAAGGTGGACTCGCTGCCGCTCGGGCCGGACGCCAGCGGGGCCATGGTCGGCTTCAACCTGAACGCCAACACGCTCGCCAAGGCGTCGCTCACCGCAACCTACGGCCGTTGAGCGTCATGACGCCCGACGTCCTGGCCCGCCTTACCGTCTACGGAGCCCCTCGCCACACCTGATATTGCGGCGTCTCGGCCAGCATCTCGGTGTTGCGGAGCGTCGCGGCGAACAGCTTGCCCACCCCGGCCGTGCGCTGCACGACGGCGACCAGCGCGCCGCGGGGCTTGAGGCGGTCCTTGGCGCCGCGGACCAGGGCGTCCAGCGCGCCGAAGTCCTCTTCCTTGCCGCGATGGAGCGGCGGGTTGGAGACGATCAGGTCGAAGCGCCGCTTGGCCTCCAGCGCGGACCAGCCGTCGCTGAGCACGAGAGTGGCGTCCGGGACGTTCTGGCGCGCGGCGTGCAGGGCCAGGCTGTCCACGTCCAGCAGTGTGAGCTGCGCGTCCGGCGCGCGGCTGCGGACCATGTGGGCGATCACCCCGGCGCCGCAGCCGAAGTCGAGCACCGACGCGCCGGCGGCGACCTTCGGCAGCACGTCGAGCAGGAGCGCCGTGCCGGGGTCGAGCCGGCCGTGCGCGAACAGGCCGGGATAGGACACGAACATGGCGGCGGCGATCGCCACCGTCTCGCGCCACGCCTCCGGATCGCCGCGCGCCGGGGCGTCGGTGCGCCGCATCTCCAGGACGCGGGCACGGCGCTTGACCGTCAGCGTCTCCGGGTCGGCGAACAGCCCCTCCAGACGCTTGGGCGCGGAGGTGATGCCCTCGTCGTTGCCGCCGTAGATCCACAGCGGGGCGCCCGGCGGAAGCCGTGCTGCGATGCCGTGCAGGGTCATGGCGAAGGCGGCCCAGCCGCGCGGCTGGCGCAGAATCGCACCATCGAACGGACCGGCCGGCGGCCAGGGCTGCGCGTCGTGCCCGCCGTAGGCATAGCGGTGCCAGGCCGTGCCGCCGACCGCCTGCTCGACGGCGCCGTCGGCGTCGCCGCACACCAGAACATTCGCCGGCACGCGCCCGTCCAGGGCCTCGGCGGCGACCGCGGCGACCTCCGCCTCGCGGGAGTCGGCGCGCTGGAGGAGACGCTTGCTCACCCCTTGTCCCGCATCAGGCGGGCCTTGTCGCGCTGCCAGGAGCGTTCCTTCTCCGTCTCGCGTTTGTCGACCTTCTTCTTGCCGGTGGCAATGCCCAGCTCGACCTTGGCGATGCCGCGGTCGTTGAAGTAGATCGACATGGGGATGATGGTGGCGCCCTTGGTTTTCAGCGCCATCATCAGCTTGGCCAGTTCGCGGCGGTGCAGCAGCAGCTTGCGCGGGCGGCGAATCTCGTGCTGCAGCCAGCGTCCGGCCTGGAGGTATTCGGGAATATGCGCGTTGAACAGGAACAATTCGCCCTTCGAGATCCCGGCGTAGGACTCGTTGATGCTCGCCTTGCCCGAGCGCAGGGACTTCACCTCGGTGCCGGTCAGCATCAGACCGGCCTCGAGCGTGTCGTCGATGAAGTAGTCGAAGCGGGCGCGGCGATTCTGTGCCGCAAACCGCCGTGCTTCCTCGCGGGCAGCCACCTCAGCCTCCGAGTCTCAAGCGACCGGCGTTCAGGAGAGAACGCCGGCCTTCTTCATGGCGTCGCGGACGACCTCGCGCGTGGCGTCGGTGACCGGCACCAGCGGCAGCCGCACCTCCTCCGAGCACTTGCCCAGCAGGCTGGCGGCGTACTTCACCGGCGCCGGCGAGGTCTCGACGAACATGGCGTCGTGCAGCGGCATCAAAAGGTCGCGGTACTTCTCGACTGCAGCGAAGTCGCCCTTGCGCCACGCGTTATGCATCTCCGCACAGGCGCGCGGTGCCACGTTGGCGGTCACCGAGATGCAGCCGACACCACCCTGCGCCAGGAACGCCACGGCGGTGGCATCCTCGCCGGAGAGTTGACAGAAGTCCGGACCGATCACGACGCGCGTGCGCAACGGTCGCGCCAGATCGGCGGTCGCGTCCTTCACGCCGACGATGTTCGGCAGCTTTGCCAGCCGCGCCATCGTTGCCACCGACATATCCACGACACTCCGCCCGGGAATGTTGTAAATGATGATCGGCAGATCGGCCGCGTCATGGATCGCTTTGAAATGCTGGTAGAGACCTTCTTGAGTCGGCTTGTTGTAGTAGGGCGTGACCACCAGGGCGGCAGATGCCCCCGCCTTCTTCGCGTGACGGGTGAGGCTGATCGCCTCGTCGGTCGAGTTGGACCCGGTGCCGGCGATGACGGGCACGCGCCCGGCCGCCGCCTCGATGCACAGCTCGACGACCCGCTCGTGCTCGGCGTGGCTGAGCGTCGGGGATTCGCCGGTGGTGCCGCAGGGAACGAAACCGTGAGTGCCTTCGGCAACGTGCCACTCGACGAAGGACTGGAAGGCGGCCTCGTCGACTTTGCCGTTCTTGAACGGGGTCAAGAGAGCGACGATCGAACCGTGGAACATGCCAGCCACCTCCATCCGACTGCAAGAAAAGTGTCGCGCACCTTAGCCGCCCTGCGGTTGCCGGGCAAGAGCGCCCGGATGGCGATTGCCGCGCTGAGCGCATCCCTGTTCCTCGCCACGGCGCCGGTCGCCGCCGGCATGCTGAGCCAGCAGGACCTCGCCGTATACAAGCAGGCCTTCAAGGCCGCCGCGGACGACCGCCATGACGACGCGCTGCGCATCGCCGCCCAGGCCAAGGAACGGCTGCCCGCCAAGATCATCTTATGGATGAAGCTGCAGGCCCCGAAGAGCGGCACGTTCCAGGAAATCACGGCCTTCATGCGCGAGAACCCGGACTGGCCGGGCCAACTGGCGCTGCGTCGCGCCGCCGAGGGCGCCATGGCCGACGCCGACGTCGGCGCCGACCAGGTCGTGAGCTGGTTTAAGAGCCACCCGCCGCTGACCAACGACGGCTTCATGCGCTACGCCGACACGCTGCTGCTGGGCGGTGAGCGCGAGAAGGCCCTGGCGCTGATCCGCCAGCGCTGGATCGACACCAATTTCACCGCCGGCGAGGAGCAGGACTTCCTGTTCCGCTACAAGGACCATCTGCGCCGCCAGGACCACGTCGCCCGCGCCGACCGCCTGCTGTGGGACCACCAGGAAGTGCCGGCCAAGCGCATGCTGCCGCTGGTGGATTCCGGCTGGGACGCGCTGATCGAGGCGCGCATGGGCCTCTATGAGGAGAACCGCAACGTCGACGCTGCGCTCGCCCGCGTGCCGGAGTCGCTGCAGGACGATCCCGGGCTGCTGTACGAGCGGCTGCGCTACCGGCGCAAACGGAACGACGACAGCGCGCTCGACATCCTGCGCCACCCGCCGGCCAAGCTCGGCCGGCCAGCGCTGTGGTGGGCGGAGCGCCACATCCTGGCGCGCCGCGCCATAGAAAAGCAGGAATACAAGCTCGCCTACACGCTGATCCGCGGACACGGCCTGTCGGACGGCCCCAGCTTCGCCGAAGCGGAGTTCCTGGCCGGCTTCCTGGCATTGCGCTTCCTCGACATGCCGGCGGAAGCCGCCGGGCATTTCAACACGCTCTACCGGTCGGTGACCGCGCCGATCAGCAGGGCGCGGGGCGCCTACTGGTCGGGCCGCGCTGCCGAAGCGCTTGGAAAGGCCGAGGAGGCGCGCGACTGGTACCGCAAGGCGGCCCCCTACGGGACGACCTATTACGGCCAGCTCGCCGCGCACAAGCTGGACAGCCACGCGCAGGTCCGCCTGCCTTCCGAGCCGAAGGTGGACCAGAACGAGGCCGCAGCCTTCGACCGGCGCGAGGTGGTGCGCGCTGCCCGCATGCTGGCCGAGATCGAGGCACGCGAAAGCGAACGGGTGACCGCCTTCCTGCGCCGCATCAGCCTCCGGTCCAAGGGTCCGGAGGACTACGCGTTGGCCGCCCGGTTGGCCCGTGAGCTGCGTCGGCCCGACCTCGCCGTCGCCGCCGCCAAGGACGCTGCGCAGAATGAGATCTACCTGGTCGAGGCCGGCTATCCCGTGATCCGCACGGATGCTGACGGCAAGCCGGAGCCCGCCTTGGTGCACGCGCTGATCCGCCAGGAGAGCACGTTCAACCCGGCCATCGTCTCAACCGCCGGGGCGCGCGGGCTGATGCAGCTCATGCCGGCCACCGCGCAGCTCGTCGCCAACAGGCTGGGCATCAAGAAGCACCAGCACACCAAGCTGATCTCCGACCCGCAGTACAACATCCGCCTGGGCTCGGCCTATATCAGCGAAATGATCGAGCGCTACGACGGCTCGTACGTGCTGGCCGTGGCGTCCTACAACGCGGGGCCGAGCCGGGTGAGCCAATGGCTGAACAGCTTCGGCGATCCGCGGGGACCCGGTATGGACGTGGTGGACTGGATCGAGCTGATCCCGATCTACGAGACGCGCAACTACGTCCAGCGGGTGATGGAAGCGTTGCTGGTTTACCGTGCGCGCCTTCACGGCGGGCGCGCGAAACTCAATCTGGAACGTGAACTGCGGCGATGAACCTGCTGATATCGTTCTTTTTTCAAGGGCCGTCGGCGACACAAGCCGCCGGCGGCCCTTTTCGTCTACTTCGACTTGCGAGTGAGGAGGAACGCGAACAGGCCGCCAGTGACGGCCAAGACGGCCACAAGACCGCCGAGCGCGAAGTACGCTAGAGGATCGAGGTGCATGTCGTTGTTCTCCCTAGGAATTCGGCCAGGGATGGACCAGCCGGCACCAGGAAGTGTGGCACGCTTCGGCACGCGACGGGCTGCGAAACATTGCCACAGGAGTCGGCCGCACATCGTGTTCAATCACATGACCTCGAAATTGGGGGCGGATCGAACTGGACGAGCCAGTGGACGGTGGAATGCGCCTGATCAGGCATCTGCCGACGAGCGTTCCCTATGAAGAACCCACCGCATGTCCTGTTTTTGACTTACCAAGGTCCACCCTAAAATGTCCAAATCCCTGACACGGGCGGCGATTGAAAGAATTTAAAACGGATTACCCCTAAAGAATACTTCAAGCGCCAGCCCCTTTAAAGGGTTTGTTAACCGCATCGGGCGCCAAAATACCCGTGCATTTTGAGATACTCGCGAATAGGAGCTCTGGACATGTCCTCTTCCCGGATGGCCGCCGACGAGGTCCGCAAGGCTTGCCGCATCCACGCCCGCCTGCTGGACGCGTTCATCGCCATGACGGAGAACGAGCTGAGCCAGCTGCCGCCGGGTTTCGCCGAGGAAAGTCTGCGCGAGTCGCTGGAGAAGATGCGCGCCGCCCGCAAGTCCTATGGCTCGATGGCCGGCGTCGTCGCAGTATCGAACGCCGCCTGACCCCTGCGCCGCCCGCGCGTGGGAATCGCTTGGGCGGCCTGCGCTTGTTTCTGGAACCCGCGACCCAGCCGGATCAGGCCGTGACCGTCGCCTTGCGCGCGCGGGGCTTGCGCCCTGCGACAGCCGGAGCATCTCCGGCCGCAGGCTTCTTCGCCGCGGTCCTGCCGTTGCTCTTGGTGGTGACCGGCTCGGGCGACGATCCGGCGATTTCCTTCTCTGCCCGGACCCAATGCTGGTAATCGCAGCCTTCCGGGCATCCTTCTTCCTGCCAGATCGCGTAGGCGCGCTCACGGATCCGCTGTTCGACGTCCATGCTCACCCTCCTCTTCGACGCTGCAATGCCGTTGCGGCAACGATGGTGCGGCAATAGCGCGTGGCTCTGCAAGGCGCCGAAAAGTCGCGGGCGTCCTGGCCTTCAATCCGAAGTTGCCGGCGCCTCGACATCCTGGCGACGCTGCATGTCGCGCCAGCGCGCAACGTTGCGGTTGTGGTCCGGCAATGTCTTGGCGAAGGCGTGGCCACCCGTGCCGTCGGCAACGAAATACAGGAACTCGTGCCGCTCCGGTCTCAGCGCGGCGAGGATCGATGCCTTGCCCGGGTTGGCGATTGGGCCGGGCGGCAATCCGGCAACAGCGTAGGTGTTGTAGGGCGATTCCAGCTTCAGGTCGGCCCGGGTCAGTGCGCGGCCCAACTCGCCCGACCCGTCGGTCATCGCATAGATCACCGTCGGGTCCGACTGCAGCCGCATCCCGGCCTGCAGTCGGTTGACGTAGACGCCCGCCACCCGCGCCCGCTCCGCCGCCACGCCGGTCTCCTTCTCGATGATAGAGGCCATGACCAGCGCCTCCTCCGGCGATGTGTAGGGCAGATCCTTGTCCCGGCCCTTCCACGCCTCGGCCACGACCTGCGTCATGGCGTGCTGCATGCGCTCGATCAACTGCTCGCGGCTATCGCCCCAGGAGAAGTGGTACGTCTCCGGCAGCAGAGTGCCATCCTTCGGCCGGGCCCCCACAGTGCCGGTCAGCACCGCCTCCTTGTCGAGCAGGGCCACGATCTGCGCCGAAGTCAGCCCCTCGGGCACCGTCAGACGGTGGACCACCGTGCGGCCACGGCGCATCTGCTCCAGGACGTCGTCGATGCTGATGCCGGCCGCAAACGCGTACTCGCCCGCCTTCAGGTCGCGCGCGGATCCGCTCAGCCGGGCTCCGAAGATGAACAGCAACGGCGAGCGCACCACGCCGGCCTCGGCCAGCGTGGTCGCCACGGCTTCCAACCCGCTTCCGCGGGGAATGACGACGGTCACGGTTTCGGTGAGGGGACCCGGCGCCACCAAGCGCAAGGCCCCCCACAGCAACGCTCCGGCGAGGAGCGTTGCGACGGCGAGCGCCCCGGCCGCTATCCGGAGGCCCCACCTCATGGCTGCCTCCTTACGCGAACTCCTTGAAGATCAAGGACGCGTTGGTGCCCCCAAAGCCAAAGGAGTTGGACAGCGCCGCGCGCACGCGGCGCTCCTGCGCCTTCTTCGGCACGAGGTTGACGCCGATGCAGCTCTCCGACGGGTTCTCGAGGTTGAGCGTCGGCGGCACGATCGAGTGGTTTATCGCCTTGATCGAGTAGATCGCCTCGACCGCGCCGGCAGCACCCAGCAGGTGGCCGATGGCCGACTTGGTCGACGACATGGCGACCTTGTCCATGGCCGAGCCGAACAGGCGCTTCACCGCGCCCAGTTCGATCTCGTCGCCCAGCGGGGTCGAGGTGCCGTGCGCGTTGACGTAGTCGATGTCCTCGGGCGACAGGCCGGCGCGCTGCAAGGCCATCCGCATGGAGCGGAAGCCGCCGTTGCCGTCCTCGGCCGGGGCCGAGATGTGGTAGGCGTCGCCCGACAGGCCGTAGCCGACGATCTCGGCGTAGATGTGGGCGCCGCGCTTCTTGGCGTGCTCCAGCTCTTCCAGAACGACGATACCGGCCCCCTCGCCGATGACGAAGCCGTCGCGGTCCCTGTCGTAGGGGCGCGAGGCCTTCTCGGGGGTGTCGTTGAAGTTGGTGGACAGCGCGCGCATGGCGGCGAAGCCGCCGACGCCCAGACGGCTCACCGCGGCTTCCGTGCCGCCGGCGATCATGACGTCCGCGTCGTCCCACATGATGAGCCGGGCGGCGTCGCCGATGGCGTGCGCGCCGGTCGAGCAGGCCGTGACCACCGCGTGGTTCGGACCCTTGAACCCATGCTGGATGGAGATGTGGCCGGACGCCAGATTGATCAGACAGGCCGGAATGAAGAACGGCGAAATACGCCTGGCCCCCTTCTCGTGAAGGGTGACGGCACCGTCGGCGATGCCGGGAAGGCCGCCGATGCCGGAGCCGACCATGACGCCGGTGCGTTCGCGCTCCTCGTCGGTCTGGGGCGCCCAGCCGGAATCCTTGACCGCCTCGTTGGCGGCGCCGATGGCGTAGAGGATGAAATCATCCATCTTACGCTGATCCTTCGGCGGCACATAGGCGTCGGGATTGAAGTCCCCATCGTTCAGGCCGCGCGGAACCAGACCGGCGATTTTCGACGCGAGATCGGAAACGTCGAACGACGTAATCCCACGGATCCCCGATTCGCCGTTGATCAACCGTTCCCAGTTGTTACGGTGACCGACGCCGAGCGGCGTGACCAGACCGAGGCCGGTGACGACGACACGTCTCATGGGAGTTCCTGACCTTTCCTGTCCCGAACCTCAGACGGCCAGGCCTCCGCCTCTCGCGGTGCCTGGCTGCCCTCGGTGATAGTGCTGCTGAACCGCGCCGTTATCAGGCGGCGGCGTTCGCCTTGATGAAGTCGATGGCGTCCTTGACGGTGAGGATCTTCTCCGCGGCGTCGTCCGGGATCTCGCACCCGAACTCCTCCTCGAAGGCCATGACCAGCTCGACCGTGTCCAGGCTGTCGGCACCGAGGTCGTCGATGAAGGAGGCGTTCTCCGTCACCTTCGCTTCCTCGACACCCAGGTGGTCCACAACGATCTTCTTCACGCGCTCGGCGATGTCACTCATGTTCGACCTTCCAAAATCCTTGAGACCGCTTGGGCGAATCCGGCGGCCCGTGCCACGCCTCGGCGTGCCGTCCTGCCGTGAAAAGCCCCGTCCGATAACACATTTCGGCAGCCTTGACCAGCGCCCGCGGGAAGCCGGGGGATCTGCCGTCCTGCCCTTATGTTAACCGCTTTCAGATCATCGCCATGCCGCCGTTGATGTGCAGCGTTTGGCCGGTGATGTAAGCGGCTTCCTCACTCGCCAGGTAGACGACCCCGGCGGCGATTTCCGACGGCTCGCCCATGCGGCCGGCGGGAATGGCGCTCAAAAGCTTTTCTTTCTGATCACCGCTCAACGCGTCGGTCATGGCCGTGGTGATGAAACCCGGCGCCACGCAGTTGACGGTGATGTTGCGCGAGGCGACTTCGGCCGCCAGCGCTTTGGACATGCCGATCATGCCGGCCTTGGACGCGGCGTAGTTCGCCTGCCCCGGGTTGCCCGTCACGCCGACGATGGACGTGATTCCGATGATTCGCCCCCAGCGGCGCTTCATCATCCCGCGCAGCACGGCGCGCGACAGGCGGAAGGCGGCCGTCAGGTTGACCTCGAGTACCTGGTTCCAGTCCTCGTCCTTCATGCGCATGGCGAGCTGGTCGCGCGTCAGGCCGGCGTTGTTGACCAGGATGTCGATCTGGCCCATGGCGGACTCGGCGTCCTTGACGAGCTGATCGGCCGCCGCGGCGTCCGACAGGTTGCCGGGCGTGATCCTCACGCGCTCACTGCCCAGCTCGGCCGCGACCTTCTCCAGCGCCTCGACGCGGGTGCCGGACAGCGCCACGGTGGCGCCCTGGCCGTGCAGGGCCTTGGCGATGCTGGCGCCGATGCCGCCGGACGCGCCGGTGACCAGGGCGCACTTGCCCGTCAGATCGAACATGGAATGCCTCACAGGGTCTTGAGGAATGCCTCGACGTCGGCCGGCGTGCCCACGGACACCGCGCCGACCTCCTTGTCGATGCGCTTAGCGAGGCCGGCCAGCACCTTTCCGGCGCCCAGCTCGACCAACGACTCGACGCCCTGGCCCTTCATATAGAGCACGCTCTCGCGCCAGCGCACCATGCCGGTCACCTGCTCGACCAGCAGGCGGCGAATCTCCGCCGGGTCGCTGACGGCGGAGGCCGTGACGTTGGCCACCACCGGCACCGCCGGGGCGTTGGCGGTCACCGCGGCCAGCGCCTCGGCCATGGCGTCGGCGGCCGGCTGCATCAGCGGGCAATGGAAGGGCGCGCTGACCGGCAGCCGGACCGAGCGCTTCAGGCCGCGCTCGGCGGCCAGCGTGATGGCGCGGTCAATGGCGTCGGTGGCACCAGAGATGACGACCTGCCCTGAGGCGTTGTCGTTGGCGACGGCGCACACCTCGCCCTGCGCGGCGTCGGCGGCGATGGCCTGCGCCTGCTCCAGGTCGGCACCGAGCAGAGCCGCCATGGCGCCCTGACCGACCGGCACCGCCTTCTGCATCGAGCGGCCGCGCAGCTTCAGCAGGCGCGCCGTGTCCGGCAGCGAGAAGGTCCCCGCGGCGCACAGCGCCGAATATTCGCCGAGGCTGTGGCCGGCGACGAAAGTGGCATGCTTCCGCAGGTCGACGCCGCCCTGCTGCAGCAGCACGCGCAGCACCGCGACCGAGACGGACATCAGGGCCGGCTGCGCGTTCTCGGTGAGCGTCAGGTCGGCCTCGGGGCCTTCGAACATCAGGCGCGACAGGCGCTGGTCCAGCGCGTCGTCGACCTCTTCGAAGGTGAGGCGGGCGATCTCGAACGCTTCGGCCAGTTCGCGGCCCATGCCGACGGCTTGGCTGCCCTGCCCCGGAAAGACGAACGCCCTGGTCATGCTTGCGAAAACCCGTGTGCTGAGGCGGTACGCCGAATGCGCCGCCGGGAAGTGGGCGACAGTCATACCCGGCGAATGCCACAAGTCAAGCAATGCGTGACCGGGGGGACCGGCACGGGCGCCCATACCGGCGATCACTGTAGAAGCCGAATAGAATCCGTTCGGCCGCATGTCCTGTCCACGCCGCCCACCCGCTCACGCGGCAACTTGCCGGCTGTTCCGCGTGCACTATGCGGAACGCCAAGGACGCGGGGAGCCCGAGGGATGGATACCCGTGCCGGCTCGATGGCGCAGCCGCTTCCGTTCCGGTCGGCTACCAAGTCCTTTGCGTCTGCCATCCCGCCACCCCGGCGGAGGCCAGTGTCGCCCAGCCGGGCACCGCCACGGAATCATAGGGAGCCGGACGGACATCCGTCTCGAAAAACAACACATGCGTTACGCCGGTACGGTCGACCGAAGCGGCTTCGGCCGCCGGCACCACGCGCACGACGCGGAGGTTTCTGTCGTCGCGTCCCGGCCGCCACAATTCCAGCACCATCAGGGAGCCGACCAGCGCGGTCTCCCGCCCGGCGATGACAAGGACCCTGGCATCCGACGGCAGCGCTTCCGCCAGCTCGCGTCCGACAATCTGCGCACGCCGGATGGCCTCCCCCGGGTAGTTGACGAGCAGCCGGGGGGCCGCCAGGGGCAGAATGACCACGGCACCGAGCAGGGCTGCGGACATCAGCGGATGGGCGAGCACCCGTCCGAGCGCCCGCCGGCCGGCCCACAGCCGGGCGCAGGACAGGGCCGCGGCGGTGACGCCCAGCAGGCCGGCGTGCGTGCTGTACCGCCAGAACGACGCGGCCCGCAGCACCTCGTCGTCGGAAAAGCTCGCCGCCAGATAGGTAAAGAGAAGGAATCCCGAGTAGCCGAGGAAGACCGTCGCCGCGATCACCAGAAAGCGTTCTAGGCGCCCGGGGCCCCGCAGCCAAGCGAACGCGGCCCAGCCCGACACCACCATCATCAACCCGTAGTGCCCGCCCTTCTTGGCCACGATCGCCCAGATGCCGCGGAGAATGCCGTCCAGCATGGACCAGCGCCATTGATCGAAGGGAAGGAAGGCGAACTCGCGGCCCGGCATGTGGGTCTGCACATGGTGGCGCCAGAGCAGGTACAGCGCCAGCATAGGCAACAGCATGGGCAGCAGCAGGCGAAGAAGCTGACCGCGGTCGATCGCCCGATCCCGCAGGACGAGCAGGGCCATGCCCGAGAGAATCAGCGGGACCAGAACGAGATTCGCCTGCTTCAGGTTGACCAGCAACGACGCGACCGCCCCGAACTGCCACGCCATGGCCCGCGCCGCCGGGCTGGCCGCCTCCCCCTCCCGCAGCCGCTCCAGAATCTGCCAGCCGAGCACGGCCAGTACCGCGACGGCCACGGCGGTCGCGCTGTCGGCGTAGGCGGTGACGTGGTAGCTCTTGACGAAACTCGGGTTGGCGGCGGTCACCAGCAGGATGCCGAAGGCAGCCCAGCCGAACGACGACAGGACGCTCAGCCGCCGCTCCTGCTGCCCCAGCTCCGCCCGGACCAGACTCACAAGGGCGGCAGCGAAGCCCCCCAACGCCAGCACGTTCGCCACGGCGCCGGCGGGTTCGAAGAAGGCCCCGGAAAGCCGGCTGGTCATCCAGTGCCAGAGCGGCAGCGCATAGGGATAGGCCGGCCAGAACGACAGGCTTCCGGGCAACCCGCTGCGTGGAAAATCGTCAAACCGGTAAAGATACGCGGCATTCGGCAGCCAGTGCGTGAAGTCGTCCCATTCCGCCGTCGGCGCGCGGGCGGCCTGGAGGAGAAAGGGCAGCAGCAGCAGGACCGTCAGCCACAACAACGGACCACCGGGAACCTCGCCGCGCCGCCACGCCCACAACCCGGCGGCGACGGCGGCGACCGCTGCGGCCAGCGCACTCACTCCCACCAGCCCCGGCGCCAGCACGCCCGCCGCGGTGATCGCGCCCGTTCCGATGGCCCAGCCGACGATCGGATCCGCCGCTTGCAGGCGCGCGCGGCCCGTGGTCGACCCAAGGCACGCGAATCCGATGAAGACGATGATCGCAGCGGCGACGCCGGTTGCGGCAAAGAGAACGCTTCCCGCCATACTTGCCCAAGCTCCAGGTGGCGCGCCACTATCCTGAGCGCCCTAAACAGAGGCAAGGCATTTTTCCAGGGCAAGGGAATTCCGGTCCGCCGGAATTCCACGCCATCCGGCGGCCAGCAATTCCCTTGCCCCGGCAACATTTCTGTGTATAGTCGCCGCCTTCAAACTCCTTGCCGGCGCGCCCCGCGTGTCGGCTAGGCCCGGGCGGCTGGCCCGACTCCGATGGTGGAGACGGAAACAGCGCCGGACCATGAACAGCCATGGGGAGTAAAATGGCTTTCTACGAGTGCGTGCTGATCGCACGCCAGGACATTTCGGCCGCCCAGGCCGAGCAGCTCGGCGAGCAGTTCGCTCAGATCGTCCGCGACAACGGCGGTCAGGTCACCAAGACCGAGCAGTGGGGTCTCAAGACCCTCACCTACAAGATCAAGAAGAACCGCAAGGGGCACTACGTGCTCTTCAACATCGACGCGCCGGCCGCCGCCGTGCTCGAGATGGAGCGGAACATGAGCATCAACGAGGACGTGCTGCGCTACATGAGCGTGCGCGTCGATGCGCTGGACGCTAACCCGTCGGCGATGATGCAGAGCCGCGGCGAGCGCGGCGAGCGTGGCGACCGCGGCGATCGCGGCCCGCGCCGCTTCGATGACCGCGGGCCTCGCCCGCCCCGCCGTTCCGAGCCGTCGCAGGCCGCTGAAGGGGAGAACGCCTAATGAGCGACAAGCAGACCACGGGCGCTTCCGCGCCGCGTTCGGGTGGCGGTGCGCGCCGTCCGTTCTTCCGCCGTCGCAAGACCTGCCCGTTCTCGGGCGCGAACGCCCCGGCGATCGATTACAAGGACGTCAAGCTCCTGTCCCGCTTCATCTCGGAGCGCGGCAAGATCGTGCCGAGCCGCATCACCGCGGTCTCCGCGAAGAAGCAGCGTGAACTGGCCCGCGCGATCAAGCGCGCCCGGTTCCTGGCGCTCCTGCCGTACGTGGTGAAGTAAGCCCGAGAAGGGCCGTAGAGGAATGAGGATGCCCCCATGCCGACGGCCTTGGTGGCTGCCCTGGGGGGCGGTGTGGTCAGTGCGCTTCTGTACGTCTCGGTGGTATTCGCTGGCGTCGGTGCGCTGATCCTCGGCTACCTCGCCCCGTTGCCGTTGTTCCTGGTCGGCCTGTGGGTCGGCACTGCCGGCACAGGGATCGCGGGAGCCGCGGGCGCGGTGGCGGTGCTGGCCGCCACGGGCAGTTTCATGGGCGTTCTGGGCTATGTCTTGACGGGAGCGGTGCCGGCGGCCTTCGTGGTCCGCCAGGCACTGCGGGCCCGGCAGACGGGGTCTGGGGATGTGGAGTGGTACCCGCCGGGACTGCTCCTGCTCGGTCTGACCGGCTTCGGCGTCGCGGCGTTCTTCATCGCCGTGGTGCTGGCGCTGGGTGAGCCGGGCGGGCTCGAGGGCATGGTGCGCCGGACGTTGCAGGGCATGGCCCGGCAGTTCGTCGCACCGGGGGAAGCTCCCCCGTCGCCCGAAGCGTTCTGGCTGGCTCCGGCGTTGCCGGGCCTCGTGGTCGTCTCATGGTTGACCATGACGATCGTCAACGCGGCCCTGGCACAGGGGCTCCTGATGCGGTTCGGCCGCAATCGGCGTCCGCCGATGAGGCTGGCCGAGATGGAGTTGCCGGGCTGGGTGGTGCTGGCGTTCGCGGGAATGGTGGCAGCGGCCGCGGTGCTGCCGGACGGGATGGGCTTCCTGGCGCTCAACGTGGCGCTGGTGTTGTCGCTGCCCTTCGGCTTGGCCGGATTGTCCGTGGTGCACGCCTTCGCCCAACGCCAGTCGGCCAAGGTGGCGCTCCTCGTCGGGTTCTATTTGTTCCTGTTTCTCTTCGGTTGGCCGATCCTCTTGCTGATCGGCCTGGGCGTGATCGAGCAATGGATTGGGCTGCGCCGCCGCTGGGCGCGCGTCGGCCCCGATCAGGAGGACGAGTGATGGAAGTTATTCTGTTGGAGCGGGTCGAGAAGCTCGGCCAAATGGGGCAGGTCGTCAAGGTCAAGCCCGGCTTCGCCCGCAACTATCTGCTGCCGCAGCGCAAGGCTCTGCGCGCCACCAAGGCGAACCTCGAGCACTTCGAGAAGCAGCGCGTCCACCTCGAGGCTCAGAACCTCGAGCGCCGCAAGGACGCCGAGGCCATCGCGCCGAAGCTGGAAGGCCTGTCGATCGTCATCACCCGCCAGGCGGGTGAGACCGGCGTGCTGTACGGTTCGGTGTCGAGCCGCGACATCGCCGAGGCGGTCACCGCCGCCGGCGTGAAGATCGACCGTAGCCAGGTCGCCATCGGCCAGCCGATCAAGACGCTGGGCCTGTTCCCGGTGCGCATCGTGCTGCACCCGGAAGTCAGCCAGAACGTGACGGTCAACGTCGCCCGTTCGCAGGAAGAAGCCGAGCTGCAGGCGCAGCGCGGCGCCATGGTCACGGCCGCCGACCTCATCGAGGAGGAGGAAGAGACCAGCGAGGCCACCGCGACCGAGGGCGAGGCCGAAGAGGCCTGACCCACCCGGTGCGTCAACACGCTCGTCCGGAGGCCGCCCGCTCCCGAAAGGGAGCGGGGCGGCTTTCCTTTTGTTTGATGCCAAAAGAACCTGCGGTCTAACCGGACGCTTCGGCTGCACCCTCTTCCAGCTGTATTCTCTATCCCCATTCTCTTTTCAGAACGATCCCGCCGAAAGGGACCGGGGAGGGATGGCATGCTGCTGGCTCGTCTGCTGAACAGAGCGCTCACCAGGGGCGCGTTCACACTCGTGGATGCCAACGGACATACCCACCGAATTGGCATCGGCATCCCCACCCTCATCCTCCGCCTGCACGACAAGGCCCTGCACCGGCAACTGGTGCTGACTCCACGCCTCAGCTTCGGCGAGGCCTACATGGACGGCCGCCTGACCGTCGAGGGCGGCAGCCTGTACGAGCTGCTGATTCTGCTGTCAGACGGGGTCGATGTGGACGGTCTGGCCGACCCGATCCGTGATCGGCTCGCCCCCATCCTGCGATACGCCGAGCAGCACAACCCCCTGCCGCGGGCACGGCGCAACGTCGCCCATCACTACGACCTGTCGCGCCGCTTCTACGAACTCTTCCTCGACCGCGACATGCAGTACTCCTGCGCTTACTTCGAGACCCCCGGCATGGGGCTGGACGAGGCGCAGGAGGCCAAGAAACGGCACATCGCCGCCAAGCTGCTGCTGCATCCTGGGCATCACGTGCTGGACATCGGCTGCGGCTGGGGCGGCATGGCCCTGTATCTCGCCCGACACGCAGGCGTGCGGGTCACCGGCATCACCCTTTCCACCGAGCAACTGGCAGTCGCCCGTGAGCGTGCCGCCGCGGCCGGCCTGTCCGACCGGGTGCGCTTCGAGCTGAGGGACTACCGCGAGGTGATCGGCCGTTTCGATCGCATCGTCTCGGTCGGCATGTTCGAGCACGTCGGTGTGCCGCACTACGGTACTTTCTTCGCCAAACTGCGGGAGTTGCTGGCCGAGGACGGCGTGGCGCTGCTGCACTCCATCGGCCGCAGCGACGGGCCGGGCACCACGAATCCATGGCTGCGCAAGTACATCTTTCCCGGCGGCTACTCCCCGGCTTTGTCCGAAGTGGTCCCCTTTATCGAGCGCGCCAGGCTGTGGAGCACCGATATCGAGATCCTGCGCCTGCATTATGCCGAAACGTTGCGCCACTGGCGGGAACGCTTCCTGGCGCGGCGGGACGAGGCGGTCCGCCTCTACGATGAGCGGTTCTGCCGCATGTGGGAGTTCTATCTGTCCGGTGCCGAGATCGCCTTCCGCTATCAGGGTCACATGGTCATGCAGATCCAGATGGCGCGCTCGGTAGGCACGGCACCGTTGACGCGGGACTACATGATCGATACGGAACGCGCCATGCGCGGCGGCGCCAATGCACCGCGACGGGACCGCGTAAGCCTATGATACGGTTATTTTTTTACGGCTTGTCCCCATGATTCTGCACATGGGGATGAAAGTTGTGCACAGGTTTTTCGGGAGGATCTACGCTGTGCACAACCCTCCTGCCGCTGCGGTTTGGTAGAGTGGGACCCATGGAAAACAAGCTTCCCACGACCTTCGAACCGCGCGTCGTCGGCGGTGGTGCCGGCACTGCGGCCGCCCGCGCGACGCCCGAGTACCGTACGCCGCCGCACAACGAAGAGGCGGAGCAGGCGTTGCTGGGCGCCATCCTGGTGAACAACAAAGCATATGAGCGGGTCAGCGAGTTCCTGCGCCCGCAGCATTTCTATGATCCTGTGCATCAGCGCATCTACGAGGCGATCTCCAAGCTGATCGAGCGCGGGCAAGTCGCCAACCCGGTGACGTTGAAGGCTTACTTCGAGAATGACCCCGGGCTGGTCGAGGACGGCGGCGGCGCCTATCTGGCGCAACTCGCCGCCGGCGTGGTGACGGTGATCAACGCCTCCGACTACGGCAAGACGATCCACGATCTGTTCCTGCGCCGCCAGCTCATCGAGGTCGGCACGGACATGGTGAACGAGGCGTTCCAGCACGACCTCGACTCCAACGCCATGGACCAGATCGAGCAGGCGGAAAAGCAGCTCTTCGATCTGGCGTCCACCGGTGACGTGCAGGGCGGCTTCATTTCCTTCAAAGACTCATTGAAGGTCGCCATCGACATGGCCGAAGCGGCGTTCCGGCGCTCCAGTCACGTCACCGGCGTCACCTGTGGCCTACGCGACCTCGACCGTAAGCTGGGCGGCCTGCACCCGTCGGATCTGCTGATCCTCGCCGGACGACCCTCCATGGGCAAGACGGCGTTGGCGACCAACATGGCCTTCAACGCCGCCAAGGCGCACATGAAGAGTAATGGCGGCGAGGGTGCGTGCGTCGGGTTCTTCTCGCTGGAAATGTCGGCCGAACAGCTCGCCACCCGTATCCTTGCCGGCGAGGCGGAGGTGTCCGGCGACAAGATCCGCCGCGGCGAGATCCGCGACAGCGACTTCCCGAAGTTCATCCAGGCCAGCCAAGAGTTAGGCCGCGTTCCGTTCTTCGTGGACGACACCCCCGCCCTGTCCATCGCCGCGGTGCGCACCCGTTGCCGGCGCCTGAAGCGCACGCACGGGCTCGGCTTCGTGGTCGTCGACTACCTCCAGCTCCTGCGCGGCTCGTCGCAGCGCGGCAGCGAGAACCGCGTGCAGGAGATCTCGGAGATCACCCGCGGCCTCAAGGCCATCGCCAAGGAACTGGATGTCCCCGTGCTGGCGCTGTCGCAGCTCAGCCGCGCGGTGGAACAGCGCGAGGACAAGCGGCCGCAGCTTGCCGACCTGCGTGAGTCGGGCTCGATCGAGCAGGACGCCGACGTCGTGATGTTCGTTTACCGCGAACAGTACTATCTTGAGCGCGCCGAGCCGGCCCGCCGGCCGGAGGAGACCGAAGACAAGTTCAACGACCGCTACGCGAACTGGCAGAAGCGCTACGCCGAGGTCCACAACACGGCCGAAGCGATCATCGCCAAGCAGCGTCACGGTCCGATCGGCAGCGTACGTCTGTATTTCGATGGCCAATACACCAAATTCGGCGACCTCGATACCCAGCATGACTTCGACAACGGCGAGTAACCGCGCAGATACCGCAGCCGCCGTGCTGACCGTCGACCTGGACGCCGTCGTCGCCAACTGGCGGATGCTGCGCGATCGCGTGGCTCCCGGCCGATGCGCGGCGGTGGTCAAGGCCGACGCCTACGGGCTGGGTGCGGCGGGCGTCGCCCCTGCCCTGCGCGCCGCCGGCTGCAAGACCTTCGTCGTCGCCCAGCTCGAAGAAGCCATCGCGCTGCGCGCCATGGTACCGGACGCCGAGATCCTGTCGTTGGGCGGCCTGCCCGCCGGCGGCGAGGCCGACTTCGCCGAGCACCGCATCCTGCCGGTGCTGAACCACCTGGGCGAGGTCGACGCCTGGGCGGCCTTCGGACGAGCGCGCGGCGCGGCGCTACCGGCCGTCGTGCACATCGACACCGGCATGAACCGACTCGGCCTCGACTCGAACGAGCTGGACCGCCTCGCCGAGGAACCCGGCCGGCTGTCCGGCATCGATCTGCGGCTGTGGATGACGCACCTCGCCTGCGCTGAGGCGGACACGCCGATGAATGCACAGCAGCTTGGCCGCTTCCGCATGGCGCTCGCCCGACTGCCCGCCGCGCCGGCCAGCCTGGCCAATTCGTCGGGGATTTTCCTGGGTTCGGCCTACCACTTCGACCTCGCCCGCCCCGGCTGCGCGCTGTACGGCGTCAACCCGACGCCAAGCGTCGCGAGCCCCATGCGGCCGACGGTCCGGCTCGACGCGCGCATCCTTCAGGTCCGTGACGTTGACAGCCCCATGACCGTTGGCTACGGTGCCACCCACCGCGTTGCAGGGAGAGGCAAAATTGCAACCATTGCAGTGGGTTACGCCGACGGCTATCTGCGCTCGCTCAGCGGGCGCGGAGCGGTGTTCGTCGGCGGTGTGCCGGCTCCGGTGATCGGGCGGATTTCGATGGATCTGACAACCGTTGACGTGACCGGATTGCCCGAGGGCGCTGCCGTTCCCGGCGCGCTGGTCGAACTGATCGGCCCGAACCGTCCGGTCGATGTGGTGGCCGAGCAGGGTGGCACCATCGGTTACGAAATCCTTACCTCGCTGGGGTCCCGCTACCACCGCATCTACCTTGACCATTTTCGGGGCGAGGCAGCCTGATGGACTTCCTTGCCGCGACGGGCCGTACCTTCCTGGTCTTCCTGGAGGCGACCGGCCAGCTCACCATGTTCACCGGGCTCGCCGTATCGCACTGCATCCGGCCACCGCTGTACGCGCGCCAGATCCTGCGGCAAATGATCGATATCGGCTACTACTCGCTGCCGGTGGTGGGCCTGACCGCGCTGTTCACCGGCATGGTGCTGGCACTGCAGAGCTTCACGGGCTTTGCCCGCTTCCAGGCGGAGGGCGCCATCGCCACCGTCGTCGTGCTGTCGGTGACGCGCGAACTGGGGCCGGTTCTGGCCGGCCTGATGGTGGCCGGGCGCATCGGCGCCGCCATGGCGGCGGAACTCGGCACAATGCGGGTGACCGAGCAGATCGACGCGCTGTCGACGCTCTCCACCAGCCCATTCAAATATCTCGTGGCGCCGCGCCTGATCGCCGGCACGGCCATGCTGCCGCTCCTGGTGCTGGTCGCCGATGTGATCGGCGTGTTCGGCGGCTTCCTGGTCAGCGTGTACCGGTTGAACTTCAACGCGTCCTCCTACATCACCCGCACTTGGGAGTTCCTGGAGCCTCTCGACGTCATCTCCGGCCTCGTCAAGGCGGCGGTGTTCGGCTTCGTGATCTCGCTCATGGGCTGCTATTTCGGCTACAAGTCGCGCGGCGGCGCCCAGGGCGTCGGTCAGGCGACCACCAACGCGGTGGTCGCCGCCTCCATCCTCATCCTGGTGTTCAACTACCTGATCACCGGAATGTTCTTCGAAAAATGACCGACACACACACCCAGACCACGCCCAAGATCGCCTTGCGGCACCTCCACAAGCGCTTCGGCCACAAGGTGGTGCTGAACGGCATCGACCTGGAAGTGGGCCGCGGCGAATCCCTCGTCGTCATCGGCGGCTCGGGCACGGGCAAGTCGGTGATGCTGAAGTGCATCCTCGGCCTGCTGCACCCCGAAAAAGGCTCGATCAAGGTCGACGGCCAGGAGACCACCAAGCTCGGCTCGCGTGAGCGTGAGAAGCTGCTGCACAAGTTCGGCATGCTGTTTCAGGGCTCTGCCCTGTTCGACAGCCTGCGGGTGTGGGAGAACGTCGCTTTCGGCCTGATCCAGGGCGAGCACATGCCGCGCGCCCAGGCCAAGGAGATCGCCATCGCCAAGCTGGGCGCCGTCGGCCTGACGCCGGAGGTGGGCGAACTGTACCCGGCCGAGCTGTCGGGTGGCATGCAGAAGCGCGTGGCCCTTGCACGAGCGATTGCCGACGAGCCGGAGATCATCTTCTTCGACGAGCCGACCACCGGTCTCGACCCGATCATGGCCGACGTGATCAACGAGCTGATCGTGAAGTGCGTGAAGGATCTCGGCGCCACCGCGGTGACGATCACGCACGACATGGCCTCGGCCCGCAAGATTGCCGATCGCATCGCCATGATCTATCAGGGCAAGATCATCTGGGCCGGTCACGCCAAGGACATCGACAACTCCGGCAACCCGTATGTGGACCAGTTCGTCCACGGCCGTGCAGAAGGGCCGATCCAGATGCAGATACGGGCGCTGTAAGCTCTACGCTTCGGGAGGCAGGTCGGTGCCTCGTAGATGTCCGTGGCGCTTACAGAACCTCCCCCAAGTCCGCGTTGGTCACCATCGCCAAGAGCGCCATCTGCGTGAGCAGCGGAAACTCGCCGCGACCGACCGCTTGCAGCAGTTCGACGCGGGTGAGGAAGAGGATCTCCGTCTCCTCCAGATCGTCGGAGTTCGGCGCCGCGACCTTGCGGCAACCGGTGGCGCGGAACATGTACGATACGGCCCCACCCTGGTTGGCGTTCACCGTATAGCCACCCAGGTCCTGCCATTCCGCCGCCTCGTAGCCGGTCTCCTCCAAAAGCTCGCGCTTGGCGGCGGTCAGCGGGTCCTCGCCAGGGTTCACGTGGCCGCCGGGGAACGCGAGGCAGAGGCGCTTCGGCCCGTGCCGGTACTGGCGGTAGACAATGACGCGTCCGTCCTCCGTCTCGGCGAAGATGCAGGCGAAGGACGGCATGTCGAGTTGGTAGTAGTCCTCGATCCGCCGGCCGTCCGGCAACTCGATGGTCTCAACGCGCACCTTCAGGAACGGCGACGCGTCGAGCAGGTCGCGGCTGGACGCCACCGTCCAGGGCTTGAGGTCCTTGCGCAAGACACCGAGCCTCCGTCAGTAGGGCGGCTTGGTGTAACCGGTGGGGGACAGGGTGAAGATCTCGCACCCGTCTTCGGTGATCCCGACCTGGTGCTCGAACTGCGCGGACAGCGAGCGGTCGCGGGTCACCGTAGTCCAGCCGTCGGACAGGATCTTCACATCCGGCTTGCCGGCGTTCAGCATCGGCTCGATGGTGAAGACCATGCCGGGAACCAGCGCCATTCCCTTCCCCGGCTTACCAAAATGGTCGACGTGCGGGGCGTCGTGGAAGACGCGGCCGATGCCGTGCCCGCCGAAGTCGCGCACCACCGAGAAGCGGTTCGTCTCGGCCAGGCTCTGGATGGCGTGGCCGACGTCGCCCAGCGTGTTGCCGGGCTTGGCGGCGGCAATGCCGGCCATCATCGCCTCGTAGGTGAGGTCGACCAGCTTGCGCCCCTTCACACCGATCTTATCCCCGACCAGGAACATGCGGCTCGTATCGCCGTACCAACCGTCCAGGATCACCGTGACATCTATGTTGACGATGTCCCCTTCCGCCAAGCGCTTGTCGTCGCTTGGAATGCCGTGGTTCACGACGTGGTTGGGGGAGATGCAGCTTGCCGCCGGGTAGCCCTTGTAGCCGACCGTCGCCGGAATGGCGCCGTGGTCGCGCATGAATGTCTCTATAAGCCGATCGAGCGCACCGGTGCTCACCCCCGCCACGACGTGCGGCGTGATGAAGTCCAGCGTCTCCGCGGCGAGCCGGCCGGCGCGGCGCAGTCCCTCGAAGGCCTCGGGGCCATGCAGGGGGACCTGCCGCCCCTCGGTGTCGGTCGTATACCCGCGCGCCTCGTACGACATGCTCTCTCACCTTTCCTTGCCCCATAGGAGTCGGGGCTTGGCCATGCTATATATTGCGCCTCGTAACACATCCAGACTCCACGACATTGGCAAAGCCAACCTCTCGCTACGTCTGCCAGTCGTGCGGCGCCGCCTTTCCGAAATGGGCGGGACGCTGCGACGCCTGCGGCGAATGGAACACGCTGGTCGAGGAGGCCGTTCCCGACTCCGCGCCGAAGGGCCTCGGAGCCGCCAGGGGGCGCCGCCTCGACTTCGTCGGATTGAGCGGCGCCTCCGATCCGGCGCCGCGCCGCCTCACCGGGATCGTCGAACTCGACCGGGTGCTGGGCGGCGGACTGGTGCCCGGCTCCGCGGTGCTGATCGGCGGCGACCCGGGAATCGGCAAGTCGACCCTGCTGCTCCAGGCCATGGCGCGACTGGCTCAGGACTGGCGCAGCGCCTACGTCTCCGGCGAGGAGGCGGTCGACCAAGTGCGCCTGCGCGCGCAGCGCCTCGGCGTGGTCTCGGCCCCGGTTGACCTCGCCTCGGCCACCAACGTGCGCGACATCGCGGCCTCGCTGGATGCCACGGACGGGCCGGCCGTCATCGTGATCGATTCCATCCAGACCATGTACGTCGACACGCTGGACAGTGCGCCAGGCACGGTGGCGCAGGTCCGCGCCTCCGCCCAGGAGCTGATCCGTGTGGCCAAGCGCCGTGGCGTCGTGCTGCTGCTGGTCGGCCATGTGACCAAGGAAGGCACCATCGCCGGCCCCCGCGTGCTGGAGCACATGGTGGACACTGTCCTGTACTTCGAGGGCGAGCGCGGCCACCAGTTCCGCATCCTGCGCGCCGTCAAGAACCGCTTCGGCCCGACGGACGAGATCGGCGTGTTCGAGATGGGCGACGCCGGCCTGTCGGAGGTGACCAACCCCTCGGCCCTGTTCCTGGCCGAGCGGCGCGGCGACGTGTCCGGTGCTGCGGTCTTCGCCGGAATGGAGGGCACGCGACCGGTGCTCGTCGAGGTACAGGCGCTTGTCGCCCCCTCGCCGCTCGGCACGCCCCGACGCGCCGTAGTAGGGTGGGATTCGGCCCGCCTCGCCATGGTGCTGGCGGTGCTGGAGGCGCGCTGCGGCGTTCAGATCGGCGCCAACGACGTATACCTCAATGTCGCCGGCGGACTGAAGGTGACCGAGCCGGCGGCCGATCTTGCGGTCGCTGCGGCCCTGGTGTCCTCACTGACCGGCGAGCCGGTACCGTCGGATGCCGTGGTGTTCGGCGAGATCGGGCTGAGCGGCGAGGTGCGCGCGGTGAGTCAGACCGACACGCGCCTTAAGGAAGCCGCAAAGCTGGGGTTTTCAACGGCGATCATTCCGGCTAGACGAAGCGCCGGGCGCGGTGATGCGCCTCTGCGGACGGTCGAGCTGCACCACCTGGGCGAGCTGATGCCCCTGTTCCAGACGGACGGTGGCGGCCACGGACGGGAACGATAGGGTCGAGGATAGCGGAGCATGGAGAATTTTCCGATCAACCCGGCGGACGGCATCGTCCTTGCCGTGCTGTTGTTGTCGGCGCTTCTGGCGTTCACGCGCGGCATGGTGGCCGAGGTGCTGTCGGTCGCGGCATGGGCCGGCGCGGCGCTGATCGCGCTGTACACGTTGCCCTTCGCGCTGCCCTTCGTGCAACAGTACGTGAAGGTCGAGATGGTGGCCTATGTCATCACCTCCGCCGGCCTGTTCATCGTGTCGCTGGTGCTGCTGACCATTCTTTTCGGGCGCATCTCGCGCAGCGTACAGAACTCGTCGCTGTCGGCGGTGGACCGCTCGCTGGGCTTTCTTTTCGGTCTGGTGAAGGGTGGCGTTCTGATTTCCGTCGCTTATCTCTTCTTTGCGTGGCTGGTGCCCCCGGCCGAGCAGCCGCAGTGGTTGCAGCAGGCCAAGACGCGGCCGCTGATGGTGGCCGGAGCCGGGATGATCTATGAGTTCCTGCCCGCCAACCTGCGGAGCGAAGGGTTCAATCAGGCCGATCTGGCGCGGGATCGCGCGCGTCAGGCGATCGAGGCCAAGGAGGCGCTCGATCGCCTCACCTCTCCGGTTCCGTCCAGCGGCGGGAAGACGGGTGCGCAGCCCGCCGATACCGGCTATAAGGACCGCGATCGCGGCGAGATCGACCGCCTGATCCAGAACACGCGCTGAGTTGGGCCCGTGCATTACGAGGAATCTTCGATGCTGACGACGCATCCTTTCGACGACGACAAGCTGCGCGAGGAGTGCGGTGTGTTCGGCATCCACTCGCACGCCGAGGCCGCGGCAGTCACCGCGCTCGGCCTGCATGCGTTGCAGCACCGCGGCCAGGAAGCCGCCGGCATCGCCAGCTTCAACGGCAGCGAGTTCCGCGTCGAGCACACGCTGGGCCTCGTCGGCGACCATTTCTCGAAGGAATCGGTGATCGGCCGGCTGAAGGGCGACATGGCCATCGGCCACGTGCGCTACGCCACCACCGGCGACACCACCATGCGCAACGTGCAACCGCTCTGCGCCGACCTCGAGTTCGGCAGCTTTGCCCTGGCGCACAACGGCAACCTGACCAACGCCCAGACGCTGCGCCGCCAGTTGGTGCGCCGCGGCTGCCTGTTCCAGTCCACGACCGACACCGAGGTGATCGTCCACCTCATGGCGCTCGCCCGCGGCGGCAGCCCGGTGGACCGTATGATCGAGGCGGTGCGGCAGGTGGAAGGCGCCTTCTCCCTCGTCGCCGCCTCGTTCGGCGTGGTGATCGGCGTGCGCGACCCGCTGGGCGTGCGGCCGCTGGTGCTGGGCAAGCTCGGCGACGCCCACATCCTGACCAGCGAGACCTGCGCGCTGGACATCGTCGGTGCGGAGTTCGTGCGCGACGTCGAGCCGGGCGAGATGGTCGTTCTCGACAACACCGGTGTGCACAGCCTGCGCCCATTCCAGCCGCTGACGCGGCGGTTCTGCATCTTCGAGTACATCTACTTCGCCCGCCCCGACAGCATCATGGAGGGTACCTCGGTCTACGAGGCGCGCCAGCACATCGGCCGGGAACTGGCCCGCGAGGCGCCGGTGGACGCCGACCTCGTCGTTCCGGTGCCGGACAGCGGCGTGCCGGCGGCGCTGGGTTATGCGGCGCAGAGCGCCATCCCGTTCGAGCTGGGCATCATCCGCAACCATTACGTCGGCCGCACCTTCATCGAGCCGACCGACCAGATCCGCCACCTCGGCGTCAAGCTGAAGCACAACGCCAACCGCCACCTGATCGAGGGCAAGCGCGTCATCCTGGTCGACGATTCGATCGTGCGCGGCACAACGTCGAAAAAGATCGTCGACATGATGCGCGCCGCCGGGGCCAAGGAAGTGCACATGCGCATCTCCAGCCCGCCGACCTCGCACCCCTGCTTCTACGGCATCGACACGCCGGAGCAGTCGAAGCTGCTGGCGCACCGCATGTCGGTCGAGGAGATGCGACAATTCATCCAGGCCGACAGCCTCGCCTTCATCTCGCTTGACGGCCTTTACCGCGCCATGGGCGAGACCAGGCGCGACCCGGCCGCCCTGCGCTTCTGCGATGCGTGCTTCACCGGCGAGTACCCGATCCCGCTGACCGACACGCACGAAAGCCCGGAACCCGCCCGCGCCGTTTTGCGCGCCTGATGACCGCCACCCCGCCCGCGTGCGGTGCCCCGCCGGCGCCCACGCGGGTTTCTTGTGTCCCGCCCCATCCAAGAGCCCAGCCATGTCCCGTCTCGCCGGCCGCTATGCCCTGATCACCGGTGCCTCCCGCGGCATCGGCGCCGCCGTCGCCAAGCGCTTCGCCGCCGAAGGCGCGCACGTCATCCTCACCGCCCGCACCGTGGGCGGCCTGGAGGAGACGGACGACGCCATCAAGGCCGCCACCGGCCAGAGCGCCACACTGGTGCCGCTCGACCTGCGCAAGTTCGACCAGATCGACGCGCTGGGTGCGGCGATCTACGAGCGCTTCGGCCGGCTCGACATCCTGGTGGGGAACGCCGGCACGCTGGAGACGCTCGGCCCCATCGCCCAGTTCGATCCGAAGCTCTGGCAGCGCATCATCGACACCAACGTCACCGCGAACTACCGCCTGATCCGCAGCCTCGACCGGCTGCTGCGCGCCTCCGACGCGGGCCGTGCGATCTTCGTCACCTCCGGTGCCGCCAAGGCGCCCTATCCCTATTGGGGCCCTTACGCCGTCAGCAAGGCAGCGCTGGAGATGATGGTGAAGACCTACGCCATGGAGATCGCGCAGTCCAACCTGCGGGTGAACCTGCTGGATCCCGGCGTCGTGCGCACCAAGATGCGCGTCCAGGCCTTCCCCGGCGAGGATCCGGCTACCCTGCCCGCCCCTGAGGAGATCACCGATCGCTTCGTCGAGCTGGCCGAGGCGAGTTGCACGCTCCACGGCGAGGTCGTTTCGGTCTGACCGTCACTGCACCATCGGCATGCGGGCCTGCCCCAGGGCGGGCCCGAGGTCGTAGGGGAATAGGCCGGTGATGCCCGTGGCGGGCCAGGCGTACTGAGCCGTCACCCGCATGAAGTTGATCCCCCCGTACGGATCGACGACCGCATCCACCGTCAGCCGGGCGGGATCGAGCGAAGCGACGCTGTCGAGCTTGGCGAGCACAACGGCCTTGATCTCGGCCCGGGTCGCGTCGGTCTTGAGGATGGCGACGCGCGCCGCCTCCTCCGTCGCGAACTGCAACGTGCTGCGGGCCCAGTAGTAGGTGGCGAACTCTACCAGCCCGATCAGGAGCGCGAAGAACACCGGCAGGACAATGGCGAACTCCACCGCCGCTGCTCCTCGTTGATCGCGCAGAAGGCGCCCCAGGCTCATCATTTCCTCCCTCACTGCACTCGCAGCACCGCTGAGCCAGTCAGCGGCAGCGGCGACGGCAGGCCTGGATAGGGGAGGATGGACTGGAAATTCTCCCGCACGGTCACCGACAGGAACACGAGGTACGGCTCACCCGAGGCGCATTGCGAGCCACAGCCGATGGAGCTGCCGTTGGGGCACTCGCAGAACTGTTTGGGCGGGTCGACAGTCGCCCCCATCGGCACCCCGCTTCCGGTCAGCGCGGCGGCCCGGATACCGGTCGTGTCACCGGGGTTCTGCCGCGCATACTGTACGGCGCTGCGCGCCGCGGTCTCCAGCGCCATGCCGTCGTAGAAGGCGCGGCCAAGGTCGATCAGCCCGGTGAACAGTAGGATCAGCACCGGCGCGATCAGCGCGAATTCCACCGCGACGTTGCCGTCCCGGCTGGCGGTCAGTCGCCTGATGAAGCTGTGTGTCGCGGTCATGGCATCGTCACTCGCTGAGCCGTGCCGCCGTGGTGACGATTGGCGCAGCCCCCACCGCTGCACAGGTACCGTTGCCGAGCGCCGTGGTGCCGATGAAGGTAACGGCACGCGCCACGATCTGCACGCAGCCGGCGCTCGCCGTGCTGTTGTTTCCGCTGAACTCCACCTCCTGCGCCGGGAAGTACAGCGCACCGGAAATGTCCATGGTGCCGGTGCCGTTGAACTTATTTACGTTCCCGGGCCCGGCCGAGCGGTCCTGATAGATGGCGATCCCCCGGAACGGGTTGCCCGGATCAGACGGCGCGTGGATCGTCAGCGACGAGCCGGCTCCGATGTCGACACCACCCACCGCCCCCCCGGATCGCTTGTTGGTCAGCACGATGGTCGAGTCCAGTCCGACGAGGCTGGTCTTGCCCGACAGCTTCAGGTCGCCGCCGTCAATGAAGACGGTTCCGGGTGGATCGATCGTGTAGGTTCCACCCGGGAGGTGCAAGTTGCCGCAGATCGTCGTGCCGCCGGGGATGACCGTGTCCTTCTTCGGATTGAAGGTGCTGCACGTCGGCACGGCGCCGACATCCACGGCAGCGTAGGGGTCCGGCAAGGGCCAGGCTTGGGTCGTCGGGGCAAAGGCCAGCTTCACGTCCGCACTACCGTCGATCGACACGCCGCCCACCGTCCACAGCGACAGCGCGTCGAGGCTGGTGTTGCCGCCGAGGTCGATGGCGCTGGCGGCGTTGGAGTTGGCCGCGATCATGCACCCGGCCATCGCTATGTCCGGGTTTCCGCGCGCCCGCACCGCCGCGTCGCGTGTGCCGTCCAGCGCCAGCACACAGGCACGGCCCGCATCGTTCAGCGTGGCGACCGCGCGGGTGGTTATGGCCACCGGACCGGATTGCACCACGCCGGAGAACAGCCGTTCCTGCTGGCGGGTGACGATGGCCTCCACCGCATCCGGGCGCCCGGCCATGGCGCCGCTGGTGGGCGGGTTATGGACCACCACGCTGTCGCCGTCCGGCAGGCGCACGCCGTTGCGAACCGCCTCCTTCTGCGCCGCGGCGGTGATGCCGTCGGAGTTGCCCCGTGCGTGCTCGAGCGCGCCGGCGATAGCGGCAGCGTCCGCCGCGGTCTGCAGGCTACGCCGTGTCATATACCAGGACCCAACCTCGACACCAACGCTGAGCAGGCCTAGGAACAGGGTCATCATCAGCGCGACGATGACGATCATCGCGCCGTCCTCGTCCCGGCCGAGCCGGCAGACCAGCCTTTTCAGGGCACTTGGCAAGTGATGGGTCACGCCGGCACCCTCCCCCTTACTCGCCCAGCGCCGCGGCGGTCGTGGTGACGGGCTTGGCGCCCATGGCCGCGCAGCCGCTGTTGTCCAGCGTCGAGTTGCCGCTGAAGCTTGCCGTCCTGGCGATGATCTGAAGGCAGGCCGCCCCCGCGCTGGCGGCGGTGTTGCCGTTCCAGTTCACCCGCTGGGCCGGGAAGTAGAAGGCGCCGTTCAGCGCGATGGTCGAGCCGCCGTTGAAGGTGTTGGCCTTGCCGGCGGGCGCGCGGCGGTCCTGGTAGAAGAGAACGCCTCGGAACGGAGCGCCCGGCTCGCTCGGCGCGCGGAGGTCGATGGTGGCGCTGCCGTTGATGGAGACGGTGCCGATCTGGCTGGTGTTGCCGCTGCTGGTCAGCACGAAGGTCACGCCGGAGCCGGGAGCCGAGCAGTTGCAACGGATCTGCGCCTGGGCGTTGATGTCGATGCTGCCACGGTCGATGTAGTAGGTGCCCGGGTTCAACACCACCACACCCTGCGAGCCCACCGAGAAGTCGCCGCAGTAGGTGCCGGGGTCCAGCGGCTGGGCAAGCGGCTTGTCGATCTTGATGTTGTTTTCCTTGCACGGTCCCGGTGACGGGATCGGCAGCGCGGCGTAGGGGTCGGGCAGCGGCCAGGCGTGGGTGGTCGGCGGCTTCACGAAGGACAGGTTCGAGGAGCCGCCGGTGCTGACGTCCCCGGCGGTCCACAGGCCGTCGGCGGCGACGGTGGCGCTGCCGCCCATGTCCACGGCGGCGTTGCTGGTCGAGTTGGCGGCCAGCAGGCAGCCCTGCATCTTCAGCGTCGTGCTGCCCTGGGCGGTGATGGCACCCGAGGACGCCGGGTCGAGCGCCAGCACGCAGGCCTCGCCGGTCGCGCGCACACGCGCCACCGCGCGGGCCGAGATGGACACGGCGTCGGCGGACAGCACGGCGGAGAACAGGCGCTCCCGCGGGCGGGTGATGATCGCCTCGACGGCCTGCGGGTCGTCCTTGAAGGCGCCGCTGGTGGGCGGGGCGTTGATGCGGATGACGTCACTGGCGGGCTGCGCACCGTTGCGCTTCGCCTCCAGCGTGGCGGCCGAGGTGACCCGGCCGGCGCTGCCGCGTGCCTCCTCCAGTGCGCCGGCGATGGCGGCAGCATCAGCGGCGGTTTGGAGACTGCGCCGGGTCATATACCAGGACCCCACCTCGACGCCCACGCCGAGCAGCCCCATGAGCAGGGTCATCAGCAACGCGATGGTGACGACCATGGCCCCGTCTTCGTCGCGCCGGAGACGCGCCGTGACGGCGATGAAGATCTGGATCGTACGGCGCAGCATGCCGCCCTCCCTCCGCCATGCGATGCGTTCACACGATCAGGTACGCGGGCGCATACGGCGATATCATGTAGATATACGCCAACTTCATTGCCGGTAGCAATGACATCGCGCACGCTAGCAAGTAAAACGCAGCCGCGCCCGCACGGCGTTTACTTTGTTTTCTTTGTACGATAGTCGGATATTGCGGAAGGATTGTTTTGATTTTCGAAGCGGTTTTGGAGTGTCGCGACGGGCTGCAGATCGGGTCGGGCGCAGCCAAACCCAGCCTGCCCTGCCCGGTGAACACGTTGCGCGCCGTGTTTCACACCCCACCCACCGCACAATGGGCGAAAACTCACTATATCCTCAATACTTCAAAGGCTTACTGGCGAATCCAAAGGTTCTCGCCCGACCTGAATGGAACACTATGAAACGCTATGAAACACTGTGCAGGGGGTGTTCAGTTCGCTTCGTCGAGGGCGGGCATCCGAGGCAGGCACAGTTCGGGTATCTAGGACTTGCATCCTAGCAAAGTCTGCCCGAAACCGCAAGTCAATCCTGAGCGAACGGGTTTTTGCGCTTGCGCAGGCCGAGACGGACCGGCACGCCGGGCATGTCGAAGACATCGCGAAGACCGGCGACCAGATAGCGCTGGTAGCTCTCCGGCAGGTCGAGCGGCTTGTTCACGAACAGCGCGAAGGTCGGCGGGCGCGTCTTCACCTGCGTCATGTACCGGATCTTCAGCCGGCGGCCGTCGACCAGAGGCGGCGGGTGATGCTCCAGCACGCCCTCCAGCCAGCGATTGAGCTGCGCGGTCGGGACGCGGCGGTTCCACACCCCGTAAGTCGCCAGCACCGCATCCAGCAGCGCGTCCAGCTTCTGCCGCTTGAGGGCGGAAATGGTGACGACCTGAACGCCCTTGGCCTGCGCCAGGGAGGCTTCCAGCTTGTCTTCGACCTGACGGAGCGCCATGGCGCGATCCTCGACCGCGTCCCACTTGTTGACCGCCAGGACCAGCGCGCGGCCCTCGTCGAGCACCATGCGGGCGATGGTCAGGTCCTGCTTGTCGAGGATCTGGTCGGCGTCCACCACCAAGACCACGACCTGAGCCATGCGCACGACGCGCAGCGCATCGGCCACGGCCAGCTTCTCCACCTTTTCGTCGACGCGGGCGCGGCGGCGGAGGCCGGCGGTGTCCACCAAGCGGAAGGTGCGGTCGCGCCACGTCCAGTCGACGGAGATGGCGTCGCGGGTCATGCCGGCCTCCGGACCGGTCAGCACGCGCTCCTCGCCGATCAGGCTGTTGAGCAGCGTGGACTTGCCGACGTTCGGACGGCCGACGATGGCGACCTGGATGGGCTTGGCGCGCTCCTCCTCCGGCTCCGGCTGGTCGCCAACGCCTTCGAACTCCTCGTCGATGGTCTTCTTCGTCTCGCCGCGGCGGCGCGGGGCCGGCGCCTCGTCCTTGGGGACGTAAGGCAGCAATGCCTCGACCAAGTCCGCCATGCCCTCACCGTGCTCGGCCGACAACGGTACCGGATCGCCCAGGCCCAGCTCGAACGCCTCGTACAGGCCAGGCATGCCGGCCTTCCCTTCCGCCTTGTTGGCGACGAGGATGACCGGCGTCTTCGACTTGCGCAGCAGTGCGGCGAAGTGACGGTCGAGCGGCGACACGCCAGCGCGGGCGTCGATCAGAAACAGCGCCACGTCGGCGCGCTCCAGCGCCTGTTCGGTCTGGCGGCGCATGCGCGCCTCCAGGCTGTCGTCGGTAACGTCCTCAAGGCCGGCGGTGTCGACGATGGTGAAGGACAGGCCGCCGACGAAGCCCTCGGCCGAGCGCCAGTCGCGTGTCACGCCCGGCGTGTCGTCGACCAGCGCCAGCTTCTTGCCGGCCAGACGGTTGAAGAGCGTCGACTTGCCCACGTTAGGGCGGCCGACGATGGCGACGGTAAACGGCATGCGGCCGGAAATCCCTATGCAGCGGGTCAGCGGAAGGCGGAGAGCGTCCCGTTGTCGCTCAACACATAAAGGGTGTTGTTGGCAACGATCGGCGGCAAGTAGGTGGCCGCCGGAAGGCTGTAGCGGCCGTTTTCCTTGCCGTCGGTCGGGTCCAGCGTCACCAGCACGCCGTGCGACCCGGTCAGCCACAGCCGGTTGCCGGCCAGCACCGGCCCGGCCCAGGTGATGGTCCCCGTCTTGTCCTTGGGATCCTTGAACTTCTCGAGCTGGCTGACCCAGCGCACGCTGCCGGCCTTGCGGGTGATCGCCAACACCTCGTTGTCGTTGTCCACGACGAACAGGTAATCGCCGGCCAGCCACGGCGTCTGCGCGCCGCCGACCTCGGCCTCCCACAGGCGGGCTCCCATGCGCTGATCCAGCGCCACCATGCGGCCGGAATGGCCGATGGCGTAGACCTGTCCGCGGTCGAGCACCGGCAGGCCTCGGATGTCGGCCATGCTGCTGAGGGCGCCACCGCGGCGAATCGCCGCCAGGCTGTCCTGCCACGCGATGCGACCGTTCTCGATGCGCAGCCCGAACAGCTCGCCCGAGGAGTACGGCACCACCAGCAGCGTGCCATCGGCCGCCGGGCTGGCGGATCCCAGCAGGCCGGCACTCTCCAGAATGCCGGCATGGTTCCACTTCACCGCGCCATCGGCGGCCGAGAGGGCGATGGTCTGGTTGTCGAGCGTCAGCACGAAGACGCTGCCGCCCACCACCGTGGGCGCGCCGCGCACCGGGCCGGGGACTCGCTTGCGCCACGCAATGGCCCCATTGGACGGATCGAGCGCAAGCACCTCGCCGTACCCTGTGGCGGCGAACAGCCGCCCGTCGGCAAAGACGACGCCGCCGCCCATGGAATCGCCACGGCGCTTCTCCGGTCGCACGTCGACGCGCCAGAGCTGGCGGCCGGTGCGCTCGTCGAGGGCGGCGACATGGGTGTCGGCGTCCATGGCATAGATGCGGCCCTGGGCGACCACCGGCGTGCTCAACATCATCTGCGAGCTGCTGGACCCGCTGCCGACGCTGGTGCTCCAGGCCAGGATCGGCGCTGACGCCAGGCTCAGGTGGCCCATCGCGTGGTCGGGGTTGCCGCCGGCCTGCGGCCAAGCCTCGTTCGTCTGCGCCGCCGGCAGCACCACGGCTTCGCCGGCGAGGCGGGGATCCGGTTCCACCTTGCGGTCGCCGATCAGCACGGATACGCGCTCGCCGGGCAGCGGCGGCGACGGAGTCTTGCTGAACCAGTCACCGACAGTGTCGCAGCCGGCCAGCAGCAGGCCGAGCAGGGGCGCCGAGAGAAGGGCGGCGCGGTGGCTATTCGTTCGGGTCATCAGCTCTTGCCGTATAGGGCGGCGAGATCGGCTGCCCGCGAGCGCACGCCCGACGGAGCCAACGAGTCGTCCGCGAGTTGCTGGAAGAGGGTGCGGGCGCCCGCCTTGTCGCCGGCGCGGGCGGTGAGCAACGCCGTCATCTCGCGCGCCGAGAAGCGCCACGCGTTGTCGTCCACCGTCAACGGCTGCAGGCGCGCCTGCAACTGCGCCGCGTCGCCGCTGCCGATCTGGTGCATGACCGACAGCAGGGTCGCGAGGTCGCGGTAGATGTTGCCCACCTGGGTGTCGGCGGCGATGGAGTCATAGATCGCCACGGCCTCGGTGCTCTTGCCCTCGCCGGCGCGCAACGCCGCCTCGTTGAGGCGGGCCAGCACGGCCAGATCGGCCGGAGCTTTGGCGGCGTAGGAGGACAGCGCCTCGATCCCCTTGGCGGGGCTGGCCGCGGTCTGCGACAGAGCGCTGACCAACCGGCCGGTCTCGGCCTCGCGCTGCGACTTCTGCCAGCCCTGCCAAGCCTGATAGCCGGCGGTGGCTGCAACGATCAGCACCGCCACGGTGCCGACGATGCCGCCATAGCGCTTCGCCATCTGCGACATGCGATCGCGGCGGAGATCCTCGTCGACTTCTTGGAAAATGTCGCTCATGAGCCCAGACGCGTCCTATGGGGGCGGCCCGGCTGGGCGCCCGAGATGGAGTCTCAAAAGGGCCGGATAGCAGAGGCCGACACACCGGGTCAAGGTCGCTCACCGTCCGTCACGCTCATGATGGCGCGAAAGGTTGCGGGATGAGCTCCTTTGCTTTCGCGCTGCTTACAGCGGCGGAACGGAAAAGCCCCACTCCCGGGTCGGAAGTGGGGCCGGGGAGAGAGGATCAACCACAGAGGCACGGAAACACAGAGGGTTTCAATCTCCGTGTCTCCGTGCCTCTGTGGTTCACATCCTCGGCGCCTGCGGCGCTTGCCGATCCGGCGTCAGGACGCCATGGCGGCCGCGGCGATAACCGCCTGGGTACGGTTCTTGACACCCAGCGACTTGAAGATCGCGGTGACGTGTATCTTCACCGTGCCCTCGGACAGGCCGAGTTCATAGGCGATCTGCTTGTTCGACTTGCCGGCCCGCAGACAATCCAGCACCTCTCGCTGACGCTGGGTCAGGCCGTAGTTGCTGCCGCGATCGGTGGCCGGCTCGCTCGGGCGGCGGCGCTGGCCGACGTCGGCGCCGAAGGTGATCGCGCCCGGCGGCACGTAGATGCCTCCGGAAAACACGAGATTCAGCGCCCCCATCATGACCTTCACGCTGCTCGACTTCGGGATGTAGCCCGTCGCCCCATGATCGAGCGCGCCGCGGATGTCACTGAGCGCCTCGGATGCGGAGATGACCACCACTGGGGTGCCGGGTTGCAGGTCGTGCACCTCGCGCATGCCGTCGAAGCCCGGCCAACCGGGCATGTGCAGATCCATCAGCACAACGTCGAACCGCTCGCCGCTGCGGCACTGTTCAATCAGTTCACCAAAGGTCCCTGCCTCGACGAACAAGGCATCGGCATGCAATTGCTCGAGCAGGCGACGCAGCCCCTCGCGGAACAGCAGATGGTCATCACCGATCAGAATCTTCATGTTCCCGTCCACCCCTCTTTGGCCCGACCGGTCCGGCCGGACATCATTCGTCCATTACCCCTTCCCGCTCCGAAGGGGGCGTGCAGTTTGCTGACAGTATCGGCTTGCACGCACAAACAGTTACCACAATCGATTGTGTCCAAATATATCCACAAGCGCCATAGAACCTTTGCGGCTGTGAAAATTACCTTCGGCCTTGCAGGCGTCGCGATCCCACACCCACCCCTTACGAAAGGAGTAGGTGGCGCGGTGACTGGGAACCTTCCTACCCGCAAGCCGCCAGCGGACGGGCACGCTTGCATGAAAGACGGACAATATCCAGCGTGAATGCTCGTGCAAAGAGCACTCTTCACAGGAATCTCACAAGTTATCGCTATAAGTTGTCACTGAGATTTTGCCGGATCGACGATGGGGGGCAGCAGCACCGGGTGTACCGACGTACAGCGCGATCCTTCACCCGAGACGCACCTCGTTGCGTCCCTTTCGCTCCGGATTGTCACAGATGGGGTATCACGAGGAGATCGCTGGTCGCCAATAATCCCGTGTTGACGATCTCGAATGATAAGCTATCGTTTGATTTACAGGAAACACTCAGAATTTATAACATCAATAATGCAGTGTCAAGTTTCTTTGCAGATTTTGATATGCCTTTGCCTAAAAGTGATGAATGAAAGGCGATTTTGCTAACCCAGACGCGGAAGGTGACCCGACAAGAAGCGGAGCCCCGAAACGGGCCGGCCGTGGATGCCCCTTTAAAAAGAGCCAGAGCTGACCCCATGCACACGACCCATGAGTACGCGCCCGAGAAAGCATCGCCATCGTCCCGCAATGCGGTGAGCCCCATGCACGTCTGCCTGATCCTCGATAACAACGGTCTTACGGACACCGTCGTCCAAGCGCTGGAAAAGGCAGGCAGGCACCGGATTACCGTCTTCCATGACTTGAGCGAGCTGACGCAAAGTACGCTCACGCCGGATGCCATCCTCATCGGCCTGCAGCAGTTTACGGCGTTGCGGGAGAACGAACCGATGGTGTACCTGCGCCTGTCGCGGCGCTCGCGCATCGTCGTCGTCCTGTCGTCGCGCGAACTGCTCGACGCAGCCCACATCCTCGCCTTTGCCGACGCCTGGGTGTTCGAGGACATCAACGTCGGCCGCATCAACGAACTGCTGGACCTGGGTCTGGAGGGGCATTGCCTGATGCCCAAACAGTTCCTTTCGCGCCTCGGCGTGGACGAGATCCGGCTGACCCTCCTGCCCCGCCTGTCGGAGCCGGAGTTCGAAACATTGCGCCTCCTCGGACAAGGCCTCAACAACCGCACCATCGCCAACGAACTCGACCTGTCCGAGGCGGTGATCAAGTCGATGGTGCGCAGCGTCCTGTCCAAGCTGCATTTCCGGAACCGCACGGAAGCCGGCGTCTTCGCGGCACGTCAGCAGGGCGCGTTGCAGTCGGCACGCGACGGCATGGTGCCGCCGATAACTCAGCCCCACCACCCGTCGCCGATCAGCCGCTTGGCCTGACGGCCGCGGCTTTCGCACTTCCTGCACCATTCAGATCCGGCCGTCGCCGCAGTTCTGCTGCGGCGACCGGGCCGATATGCCGGATGGGTTACTGGTGGACCGCCGTCGCGTTCGCCACCGCACCGCCGGCGAACTCGCCGCCGATACCGTTGTTGAGCGCCCAGATGGCGGCCTGCGTGCGGTTGGAGGCGTTGATCTTGCGCAGCAGGCTCTTGAGGTGGACCTTGACGGTCGCCTCGGTGATGTTCAGGTGGTTGGCGATCATCTTGTTGGAGTCGCCGTTCAGCAAGCAGCGCAGGATCTGCACCTCGCGTTGCGAGAGGCCCTTGCGCGAGACCGGCATGTCGGTGCCGTTGCCGTTGACACGGCCGCTGATCAGCAGCGCCGCCAAGTGCGTCGGGAACACCTTCTCACCCATCATCACCAAGCGCAGCGACTGCGCCAGCGCGTCCGAGGAGAGATCCTTCATCAGATAGCCGTCCGCACCGGCCTCGAGCGCGTTCGCCAAGCGGCGGGTGCACAACTCGCTGGTGAGGATGACCATGCGGGCCTCCGGCAGCAGTGCGCGCAGCCGGCGCATGCCTTCCGCTTCCTCATCGCCGCCGCTCACCAGATCAAGCAGGATCAACTGAGGGCGGGTACCGCCTTCGACCGCGGACACGGCCTCGCGAAGATTGCCCGCTTCGGCGACGATCTGAAAAGGTGAGTCATCCAGGAGGCGCTTCAACCCCTCCCGAAAGAGCTTGTTCGAGTCGATCAGAAAGGCTCGCACTGGTTCCATTGTCAGCTCCCGCGATATTCGGATATTTTCGCAAGATCCCGTTGGCAATCTCGCCGGTCTCCGCTACGCGCAGGTCTCCCAACCGCGCCATACCGATGGTACCTTTATGCCGATATTTTGGATGAAGATACCCCTGTGTCGCAGTGAACGGTACCACTCCGTGGTATTAACAGAAGAACGCATTGGGTATATGCGCAAAGCTACTTTCGAATTTGGAGCGACCGGTTGGTTTTTATAGAGTGGATGCTCTCTATAAGTGTCACCGATATTGGATTAAGCTACCACCATATTGACGGAAGAGAATCCTGTTGTAAGAACTTGACGAAGGCAAAGCGCACTGAAGTTGCACTGGCTTGGCCGGATGGCGCAAAGGAGTACACAATCCATGCACTTGCGCATCGCCTCCTTTCAGTTGGAGGAAAGTCGCCGCACTCAAGTCGCTATAGCTTTGGTCGTAGGACGCCCATCGCATCAGGGTGTGCTATAGGGCGCCCGGCATGGCCACCTACGCCCTGAGGAGCGTTCGCGTGTCGGTTTGGGAAATCGCCGGCCTGTCGGCTCTGGCGTACTTGCTCCTGCTGGCGCGCAGCGCCTGGAAACAGGGGGAGATCCGTCAGTTCCTATGGAGCCTGGCCATTGTCGCCGGGATCGTCGGGTTCATCGCCGCGGCGGTTCTGCTTGCCGTAACACTGAGCAATCGCTGAATCGAAAGGCCCTTCCGCCGCGAAGGAGGAAGGGCCTGCCGTCCGCCGGAACGAGTCGGGGATCAGACCTGCGCACGCTCGTGGGCGAGCCGCATCAGCACATACTGCCGCATCATCTGGTTGCGGAAGCGGAAGCGGTAGCGCCCAGGCTCCGGCACCGCCGCCAGCACGGAGCCGTGGTCCTCGTCGGACAGCCGCTTGAGCATCTCGTTCAGGTCGGCGAAAACCGGCGCGCCTTCGGGACCGGTCAGCTCCTTCGGGTCGAAGACGCCGTATTCGTCGGCGGGGCACAGTGCGGCGGCGTGCAAGACGTCCTCCAGCTCGGCACGCCGGGCACCGGCCAGCGCCCGGTTGTAGGAGTCGACGATGCCGCGCTCCGCCTCCTGCAGGCAACGGTTCACCGCATAGGCGAGGTCGCTGCGCTCGACGGTCATCGAGCCCCGGCTGACGGCGCTGCGCGCCGCGTGCAGGCCGAGCAACTGGGCGTAGTACGGCAGCCCGCGCACGAAATCGGCGACGCGGCGGACGACGTCCGGCGCAAAGGCGATGCCGGCGTTCTCCGACCCGGCCTGAATCAGCCGCTCGATCTCCTTGTCGGTCATCAGAGGCAAGTGCACCGGTACCAGCGACCGCTGGATCGACGGGTGCTTGCCGAGCAGCTGGTCGAGGTTCTCGGCCACGCCGACGATCAACAGAGTCGCAGCGATCGAGCTGTCAGTGAGGTTCTTCAGCATCTCCGCGAGCTTGTTGCGGAACTCCTCGTCGGTGATGCGGTCGTACTCGTCGAGGATCAGCAGCGCGTGCGTGCCGTAGATGCCGGCGAGCACCTCGTTCAGCTCGGTGACACTGAAGTTGCCCTCCGGCAGCAGCTCGTTGAAGCTGGTGAAGGTGCGGCGCGCCGCGAACGGGTTGTCCATCCCCGAGCGGTAGTAGGTGGACGGGATCCGCCGCAGCAGGTGGCGGAAACTGTCCTCAAAGCTGAGCTCGGCGCTGCACGTCAGCTTGAGCGCCAGATATCCGGCCTGCGCCGCGATCTGCTCGATGGCGTTGGCGACCGACGTCTTGCCGCGGCCGCGGTCGCCGAACAGGATGACGTGCGCCCGCTCCTCCTCTATGGCGGAGATGATGCGCTTCAGCGCCGCGGTGCGGCCGATGAACAGCGAGTTAAGCGCCTGCTTCGGCCGCGTCGGCGTGAAGGCTTCGCGCAGTCGGCCGTTCATTTCCGGCGTCAATCCGGTCAAAAGCGCCGGCGCCGTGCCGCGCGGACCCCGCAGGCCTGCATTCACCGGCATGGTGAACCGCGGCAGGTCGTGATCGTCGCTACCGCCCCCCTCGGTGGGCTGTCGACTGCGCTGTATCGGCTGCATCCCCGCTCCGGGCACGGAGCGCAACCGCGGCCCGCCAATGGCGACAGGTGGCCGCATGGTGGGCCCGCCCACTGGCTGCGCCCCCGGACCACCTTGCCCCGTAAAGTTGCCGGCCGACTTTTCGTCGCCTGCGAGTCTGCCCCCGGTAACGCCGGGGCCGCCCATGGTGTCTTCGTCCGTACTGGCCGAGCGCCGCTTCCGAAAGAAATTCCGCATCGCTCCCGCTTCCTAACCGTCGTCTGTCGGCAGCCGGCCCCGCCACGGCGCTTCCGGAGACCTCCGGACACCCGCGGGTGTGACTGCATCCCAGCATTTAATGGACGGTGTGGCGCTGAATACCCGGCGAAATCGGATACTATACCGATGCGAGCCAGAGGCGTGCCCGCAGTTCGATCACCGGATAGCGCCCGGCGAGAAGATCAATACCACCTTCGTCTTGCATGGCCGAATGGACCATTGCACCTCATCTCAAGGCACGGGATCCGCGCGGCTCCCTGCTCTCAGAGGCCGAGCGCGTGGCCGAACAGCGTCCAGGCGTACAGCGTGCCCAGCAGCGCGACCAAAGTGAGCATCTCGTTCAGGAACCGCAGCATCGACATGGCGATCTCCCTCGTGTTGTTGGTGAAGCCGAGATTGACAGAACGAATTGCGAACATCAAGCGTTAGTTCGCATTATGTTCTCTCTTCCGTCGGGGCCTGCGCCGCGGGCGCTCGTCGTTCGCCCGCATGCGCCCGCTTGCGAGTGGTGAGCGACGGTCGAATGTTGTAACTCTGGACGGCGCCGCGCCCGTCCGGCGCCACCGGCGGCCCGAAGGCGCGCCTAGGGGGAATTGAACGCCGCTATGGACACCGCGCAGACCACCACCCACGCCGGAACCAACCGGCTGCCGGCCCTCCTCCTCGGCGCGCTCGGCGTCGTTTACGGCGACATCGGCACCAGCCCGCTCTACACCATGCGGGAGGTGTTCGCCGAAACGCACCTGCCGCTCAACGAATTCACCGTGCTGGGCGTGCTGTCCCTGGTGACCTGGACGCTGATGATCGTCGTCACGGTCAAGTACGTCATGGTCATCATGCGGGCCGACAACAAAGGCGAGGGCGGCGTTCTGGCGCTGGGCTCGCTGGCGCAGCGCGGTCTCTCCAGCCCGCATGGCCAGCGCGCGCTGATCGGGCTGGCGATCCTCGGCATGGCGCTGTTCTTCGGCGACAGCCTGATCACCCCGGCCATCTCGGTGCTGAGCGCGGTGGAGGGGCTGAAGGTCGCCACCCCGGTATTCGAGCCGTACGTGGTGCCGATCACGCTGCTGGTGCTGGTGGTGCTGTTTGTTTTCCAGCGCCAGGGTACCGGCAAGGTCGGCATCTTCTTCGGCCCGGTGATGCTGCTGTGGTTCTCGACGCTGGCGGTGCTGGGATTGGTGCAGATCGCCCGCTGGCCGGACGTGCTGCGGGCCATCGACCCGGAGTACGCCATTCTGCTGCTCGTCGAGCACCAATGGGAGGCGTTCGTCGGTCTGGGGGCGGTGGTGCTGGCGGTCACGGGGGCGGAGGCGCTGTACGCCGACATGGGCCATTTCGGCCGCCATCCCATCCGCCTCGTCTGGCTGGGCTTCGTGCTGCCGGCGCTGATCCTGAACTATTTCGGGCAGGGCGCGCTGCTGCTGCACGAACCGGAGGCACGCGAGAACCCGTTCTACCACCTCGCCCCGGACTGGCTGCTCTATCCGCTGGTGGTGCTGGCGACGGCAGCCACGGTGATCGCCAGCCAAGCGGTGATCTCCGGCGCCTTCTCGCTGACCCGACAGGCGGTGCAACTCGGCTACCTGCCGCGGCGCGAGATCCGCCACACCTCGGTGCACGAGATCGGGCAGGTCTACATCCCGCGCAACAACTGGCTGCTGCTGGTGGGCGTGGTGTTCCTGGTCCTCACCTTCCAGTCGTCGAGCAACCTCGCCGCGGCGTACGGCGTGTCGGTGACCGGCGCCATGGTGATCGACGCCATCCTCGCCGCCGTGGTGGCGCGCCGTCTATGGCACTGGAGTCCGGTGCTGATAACGCTGGCCTTCACCGCCTTCCTGGTGGTGGACCTGGCGCTGTTCGGTTCGACGCTGCTCAAGGTGCCGCAGGGCGGCTGGTTCCCGCTGGTGGCCGCGGTGGCGGTGTTCCTGATCATGACGACGTGGCGGAAGGGCCGGGTCATCCTGGCCGAACGCCTCTACCAGGATGCGCTGCCGATGGAACTGTTCCTGGAGCGCATAAAGCCGGAATCGCCCATGCGCGTCGCCGGCACCGCGGTGTTCATGACCGGCAACCCCGACGTCGTGCCGCATGTGCTGCTGCACAACATCAAGCACAACAAGGTGCTGCATGAGCGCGTCATCATCCTGACCGTGATCACCGACGACGTCCCCTGGATCTACGAGGACCGTGCCATCCAGGTGGACAAGTTGGGCAAGGGCTTCTTCCGGGTGGTCCTGCATTACGGCTACATGGAGCAGCCGCATATCCCACAGGCGCTGGAGCGCTGCCGCAAGTACGGCCTGCACACCGACATGATGGACACCTCCTTCTTCCTCGGCCGCGAGACGCTGATCCCCTCGAAGCGCTCCGGCCTGCCGGGCTGGCGCGAACCGCTGTTCATCCTGATGTCGAAGACTGCCCTGTCGGCCACCGAGTTCTTCTGCATCCCGCCGGGCCGGGTGGTGGAGTTGGGAACGCAGGTGGAGATTTAGGGCGGAATTGCTAACAAGCCCGTTCACCGTCAATCATGTTCGGGCGGTGCGTTCCCCCCTTGCCTCTTCCAGGCAGGCCACGACCTCGTCGTCATCCACCTGATGGAAATCATGGTAAAACATGCCGATGGCGTAGAAGGCTTCGGGCCGCAACGGGCAGACCACCTCATCCACCTCGCGCGCGAGGACTGCCAGCGTGTCGGGTGGGCCGGCGGGTACCACCATGATCAGCGCCACCGGGCCGGTACGGCGCACTGCCAGCAGGGCGGCACGCATGCTGGTGCCGGTGGCGATTCCGTCGTCCACCACGATGGCGGTGCGTCCGTCCACGTCCACCGCCGGCCGGGCGCCGACATAGGCGTGCCGTCGCCGCGCGATCTCCACCAGTTGACGCTCTGCCTCGGCACGGAGGTAGGCCTCCGACACGTGGAGAATGTCGCAGACCTCATCGTTTCTCACCATCTGCGGCGTCGGCACGTCGACCACCGCACCCGCTGCCAATTCCTCATGGCCGGGCACGCCGATCTTGCGGACGAAGACGGATTCCAGCGGGCAGCCGAGCACCGACGCCACTTCCACGCCGACGGCCACGCCGCCGCGCGCCAGCCCGAGGACGACCGGTTGTCGATTACGGTGCCCCAACAGCAGCGCGGCGAGGCGCTGCCCCGCTTCCCGACGGTCGCGGTAAACGGTGCCCGGCATGCGCACACCTCCCACAGCCAAAAAACGGATCGGGGCACCTCCGCGTTCCGCAGAGACACTGCTCACTCAAGAAACCGCCGTCACCGGCTAACCCGGGGCCGCAATCCTGCATGTCCACAGCCTTTGCTTGCTGACCGCGTCGGCTACACCTAGCATCATAAATCTTTGGCTGTCGGCAGCTCATAAGCGGGCTGCGCGCACCGTTCCGCGCCGGAGACCGCACACCCATGGGCAAGCACGGCCTCTTCCTCAATCGAGGCGGTCTGCTGGCCTTTGCGCTGATCGCCGTGGCCGCGATCCTGTTCAACCTGAGTTACCAGTTCCACGTCGGCCGCACGCTGACGCTGGAGAAGGCGACACAGACGCTCGCCAATCTTGCCAGTGTGCTGGAGGCCAGCACCACCCGCACCGTGCAGGCGGTGGACGTGACGCTCGACTCGGTGGCCGACTCGGTGGGGATCGTCGGCCTTCCCGACACCGACGCAGCGCGCGCCGACACCCAGGCGCTGCTGCAGGAGCGGTTGCACCGCTCGCCGCACCTGCGGTCGCTGACGCTGCTGGACACTGCCGGCCAGGTGGTTGCCACAACCGAAGGCGAAGCCCCTGCCGGATTGTCGCTGGGCGACCGCGACTTCGTGCGGGCGCCGCTCAGTGGCAACGAGAACGATCTCTTCATCGGCACGCCCATGCGCGGACTGATACTGGTGCTGCCCGACGACCGCTCCGGCCGTTGGCTGCTGCCCATGAGCCGGCCTGTGCGTGACGCCCAGGACAAGCTCATCGGCGTCGTCGTCGCGGCGGTCGACCCGGAGTACATGCAGGGCATCTTCCGGACCGTGCACATCGGCAACAATGACTCGGTAGTACTGTACCGTTTCGATGGCGTGCTGCTCGCCGGATTGCCGGTCAGCGCCAACATGGTGGGCCGGTCGGATGCCGCTGCGGCACCGTTCCACACCCACCTCCGGCAGGCCGAGCACGGCACCTTCATCGAGGCAGCGGAAGAGCGGCGCCAGCTGGTCGCCTACCGCACCATCCCGGTCTGGCCGCTGGTGCTGGTGGTCAGCCACGACGAGGAAGAGGAACTGGCCTCTTGGCGCGCCAACCTCAAGGACAGCGCGTTCATTTCCAGCGCCTTCATCGTGCTGATCGTCCTGTTCACCATAATGCTGGTGCGCAGCCTCGGCCTTTTGCGCCGGCAGGGCGTAGCGCTGGAGGAGGGCAACGCGCGGCTCAAGGCGATCCTGGAGACCGCCGTCGAGGGCATCCTGACCGCCCGTGCCGATGGCGTGATCGAGAGTGCAAACAGCGCGGCGCACCGGATCTTCGGCTTTGCGCCGGGAGAATTGGTGGGCCGCAACGTCACCGACCTTATTCCGGAGGAGAAGCGTGAGGCAACCTTGGCACACATCCTGGCGCTGGCCGGTCCGCAACGGCGCCCGGCGGCGGGCTTCAACCGGGAGGTGATGGCGCAGCGCCGGTCGGGCGAGACGTTCCCCCTCGACATCTCCATCGCTGAGGTTTGGACCGAGGGCAGTCCGCTGTTCGCCGCCATTGTCCGCGACCTCACCGACCGCAAGCGCGCAGAAAAGGACCTGCGCGAGGCGAAGGAGAAGGCTGAGGCCGGCCAGCGCATCAAGATGGAATTCCTGGCGACCATGAGCCATGAGATCCGCACGCCGATGAACGGCGTGATCGGCATGGCCGGCCTGCTGCTCGACACGGGGCTCAGCGAGGAACAGCGTTCCTATGCCGCTACGATCCGCGATTCGGCGGAATCGTTGCTGACCATCATCAACGGCATCCTCGACTTCTCGAAGATCGACGCCGGCAAGATGGTGCTGGAGATCGGCGAGTTCGAACTGGTGCCGCTGGTCGAGAGCGTGGTGGAGATGCTCGCCCCGCGGGCATCGGCCAAGGGGGTGGAACTGGTGAGCTTCGTGCCGCCGGCGCTGCGCGGCAGCATGCGCGGCGACGCAACGCGGCTGCGGCAAATCCTCATCAATCTCGTCGGCAACGCGGTGAAGTTCACCGACCAGGGCAGCATCACCATCCTACTGTCGCTTGAGGCCGGCGAGTCCGACCGTGCGCGCATCCGCTTCGAGGTGCGCGACACCGGCATCGGCATCGCCGAGTCCGACCGCGTGCGGCTATTCTCCATGTTCTCCCAAGTGGACGCCACGGCGGCACGGCGGCACGGCGGCACCGGCCTGGGGCTGGCCATCTGCAAGCGGCTGACCGAACTGATGGGCGGCGCCATCGGGGTGGACAGCACGCCGGGCTGCGGCAGCACCTTCTGGTTCACGGTGCCACTGGAGCGCACCGCCCCGCCCGCCGATCCGGCCAAGCGCTGGGCCGACCGAAGGGTGCTGGTGGTGGACGACGCGGCGGTCAACCGCGAGGTGATGCTGCACCAGCTCGTCGTCTTCGGAATCGACGCGGCCGCCGCCGCCACGGCAGAGGAGGCACTGGCACTGCTGACCGGAGCGGTGGCCGCCGGACACCCCTTCGAGGCCGCCATCCTCGACCACCGCATGCCGGGAATCACCGGACCGGAACTGGCCGCGCAGATCCGCACCACGACGGGCCTCGAAGGCCTGCGCCTGGCGCTGGCGTCGTCGCAGCACGGGGCGCCCCCGCCCACCGTCCCGGTCGACGCACAGTTGCCGAAGCCGATACGCCTGGAGGCGCTCAAGGCGTGCCTCGTCCGGCTGCTCGACGGCGACGTCGCCACAGCCGAGGTGCGGCCGGAGAACACCGGCGCGGCTCCCACCCTGGCGCCGCGGCGCTGCCGCGTGCTGGTGGCGGAGGACAACCCGGTGAACCAGCAGCTCACGCTGGCGCTGCTGCGCCGCGCCGGGCACGTGGCCGAGGCGGTCGCCAGCGGGACCGAGGCGGTGGCGGCAGTGCGCGCGATCCCCTACGACCTGGTGCTGATGGACGTCCAGATGCCGGAAATGGACGGCCTCGAGGCGACGCGCACCATCCGGCGACTGCCCGGCCCGGCCGCATGCATTCCTATCGTCGCCATGACCGCCAACGCCATGCGCGGTGACGACGCGCTGTGCTACGCGGCCGGCATGGACGGCTACCTCGCCAAACCCATCGATCCCGAGCACCTGCTCGCCACCGTCGCCCGCTCGGCCAAACGCGGCGGCGCCCAGGCCATCGCACCGGCCGTGGAGCCGCGCGTTTCGATACCCCGGCCGGAGGACGCCGCCAAACTCGCCGAGCTGCGCGACGCCCTGGGTGATGAGGGATTTGAGACGCTGCTCGGAACGTTCTTCCGCGACGTGCCGCTGCACATCGTGGGAATGCGCGACGCCCTGGCGGCTGGCGACCTTGCCTCGGCGGAACGCGAGGCGCACACCCTCAAGGGCATGGCTGGCAACGTCGGCTTCGAGGAGATGGCCGAGGCCGCCGCCGGGATCCTCGCGGCCGTGCGGCGGAAGAATGCGACCGGGGTCCCGCCCGAGGCGCTCGCCGCCTTGGACGATGCGCTCGCGCGCGTCCGCGGCCTGCACCCCACGCCTATGCCGGTCGAGCGGGGGACGGGATTGGCGGCGTGCCCGACGGCCTGATCGCCGTGCGGGCGGGGCGCGGTGCTCGACCGCCTCACCGCTCGCCGCAGACGCGCGCTACGAAGGTGTCGATGTCGCGGTTCAAGTCCACCGCGCGGCGTGCCAAGTCGCCGGCCGAGGTCAGCACCTCGCTGGCCGCGGCGCTCGCCTCCTGGGTGCCGCTGGCGACCTGGGTGACCGCGCCGGCCACCGTGCGCACGCCTTCCGAGGCCTCGCGGATGGAGCGGCTGATCTCGCCGATGGCGGCGCTCTGCTGGTCGGCGGCCCCGGCGATGCCGATGGCGATCTCGTCGATGTCGTGAATCATCCGGCCGACGAGCTGGATGGCCTCGGCCGTCGCCCGGGTCACCGCCTGCACGGCGCCGATTTGCCTGGTGATCTCCTCGGTGGCGCCGGCCGTCTGGTTGGCGAGATTCTTCACCTCCGTAGCGACCACGGCGAAGCCCTTGCCGGCTTCGCCGGCGCGCGCCGCCTCGATGGTGGCATTCAGCGCCAGCAGGTTGGTCTGGCTGGCGATGGAGGTGATGAGTTGGACCACGGCGCCGATCTGCTCGGACGCTTCCAGCAGCGATCGGATGGTGCCGTCCGCCTCGACCACTTTGCCGACCGACTCCTTGGCGAGTTCGGCGGTTCGGGCGACGCCGCGCGCCACTTCGGCGACGGCGCCGGACACCTGGGAGGTGGCGGCAGCCACACCTTCGACGTTGCCGGACACGAGGTCCGCGGCCTGCGCGGCGCCTGAGGATTGCTCGTAGGTCTGCGCAGCGACGTGGGTCATGCTGCCTGACGCCGCTTCCAGCTGGGAGGCGCTCGCCGAGAGCATCTGTGCCACCTCGCGGATGTTGGAGCCGATGCGCGTGGCACTGTCGACGAAGTCGCGGCTCTTGCGGTCCATGGCTTCCAGGCCGCCGTTCACGCGCTCGGCATAGGTGGCGAAGTCGCCGACCATGCCGGTCATGACGATGCGGCGGAAATAACGGCCCTCAGCGGCGAACTGCATAGCCGCGTTGGCCTCCTTGCCGAAGGATTCCACGCGGTCGAGCAGTCGGTTGATGTTGCGCAAGGCGGTGGACAGGGAATCGTCGCCCGTGATGTGCAGCACGCGAGGCTGGAGGTTGCCCCTCTCCGCCGCCGCCAGCACGGCGCTCGCTTGGTCGATGCGGGTGCTAGCGGTGGCAATCCAGCGCAGCGCCAGCACGCACGGCACCATCCCGGCCAGACCGAGCACCGCTGCCGTCCAGTCGCCCGACGCCGCGCTCACGGCACCTTGCACGGCCAGCAGCGCCGCGACGGCGACGACGGCGCCACGGGCTTTAGAGAGTGAAGACAAACTCGTCATAGGTCGTGCCCTTATCCCGGAGGATCGATTCCAGCATCGCCCCGGCGGCGGCCATGCCGTCCTTGGGGTTGGGGTGCTTGGCCTCTTCCGCACGCAAGGCCGCGTAAAGGCCGGTCGCCTTGTCCACCGCGGCGCGCGAAGGCACTCGGCGGCTGGAGTGGTAGCCGCAGATCGCCCCGCCGCTGCCGATCACCGGCGTGACGTGCGCAAAGACCCAGTAGTGGTCGCCGTTCTTCGCGCGGTTGACCACATAGGCGAAGATCTCCTTGCCGGCCGCCAGCGTGTCCCACAGCAGCTTGAAGACGCAGCGCGGCATGTCCGGATGGCGGATCAGGTTGTGCGGCTTGCCCAGCAGCTCTTCCTCGTCGAATCCGCTGACGCGGATGAAGACGTCGTTGGCGTAGGTGATGATTCCCTTGAGATCGGTCTTGGAGACGATGATCTCGTCCGGCTGGAACGTCCTCTCCTGTCCGGTCAGGTGGGTGCCTGGGCGCGCCATGTCAGCCTTAATCCCTTGTCCGTCCCCGACACGGCCCGACTGGCGGTGTGCGACGCAGCGGGAGACGCTCTGCTCGTCCGGTTGCTCCGAATGGTGCTACCAGCATTATGGGTTTTCGTCAATTTTCCTAAAATTACATTTCCGCAACACACCTGTGCCATACGTCACCCGATTTCTTGGAACTAATGTTCTTACCTCCGCGTTCACGCCGCTGAGTGCGGCTCTCCGGAGGACCCAATGACGCAGCGAGTTCTGATTACAGGCGGTGCCGGCTTCATCGGTTCGCACCTTGCCGATGAGTTTCTGGCGCTGGGATATCGCGTGCGTGTGCTGGATGCGCTGGAAGCACAGGTGCACGGCGAGGCGGGACGGCGTCCCGACTACCTGAACCCCGAGGTCGAGTTGGTGAGCGGCGACGTCCGCGACGCCGATGCGGTGCGCAAAGCTCTGAAGGGTGTCGACGCCGTTGCCCACCTCGCCGCCCGCGTGGGCGTCGGACAGAGCATGTATCAGGTGGGCGAGTACACGGGCGTCAACGATACCGGCACGGCAGTGCTGATGCAGGCACTAATCGAGAGACCGGTCGGCCGCCTCGTCGTGGCGTCCAGCATGAGCGTGTACGGGGAAGGCCTCTACGTCGACGCAAGCGGCTGTCCCGTCGAAGTGGGCCCGCGCTCAATCGAACAGATGCGTGCCGGCCGCTGGGAGCACGAGGTGGCGGGCCGCGAGGGGGTGCGCCCGGCACCGACGCACGAAGGCGTGCGGCCGACGCTGGCCTCCGTCTACGCCTTGAACAAGTACGTGCAGGAGCGGCTCTGCCTGCTGATCGGCGAAACCTACAACATTCCCACTGTGGCTTTGCGGTTCTGGAACTGCTACGGCAGGCGCCAAGCGTTATCCAACCCCTATACCGGCGTGCTGGCCAACTTCGCCGCCCGCCTGCTGAACGGGAAGCCGCCATCGATCTTCGAGGACGGCTGCCAGCGCCGCGACTTCGTCCACGTGGACGATGTGGTGCAGTCGCTGCGACTGGCGCTCACGGTGGACGCGGCGGCCGGCCAGATCTTCAACATCGGCAGCGGCGTGTCCCGCACGGTGCGCGACGCCGCGGCGGCTCTGGCCGTGGCCGTCGGGCGCGAGGACATCCAGCCGGAGATTACCGGACAGTGCCGCGTCGGCGACATCCGCCACTGCTGGCCCGACATTTCCAAGGCTCGCACGGTGCTGGGCTACGAACCGCGCGTGTCGCTGGAGGATGGGCTGGCCGAGTTGGCCGCGTGGCTGAGTCGCCAGATCGCCGTGGACCGCATCGACGAGATGCGGCGCGAACTGGCCGGCCGGGGGTTGTCGGCATGAGCGCCCCCATTCTGAACAGCGGCCTCGGGCCCGACAGCGTCCTGATCACCGGCGGCGCCGGCTTCATCGGTTGCAATCTGTCGCACCGCCTGGCCTCCGACGGCCGGCGGGTCATCGTCTTCGACAATCTGTCCCGCGCGGGCGTCGAGCAGAACTTGGCGTGGCTCCGGGCGACGCACGGCGACCGGATCGAGGTCGTGACCGGCGACATCCGCGACGAGCAAGCCGTGCGCGAAGTCGTCGGACGCGCGCGGGTCGTCTTCCATCTGGCCGCCCAGGTGGCGGTGACCACCAGCCTGACTGAGCCGCTGCACGACTTCACCGTCAACACCGCCGGCACGCTGAACTTGCTGGAAGCGATTCGCGCCCGGCGCAACCCGCCGTCTCTGGTCTTCACCTCCAGCAACAAGGTGTACGGCAAGCTGCCGGGGGTGAGCTTCTACACCGACGGCGAGCGCTACGTTCCGCGCGACGCGCTGCTGGCCGGGCGGGGGGTAAGCGAGCGGCAGGCGCTGGACTTCGCCAGCCCCTACGGCTGTTCGAAGGGGGCGGCGGACCAGTACGTGCTGGACTACGCGCGCACCTATGGCCTGCCCTGCACCGTCTTCCGTATGAGCTGCATCTACGGCCCGCACCAGTTCGGCACCGAGGATCAGGGCTGGGTCGCCCACTTCGTCAGGCGCGTCCTGGCCGGCAAGCCGATCACGCTGTACGGCGACGGGCGTCAGGTGCGCGACGTGCTGTTCGTGGATGATCTGGTGGACGCGCTGTGCCTCGCCGAGCAGCGCATCGGCGCGCTGAAGGGGGAAGCGTTCAACATCGGCGGCGGGCCATGCAACGCCGTCAGCCTGCACGGTGTGTTGGAGCGTTTGTCCAGTCTCACAGGTTGTAAGGCGGAGTGCAGCTACGACGAGTGGCGCCCCGCCGACCAGCCCTGGTACGTGTCGGACACCGGCCGCTTCTTCGAGCGCACGGGCTGGCGCCCCCGGGTGAGTGCCGACGAGGGATTGGCGCGGCTGTGCGGCTGGCTGTCCAACGCCGTCCGACCATCCAAGCCGAACCGGCAGCGCGTGGCGTCGCGAGGAAGGACCGCATGAAGTTCGCACTGGTTAACCCGCCCTGGACTTTCGACGGCAGCATCTATTTCGGTTGCCGCGCCCCGCATCTGCCGCTTGAGTTCGGCTACGCCAGGATGCTGCTGGAGCAGTCCGGGCACGCGGCGGAGATCGTCGACGCCCAACTTTTCGGCCTCAGCCTGGAGGAAACGCGCGAGCGCGTCGCAGCGTGCAAGCCCGACGTGACCGTGATCACCACGGCGCCCAGCTATCTGTTCTGGCGCTGCGCCCCACCGGAACTGCGGGTGCCGATCCGCACCGCGGCGGCGCTGAAGGGCGTCGGCGGCCGCATGGTGGCCGTCGGGCCGCACGGCTCCACCACGCCCAGGTCGGCGTTGCGCAAGCTGGGCGTCGAGGCGGTGGTCATGGGCGAATGCGAGGAGGTGCTGGTGCGGTTGGCGGAGTCCGCGGACTGGAAAGGCATCCAACACGTCTGCGCCCGTGACTGTGACGAGATCCACGTCAACGGCGGCCCGGCGGCGGCGACGTTCACCGACTTGCCGGCGCTGCGCTGGCCGGACCAATGGATCCGGCGGCACCACCACCATCATCACCGCTTCGACGCCCAGCCCGCCGGGCCGGGAGCCGAGATGGAGGCGTCGCGCGGCTGCCCCTACAACTGCACCTTCTGCGCCAAGGAGAACTTCCGCGACGTCTACCGCAAGCGTTCGCTGCCGGCGCTGGTGGAGGAGTTGGATGGCCTGCTGGCGCAGGGGGTGGAGTACGTCTACTTCATCGACGAGATCTTCCTGCCCAACGAGCCGCTGCTGCTCGCGCTCGCCGAGCGGCCGGTCAAGTTCGGCATCCAGACGCGGCTGGACCTGTGGAAGCCGCCGCTGATCGAACTGCTGGGCAAGGCCGGCTGCGTGTCCATCGAGGCCGGCGTCGAGAGCCTGTCGGTCGAGGGCCGCGCCGCGCTCGACAAGAAGTGCCGCATGGATACCGACGAGCTGAGCCAGCGTCTGATCCTGGCCAAGCAGGTGGTCCCCTTCGTGCAAGCCAACCTGATCCTGTCGGAGCACGACACGGCGGAACGGATCGCCGCGTGGCGCGACGAGATGCGGGCGCACGGCGTGTGGGCCAACGACCCGGTGCCGCTGTTCCCCTACCCCGGCTCGCCCGAGTACCGGCTGCGTTGGGGCTTGCCGGACGACGAGGCGTGGGAGCGGGCGGTGGACCACTATCTCACCTACCATAGCGCCTTCTGCGATCTCCAGGACCAGACGCCGCGCCCGGTCCGCGAACTCGAAGCGGCCGGAGGGGCGTAAGATGGCACCCGGGAAACCTTTTCGCGTCCTGATGACCGCCGACGCGATCGGCGGGATTTGGGACTACGCGCTGGAGCTGTCGCAGGCGCTGGCCCGTTCCGGCGTGTCGGTCTCCCTGGCGGTGATGGGCGGCGGCCTCGACGAGCGCCGCCGGGCAGCCGCGTTGCGCATCCCCGGCCTGACCCTGGACGAGGCCCCGTTCCGCCTCGAGTGGATGCCGGACCCCGACGAGGACCTGCTGCGCGCCGGCGACTGGCTGATGGAGCTGGAACGCCGCATCAAACCGGACGTGGTGCACGTCAACGGCTACGCCCACGCGGCGCTGCCGTTCCGGGAACCGGTGCTGTGCGTCGGCCATTCCTGCGTGCTGTCCTGGTGGCAGGGCGTGCACGGCGACCTGCCGCCCCGGGACTGGGACCGCTACGCCGAGCGCGTGGCGGACGGGCTGCGCATAGCCGACCTCGTGGTCGCCCCGACACGGATCATGCTTGACGGACTGGACGAACTGTACGGGCCGCTCACCCGCACGCGGGTGATCCGAAACGGCCGCGATCCCGCCCAATATCGGCCGTTGCCCAAGCAGCCTTTCGTGCTCAGCGCCGGGCGGATGTGGGACAAGGCCAAGAACATCGAGACCCTCGACTCCGCAGCCCCGCACCTGGACTGGCCGGTGCTGGTGGCCGGTGACGCACATGGGCCCGACGGCTCCCACGCGCAGCCGCAGCACGTCCGCTGTCTCGGCCTTCTGCCGTCGGAGGAGTTGGCGCGCATCTACGGCCGAGCGTCCATCTTCGCCCTTCCCGCCCGCTACGAGCCGTTCGGGCTGACGGCGCTGGAGGCGGCGCTGGCGGGCTGCGCGTTGGTTCTGGGCGACATCGCGACGCTGCGGGAGCTGTGGGACGGCGTGGCGGTCTTCGTGGATCCCGACGACGGCAAGGGGCTGGGCGACGCCCTCAACCGGCTGGCCGAGGATCCGGTCCACTGCCGGGATCTGGGCACCCTCGCACGGCGGCGGGCGCACGACTACACCGCGGCGCGCATGGGCCGCGGCTACCGGCTCGCGTATGCAGACCTGCTGAACGGCTTTCATCGGAATAGCGCCCATCACCAGCCGGGCCTGGGCCCGGCGCAGGTGGACTAGGCCAATGGCGGGAACCCGGCGTACCGCTCTTCCCCGGCTTCGCAGGCGTGCCGGTACGGTCCACGCTACGCCACGCTGAACCAAGCACAGCATGCGGAAGCCGATGCGATTCGTCCTCTTCATCCACTCGCTCGTCTCCGACTGGAACCATGGCAACGCCCACTTCCTGCGGGGCGTGGTGCGGGAACTGAGGGCGCGCAGGTATGACGTCCGCGTGTTCGAGCCGTCGGACGGCTGGAGCCGCACCAACATGCTGGCCGACGCCGGCCCCGAGGCCGAGGCGGCCTTCCATGCCGTCTTCCCCGGCATGACGTCGGAGACCTACACCCTCGCCGCCTTCGACCTCGACGCCGCGCTGGACGGCGCCGACGTGGTGCTGGTGCACGAGTGGACCGACCCGGATCTCGTCGCCCGCATCGGACGCCACCGGGCGCAGGGCGGCCGCTACTGCCTGCTCTTCCATGACACGCACCACCGCATCGTCTCCAGGCCCGAGGAGATGGAGGCGATGGATCTCTCCGCCTACGACGGTGTCCTGGCTTTCGGCGAGGTGTTGCGCCAGCGCTACCTGGACCTGGGCTGGACAGGCCGCGCCTGGACCTGGCACGAGGCCGCCGACACCGGGCTGTTCCAACCCATCCCCGGTCAGCCGGAAGAGGGCGATCTCGTCTGGATCGGCAACTGGGGCGACGACGAGCGCACCGCAGAGCTGGACGAGTTTCTGCTGGAGCCGGCACGCACCCTGGCGCTGCGCGCCCGCATCCACGGCGTGCGCTATCCCGACAGCGCGCTCGAGGCCTTGAAGAATGCCGGTATCCAGTACGGCGGCTGGCTGCCGAACCATCGTGCGCCGGAGCTGTTCGCCCGGCACCGCTTGACCGTGCACGTGCCGCGCCGGCCCTACGTGCAGGCGCTGCGCGGCATCCCGACCATCCGCATGTTCGAGGCGCTGGCCTGCGGCATTCCGCTGATCTCCGCCCCTTGGCTGGATTGCGAAGGATTGTTCCGTCCCGGCACCGATTTCCTGATCGCACGCAACGGCAAGGCGATGACGGAGTTGATCCGCCTCGTCCTGAACTGCCGCGACTTAGCGGCCGACCTCGCCCGCAATGGGCTGGAGACCATCCGCCACCGCCACACCTGCGCCCACCGCGTGGACGAGCTGTTGGCCGTCTGCGAGGAACTGGGCGCCACGGCTTCAGCGAAGGAGGGTATCGCCTAATGACCGGTCTGGAGATCGCCTTCTTCGGTTCGAGCCTGGTTTCGGCCTACTGGAACGGTGCCGCGACCTACTACCGCGGCATCATCCGCGCGCTGGCCGCGCGCGGGCACCACGTGACCTTCTTCGAACCCAACGCCTACGACCGGCAGAAGCACAGGGACATTCCGGACCCGGAATGGGCCAGCGTCGTCGTCTATCCGGCGACCGGTGAGGGTGTGGCCCGGGCGCTGGAGAGCGCGCGCGGCGCCGACATCGTGGTCAAGGCCAGCGGCGTCGGCGTCTTCGACGACGAACTGACGGCCGGCGTCCTGGACATCCGCCGTTCCGACGGGCTTGCCGTTTACTGGGACGTGGATGCGCCGGCGACGCTGGCGCAGATGAACGCCAACCCGGACGAGCGCCTGCGTGGCCTGATCCCGAAATTCGACATCGTGCTCACCTACGGCGGCGGGCCGCCGGTTATCAAGGCGTTCAAGGCGTTGGGCGCGCGGACCTGCGTGCCGATATACAACGCGCTCGATCCCGACACGCACCACCCCGTTTCGTTCGAGCCCCGGTTCTTCGCCGACCTGACCTTTCTCGGCAACCGCCTGCCGGACCGCGAGGCGCGGGTTGAGCGGTTCTTCCTGAACGTCGCCGCACGGCTGCCGGACAAGCGCTTCCTCCTGGGCGGCAACGGCTGGCACGACAAGCCGATGCCGCCCAACGTCAGGGCGCTGGGCCACGTCTACACCGCCGACCACAACGCGCTGAACGGCTCCGCCATGGCGGTGCTGAACATCAGCCGCGAGAGCATGGCGGCCATGGGCTACTCCCCCGCCACCCGTGTGTTCGAGGCGGCCGGCGCCGGTGCCTGCCTGATCACCGACGAATGGATCGGCGTCGAAACGTTCCTGGAACCGAACCGTGAAATTCTGGTCGCCCGCGACGGCGCGGAGGTGGCGGAGCACATGGCGGCGCTGACGCCCGAGCGCGCGCACGCCATCGGCCAGGCCGCCATGAAGCGCGTGCTGGCGCACCACACCTATGAACAGCGCGCCGTGCTGGTCGAGGCGCTGCTGTCCGGCATAGACGTGGCACACCTCCGCCTCGTGGAGGGCGTGTGATGGCGTGCAAGCTGGACGTGGTCGTCCTCGGCTTATCTATCACCTCGTCCTGGGGCAACGGGCACGCGACCACCTACCGGGCGCTGCTGAAGGGGATGGCGGCGCGGGGTCACCGCATATTGTTCCTGGAGCGCAACAGACCCTGGTACGCGGACACCCGCGACATGGACCGGCCGGGTTTCTGCAAGGTGGCGTTATACAATGGCCTGAACGAACTGGCGGAGAAGCACGCGGACGCGGTGCGGCGCGCCGATCTCGTCATCGTCGGCTCCTACGTGCCGGATGGTGTCGACGTGGGGGCCTGGGTGCAGGCGACGGCGGAGGGCGTCACCGCCTTCTACGACATCGACACCCCGGTTACCATGACCCGGCTGGAACGCGGCGACACCGAGTACCTGAGCGCCTGGGTCATCCCTGGTTTCGACCTATACCTGTCCTTCACCGGCGGCCCGATCCTCGACCGTCTGGAACGCGAGTTCGGTGCGCAACGGGCGCGCGTGCTGTACTGCTCGGTGGATCCCGACGCCTACTTCCCGGAATTGGGGCCGCCGGTGCGTTGGGACCTGGGATACCTCGGCACCTACAGCATCGACCGCCAGCCGACCCTGAACCGCCTGCTGCTAGCGCCGGCCCGGCAGTTGCCGCACGCCTCCTTCATCGTCGCCGGGCCGCAGTACCCGGAAGATATCGACTGGCCGGTCAACGTGCAGCGCGTCGACCATCTGCCGCCGGCCGAGCACCGCAGCTTCTACAACGCCCAGCGCTTCACGCTGAACGTTACCCGTGCCGACATGGTGACGGCGGGCTGGTCGCCCAGCGTGCGCCTGTTCGAGGCGGCGGCCTGCGGCACGCCAATCATTTCCGATCCCTGGCATGGACTGGAGACGCTGTTCACACCCGGCGAGGAGATCCTGATCACCGCCGACAGCGAACAAGTCGCCCGCTGGCTGCGCGACATCACCCCCGCCCGCGCCAGCGCCATCGGCCGCGCCGCCCGCCGCCGCGTCCTCGCCAGCCACACCGGCGTGCGCCGGGCGATGGAGTTGGAAACGTATGTGGCGGAGGTGCGCGCGGCGTCGGTGTCGGCACGAGCGCTGTGACGCGCATATCCCCTCCCCCAGCCCCGCTGGGGGAGGGTTAGGGTGGGGGCAAGGTCAGCCCGAGAAACCTTGCCCCCACCCTCCCGCTTCGCGGGTCCCTCCCTCCCCCGCCGGGGGCGGGGGAGGGATTAGGTTTCCTTGCTCAAGGTCTCCACCAGGATCCGCACCGTCTCGTCGAAGCGCGGCTTCGGCACCGCCTCGGGCGTGATGCCGGCGAAAATGTCTTCGCCCTTCAGCCAGCGCGCCTCGGCTTCCGGAGTCTGCAGCACCCGGTTGAGGCCGGCGTTCAGCTCGTACGCCACGGCCGGCAGGCCGGCCAGCGTCAGCGCAGTGCGCAGGCTCGCCTGGTAGGCGCTGCGCAGTTCCATGCCCGCCGTGGGGGCCGGCAGCCCCTCGCCGCTGTTCGCCCCGAAGCTGCGGGCGCAGACCTCGGCGTCGAAGGACGCTAGGCTGCGGCAGGCGCTGGGACGCACGGCGTAGATGCCGCAGGCCCCGTCCTCCAGCAGCGGACAGAGGCACGGAGCGGCAAACCGCTCGGCGATGCTGCGGCCGTGGGTCTCGGCGTCGGCCTCTGCGACGCGGGCGGCCACCGCCGCGCGGCGCTGCCCCTTCAGGCTGCGGACGATGACGAACAGCTCCGGTGCGGTGGCGGCCACGTAGCTGATGCAGCAGTGGAAACAGCCCTTACGGCAGGCCACCGGCTCCGGCCGGCGGCGGCGCAGCGCGGTGTCGAATCCGCTGTGGATCTCGGCCGCCGCGTCGGCGGCACGGGAGTCGCGCAGCAGGCGCAGCAGACGCCGCGCCTCGGCCAGCAGGGGAGCAGCGTCCTCGCCGGGCGGGATGCCGTAGCGGAGCAGTTTATCGTCCTCGCGCTCCTGCTGGCGGCGCTGCTGGCGAGTGAGGGGCAGAACGCTCATGCGGTACCGCCGGTCGGCCGGCGCCGACGGTAGAGGGCGTGCAGCAGGCCGTCGTGGATAAAGTCGCGCTCGAAGGTGAAGCCGGACTTTTCGATGACCCGGCGGGAGGCGGCGTTGTCGTGGCGCGTGAAGCTGACGAGGTTGGGCAGCATTAGGCGGTTGAAGGCGATTTCGATTACCCCGTGCGCCGCCTCGGTGGCGAGGCCTTGCGCCCAGAACTCGGGCATACAGGCGAACAGAAGCTGGGTTTCCTCATACCCGTCGATCCTCTTGCGGCGCAGCCCGGCGCGGCCGACGAAGGCGCCGTCGTCGCGGTTATGCAGCATCCACACGCCGTATCCGTGGTGGTCCCAGTGGCGCAGGACCCGCTCCAGGAAGGCCTGCGTCTCCTCGCGCGTCCACACTTTGCCGCCCAGCGTCGCCATGACGGATGGGTCGGTGTGCATGCGCACCAGGTTCTCGAAGTCGTCCGGCTGCGCGCGCCTTGCCAGCAGGCGCCTGGTCTCGAATGTGGCGACCACGGTCCCTCCCAGTTGCCATTGCACGCAGGAGTGTAATGCAAAGGCAGGATTTGGAAACCGGCCCTTCGTTACATGCCGGATTCGTAGACGACCACGCGGTTCCGCCCATCGCGCTTGGCGCGGTACAGCGCCAGATCGGAGCGGTGGATCGCCTTCTCAAGGGTGTCGCCCGGCTCTTCGATGCCGGCAATGCCTATGCTGGCAGTCATGTAGAAGCGCCCCTCCGGGCCGGGTACGGGCATGCGGGCGATGTGGCGGCGCAGGCGCTCGGCCACCACGCGCGACTCGTCCGGCGTGGCGCCGGGAAGCACCACCACGAACTCCTCGCCGCCCAGGCGGCCGAGAATGTCGTACTCGCGCAGGATCGTCGAGCACGCCCCCGCCACCATGCGCAGCGCATCGTCGCCGGTGGCGTGACCGTAGGAGTCGTTGATCTTCTTGAAGTGGTCGACGTCCAGCACCACCACCGACATCGGCTCGTTGAAGCGGTGCGAGCGGGCAAGCTGCTGGCGCGCAAGCTCCATGAAGGAGCGGCGGTTGAAGATGCCGGTCAGCGGGTCCTTAGAGGCCATGTCGCGCAGGGCCTCCTCCATGTTGCGGCGCTCGGTGTAGTCGTAGATCCAGGCGAGGTTGACCGGCAATCCCTGGATCACCGCGTGGTTCACCGTGAACAGCGTCCAGAAGGTCGAGCCGTCCGCCGCCCTGAATTGCACCTCCATATTGACGACCGAGCCGGATGTCTTGAGGCGTTCGACCACGCGTTCGCGCTGGTGGTCGTCGACGTAGTAGTCGCGCGCCAGCGACCCCACCACGCGCTCGCGCGGCAGACCGACCAGTTCGGCGAAACGGGTGTTGGCGAAGATGACGATGCCGTTGTCGCGCCGCGACACCGAGACTCCGATGGGGCTCTGCTCCAGGATGGTCTGGAGACGCGCTTCGTTGGGCTGGTCCTCGGCGAGGTCGTGGATGACGCCGACGATGCCGCCGATCTCGCCCTCGTTGTCCCGGTAGACTGCCTTGGACACGCGTGCCCGGCGCGGAATGCCGTCGGCGTGCGGCACCGATTCCTCGTAGCTGCGCTGACCCCAGTTCACCAGCAGATCGCGGTCCATGTCGACATGGACCTTGGCAAGGCGCGGTTCCAGTAATTCGAAGGAGGTCTTCTCGATGACCGCGCGACGGTGCAGGCCGGTGTAGCGCTCGAAGGCGTCGTTGCAGTCGGCAAAGCGCCCCTCCTCGTCTTTGATGAAGACGGGAACCGGCAGCGTTTCGAACAGCACCTCCTTCATGATGAGCTGGTCTCGCAGCGACGCCTCGGCCCGACGGTGGTGCGAGACGTCGGTGACGGTGCGCAGTTCGTAGGCATGCCCGCCGTCGTCCTGGAACGGGCTGATCGCCTCGACGACCCACACGAACTCCCCGTCGCGGCAGCGGTAGCGTCGCTCGCGTCCGCCCTTGCCCTGCAGCGGAAGGCCCGGCACGGGCAGCACGCCGTCGCCCCCATGGAGCAGATCGGCGTCCTCCCCCTCCAGCTCGCCGTAGGGATAGCCCAGCAGTTCGTGCAGATGCGCGTTGGCGTAGACGATCCGCCCGGACGGCGTGGCAATGCACACTCCGGTGGGCAAGGCGTCGAACATGCGCCACGTTGGGGGCCGCTCGGCTTGCGCCTCGGTCATCGCACCTGCCGTTGAGGCTTCCGCATCGAACATAGCGGCAAGGTTGTCATAAGGATCGGACAGCCAGCAATCGTGCTGTTGATATAGACGTCAACGGAAGTCTTACGCTCCGCGGGTGCGCCATTGTGTCGCGCCTACGACACAAAGCAAATCAGAATCAAGAGCAGGCTGATTTATCAACCATATTTTCCAGGGCCTGCACGAGTCTTTGTTGCGCCGCCACATTAGGCGGCAGGCCGAAGCGCAGCCATTCCGGCTGGTCTTCGAAACGCCGCACCAGCACCCCGGCAGCGCCCAACGCGTTAACCATCTCGGGCGCCCGCGTGTGGCCGGCCAGCCGAAACAGCGACGTGCCGCCCAGCACCGATAGGCCAAGCGCACCCAGCCGCCGGTCCAGCGCCGCCGACTCGTCCGCCAACCGGCGGCGGGTCGCGGCGATCCACGGGCCATCGCGAAGCGCTTGGGTCGCCACCGCCAGCGCCGGTCCCGGCACCGCCCAGGGACCGAACGCCTCGCGCACCGCCGCCACCAGCCCCGGCTCCGCCAGCGCGAAACCGAGCCGCACGCCAGCCAGCCCGAAGAACTTACCGAAGGAACGCAGCACCACCAGCCCAGGCTGGTCCGCCGCGCCGACGATGCTGGCCTCCGGCGTCACCTCGGCGAACGCCTCGTCCACCACCAGCCAGCCGCCGCGATCTGCGAAACGTCCGGCCAACGCCACCAGATCCGCCGGGGCAACGATACGGCCGTCGGGATTGTTCGGATTGACGATCACCCCGACCTCGCCATCCAAATCCTCGACTCGGGTCACCGTTCGCACGGCGTGTCCGGCCGCGGCCCAGGCGCGGGCGTGCTCGGCGTAGGTTGGGCCCAGCACCGCCACCCTGCCCCGCGCCCGCAGCCGCGGCAGCATCTGGATCAGCGCCTGCGACCCCGGCGCGGCAGCGACGTGCACGGTGGACGGCGCGCCGTACGCCGCGGCGGCCGCCTCCCGCAACGCCTCCTCTGCGCCGCGGCCGGGCAGGCGCGTCCAAGCCTCCGGGGGAATCGCGGGTAGCGGATAGGGCCAGGGATTGATGCCGGTGGACAGGTCCACCCACGGCTCCGGTGCCTGCGGAAACGCAGCACGCGCCGCATCCAGATCGCCGCCATGCAGAACCTGTATCCCTTGGGGCTTGGTGCCGCCCGCCGTTTCGGCCATGATCGCGCCTCTTCCCGCCGTTGGATGCCGTTGCCCGTGGACCTTCACCCGATCGTACTCGCCGCCGCCCTCGCCATCGAGGCCGTCGCCGGATACCCGGACGCGCTCTATGCGCGCGTGCGCCACCCTGTGGTGTGGATTGGCGCCCTCATAGACCGCCTGGACCGGATGCTCAACCACGACGACGCACCCGCCTGGCAGCGCCGGCTGGCGGGCGTGCTGGCGCTGGGCGTGCTGCTGGCCCTGGTGGGGGCCGCCGCGTCGCTGGTCGCCGGGATATGCCGGGCGCTGCCGCTGGGTGGACTATGGGAGGCGGCGCTGGCCTCCACCCTGCTGGCGCAGCGCAGCCTGCACGATCATGTGGCGGCTGTCGCCACGGCCTTGCGCACCGGCGGGCTGGCGGCCGGGCGCGAGGCGGTAGGGCGCATCGTCGGCCGCAACCCGGCCACTCTCGACGAGCCGGCCGTCGCCCGCGCCGCCATCGAGAGCCTAGCGGAGAACTTCTCCGACGGTGTGGTGGCGCCGGCTTTCTGGCTGCTGGTCGGCGGGCTGCCGGGCATCGCGCTGTACAAGGCCGTCAACACCGCCGACAGCATGATCGGCCACCGCACGCCAAGGCACGAGGCCTTCGGCTGGGCGGCGGCGCGCTTGGACGACTTGGTGAACCTGCCCGGCTCGCGCCTCGCTGCGCTGCTGCTCACCGCAGCGGCGGCCTTCACCGACGGCGCCTCGCCGCAGCAGGCCTGGGCGTCCGTTCGCAAGGACGCATCGCATCACCGCTCCCCCAACGCCGGCTGGCCGGAGGCAGCGATGGCCGGAGCCTTGGACCTGCGCCTCGGCGGCCCCCGCACCTACGGCGGCACCCGCATCATGGACTCCTGGCTCGGCCCCGGCCGCACTGCCGCGATGGTCGACGACATCGACCGCGCGCTGGCGCTGTACCGCGGAGCGTGCATGGTTCTGATGGGCGCGGCGGTGCTGCTGGCGCTGGTGGTGCGGTAGCGCACGATTGCCGGCTTGCGCCCGACCTTCCGAGCGGCCTAGCTCAAGGCTGATTCAACATCCGTGTGGATGAAGTCGTCGCATTTTGAAGGTATGCGATGATGGCCGAGGTGTCGATGACCATCAATTGATCGCTCCGCTGTCGTCGTGCCCCAGGATCTCGTCGTCGGTGCGCTGATCCTGTACCGGAAGCTGCGAAATGTATTGGCGAAATTCTTCGATGGCTTTCCGGCGCCCGGCAAGATCCGGCCGCTTGACGCGCCTGAGGCGCTCAGCCAAAGCCACCGTGACTGCGGTCGCGATGCTCTCCCCAGTGGCTTCCGCCAGTTTGCGAGCCAACCGATCGGCCTGTTCGGAGTCGATGATCAGCCCCATGGCGTCGCTCCTTCCGGTATCAATATACGCCGCTCAAGCGCCCTCCGCCACGCGCAGCAGCCCCTCCACGTCCGCGCAGGCCTCCAGGCGATCGGCGAGGGTATCCAGAGCGCGCTCGACGGTGGCGGCATAGGCGAAGCCACCGCCCTGCCCGCCCAGGCCTTTGAGGAACGCGCTTCGAAAGGCATCGGAGCCGAACAGGCCGTGCAGATAGCAACCGGCCACCGCGCCGTCCTCCGACACGGCACCGTCCGTGCCGCCGTCATCCAGGCGCAGCAGGGGGCGCGCGCAGTCCGGTCCGGAGGTGCGGCCCATGTGCATCTCGTAGCCGGCCACCGGGGCGCCGGTCGCCGTGTCGCGCCCGGTGGCTTCGGTCAGCACCTTCGGCCCCGCAAGCACCGTATCGACGTCCAGCAGGCCGAGGCCAGGCGCCTCGCCGGGCGGCCCCTCGATGCCGTCGGGATCGGCGACGCGCCGGCCCAGCATCTGGTAGCCGCCGCAGATGCCCAGCACCCGCCCGCCGCGGCGGCGGTGCGCTGCCAGGTCTACGTCCCAGCCCTGAGCGCGCAGGAACGCGAGGTCGGCGATGGTCGCCTTGCTGCCGGGCAGGACGACGAGGTCGGCGTCGGCGGGCAGCGGCCGGCCGGCCGGGACCATGGCGAGCGACACCCCAGGCTCCAGCGCCAGCGGGTCGAAATCGTCGAAATTGGCTATGCGAGAGAGCATCGGTACGGCGATGCGCAGCGTTCCGCCCGCCCGCGCACGCCCCCGCGTATGCCAAGTGTCCAGCGCGACGGCGTCCTCGGCCGGCAGGCTGCGCGCTTCCGGCAACCAGGGCACGACGCCGAAGCTCCGCCAGCCCGTGCGTTCCTCGATGACGCGCAGACCGCCGTCGAACAGCCGCACGTCGCCGCGGAACTTGTTGATCAGGAAGCCCTTGACCCGTGTACGCTCCTCCGGCTCCAGCAGGGCATGCGTGCCGACCAGGCTGGCGATGACGCCGCCACGGTCGATGTCGCCAACCAGCACCACCGGCACGTCGGCGACGCAGGCGAAGCCCATGTTGGCGATGTCGCCGGCGCGCAGGTTCACCTCGGCCGGGCTTCCAGCACCCTCGACCACGACGATGTCCGCCTCGGCCTTCAGCCGGCTGAAACTGTCGAGCACGGCCCCCAGCAGTTCCCGCTTCTTCGTCTGATAGTCGGCGGCGCGGGCCGAGCCGACCACACACCCCTGCACCACCACCTGCGCGCCGACGTCGGTCTGCGGCTTCAGCAACACCGGGTTCATGTGGACGCTGGGCGCCACCCCGCAGGCGCGCGCCTGCAGCGCCTGGGCGCGGCCGATCTCGCCGCCGTCGGCGGTGACCGCGGCGTTGTTGGACATGTTCTGCGGCTTGAACGGCCGGACGGTCAGGCCACGGCGCACCAGCGCCCGGCACAGCCCTGCCACGAGCAGCGACTTGCCGACGTCCGATCCCGTGCCTTGCAGCATCAGCGCGCGCGCCATGGCGGCTACTCCTTCACGACCATGGGCAGGCCGGCCACCACGAAGACGACTTTGCGGGCCTGCGCCGCCACGCGCTGGTGCAGGCGCCCGGCGTGGTCGCGGAAGGCGCGGGCCAGCGCGTTGTCCGGCACGATGCCCAGCCCCACCTCGTTCGACACCAACACCACGGTACCCTGTGCCGCGTCCAGCGCCGCCAGAAGTTCGGCGGTCGCCGCCTCCACATCGCGCCCGGCGCTCAGAAGGTTGGACAGCCACAGCGTCAGGCAATCGACCAGCAGCGTCGCACCGGGCGTAGCGTGCCGGCGGATGACGCCCGGCAGGTCCAGCGGCTCCTCGACCGTCATCCAGCCGGGACCGCGATCGTTCTGGTGGCGGGATATCCGGTCGCGCATCTCGTCGTCCCAGGCCTCGGCCGTGGCGACGTAGATCCAGGGCTGCGGACGGGCGGTCACCAGCCCCTCGGCATAGCGGCTCTTGCCGGAGCGGGCCCCGCCCAGGACCAGCGTCAGATCGATGGTGTTCTTTGAGGCAGTGTTCATGGGCAGACCCTACGGGTGCGCGGCGTGCGCGTCCACCCTCGGGACTCTATCTTGACGCGTCGGGCCGTCTGCACCGGCAGCGGTGACGAAGATGCCATTTGCGGTGCGACCGCACGCCGCCTCATCCGCTGTAGAAGGATCAGGCGAGCCCGCCACCGGCCGTAAGGAACCGGCCACCGTCTGCCCTGTTCGCGGAAGAACGACAGCCCAACCCAGACACGGGGCCGCAGGGGCATGCCGGCCATCGAGGACAACAGTCAGGCTCAGGCCGGAACGTTAACTCCTTGCAAAGATGGTGATCCGGGTGGGACTCGAACCCACGACCACATGATTAAAAGTCACGTGCTCTACCGACTGAGCTACCGGATCATCTCTGCAAGCGCCCTGTCGAACCGGGGGCTTGGGCGGGCGGCACCATAGGGGCCCCAGGCGCTCCGGTCAACCGCGGGAGTGAAGCTGGAGCGAACGGCCTCCTGGGTCAACCGCTCCAGCCACCGTCCGGCGTCATTTCGGCGTTCAAACCCGCTCGGAGCTGTCGCCGTTGTCCGCCTCGATGGCGAAGCGCTCGGCCAGATGCCTGGTGACCCGCGGGCTCACGAAGTGGCTGATGTCGCCACCCAGGCGCCCGATCTCCTTCACGAAGCGCGAGGAGATGAACTGGTGGCGCTCCGACGCCATCAGAAACACCGTCTCCACCTTCGGATTGAGGCGGGCGTTCATGCCTGCCATCTGGAACTCGTACTCGAAGTCCGACACCGCCCGCAGGCCGCGGATGATGACCGACGCGTTGTTCTCGATGGCGAAGTGCATGAGCAGGGTGTCGAACGCCCGCACCTCGATGGTGCAGCCGTTCTTCTCCAGCGCCCCAACCTCCTCGCGGACCATCTGGACCCGCTCGTCGGTCGAGAAGAGCGGGCCCTTTCCGGCGTTGCGGGCGACGCCCACCACCAGAAAGTCGACCATCCGTGAGGCACGCTGGATAATGTCCAGGTGCCCGTTGGTGATCGGGTCGAAAGTGCCCGGATAGACGCCGATGCGCCGCTTGGACATGGATGGCTCCTCGATCAGTCCGTCGTGGCTTCCGGGCCGTTGTCCTCCCCGGCCGCATTGCCGCCCTCAAGGTCGGCCGCGCCGTTGCTTTCACCATTGGTGCCGTTCTCCTCCTCCTCGATGGAGGCGACGGAGACGACGCGTTCGTCCGCGCCCACGCGGAACAGCGTGACGCCGAGCGTCTTGCGGCCGGCAATGCGCACGTCGTGGATCGGCATGCGGATCACTTGGCCACCGTTGGTGACCATCATCACCTGGTGCGACTCCTCCACCGGGAACGCGGCGACGATGGCGCCGTTGCGCTCGCCCATCTCCATGTTCCAGATGCCCTGCCCGCCGCGGCCGGTGATACGGTACTCGTAGGACGAGGTCCGCTTGCCGAAGCCGCGTTCGGACACGGTAAGGACGTACTGCTCGAAGCGCTTCAGCTCCTCATAGCGCTCCTGGCTGATGGTGGCGTTGGCCGAGGCGCCGTCGTCCTCGCCCTCCGGGGCTGGCTCGCCGACGATGTCCAGGCCCTTGGCGCGCTCCATGCGGAAGAACGCGGCGCGCTCGTCGGCCGTCGCCTCCACGTGGCGCAGCATGGACATGGAGATGACCTCGTCACCGTCCGCCAGACGGATGCCGCGCACGCCTGTCGAGGTGCGGCCGGCGAAGACGCGCACGTCCGACACGGCAAAGCGGATGCACTTGCCGCCACGGGTGGCGAGCAGGACGTCGTCGTCCTCCGAGCAGGTGCGCACGGCGATCAGGCGCTCGCCCTCCTCCTCCAGCTTCATCGCGATGAGGCCGTTGGAGCGGATGTTCTGGAAATCCGACAGCTTGTTCCGGCGCACGTTGCCGCGCGAGGTGGCGAACACGACGTGCAGGTCGCCCCAGGTCGCCTCATCCTCCGACAGCGGCATGACGGTGGAGATGGTCTCCCCGTCCTCCAGCGGCAGCAGGTTGACGAAGGCCTTGCCCCGGCTCTGCGGGTTGCCGAGCGGCAGGCGGTAGACCTTCAGCTTGTAGACCACACCCTTGGTCGAGAACAGCAGCAGCGGCGTGTGCGTGTTGACCACGAACAGGTCGGCGACCGCATCCTCCGCCTTGGTGCTCATGCCCGAACGGCCCTTGCCGCCACGCTTCTGCGCGCGGTAGGTGCTGAGCGGCGTGCGCTTGACGTAGCCGGACTGGCTGACGGTGACGACCATGTCCTCGCGCTGGATCAGGTCCTCGATGTCGGACTCGAACTCCAGCTCCAGGATTTCGGTGCGGCGCGGGGTGCCGAACCGCTCCTTCATGTCGACCAGCTCGTCGCGCAGGATACCCAGCAGCTTCGGGCGGTTCGCCAGCGTCTCCAGATAGTCGGCGATCTGGTCGGTCACTTCCTTCAACTCGGCGCCGATCTTGTCGCGCTCCAGCCCGGTCAGGCGGTGCAGGCGCAGCTCCAGGATGGCACGGGCCTGATCTTCCGACAGATGATAGGTGCCGTTCTCGGACACGCCGCGGCCGGGCTCGTCGATCAGCTGGATCAGCGGGCCGACGTCGCGGGCCGGCCACTCGCGGGCGATCATCTCCTCGCGCGCCGCCGCAGCATCCGGAGCGCGGCGGATCAGGGCGATCATCTCGTCGAGATTCGCGACGGCGACCGCCAGGCCGACCAAGGTATGGGCGCGCTCGCGCGCCTTGCCCAGCAGGAACTCGGTCCGCCGGGTGATCACCTGCTCGCGGAAGCGGACGAACGCGGTGATGATGTCCTTGAGGTTCAGCAGCTCCGGCCGGCCGCCGTTCAGCGCCAGCATGTTGACGCCGAAGGAGGTCTGGAGCTGCGTGTGGCGGAACAGCTGGGCCAGCACCACGTCGGGCACGGCGTCGCGCTTCAGCTCGACCACCACGCGCACGCCGTCACGGTCGGATTCGTCGCGCAGGTCGGCGATGCCCTCGATGGTCTTGTCGTTGACCACCTCGCCGATGCGCTCCATCAGCTTGGACTTATTGACCTGATACGGGATCTCGGTGGCGACGATGGCGAGGCGGTCCTTGCGCACCTCCTCGATCTCGGTCTTGGCGCGCAGGATGATCGAGCCGCGGCCGGTCTGCAGCGCCGAACGGCTGCCGGAACGGCCGAGGATCTGTCCACCGGTCGGGAAGTCCGGACCTGGGACGATCTCCATCAACTCGTCGAGCGTGATGTCGTTGTTGTCGATGTAGGCGCAGCAGGCGTCGATCACCTCGCCCAGGTTGTGGGTCGGGATGTTGGTCGCCATGCCGACAGCGATGCCGCCGGCGCCGTTCACCAGCAGGTTCGGAAAGCGCGCCGGTACCACCAGCGGCTCGCGCCCCGAATCGTCGTAGTTCGGGCCGAAGTCGACGGTGTCCTTGTCGATGTCGTCGAGCAGCGATTCGGCCGCCTTGGCCAGCCGCGCCTCGGTGTAGCGCATGGCCGCCGGCGGATCGCCGTCCATGGACCCGAAGTTGCCCTGCCCGTCGATCAACGGCAGGCGCATGGAGAAGTCCTGCGCCATGCGCACCATGGCGTCGTAGATCGCCGAGTCGCCGTGCGGGTGATATTTACCCATCACGTCGCCGACGATGCGCGCCGACTTCTTGTAGGGCTTGGTCGAGTCGTACCCGCCCTCCTTCATCGCATACAGAATGCGGCGGTGGACGGGCTTGAGGCCGTCGCGCACGTCGGGCAGGGCTCGGCTCACGATCACGCTCATGGCGTAATCGAGGTACGAGCGCCTCATCTCATCTTCGATGGTGACGGGTGCGATGTCGGAAGCGGGGGGAAGCGGGGTCGTGCTCAAGAAGCCGGACTCATGAAAGCGGGACTACGAAACTCGCCCGGCGGACCCCCAAACGGCCCACCAGGCGACCTGGAGTAATATATAGTAATCCTTAGCAGCTTTCGCATGTGCACACAACGGCACCCCGCTCGAAAAGGCGTCAGCGGCGGCTCAAAAGAGCAAAGCGCACGGACAGGATCGTCACCGAAACCACACTGGCGATGAGAATACCCTCGAACAGACCGTACTCCTCTCGTTCGAGTACGAATGCCGACGCCGCGGATACGGGAATCATCACAACCGCGTAGGACACGAAGTGCAGAACCGTCGGCACCCAGGCGTCGTGCCGGCCGCGCAGCGCGTTGGCCATCACTGTCTGCCCGCCGTCCACTACTAGGATCCATGCGCTGAAGGCAATCAGCGGCACCACCCGTGCCAGCAACTCGGGATCGCTGGTGTAGATCCCGGCCACCGCAGCCGGCGCGGCGCGGTACAGCAGGCCGACCAGCGCCAGGAACACCGAGGTGACGGCCAGCCCGATCCAGCCGGCCAGCGCCATGTCCAGCCGGTCGCCCCGCCCGTAGGCGACGGCGACGCGCACCGCGGTGGCCGAGGCCAAACCCACCGCGGCCATGAACGGCACCGCAATCAGGTTCAGCCCCACCGTGTAGGCGCCGAGCGCCAGCGGCGAGATCATTCCGGCGAACAAACCGAGCCCGGCGAAGGCCCCGCTCTCTACCCCGATGCTGAGACCGGCCGCGTAGCCCAGGCGGCGCTGGCTGCCGCCGTCGCGCCACCAGCCCTTCCAGCCGCCGCGCACGTGCCAGCGCCGATGGTCGCGCATCCACCACACGTAGGCGACCAGCCCCAGTCCCATGGCCCAGCGGATGATGGTGGTGGCCCAGGCCGAGCCGACCGCCCCCAGCGCCGGCAGGCCCCAGGCGCCCCACACCAGCGCGTAGGCCAGGCCCAGGTTGACGATGTTGCCGGCGATCATGGCGAGCATCACCGGCACCGGCCGCTTGAGCCCCTCCAGGAAGAAGCCGGTCGTGGTGTAGAGCATCATGCCCGGCATGCCGAGCCCCAGCACCGCCAGCACCCGGGCACCACCGGCCGCCACGTCCGGCGCCTGCCCCGTCAGGCGGAAAAACGGCTCGGCGAACAGCGCCGCCAACGCCATCAAGGCACCCAGCAGCAGCGCATAGGGCACCGAGTGCCGCCAGACCTGGCCACACGTCTCCGGCCGCTCTGCGCCGAAGGCGTGCGCGGTCATCGCCACCGTGCCCATCAGCAGGCCGACGCCGGTACCGATCATCATGTTGCTCGGCAGGTGGGCGAGGCCGAAGAAGGCCAGCTCCTGCGCGCTGAAGCGGCCGACGATGGCGGTGTCCACGGCCATCATCACCATCAGCCCGGCGCGCGAAACGATCACGGGCGCTGCAAGGCGCACCAGCTCCGCGGCATGACCGCGCAGGCGTCGCGACAGGGTCTGTGCATCGAGGGTTTCGGCGGTCATGGCGGACACATCTTGGCCACAGGGGTTCCCCCGTCAAGCACGGCCGCGTCTCACAATGCACCCTTGCGTTCTCCGCGGAACCATCGGCTGCGAAAGCCCGTTCACCAAGCAGAGCATTCACCGAAGAGGAGTAAGGCTCCATGACGCGTAGCATCCGCATCCCGGTGGTGCAGATCGTGCTGTTCAGCTCCCTGCTGTCGTTCGCCGCTCTGCTCAGCGGCTGCAACACGCTGGAGGGCATGGGTCAGGACGTGCAGTCCGGCGGCCGCGCCATCGAGCGCTCGGCCGAGTAAGGCAAGGTAGGCCATGGCAGATCCCAAGCCCGAGACCCCCGAGGTGCCGCCGCCTGGCGGCCCGAAATCCCCGTCACCCGACCGCCCGGCCCCGGCGCCGTCCCAGCCGCGCGTGGACCCCAACCCGGAAACCCCGCCGGAGTTCACGCCGCCCCCAGACGAACCCATGCCCGGCGTGCCGCCGCCGACGACGGCATAACCCCGAACGGAGCCGCGGCCCCCTGCCCGGCTCCGTTTTCGTTCCGGGTAGAACGCCGCGCCTGATCGCCTGTTGGAGGAGGACCTACCAAACACGCAGAGGGGGCATGGTAATGGCAGACCTTCAACAGATCCTCGGTACGATGCTGGCGACCGGCATGGGCGGGCGCAGCGGCCGCAACGTCGACAACATCGGCTCCGTCCTTGGTCAACCCGGCATGATGGATACGAGCGCCAGCAGCACGAGCGCCGGCGGCGGTCCCAGCTTCAAGACGACCGCGGGCTTGGCCGCGCTCGGCTACCTCGCCTACCGGGCCTTCCAGGAGCGGCAGCGGAATCAGGCACAGGCGCAGACGACCCAAGCCCCGGGCCAGACCGGCGACAGCACCTGGGGCGGGGGTGGGGTGCAGGGCGCCGGCCTTGGCGGCATTCTTGGTGGCCTCTTCGGGGGCGGGGGCGGTCAAGCCGGCGGTGGAGGCGGCCTCCTGGGCGATCTGCTGTCGAAAGTCTTCCAGCCCGGCAGTGCACCGCAGCCCGCCGACGCCGGGTCCGTGAGCGCCGGGACTGGAGGCGCCTTCCCCGAACTCGCGATGGAGGACCAGCACGCGCTGCTGCTGATCCGCGCGATGATCACCGCGGCCAACGCCGACGGCGAGATCACCCCGGATGAGCGCCAACACATCCTCTCCTCCCTTGACGAAGCCGGCGCCGGTCCGGAAGAGCGCCGCGTGGTCGAACACGAACTGGACAACCCGCAGCCCGTCGACACGCTGCTCCAGGCTGTTCGCGACGAACCGACCGCCGAGCAGGTCTACATGGCCTCCGTCATGGCCGTGGGCGACGTGTCGGAGGCGGAGCGCTCCTACCTGAACGACCTCGCCACGCGGCTGAAGGTCGATCCGCAGCGGCTCCAGCAGATCCGGGCGGCTGCGTGAGGGGCACCATGCCGGCCATGGTACGGCAGGCGCAGCAGGCGGTGGTGGCGTTCGACGAGGCGGTCCGCGACAAGGTGCTGCCTGCCTGCGGCCCACGGACGGTGTTCGCTGCCGACGTCCTCGCCGTGTTCACCTCGCGCTGGCTGCTGATCCCGGCGGCGGTTGCGGCGTGGACGTTGGGGCGCTCCGGCTGTCGTGACCGTCTGGCGGACGGTGGACGGGCCGTTGCCGCTGCGCTAGCGGTCGAAACGGTCGCGGCGACCGCAGTGAAGCTGGCGACACGCCGGTGTCGGCCGGCGCGGCCGAGCGGGCGGGAGCGTCCCTACACCAGTTCCATGCCGTCCGGGCACACGGCCAACGTCGCCGCCGCGGCGACCGCGCTGGCCATGGTGACGCACAGCGATGCGGTGCTGGCCGCCGGCATGGCCCTGGCCGCGATCACCGCGGTCAGCCGCATCATCGTCAACCGGCACTGGGCATCAGACGGAGCCGTGGGCCTCGTGCTGGGCTACGCATCCGCCAAGCTCGTCGAGGCCGCGGCCCACGCTCGGCCATAAAAAATGCGGGGCCGAAAGGCCCCGCATTCCTTCGATCCGCCGTTCGTCAGAACGGAATCTCGTCGTCCAGGTCATCGTGCCGGGGCGGAGCGCCGCCGCCACCGCCGGGACCGCGGCCACCGCCGCCACCCCCGCCGTAACCACCACCGCTGCCGCGCGACTCGTACCCGCCGCCACCACCGCCTTCCTCGCGGCCGCCGCCCATGAAGTCGATCTCGGCGACGCGCACCGACAGACCGGCACCGCGGGTGCCGTCGCGCTTCTCATACTCGCGCAGCGTCACCTCGCCGGAGACGACCACGCCCTTGCCCTTGGTCAGGTGCGGAGCCAGCGACTCCGCGCGGCGTCCCCAGATCGAGCAGTCGACCCACTGCGTCGTCTTGCGCTCGCCGAAGCCCACGTCGTTGGCGACGCGGAAACCGAGCACCTTCTCGCCGCTCTGCGTGGTGCGAAGCTCACCATCCGCACCGAGTCGCCCCGTAAACGTCCACACATTCATAGCCTAGGTCTCCTGACGCGCGTGTCCCGACATTCCTACCGGCCCGATCGGCCGCCCGGCGGCGGGGCGTCCAAATGTCGAGGGTTCCTGTTCGCAGGGCCGGATATGTTGATCATTTGTTGGTTGGCATACCACCCGCCCGTCCTCGCAACGAAGCACGAGCGCGGCCGTACGGTCAACCGCCGCTTGGAACCTCCCCGTCCCCCGGCCGGAGCCACGCACCCTCTCCGCCGGCGAGAACGTTCCGAGAACAAATATAGCAGAGCAACGCAGCCAAGGAAACAGGTTCGTACGTCCCTCCTCCACATCGCAGATACTTTCCGTCCGCGCACGGCTGTGCCAAAGGTAGCAATCCGGATGGAGCTTCCACATATCTGTGCGGTCCCGATCGGGGCTGCCTCAGGCTTCCCTTTTCTATGGCTTTCCGCTAAGAACACTCCATGAACAAATTCATCAGCGTCCGCGGCGCTCGCGAGCATAATCTCAAGAACGTCGACGTGGACCTTCCGCGCGACCAGCTCATTGTCATCACCGGTTTGTCCGGCTCGGGCAAGTCGTCGCTGGCGTTCGACACCATCTACGCCGAGGGCCAGCGGCGCTATGTGGAGAGCCTGTCGGCCTACGCGCGCCAGTTCCTGGAGCTGATGCAGAAACCCGACGTCGAGTCGATCGAGGGGCTGTCGCCGGCCATCTCCATCGAGCAGAAGACGACGTCGAAGAATCCCCGCTCCACCGTCGGCACGGTGACGGAGATCTACGACTACATGCGCCTCTTGTGGGCGCGCGTCGGCATCCCCTATTCGCCGGCCACCGGCCTGCCCATCGAGAGCCAGACCGTCTCGCAGATGGTGGACCGCATCCTGGAGATGCCGGAGGGTACGCGTCTCTTGCTGCTGGCGCCCTTCGTGCGCGGCCGTAAGGGCGAGTACAGGAAGGAGATCCAGGACCTGCGCAAGCGCGGCTTCCAGCGCGTGCGCGTCGACGGCGAGATGCACGAGATCGACTCGGTCCCCGCCCTCAACAAGAAGCTCAAGCACGACATCGAAGTGGTCGTCGACCGTATCGTCGTGCGCGAGGGCCTCGGCAACCGGCTGGCCGATTCGCTGGAGACGGCGCTGAACCTCGCCGACGGCATCGTGTTCGTGGAAAACGCCGACACTCACGAGCAGACCGTCTTCTCGCAGAAGTTCGCCTGTCCCGTCTCGGGCTTCACCATCCCCGAGATCGAACCGCGGCTGTTCTCGTTCAACAACCCGTTCGGCGCCTGCCCGTCCTGCGACGGCCTGGGCTCCAAGATCTATTTCGACCCTATGCTGGTGGTGCCGGACGAGCGGTTGTCGCTGGCCAAGGGGGCCGTGGCGCCGTGGGCCGGCTCCTCGTCCAAGTATTACGACCAGACCCTGGAGAGCATCTGCCGGCACTTCCGCGTCAGCATGATCACGCCGTGGGAAGAGCTGCCGGAGGTGGTGCGGGAGACGATCCTGTTCGGCTCCAAGGGCCAGCCGATCACCATGACCTACGACGACGGCCTACGCAGCTATCAGACCAACAAGGCCTTCGAGGGCATCGTCAACAACCTGGAGCGCCGCTACCGCGAGACCGACAGCGCCTGGACGCGCGAGGAGCTGTCCAAGTACCAGTCCACGCAGCCCTGCGAGACCTGCGGAGGAGCCCGCCTGAAGCCCGAGGCGCTGGCGGTCAAGGTCGCCGGCAAGCACATCTCCGAGGTGGCGGAGCTGTCCATCGCGGAAGCCGGCCAGTGGTTCGGTCACCTGAACGAGCACCTGCGGCCGAAGGACCGGGAGATCGCCTACCGCATCCTGAAGGAGATCAACGAGCGCCTGGGCTTCCTGAACGCGGTGGGGCTGGATTACCTGACGCTCAGCCGCGGTTCCGGCTCGCTGTCGGGCGGCGAGAGCCAGCGCATCCGCCTGGCCTCGCAGATCGGCTCCGGCCTGACGGGCGTGCTGTACGTGCTGGACGAGCCCTCCATCGGCCTGCACCAGCGGGACAACGACCGGCTGCTCGAAACACTGAAGCGCCTGCGCGACATCGGCAACACGGTCATCGTGGTCGAGCACGACGAGGACGCCATCCGCAACGCCGACTACCTGGTGGACATGGGCCCGGGCGCCGGCCAACACGGCGGCCAGGTGATCGCCCAGGGCACGCCGGCCGAGGTGCAGATGCACCCCGACAGCGTCACCGCCGCCTACCTCACCGGTGCGCGCGGCATCGCCGTGCCCAACCGCCGCCGGCCCGGCCATAAGGGGCAGTTCCTGGAGGTGACGGGCTGCCGCGCCAACAACCTGCAGAACGTCACCGCGCGCGTACCGCTGGGCACGTTCACCTGCGTCACCGGCGTGTCGGGCGGCGGCAAGTCCACTCTGGTGGTCGAGACGCTGTACAAGGCGGTCGCCCGCCGCCTGATGGGGGCGCGCGAGCACCCGGCCGAGCACGACGAGCTGCGCGGGCTGGAGCATCTGGACAAGGTCATCGACATCGACCAGTCGCCCATCGGGCGCACGCCGCGCTCCAACCCGGCGACCTACACTGGCGCCTTCACGCCGATCCGCGACTGGTTCGCCGGCCTGCCGGAGGCGAAGGCGCGCGGCTACGGCCCCGGCCGCTTCTCGTTCAACGTCAAGGGCGGGCGTTGCGAGGCGTGCCAGGGCGACGGCGTCATCAAGATCGAGATGCACTTCCTGCCGGACGTCTATGTCACCTGCGACGTCTGTCACGGCAAGCGCTACAACCGCGAGACGCTGGAGGTCCTCTACCGGGACAAGTCCATTGCCGACGTGCTGGACATGACGGTCGAGGAGGGCGCCGAGTTCTTCAAGGCGGTGCCCTCCATCCGCGACAAGATGGACACGCTGCAACGGGTGGGGCTCGGCTACATCCACATCGGCCAGCCGGCGACCACGCTGTCGGGGGGCGAGGCGCAGCGCGTCAAGCTGTCGAAGGAACTGAGCCGGCGCGCCACCGGCCGCACCCTCTACATCCTCGACGAGCCGACCACGGGCTTGCACTTCGCCGACGTGGAAAAGCTGCTGGAGGTGCTGCATGCCCTGGTCGACCAGGGCAACACCGTGCTGGTGATCGAGCACAACCTGGAGGTCATCAAGACCGCCGACTGGATCATCGACCTCGGCCCCGAGGGCGGCACCGGCGGCGGTGAGATCGTTGCCGAGGGCACGCCGGAGGACGTGGCGCGCGTGGCGCGCAGCTATACCGGGCAGTACCTTGCGCCGTACCTCACGCAGCGGGCGAACACCCGGAAGAGCGCATAAGGGAAACAAATCCCGGGATCCCGCGTTTTCGTTACATTCGCAATGGAACCGAGGGGATCCCTCATGAAGTTCGCCTTGACCCTGGCTTTCGCCACCGGTGCGACCTTGCTCGCCTCCGCCTGCACCTATGTGGAGCGCGAGACGGCCGTACCAGTGCCGCCGACCACCAGCAGCCAGACGACCACCACGACCGCGGCGCCGGGCGCCGGTTCGTCCACCGTCGTGACGCCGGCCCCGGGCACGACCATCCAACGCGACACGACGACCACCCGCACCTACTGATCCGCGGAGTCGGTCCTGACCTGTTCGGCCCCTCGCCACGGCAGGGGGCGAACGCGCATCCGGCGAACACGCGGAAGGGGGGCCAGCGAAACAAACGCCTGCTCACGCTGTTGACCCGCTGTAGTTCCCAATGCCTGAGGAGACACCACGATGGCGCGTATCCTGACCGGCCTTGCCCTGGCACTCGGCACCACTCTGCTCGTCGCCGCCTGCGGCACGGACGAGACGACCCGGTCCACGAGCACCACGACGACCACCACGCCCCCCAGCGCCGGCTCATCCACCACCGTCACCCCGGCGCCGGGCACCGGCTCATCCACCACCGTTACCCCGGCGCCAGGCTCCGGCACGACCATCGAGCGGAACACGACGACCCGCACCTACTGATCGGAACCTGCCGGTCGTCCCCTGCGGATTGGCCGGGCACCGATCCACGACCCCGGCCCCTCCCCATGGAGGGGCCGCTTTCGTTTGGGGCGACGGCATGCCATGGGCCGCCGACGCGCCTTGGAGCAGGTGAGGCGCATTATCTCGACCGGCTTGCCGGACGCTCCGCGCGCGTCTATCTGTTCAGCTCCATTGATGCCGCGAACCGCGGGAGCCCCGCAGATCGGGCCTCGCGACGCTTTGCCCGACCCATGATTTGGACCTTTCCCATGACCACTCCCCGTCCCGTCCACGTCATCGGTGGCGGCCTCGCCGGGTCCGAGGCTGCGTGGCAGCTTGCGTCCTCGGGGGTGCCCGTCGTGCTGCACGAGATGCGCCCCGTGCGCGGAACCGAGGCGCACCAGACCGATCGGCTGGCCGAGCTGGTGTGCTCCAACTCCTTCCGCTCCGACGACGCCGAGTACAACGCCGTCGGCCTGCTGCACGAGGAGATGCGGCGCTGCGGCTCGCTGATCCTGCGTTGCGCCGACGCGCACAAGGTGCCGGCGGGAGGCGCGCTGGCGATGGACCGCGACGGCTTCGCCGGTGCGGTGACCGAGGCGGTGGCCGGCCACCCGCTGGTCACCATCGTGCGCGAGGAGGTGGCGGGCCTGCCGCCGGAGGACTGGGACAGCGTGGTGATCGCCACCGGCCCGCTGACCTCGCCGGCGCTCGCCGAGGCGGTGCGGGCCTTCACGGGCGAGGAGTCGCTGGCCTTCTTCGACGCCATCGCACCCATCGTCTACCTGGAGAGCATCGACCTCTCCAAGGCTTGGTTCCAGTCGCGCTACGACAAGCCCGGTCCTGGCGGCTCCGGCAAGGACTACATCAACTGCGCCTTCGACAAGGAGCAGTACAACGCCTTCATCGATGCGCTGATCGAGGCCGAGAAGGTCGACTTCAAGGAGTGGGAGAAGAACACCCCCTACTTCGAGGGCTGCCTGCCCATCGAGGTGATGGCGGAGCGCGGGCGCGACACCCTGCGGTACGGACCGATGAAGCCGGTGGGCCTCACCAACCCGCACGAGGGGCGGCGTCCCTACGCCGTGGTGCAACTGCGCCAGGACAACGCGTTGGGCACGCTCTACAACCTCGTCGGTTTCCAGACCAAGCTGAAGCATGGCGAACAGACGCGGGTGTTCCGCATGATCCCCGGCCTAGAGAACGCCGAGTTCGCGCGCCTGGGCGGCTTGCACCGCAACACCTTCCTGAACAGCCCCCGCCTGCTCGACCGCACGCTCCGCCTGAAGGCGCAGCCGCGCCTGCGCTTCGCCGGACAAGTGACGGGCTGTGAGGGCTATGTGGAAAGTGCGGCCGTCGGCCTGCTGGCCGGCCGCTTCGCCGCCGCGGAACGGCTGGGCCGGGAGGCGCCGGTGCCGCCGGTCACCACGGCGCTGGGCGCGCTGCTCGGCCACATCACCGGCGGTGCCGAGGCCGAGACCTTCCAGCCCATGAACGTCAACTTCGGGCTGTTTCCGCCGGTGGACGACCGGATTCGCGGGCGGGAGCGCAAGCTGGCCTACACCCGCCGGGCACTGGAGGATCTGAAGGGCTGGCTGGTGACCCTATAGGCAGTTTGACGGAATATTAGTCAGTACTCAAAACATCTTCCTCGGAGCTACCCCTTAACGCTATGGTAACCCGAAAGCGGCAGGGGGTTCTGGGAATGAATTTCAGCAATCTGCGCATCGGCGGGCGCATCTTCGCCGGATTCGCCGTCGTCCAGGTCCTCGTGGTGGTGCTGAACGTCATCGCCGTCATCGGGCTCGGGGAGGTGCGGGCGAACTTCGACGGCTTCACCGACATGGCGCACGACTCCGCCACCGTGGACGAACTGGAGCTGCGCGCCGTCGACCTGCAACGGCACGCCGGCGCCTTCCTGGCGGCCCGCACGCCGGAGGCGTTCCAGCAGGCCGAGCGGGCCGTCGAGCAGTTGGGCCGCGCCGTCGCCGAGGCCCGCCGGGAGGTGCAGCACCCGACGCGCTCATCCCTGATCGAGGAGATCGCTAAGCAGGTCGACGCCTACCGCGCCGCTCTCACCCGCACCGGGGAGCTGATGGCCAAGCGCAACGAGGTCATCGACGGCCCGCTGGCCCGCAGCACGAACAACATCCGCACCAAGCTCGGCGAGCTGATGGAGTCCGCCAGCATCGACGGCGACTTCCGGGTGGCGTATCTCACCGGCGCCGCGCTGGAGAAGCTGCTGACCGCGCAGACCCATGCGCTCAAGTATCTGGACAGCAACGCCCCCGCGGAGTCGGTGTACGCGCTGGCTCAATTGAAGGAGTTGACCAACGCCATCGGCGAGCTCGACAAGCAGGTCAAGGAGGTCCACCACAGCGAGCTTCTGGCCGGCGCCATGGCGAGCATCCCGCGCTTCGAGTCGTCCATGGAGGCGCTGGTCGCCGTGGTGGAAGAGCGCGAACGCCTACGCACCCAGACGCTCGACCGCATCGGCGCCCAGATCGCCGAGAAGGCCGGCGCCATCCGCACCTCGGTCAAGGCCGACCAGGGCGTCCTCGAGCGCGAGGCCGCCGCGGTCGCCCAGTCCACCGTGCAGCGCTCCGTCGTGCTGACCGCGCTGGCGGTGGTGCTCGGCCTGCTCGCCGCGTGGGCCATCGGTCGCGGCATCACCCGGCCGATCCATGCCATGACCGGCGCCATGGACCGGCTGTCCAAGGGCGAACTGGCCACCGAGGTGCCGGGCCTCGGCCGGCGCGACGAGATCGGCGAGATGGCGCAGGCGGTGCAGGTGTTCAAGGACAACGCCCAGGCCATCGAGCGCATGCGCGACGAGCAGCAGGCGCAGGAGCGCCGGGCCGAGGAGGACAAGCGCCGCGCCCTGACCCAACTCGCCGACAGCTTCGAGGCCAGCGTGCGCACGGTGGTCGAGGGGGTCTCCGCCTCCGCCACGCAGCTGGAGGCGAACGCGCAACGCCTGTCCGCCACCGCCGAGCAGAGCCGCAGCCAGGCGATGGTCGTCGCCACCTCGGCCCAGCACGCCGCCAGCAACGTGCAGACCGTCGCCACCGCGGCCGAGGAGATGACCAGCTCGATCGGCGAGATCACCCGCCAGGTCGGCCAGTCGGCGCAGATCGCCCAGCGCGCCCAGCAGCGGGCGCAGACCACCAGCGCCACCGTGCAGACGCTCGCCGATCAGGCGCGCAACATCGGCGAGGTCGTCTCGCTGATCAACGACATCGCCTCGCAGACCAACCTGTTGGCGCTGAACGCCACCATCGAGGCGGCGCGCGCCGGCGAGGCCGGCAAGGGCTTCGCGGTGGTGGCCTCGGAGGTGAAGAACCTCGCCACCCAGACCGCCAAGGCAACCGAGGACATCGGCCAGCAGATCGCCGCCATGCAGGGGGCGACCGGCAGCGCGGTGGAGGCGATCGTCGAGATCGTCCGGACCATCGCGGAGATCAACGAGATCGCCACCACCATCGCCGCCGCGGTGGAGCAGCAGGACGCCGCCACCCGCGAGATCGCCCGCAACGTCCAGCAGGCGGCGGTGGGCACGCAGGAGATCTCCTCGACCATCGGGCAGGTCCAGCAGGCCGCCGACGGCACCGGCAGCAGCGCCGGCGAGGTGCTGCACGCCGCCCGCGAGCTGTCGCGCCAGTCCGAACGCCTGTCCGACGAGGTCGAACGCTTCATCCGGCAGGTAAGGACGGCCTGATTCCCTCCCCCGCCTCCGGCGGGGGAGGTTGGGAGGGGGCAAGGTCTGTCCGGGAGACCAGCACCTCCAGTATTCTCGGCCGAACCTTGCCCCCACCCTCCCGCTTTGCAGGTCCCTCCCTCCCCCGCGGAGCGGGGGGCCAGATTCCTAATACCTCCCCCGCATCGCCGCCCAGGCCAACTTGGCGGAGCGCAACGGATGCGGCATCTGCACGCGGGCGGCCAGCGGATCGTGGTCCTCCCGCGCCAGCACGCCAAGATACGTGTCCGCCAGAGTCGCCCCGAGCAGCGCCGGCACCGCCGCCCGCGGCACCTCCCGCTGCAGCGCGCGCGCTTTGCCGAGATGCTCGCGCGCGGCATCCGCCACCTCGCGCACCACGGGCTTCAGCGCGGCGCCCGCCTTCCCCTCGATGACGTCCCGCACGTGTACACCCTGCGCCCCCAGGCTGTCGGCGGGCAGCAGAACGCGGTTCTGCCGTGCATGATAAGGCACGGCGCGCAGTAGCCCGGTCAGGGCGTAGGCGATGGCGGCATGGCGGCCGGCCTCCGCCGCGGCGGGATCGCGCACGCCCAGTGCCTCCAGGCTCAGGTGCACCAGGGGAGCGGCCGTCACCTCGGCATAGTTAACCAGGCACACCAGGTTGGCCGGCGGCTCGTCGTCCAGGTCGGCCTCGCGGGCGTCGATCAGACGCTCGAAGTGAGCGCGGGTCAGACCATAGGCGCCGATGGCGGCGGTCACCGGCTGCATCACGGCGTGCTGCGGGACGGGGCCCTCGCCGTAGGCGGCGGCGATGCCGTCGCGCCACCATTGCAGACGCATCATGCCCAGCATCGGCTCGCTGACCACCTCGCGCGTCTTGGCGACCTCCAGGTTGAACGCATAAAGGGCAAAGAGCGCCTCGCGCCGTTCGGCTGGCGCGAATAGGCAGGACAGGAATCGGTCGTTGTCGTATTTCCGAACCTCCTGTCCGCAATAGGACAGGTCGGATGCTTCATTCGCCATCGGGTGTCGGGTCCGGAAAATTAGGGGTGGGTATGTTCTGGGGACGGGCCAAGGTCCGGACGGCGATTATATTAGGGTGGAGGGGTCACCGCGCTAGCCCCGATTGGCAGCAGGAGCAGGCTCAACCGTCATGGCCGATTTCAACGTCGCCCCGACCACCAGCTCGAAGCCCGGCCCCTTCGCACGCAAGGATGCGAGCGGCGAGAATTTCCCCGTAGCCTCGCGCCTGCTGCCGCGCCATCTGCGGCCGCACGTGATCTCCTTCTACAAGTTCGTCCGACTCGCCGACGACATCGCCGACGACGCGGAACTGGAGGCGGAGAGCAAGCTAGCCTATCTCGACGCGCTGGAACGCGCCCTTACCTCGGGCCAAGCGAAGCACGCCTATCTCAAGCCGGCACTCGACCTGCGCGCCAGCCTCCAGGCGACCGGCGTGTCCGACCGCCACGCGCGGCAGGTGCTGCGCGCCTTCCGCCGTGACGCCGTGGGGGCGCGCTGCCACACCTGGAGCGACCTGCTGCTGTACTGCCGCTTCTCCGCCAACCCCGTGGGCCGCTATCTGCTCGAGCTGCACGGAGAGGGACCGGAGGCGGGCCCGGCGGCGGATGCCCTGTGCTCGGCACTGCAGGTGCTCAACCACTTGCAGGACGTGCGGGACGATTGGGTGCAGCTCGGCCGCTGCTACGTGCCGCTCGCCTGGTTCGAAGAGGCAGGCATCAGCGTCGAACGCCTGGTCGAGGCCGAATCCGAAGCCAAGCTGCGCGGCATCTTCGACCGCCTGCTCGACCACACCGAGCGGCTGATCGAGCGGGCCAGCGTGCTGCCCAGCCTGATCAAGCACCGCGGCCTGCGCATGGAGGCGGCGGTGATCGTCAGCCTTGCGGAATCGCTTGCGTATCGGCTCCGGGTGCGCGATCCCATGAAGAAGCGCGTGGAACTCGCGGCGCATCAAAAGATGTTTGCGCTGGCGAAGGGGATCGCGCGGGGGCTTGGAGCAGGCTGACGCAATGACCGCACCGTTGTCCGATACCGCACCACCGGAGGGATCCAACTCGCCGGCGGTGGTGGCGGGGCGGTCGGGCAGCACCTTCTACTGGCCGATGCTGCTTTTGCCGCGCTCCAAGCGCTTGGCCATGTTCGCCATCTATGCCTACTGCCGGCAGATCGACGACATCGTCGACGAGCCGGGTGAGCCGGAGGCCAAGCGCCGCGCTCTGCACGCGTGGCGGCACGAACTGCGCAGCCTCTACGCCGGTGGTGCGCCGTCCAGTCCCATGGCGGCGGCCCTGAAGGGTGCCATCGAGCGCTATGGGCTGCCGCGCCCTGAGCTGGAGGCGGTCATCGACGGCATGGCGATGGATCTTGCCGGCACCATGCGCGCCCCCGACCTAGGCACGCTAGGCGTCTACTGCCGTCGGGTAGCCGGCGCCGTCGGGCTACTTGCCATCCGCGTCTTCGACCGTGCCGAATCGGCCACCGAGGCCTTCGCCATCGCGCTCGGCGAGGCGCTGCAACTGACCAACATCCTCCGCGACCTGGAGGAGGACGCACAGCTCGGCCGGCTCTACCTGCCGCGCGAGGTCCTGCTGAACGTCGGCATCAGCGCCATAGACCCGGCGACGGTGCTCGCCCACCCTTCCCTGCACCTCGCCTGCGAGGCGCTGGCGTTGCGCGCCGACGCCCGATTCGCTGAGGCCGAACAGGCGCTCGCCCGCTGCCGGCGCGAACGCCTGTGGGCGGCGGAGGCGATGATGGTGCTGTACCGGCGCCTGCTGACGCGCCTGAAGGCGCGCGGCTGGCGCGACCTGTCCCGGAACGTGCGCATCAAGAAGCGCGAATGCGCGTGGGTGACGCTGCGCTGCGTCCTCGGGCACGCGCCCACCCATTGAGGCCGGGCGCGTGAGCACGATCCACATTGCCGGCGCGGGGCTTGCCGGTCTCGCCTGCGCGCTGCGGCTCGCCGAGGCCGGACGGCGCGTGGTCGTCTACGAGGCGGCCCCGCAGGCGGGCGGGCGCTGCCGCTCTTTCCATGATTCCACCCTTGGTCGGACACTGGACAATGGCAGCCATCTGGTGCTCAGCGGCAACCGGGCGCTGCTCGGCTACCTGGAGCGCAGCGGCGCCCGCGACCGGGTGGACGAGGTGCGGCCGGCTGCCTTCCCGTTCCATGACTTGCGTACGGGCGACCACTGGACGCTGCGCCCCGGCGGCACCTGGATCTTCGATCCGGCCCGCCGGGTTCCCGGCAGCCGGGCCGGCGACTATCTCACAGCGCTGAAGCTGCTGGCAGCCGGGCGGAGCGCCAGCGTGGAGGACGTGCTGCCGCCCGACGGGCCGCTGTACCGGCGGCTGTGGGCGCCGCTCGCCGTGTCCGGCCTGAACATGGCGCCGGAGCGCGCCTCGGCCCGCCTGTTCGCCGCCATCCTGAAGGAGACCCTGTTGTGTGGCGAGGCCGCCTGCCGGCCGCTGATCGCCCGTAACGGATTGGCCGACGCCTTTGTCGACCCCGCGGTGGCGTGCCTGGAGGCGCTTGGCATCCCGGTGCGCCGGAACGCCCGACTCGAGGGGCTGGATCTGGCTGCTGACCACGTCGCGGCCTTGACGGTGGCCGGCGCGCGGGTGGAGTTGGAGCCGCAGGACGGGCTGGTTCTGGCGCTGCCGCCCTGGGCCGCCGAGAAGCTGCTGCCCGGCCTCGACGCACCAGCGCCGGGCCCGGCCATCGTCAATGCCCATTTCCGCTTGGCCGCACCGGCAGCACTTCCGGGCGGCCTGCCCTTCCTGGGCTTGGTCGGCGGAACGGCGGAGTGGCTGTTCCTGCGCGGCGACGTGCTGTCGGCGACGGTCAGCGCCGCCGACGCCCTGGCCGAGCTGCCGGCCGAGCGGATTGCCGCGGCCCTGTGGAATGACGCGGCGCGCGTCCTCGGCCTGTCGGGAGCAGCTCCGCCGTGGCGCATCGTCAAGGAACGGCGCGCGACCTTCGACCAGAGCCCCGGAAGCGCTGCCAAGCGTCCGTCGACGCGCACGCGCTGGGGGAATCTGGTTCTGGCCGGGGACTGGATAGACACCGGGCTGCCGGCGACGCTGGAGGGTGCGGTGCGCTCCGGAGAGCGGGCCGCGGCAGCGGCCCTGCACCAAGGAAATACCTCTTTTGCGCGATTCGGCCATTTTCCGGCCTTCACTTTGCGGCGCAGCGGACATATGTGAGCCATCGGAGACGCAGTGCCGTCCAAGGCACCGGGCGTTCCGCCCGAACTCAACCAAGAAGAGGGTACCGATCCTATGGCGTTCGAACTGCCGCCGCTCCCGTACGCATACGACGCGCTGGAGCCGTTCATGTCGTCGCAGACCCTGCACCTGCACCATGACAAGCACCATCAGACCTACGTCACCAACCTGAACAACCTGACGAAGGACACGCCGCTCGCCAACGCCAGCCTGGAGGACGTCGTCAAGCAGAGCGCCGGCGACGCCTCGAAGGTTGGCATCTTCAACAACGCCGGCCAGGTGTGGAACCACACTTTCTATTGGCAGAGCATGAAGAAGAACGGCGGCGGCAACCTGCCGGGCGAACTGGAGAAGCGAATCGTCTCCGATTTCGGCTCGGTGGACAAGTTCAAGGAGGAGTTCGCACAAGCCGCCATCACGCAGTTCGGCTCAGGCTGGGCGTGGCTGTACCTGGAGGGCGGTAAGCTGAAGGTCATCAAGACCGGCAACGCCGACACCCCGGTCGCCAAGGGCCACTATCCGCTGCTGACCATCGACGTGTGGGAGCACGCCTACTACGTCGACTACCAGAACCGGCGCGCCGACTTCGTCAAGGCGTTCCTGGACAGCTTGGTGAACTGGGACTTCGTCGCCGAGCGCCTGTCCAAGGCCCCGGCCTGACGCGAAACGTACACGTGTACGGCAACCCTCTCCCGCCCCGGGAGAGGGTGGCGCCGAAGGCGCCGGGTGAGGGTAAGGGCAAGGATCCTCGGCTGTACCCTCACCCTCCCACGCTGCGCGTGGGCCCCTCCCTCTCCCGGGGCGGGAGAGGGGTAAAAGCTCACACTGGCAGCAGCGCCGCCGCCACGCGTCGGCCCTCGGCCAGAAGTACATTGTACGTGCGGCAGGCCGCTCCGGTGTCCATCCCTTCGACCACGACGCCGTGGCCGCGCAGGCGATCGCGGATGGCGCGGGGCACGAGTTGATTCTTCGCACCGCAGCCCAGCAGCAAGATCTCCACCTTGGGCTCCGCCACCAGAACAGGGGCGAAGCTCTCCGGTGTCAGGCCGGAGAAACCCTGAACGTCCCAGTCCAGGGTCTGCTCCGGGAATACGATCAGCGGGCCGGGGCGCCATTCCCCGCGCACGCAGAACTGACCCTCGCCGTAACCGTCGATGACCTGCCGGTCCGCCGGGATGAGCGGCGTCACATCCATGCCGATCCCCTTACGGAGCCTGCTGCTGCGGCGTGGTGGGCGCCGGCTGTTCGCTCGGCGCGCCGCGGCGCAGGCGGTTCTCGCCCAGGAACAGCAAGATGGGGGCCGCGATGAAGATCGACGAGGACGTCGCCAGGAAAATGCCGAAGATCAGCACGATGCCGAACTCCTGCAACGCCTCGCCGCCGAAGAACGCCAGCGGCAGGATCGACAGCAGCGTTGACATGGAGGTGCCCAGCGTGCGGTTCAGCGTCTCGTTGATCGACAGGTCGATGAGCTCGCGCAGCGGCATCTTCTTGTAGATGCGCAGGTTCTCGCGCATGCGGTCGTACACCACCACCTTGTCGTTGATGGAGTAGCCCATGATCGTGAGAATCGCGGCGATGGCCGTCAGGTTGAACTGCAGGTCAAAGATCACGTAGAAGCCGATCGTCTTGGTGACGTCCAGCAGCAGCGTGACCACGGCGCCCAGACCGAACTGCCATTCAAAGCGGAACCAGATGTAGACCAGCATCGCGCCCATGGCGAGGCCGAGCGCCAGCATGCCGTTGTAGAACAGCTCGCTGGACACCGAGGCGCCGACCGCCTCGACGCGGCGCACCTGGGTACCCGGGAACTCCTGGGCGAGCGTGGCGCGCACCCGGTCGGCGGCCTTCTGTTGGGCGGCGTCGTCGCCCGGCTGCCGCTCCAGGCGGATCAGCACGTCGTTGGCCGAGCCGAACTCCTGCAACGCCACCGGCCCCATGCCGAGGTTGCTCAGGCTGTGGCGCATCTTGCCGAAATCGGCGGCTTCCGGCGTGCGGGCCTCGATGACGATGCCGCCGGCGAAGTCGATGCCGTAGTTCAGCCCCGGATAGAAATACAGGCCTACCGAGAGGACCGAGAGGACGATCGACATAATGATGCCGGCATAGCGCCCCCGCATGAACGGGATGTGCGTTTTGTCCGGAACGAGGCGCAGATGGAACATAGGTTCTTCCCCCTCACACCGGCAGGGCGGCCGGTTTCGTCCGGCGCAGCCAGCTCACCATCATCAGGCGGACCAGCACGGTGGCGGTGAACATGGAAATCAGGATGCCGAAGGTGATCGTCACGGCGAAGCCCTTCACCGTGCCGACGCCGAAGATGAACAGCAGCGCCATCTTGATGGCGGTGGTCAGGTTGGCGTCGACGATCGTGGCGTACGCCCGCGAGAAGCCGGCCTCCATCGCCGCGAACGGCGTGCGGCCCTTCTTGGCCTCCTCGCGGATACGCTCGTTGATCAGAATGTTGGCGTCCACCGCAAGACCCAGCATCAGCAGGATGCCGGCGATGCCCGGCAGCGTCAGCGTGGCCTGCATCACCGACAGCGCGGCGATGAGCAGCACCAGGTTGACCAGCAGGCCGAAGCACGCCATGGCGCCGAACAGCCCGTACGACGCAAGCATGTAGGCGCACACCAGCGAGAAGCCGACGATCACCGAGATCAGGCCGGCGCGGATCGAATCGGCGCCCAGGTCGGGACCGACCGAGCGCTCCTCGATCACCTTCAACGGCGCCGGCAGGGCGCCGGCGCGCAGCAGCACGGCCAAGTCATTGGCGCTCTGCGCGTTGAAGTTGCCGCTGATCTGCCCGCGGCCGCCGGTGATCGGCTCGCGGATGACCGGCGCGCTGATCACTTTGTTGTCGAGCACGATGGCGAAGGGCCGGCCGACATTCTGCCTGGTCACCTCGGCGAAGCGGCGGGCACCCAGGGAGTCGAACTCGAAGTTCACCACCCACTCGCCGGTCTGGCTGTTGGTGCCGGCAGTGGCGTTGGTCAGGTTGGCGCCGTCCACGTCGACCCTGCGGCGGATGACGTAGCTCTGCTGACCGCCGCGTCCGCCCTCGACGCTCGGCAGGATCTCCGCTCCCGGAGGGGCGCGACCGGTCGAGGGGTCGGCGTTGCTGTCCACCATCCGGAAGGTCATCTTCGCCGTGGTGCCGAGCAGGCGCTTGACCCGATCCGGATCGTCCACGCCCGGCAACTGCACGAGGATGCGGTCCTGGCCCTGGCGGGCGATAATCGGTTCGCTGACGCCGGTCTCGTCGATACGGCGGCGGACAATCTCGATGGACTGCTCCACCGCCTGCTGGGCGCGCTGCCGCACGGCCTCGTCGCTGAGCGCGATGGTGACCGTGTTGCCGCTGGATGACACGGTGATGTCCGGCACCCCGCCGCCCAGCGCACCGCCGCCCACGGTGATGGCGAGCTGCTTGAGTTGGCGGACCGCTTCCTCGGCCTGCGCCGCGTCGCGCAGCTGCACCGTCACCTGCCGGTCGCCGGCCGACAGGCCGGTGTAGCCGATGTTGGCGGTGCGCAACTGGGTGCGCGCACCGTCCACCAGGGCCTCCAGGCGCTCCCGGATGACCGCGGCCATGTCGACCTCGAGCAGCAGGTGCGAACCACCACGCAGGTCGAGGCCGAGGTGAATGCGGCTCTGCGAATACCAGTGGGGCAGCGCCGCCAGCATGTCCCGACCGAGGACGTTCGGCAGCGCCATGATGGTCCCCAGGAAGCAGACCGCCAGGATCGTGTAGATCTTCCAACGTGAGAAGTAGAGCATGCTCTGCCGGACCTTACGTTCGGGACTGGCCGCGGGCTTACTTGCGACCGAACAGCTTGCCGAGACCCTTGCCCTCTTCGGCCTTCGGCTCGGCCGGAGCGGTCGTCTCGCCCTCGCCGGCCGGAGCGGCGGCACCCTTTGCGGGTTCGGTCTTCGCCAGGACCAGATTGATGGTGGAGCGCAGGCAGCGCACCTTCACGCCTTCGGCGATCTCCACCTGCACCTCGTCGTCGGGGCCGATCTTGGTCACCGTGCCGATGATGCCGCCGCCGGTCACCACGCGGTCGCCGCGCCGGATGGCTTCGAGCATGGCCTTGTGGTCCTTCATCTTCTTCTGCTGCGGACGAATCAGCAGGAAGTAGAAGACGACAAAGATCAGAATGAGCGGCGCGAACTGGACGAGCATGTCGCCACCCCCCGCGGGCGCCCCAGCGGTCTGGGCGAAGGCCGTCGATACGAACATCCTGGTGCTCCTTGTTTAAGAAACGCTGCTGCCGCACGGCATGACACGGGCGCGACTATAGCTGGCCCAGTCCGCGATGCAATGGGATACGGAGCCACGCACCGGCCGCGCGCGCCGCTTGTTCGCCGCGCCTGCTGCCGTTACGGTGCTGTACCGCCCATAAATGGCCTTCGCGAGGCGGCTTTCCACCACTTGACCCGGACGGACTTCGCTGTGCCCACGCCCGATTCCCAGCTCCTGCCGCTGCTGAACCGCATCGCCGATGCCCTGGAACGCCTCGCCCCGCCGGCTGTCCAGGCGGTGGACGTGGCGGCCGCCGACGCCTTCGTCTGGCATGCCGACCCGGACCGGCTCGACCCGGTGGCGGTGGTCAACCGCGTCGACATCGGCCTGCTCCAGGGCATCGAGCGCGCGCGCGACATCCTCCTGGAGAACACCCGCCAGTTCGCCGCCGGGTTGCCGGCCAACAACGCGCTGCTGTGGGGCTCGCGTGGCATGGGCAAGAGCTCGCTGGTCAAGGCGGTGCACGCCCAGGTCAACGAGGAGCGGCCCGGGATGCTGGCACTCGTGGAAATCCACCGCGAGGACATCCCCACCCTGCCCCGCCTGCTGCATCTGCTGAAGGGCGAGACGCGGCGCTTCATCCTGTTCTGCGACGACCTGTCGTTCGACCACGACGACAGCCACTACAAGTCGCTGAAGGCGGTGCTGGAGGGCGGCGTCGAGGGGCGGCCGGATAACGTAGTGTTCTACGCCACCTCCAACCGCCGCCACCTGATGCCGCGCGACATGATCGAGAACGAGCGCTCCACCGCCATCAACCCGGCAGAGGCGGTCGAGGAGAAGGTGTCGCTGTCCGACCGTTTCGGCCTGTGGCTGGGTTTCCACAACTGCGACCAGCCGACCTTCTTCGCCATGGTGGAAGGCTACGCCAAGCGCTTCGGCCTCGATGTGCCAATGGAGCAACTGCACGCCGAGGCGGTGGAGTGGTCGGTCACGCGCGGCAGCCGCTCGGGCCGTGTCGCGTGGCAGTTCATCCAGGACCTTGCAGGCCGCCTGGGGAAGCCCCTTCGCTGAACTGGGGATTCGCCTCCATCTGCTCGCGCGGGTCGACCACGTGGCTGCCCTTGCGCAGCTCGAAGTGCAGCTGGGGCGACGTCACCGAGCCCGTTTGGCCGACGGTGCCGATGCGCTGGCCGCGCTTCACCCTGGCGCCGCGATCGACCTCCATCTTGTCGAGATGGGCATAGGCGGTGATCCAGCCGCCGTCGTGCTTGACCAGAAGCAGATTGCCGAAACCGCGCAGCTCGTTGCCGGCGTATGCGACGACGCCGTTGTCGGCGGCCATCACCGCCGTGCCCTTGGGTGCCGCGATGTTGATGCCGTCGTTGTTCATCCCGTCCGGCTTCGGCCCGAAGCCCGAGACCAGCTTGCCCTTCAGCGGCCACATGAAGCGCGCGGCTCCGCGCGGCGGCGGTGCCCCCACCTCGGCCTTTGGCGGGGGGGCGACGGCAACCTCCTGCTGTGCGGGAGCGGGTTCGGCGACCGGCGTGGGGGCCGGCTCGGCGGGCTTTGCGGAAGGTGGACGCAGCAACTTCGGCCCCTCGCCGGGCTGGAAGTCCGGCGCGCCCGCGGCCGCGGCAACGGGAGGTGCGGCAGGCGCCACGCTCGGGGCCGGCAACGGCACGCCCATGGGCTTGCTGGACGGTGAGGAAGGCGTCGGAGCCGGAGCGCCGCCGGGCGGCGGCAGCTCGGTCACCTGGATGCTACCGCGGCTGACCTTGGCGGCAGGCACGGCGGTGCCGGGCGGCGGCGCCACGCCCACGGGGGCGGAAGACGCACCGGCGTCCGCGGTCTCGCTGATGCGGTTGCCGCCGGCCGGCAGGCGCAGCGGCTGGCCGATGTGCACGGCGTAGGGCGCGCTGAGGCCGTTGAGGCGCGACAGCTCGGTCATCTCGACGTTGTACATGCGCGAGATGCTGGTGAGCGTATCGCCCTTCTGCACGATGTACTGGCGCGAGGCCGGCAGCACCAGCCGCTGCCCCGGCTCCAGCGTGTAGGGCGGCGCCAGCCGGTTCGCGTCGATCAGGTCGCGCAGCGGCACGTTGTAGCGGCGCGACAGCATGTACAGGTTGTCGCCGCGCGCGACGATGATGGCGCCGCCGGCCGACTCCGGGGCGTTGTGCACGGTGGTGACGGGCGGCAGCGGGCCGGAGCGCTGGCAGGCCGACGCCAACGGCACCAGAACGGCCAGCGCCAGCAGTGCCAAGGGCCTAAGAGATGCCGTCATGCCTGACGGTCCTCGGAATCCATATCCGCCGGCTGATCCGACAACAGAGGCACGAAGCGGACGGGCCACAGGTCCTCCCGATCATAACCGTTCTCGCTGCGCCGGATGCGGACCACGCGCTGTTCGCCGTAGCTCCCCGCCGCCAGCGGAATGACCATGACACCACCAACCGGGAGCTGTTCCGTCAAGTCTTTTGGCGGTTCGGCACCACCCGCGGCTGTGACCATGATGCGCTGGAAAGGCGCCGCCTCGGGCCAGCCGCGGGTACCGTCGCCGTGGCGGGTGGTGATGTTGTGCAGGCGGAGCGCGTGGAAGCGCTTCTCCGCCTCGTGCAGCAGCGGGTGCAGCCGCTCGATGGTGTACAGCCGGCGGCACAGGCGCGAGAGCACCGCCGCTTGGTAGCCCGAACCGGTGCCGACCTCAAGCACCCGGTGGCGATCGCCGACATCCAGCGCCTGCGTCATCAATGCCACGATCAGCGGCTGACTGATCGTCTGCCCTAGGTCGATGGGCAGCGCCGTATCCTCCCACGCCTGGTCAAGGAAGGAGGGGGGAACGAACATCTCGCGCGGAATCCGCTCGATGGCGGCGAGCACCCGGGTGTCGGTCACACCCTGCCGGCGCAACGCCATGATCAAGCGGATCTTGCGCGCCTCGATGCTCATGGTGAGGCGCCTTGCAACGCTGACACTTGCCCCCACCCTCCCCGCAGCTTTCGGCGCGGGTCCCCTCCCTCCCCCGCTGCGCAGGGGAGGGCCATATCTCCCTCCCCTGCGTCAGCTCTCGCACAAGCTTCGCTTGTGCTGACGCGGCAGGCAGGTCCTTCGGACCCGCCGAGAGCGGGGGAGAGGCGGGGTGGGGGCAAGGGACGCATCACGTGAAGGCCTGTTTCAGCGTCTGCAGCGTCGCGTTGTGAGTGAGGTCGAGGAACAGCGGCGTCACCGAGATGCCGCCGTTGAACACCACGTGGATGTCGGTGTCCGGCGACACGTCGGCCTCGCTGCGCAGCGCGCCGATCCAGATGTAGGGCCGACCGCGCGGGTCGATGCGCTCCATCAGCTCGTCGCCGATCTTGCGCTTGCCGTGGCGCACCACCTGGATGCCGGTCACCTGGTCGGGCTCGACCGCCGGGAAGTTGACGTTGAGCAGCACGTACTTCGGCCACGCCACGGCGATCGCCTTGCGGATCACCTCGGCCCCCCAGCGCTCCGGCGTCTGCCATTTGATGGGCGTGCCGTTGGAGAAGTGCTGACTGAGCGCGATGGCCGGCACGCCCAGCAGCGTCGCCTCCATGGCGGCGGCGATGGTGCCGGAATAGGTGACGTCCTCGCCGATGTTGGAACCCTGGTTGATGCCCGAGAGCACCAGCGTCGGCTTCTTGTCGTCCTTGAACACGTGATTGATCGCCAGCAACACGCAGTCGGTCGGCGTGCCGTCCACGGTGTAGCGCCTCTCTGCCACCTTCTTCAGCCGTAGCGGCCGGTGGATGGTCAGCGAGTGGCTGGCGGCGGACTGTTCCGCCTCCGGGGCCACCACCCAGACGTCGTCGGACAGCGACCGGGCGATCTTTTCCAGCACCTGGAGGCCCGTGGCGTTGATGCCGTCGTCGTTGGTAATGAGGATGCGCGCCTTCGACAGGTCGAGCGGGAGTTCGAACATCACGCCTCTATCCTCTCCAGCCCGCGCATGTAGGGCCGGAGCGCTTCGGGAACCAGGATCGACCCGTCAGGCTGCTGGTAGTTCTCCAGCACCGCGATGAGGCAGCGCCCCACCGCGACTCCCGAGCCGTTCAGCGTGTGCACGAACTGGGTCTGCTTTTCACCTTTCGGACGGCAGCGCGCCTTCATGCGGCGCGCCTGGAAATCGCCGCAGTTGGAGCAGCTGGAGATCTCGCGATACGCGTTCTGTCCCGGCAGCCAGACTTCCACGTCGTAGGTCTTGCGGGCCGAGAAGCCCATGTCGCCGGTGCACAGCACGATCGTGCGGTAGGGCAGTCCCAGCTTCTGCAACACCGTCTCGGCGCAGCGCGTCATGCGCTCGTGCTCGTCTTCCGACTGCTCCGGCGCGGTGATGGAGACCATCTCCACCTTCCAGAACTGGTGCTGGCGAATCATGCCGCGGGTGTCCTTGCCGGCCGACCCCGCCTCGGCGCGGAAGCAGGGGGTGAGCGCGGTGAAGCGGTAAGGCAGCCCCTCCTGATCCAGGATCTGGTCGTTGACGAGGTTGGTCAGCGGCACCTCGGAGGTCGGGATCAGGTAATGGTCCGTGTTGGTGCGGAACAGATCCTCCTCGAACTTCGGTAACTGACCGGTGCCGAACAGCGCGTTGTCGCGCACCATCAGCGGCGGCGACACCTCGGTGTAGCCGTGTTCCCCTGTATGCAGGTCGAGCATGAACTGGGCGAGCGCACGCTCCAGCCGCGCCAAGCCCCCCTTCAGCACCGTAAAGCGGGCACCGGACATACGCGCGGCGTTGTCGAAGTCCATCAGCTTCAGCGCCTCACCCAGCTCGAAATGCTGCTTGGCGTTGGCGATGGGCCTGGGCTCGCCCCAGCGGCGGATCTCGACGTTGTCGTGCTCGTCCTTGCCATCCGGCACGTCGTCGGCCGGCAGATTGGGCAGGCCCGCCAGCAGGTCGTCCAGCTCGGCGGCGATCTGGCGCTCCTCCTCCTCGGCCTGCGGCAGGCGCTCCTTGAGCTGCGCCATCTCGTCGAGGATGGGCTGGACGTCGCGCCCTTCCTTCTTGGCCAGCCCGATCTCCTTGGCGGCCTCGTTGCGCCGCGCCTGCATCTCCTGCATGCGCGTCTGGGCGGCGCGGCGGCGGGAGTCGAGGTCGAGCACCGTGCCGGACATGGGTTCCAGCCCCCGGCGGGCAAGCCCGCGGTCGAAGGCTTCGGGATTGTCGCGGATGGCGCGGAGGTCGTGCATGGGAGGTGGTTCGACAATGGTAGGTGGGACGCCGGTTATAAGCCGCCTCCCCCGACAAATCCAGAGCGCGGCCGAAACCCCTTGGAGTCTGCGCTTATTTCACAGCATTCGTTGCTTATGCCACACGACCCCGGATGGGTCCCATCGCGAGTCGGGGATCGCAGAGCGCCAGGAGGAACTGGCGCATCGCGCGTGGCGGCCGGCGCGTGCGCTCGGCCATAGACCGGTTCGGGTGGCAGCGAAGCTCGGCGTCTGGAACCGGGCCTACTGCGCGGCCGTCTCGGCCTCTTCCGCGGCTTCTCGGGCGGCGCGCTTCTTCTCGATGGAGCGGCCGATCCAAATGGAGATCTCGTACAACACCAGCATCGGGATGGCGAGACTGACCTGGCTGATGACGTCGGGCGGCGTCAGCACCGCGGCCACGACGAAGACGAACACGATGGCGTAGCGACGCTTCGACACCAGCGCCTCGGTGCTCAGGATGCCAGCGCGGATCAGCAGCGTCAGCACCACCGGAAGCTGGAAGGCGACGCCGAAGGCGAAGATCAGCGCCATCACCAGCGATAGGTACTCGCCGACGCGCGCCTCGAACTCGATGGGAAGCTCCGTCCCGCTCGTGGGATGGAACTCGAACCCCAGGAAGAAGTGCCACGCCAACGGGAAGATGAAGTAGTAGACCATCGCCGCGCCCGTCAGGAACAGGATAGGCGTGGCGGCCAGGAAGGGCAGGAACGCCTTGCGCTCGTGCTTGTACAGGCCGGGCGCCACGAACATCCAGATCTGGCTGGCGATGATCGGGAAGGCGATGAAGCAGCCGGCCCAGAACGCCACCTTTACATAGGTGAAGAACGCCTCGGTCAGGCCGGTGTAGATCATCCGGCGCCCCTGCCCCGCCAGGAGGTCGGCGAGCGGCTGGACCAGAAAATTGTAGATCCTGTCCGACACCATGTAGCACAGCAGGAACGCCACCAGCAGCGCCGCGATCGAATACATCAGGCGGTTCCGCAGCTCGACCAGGTGGTCGATCAGCGGCATCTTGCTGTCTTCGATCTCGTCGTGTTCGGGTTCGGTGGACACGGTGGTCATGCCGGCTTGTCAGTAGCAGCGGGGTGCGGTGTGGCGGCGGAAACCGCCGCCGGCTTGGTGGCGTCACCGGCAGGCACCGGCGGCTCGACCGCGGGCGCCGGAGGCGGCGCCGGGGCGTCCTCCGGCGGGCTGCCGGGGTGGCCGGCGGCAGCGGACATTTCGGCTGACACGTCGAAGGCATTCTTCAGCTCGTTCTTGGGATCGAGCTGGTTTTCCATCATCTGCTGGATGTTCAGGTCGCGGGCCTTGAGCGCCTGCTTGCGCAGATCGTCCAACTCGGCCTCGCGCATCATGTCATCGATGTGGCCCTGGAAGTCGCGCGCCACCAGGCGCGCCTTCCGGACCCACTTGCCGATGTTGTAGATCGCGTGCGGCAAGTCCTTGGGGCCGATGACCACGAGGGCCACGACCGCAATGATCAGCAGCTCGGACCAGCCGATGTCGAACATGCGTCCTCGATACTCTCAACCAGGCAGGCCAAGCCGGCCCGCTCAGGTGCGGGCCGTCTCGTCCTTCTTCACGCCGTGGTCGGCGGCCGGCGCCGCCTGAGCGGCGGAGGTGGCGGCTGCGGGCTGATTCGGCAGCGGGGTCGGGGCAGCAGCCGGAGTGGTCTGCGGCTGCTCCTCATCCTCGTCCTTAAGGCCGGCCTTGAAGCTCTTGATGCCCTTGGCCAGGTCGCCCATCACCTTCGGCAGCTTGCCCGCGCCGAACAGAAGAAGGACGATCAGAAGAACGATGATCCAGTGCCAGATACTGCTAAATCCCATGGTCTCAACTTCCCGAGCGTTAGGCCCCCTATAGCGGCGGCACTATGGCAGAAACGTTCCCGGTCCGCAACGATAGGCAGGCCGAGCGTGCTGCCGATTCAAGTAGGCATTTCGGTGGAGGAAACGAAGGGGTTTTCCATCAGTCCTCGGACTCTTCTTCGTCGGCCGCGGGCGCCTCCGGCGCGCCGGCCGAGACGCCGTAGAGCACGGGGCGCGAGTCCAGCAGACCTGCCGCGCGCAGGTCCTCCACGCCGGGCAGGTCGCGCAGATTTTCCAGGCCAAAATGATCGAGAAAATGGTCGGTGGTGATCCAGGTCAGCGGCCGGCCCGGAGTCTCGCGGCGCTTACCGGGTCGGATCCAGCCGTGCTCCATGAGGATGTCCAGCGTGCCCTTGCTGGTCGCCACGCCGCGGATCTGCTCGATCTCGCCGCGAGTCACCGGCTGGTGGTAGGCGATGATCGCCAGCGTCTCGATGGCGGCGCGGGAAAGCTTCTTCGACACCTCCTCCTCGAGCCGCAGCAGGGGCGCCAGATCGTGCGCGGTGCGGAACGCCCAGCCGCCACCGGTGCGCACCAGGTTGACGCCGCGCGGCGCGTAGTGCTGGCGCAGCTCGTCCAGCAGCGTGCGCACGTCGACGTCGGAGCCCAGGCGACCGCCCAGCACCTCCTCGTCCAGCGGCTCGGCCGAGGCGAACAGCAGCGCCTCCAGAAGCCGCAGCTTCTGGATCTTCGCCTCGACCCGTTCCGGATCCTTGACCACTTCGATCATGCCTCAATCCTGTTCCGGGCTTGCGCGGCGCAGCCAGATGGGGCCGAAGGCGCCGTCCTGGCGCAGTTCGACCTGCCCGGCCTTCGCCATCTCTAGCGTCGCGGCGAAGTGCGCGGCCAGCGCCGAGCGGCCCATCAGCGTCCCCTTCAGCTCGCGCGGCAGGAAGCTCGCCAGCGTCGTCCAGTCCGGCATGCGCCCCAACAGCCCCGACAGCCGCTTCACCGCATCCTCGATGGAGTAGAGGCGCATCGGCTCCATGTGCAGGACCGACGTCTCCTTGCGCCGCCTGTGCTCGCCGTAGGCTTTCAAGAGGTCGTACAGCGTCACCTGGAACACGGACTTGTGGTGGATGTCCAGATCCTCCGGCGCACCGCGGGGGAACACGTCGACACCCAGACGCGGGCGCGCCATCAGCGTCGCCGCAGCGCCCTTCATCGCCTCCAGCCGCTGGAGCTGGAAAGCCAGCGCCGCCGCCATGTCCTCGCCGGACGGCTCGTCCTCCTCCTGCTCGGGGATCAGCAGACGCGATTTGAGGTAAGCCAGCCATGCCGCCATCACCAGGTAGTCGGCCGCCAGCTCGAGGCGCACCTTGCGCACCTCGGCGATGAAGGCGAGGTATTGGTCGGCGAGGTCCAGGATCGATATCTTGGCGAGGTCCACCTTCTGCTCGCGCGCCAGCGTGAGCAGCATGTCGATGGGCCCTTCGAACCCATCGAGCGCCAGCACGAGCTGCTCGGGCGAGAGCGGCTCGCGCGGCGGGTCTTCCTGGAAGGTGTCGTCGCTGGTCATGCGTTGCCGGTGAGGAAGCCCATCAGTTCGATCGCATAGTCGACCAGCGGCCCGACGATCCACGAAAACACGTTGAGGTCATAGCCCAGCTCCCGCCCGATGACGGGCAGCAGGAACAGCGCGAATATCAGGATCAGGATACCGTATCGCTCCAGGCGTGCCAGCGGAAACGCCAGCGCGTCCGGCAGCAGGCCGACTGCCACGCGCCCGCCGTCCAGCGGCGGCAGCGGAATCATGTTGAACACCATCAGCACCACGTTGGCGAGGACGGAGACCTCCAGCATCGCCTTCAGCCACAGGAAGCCCAGGCCGCCCTGTGGGTCGATGAATCCCCACAGGAAGGTCGACGCCAGCGCCAGCAGGAAGTTCGTGCCCGGGCCGGCCAGCGCCACCCACACCATGTCGCGGCGCGGGTTGCGCAGGCGCGAGAAGTCGACCGGCACCGGCTTGGCCCAGCCGAAGATGAATCCGGTGGTGAAGTACATCAGCGCCGGCAGGATCACCGTGCCGAACGGGTCCACGTGGCGCAGCGGGTTGAACGTCACGCGTCCCAGCCGCCACGCCGTGTCGTCGCCCAGCTTGGACGCCATCCAGCCGTGCGCCGCCTCGTGCAGCGTGATCGCCAGTATGGCCGGGATGGCAATCGCCGTGACCCGGAAAATCCACTCCTCCACCAACCCCTCCTGTTACGCCACCGGGCCGGTGAGCAGCGCATTGAGGCGAGCACGCAACGCGTCCCCGTCCACCGGGTCCGGTGGACGGCGCACGGCCTGCGCGCGCGCCCAGCGCTGGGCCGCGGCGTAGCTCAATATGGGGGCGGCCTCGGCAACCTGCATCATCTCCGCCATGTCGCCGTTGCAGTGCAGCGCAACGTCGCACCCCGCGGCGAGCACCGCGGCGGTGCGTTCGCCCGCGTTGCCGGACAGGGCCCCCATGGAGAGGTCGTCGCTGAACAGCAGCCCGCCGAAGCCGATGGGGGTCCCGCGCACGACGTCCTCCAGCACGGTGCGCGAGGTGCTGGCGGGCCGGAACGGATCGATGGCCTTCAGCACCACATGCGCCACCATACCCAGCGGCATATCCGCCAAGGCACGGAACGGCGCGAAGTCGGTAGCCTCCAGGGCCGCGCGCGGCGCGTCCACCACCGGCAGTTCGGCGTGACTGTCGGCGAAGGCGCGGCCGTGGCCGGGGATGTGCTTGACCACCGGCAGCACGCCGCCGGCGATCAGCCCTTCGCAGGTCGCCCGCGCCAACTCGGCCACCAGCGCCGGGTCGCGGGCGAAGGCGCGGTCGCCGATGACGTCGTGGGCCCCCTCGACCGGCACGTCGCAGACCGGCGCGCAGTCCACCGTCACGCCCACGTCGGCCAGCATGAGCGCCAGCAGCCGGCCGTTGATCCACGCGGCCTCGCGCCCGGCGGCGCGGTCGCGCTCGGCCAGTTCGCCGACGGTCCGGGCGGGCGGGTTGGAAGGCCAGTGCGGCGGGCGCAGGCGGGCGACGCGGCCGCCCTCCTGGTCGATCAGCACGGGCGCGTCGGGCCGGCCGACGCAGGCGCGCATGTCGGCCACCAGCGCCCTCACCTGCCCCGGCGACTCGCAGTTGCGGCGGAACAGGATGAAGCCCAGCGGATCGGCGCGCGTGAACAGAGCGCGTTCCTCGTCGGACAGCACGGCACCCGAGCAGCCGAGGACGATGGCGCGCGGACGCGACGGTTCAGGGACGGACAACCACACACCCTACGTTCTGGGCCTTGAGCTGAGCGCAGATGGCCTTAGCGCGCGCCTCGTCGACGCTGCCGCCCTGCACCCGGTAGAAGATGCCCCTTTCGCCGAGATCGGCCTTGGCGACCCGCATGGACAGCCCGCCAATCGCGTCGGGATAACGGCTAGCGATGCGCTTCCATTCCGCCTGCGCTTCGGCCTCCGTGCGCACGGCGGCCAACTGGATGCGGAACCCGCCGCCGGATGCGGCCGGCGCCTTCGGCGGCTGCGCGGCGGCCGGCTGCGGCGTCGCCTTGGGCGCCGTCAGTACGCCCGGTCCGGCGGCCTTCGGAGCGGCGGCCGGAGCTGGCTGAGGCGCCTTCGGCGGAGCGGCCGGAAGGGCCGCGACCTCGCTCGTCTGCCCGCCCTGCGGCAAGGCCGGCGGCAGGGCGGCCTGCACCTGCACGGGAGGCGGCGGCGCCACCGGAGGCAGTACGTCGTCGGGAATGCCGCGGGGAACGGTGGTCGTCCCCCCCGCCGGCGGGGGCGGCAGCGGCGCCACGGCGGGCGGCGGCGGCAGCTCCGGCATGGTGGGAACCTGCGGCGTCACGATGGGGCGCGGCAGCGGCTGCTCGGGCGGCGGCAGCAGATGCTCCACCTGCGGACGGCCGTCCTTGCCGCCGTGGTTCAGCCGGTCGTAGACCAGCTTGTCCTGGTGCGGAACGTCCATGCCACCGGGCTGCTCGGGGCGCAGCTTGGTGGGCGACGCGTCGGCCTGGATGACGGGCGGGCCGCCGTCCGGCGCTACGCGTTCGCCGCGGTTGTAGGCATAGAGGATGACGCCGGCAAACGCGGCGGTGCCGACCACCGCGAAGCCCAGCGCGACCAGACCGCGCCGACGGGGCCGGGACGGCTGATAGCCGTACGGGTTGGTCGCGTAGTTGGCGTCGCCCTCATACTTCATCAGCGCATCTCCTCGACCGGTTCTACTCCCATGACCTGGAGACCAGACGCGATCACCGTGGCCGTGGCCTGCACCATGGCGAGGCGCGCCAGCGTCAGGTCCTCGTCGCCGTCGACCAGGAAGCGCAGGCTGGCATCGTCCCTGCCCTTGTTCCACAGCGCGTGGAAGTCCGAGGCAAGGTCGTAGAGGTAGAACGCGACACGGTGCGGCTCGTGTGCTTCAGCGGCGGATTCCACCAGCCGCGGCCATGTCGCCATCCGCTTGACCAGCGCCATCTCGGCCTCGTCGTCGAGACGCTCCAGATTGGCTTGGCCAAGTCCGGTCGGCGAGAGATCTTTTCCGGGCATCGCCTCGGCCGCGTGACGCAGCACCGAGCGGCAGCGGGCGTGTGCATACTGCACATAGAAGACCGGGTTGTCCTTCGACTGCTCGGTCACCTTGGCATAATCGAACTCCAAGGTCTGGTCGTTGCGCCGCGTCAGCATGATGAAGCGGACGACGTCCTTGCCCACCGCTTCGATCACGTCGCGCAGCGTCACGAAGGTGCCGGCTCGCTTCGACATCTTGACCGGCTGCCCGTTCTGCATGAGGTGCACGAGCTGGCACAGCTTCACGTCCAGCGCCGCCTTGCCCTCGGTCACCGCGCTGGTGGCCGCCTGCATGCGCTTGACGTAGCCGCCGTGATCGGCGCCCCACACGTCGATCAGCGAGCGGAAGCCGCGCACGTACTTGTCGTAATGGTAGGCGATGTCGTTCGAGAAGTAGGTGAACGAGCCGTCCGATTTCTTAAGCGGACGATCAACGTCGTCGCCGAAGTCGCTGGACTTGAACAGGGTTTGCGGGCGCGGCTCCCAGTCGTCGGGCTTCTTGCCCTTGGGCGGCTCCAGCACGCCGACGTAGATCAGGCCGCGGTCCTCCAGCGCCTTCAGCGCCTTGTCCACCGCGCCGGCCTCGACCAGCGCGCGTTCGGACGTGTAGACGTCCATGCGGATGTTGAGCGCCTCCAGATCTTCCCGGATCCACTCCATGATGCGTGCAATGGCGAAGGCGCGGCAGGCCGGAAGCCATTCGTTTTCAGGGGCTTCCAGCCACTTCCTGCCATCCTGCTGCGCCAGCTCCTGGCCGACGTCCTTGAGGTATTCGCCGGGGTACAGGCCCGCCGGGATCTCGCCGATGTCCTCGCCCAGCGCCTCGCGGTAGCGCAGGTAGGTGGAGCGCGCCAGCACATCCACCTGGGCGCCGGCGTCGTTGATGTAGTATTCGCGCACGACCTTGTGGCCGGCCTTCTCCAGGAGCGCCGCCAGCGCGTCGCCGAACACGGCACCGCGGCCGTGCGCCGCGTGCAGCGGGCCCGTGGGATTGGCCGAGACGTACTCGACGTTGACCGGCTCGGCCTTGCCGATGTCGCTGTCGCCGTAGGCGATGCCGGCCGCCAGGATGTCCTTCAGTCGGTCGCGCCAGACGTCGGGCGACAGGCGCAGGTTCACGAAGCCGGGGCCGGCGATCTCCACGCTGGTCACGTCCGGGCGCGCCTTCAGCTTCGCCACCAGCAGCTCCGCCAGCTTGCGCGGCGGTTGGCCGGCGGGTTTCGCCAGCACCATGGCGGCGTTGGTGGAGAGATCGCCGTGCGCCGCCTCGCGCGGCGGCTCGACCGTCAGGCGCGAGGTGTCGAGGCCGGCGGGAATGGCGCCTTCGGTCGCCAGCTCCTCCAGAAGCTTGCGAATATCGTTTTCGAACGCTTTGAAAATGTTCATTTCTTTAGGTCTTCGCATCCATATCGAAGAGGCGGCTGTATTCGGCCAGCGCGAAGCGGTCGGTCATGCCGGCGATGTAGTCGGCCACCAGCCGCGCGCGGACAACCTTGTCCGTTTCGCCACCGGCGGTCCGCAGTTCGGCCTGCCACTGTGTGGGCAGGCAGTCGGGTTCGTCCATGAACAGGTCGAACAGCGCCCGCACCACGCGCTTACACTTGCTCATCTCGCGGTTCACGCGGTAGTGCCGGTACATGCGCTGGCGCAGGAAGGCGCGCAGGGGCCGCTGCTCCTCCAGCATGGCGTCGGAGAAGGCGACCAGGGGCTGCCCGGCCGCGCGCACCTCGGCCGCCGAGCCGGGCTTCGCCTCGGCCAGGCGCTTTCGCGTCTCGGCCAGCAGATCCATGACCATGCGGTCGATCAGGCGGCGCACCGTCTCGTGGATCAGGCGCCCGCGCTCCAGGCCTGGATAGCGGTCGCACACCTGCTTGACGATGGGGCCGAACAGGGGCAACTCCGCCACCTCGTCCATCTCGAACAGGCCGGCGCGCAGGCCGTCGTCGATGTCGTGGTTGTTGTAGGCGATGTCGTCGGAGAGCGCCGCCACCTGCGCCTCGGCGCCGGGGTTGGTTTGCAGCTCCAGGTCCCAGACGTCCTGGAAGGCGCGGATGGTGGTCGGCAGTTCCTTGCCGGGCAGCAGCGGCAGCAGGGGGCCGTTGTGCTTGACCACGCCCTCCAGCGTTTCCCAGGTCAGGTTCAGCCCGTCGAAGTCGGCGTAGCGGTGCTCCAGCTTGGTGAGGATGCGCAGGGCCTGGTCGTTGTGGCTGAAGCCGCCGTAGGGCTCCATGCAGGCGTTCAGCGCGATCTCCCCGGCGTGCCCGAACGGCGTGTGCCCCAGGTCGTGGGCGAGCGCCATCGCCTCCGCAAGATCCTCGTTGAGGCCCAGCGTACGGCTGATGGACCGGGCGATTTGCGCCACCTCCAGGCTATGGGTCAGCCGGGTGCGGTAGTAGTCGCCCTCGTGATAGATGAAGACCTGCGTCTTGTACTTGAGCTTCCGGAAAGCGCCGGAATGGACGATGCGGTCGCGGTCGCGCTGAAAGCACGAGCGCGTCGGGCTCTCGCCCTCCTGCACCAGCCGCCCTCGGCTCGTCGCCGGGTGGCAGGCGTAGGGGGCCCACTGGGCCTGCTGGATGTCCGCCGTCATGGCGCGGACACTAGCCCCGGCCATGGGTGCGACGCAACCGGCAAGGCGGCCGAAGTCCTCTACCCCGCCTTTGACGAACGGCACAGCCGCACCTACATTTCGGCGGAGGGTTTCGGCTTCCGCTTTCGAGGGTACCTAAATGTCCGATGTGACGACCGACCGCCGCCTCCTGATCTCCGACAGCGCAGCCGAGCGCATCGCCACGCTGGTCCAGATGGAGGGCAAGCCGGGCACCATGCTGCGCCTCACTGTCTCGGGCGGCGGCTGCTCTGGATTCCAGTACGGGTTCAACTTCGACGATGCGGTGAACGCCGACGACCACGTGTTCGAGCACAACGGCACCAAGGTCGTCACCGACGACTGCTCGCTCGATTTGCTGGACGGCGCCGTGCTGGACTATGTCGAGGACCTGATGGGCGCCTCCTTCCAGGTCAAGAACCCCAACGCCACGTCGTCCTGCGGCTGCGGCAGCTCCTTCGCGGTCTGAGCGCACCCCCGTGAAGATCGCCACCTGGAACGTCAATTCGGCGAAGGCGCGCCTGCCCGTCGTCACCGACTGGCTGCGCGCCGCGTCACCGGACGTCGCCCTCTTGCAGGAGATCAAGTGCGAGACGGACGCCTTTCCGTGCGCCGTCTTCGAGGATCTCGGCTACCACGTCGCCGCGGTCGGGCAGAAGGCCTACAACGGCGTTGCGCTGCTCTCCAAGCTGCCGGCGGAGGATGTGCTGACCCGCCTCCCCGGCGAGCCGGAGGACGAGCAGGCCCGCTATGTCGAGGCCACCGTGGACGGCGTGCGCATCGCGTCGCTGTATCTGCCCAACGGCAATCCCGTCGGCACCGAGAAGTACGCTTACAAGCTGCGCTGGATGGACCGTCTGATCGCGCACGCCCGCACGCTGCTGGCGCGCGAGGTGCCTTTCGTGCTGGGCGGCGACTACAACGTCATCCCCGAGCCGCGCGACGTCTACGACCCCGTGGGCTGGCAGGACGACGCGCTGTTCCGCCCCGAATCGCGGCGCAAGTTCCGCGAACTGCTCAACCTTGGCCTCACCGAGGCCTACCGGGCGCTGCACGACGACGACAAGGCCTACACGTTCTGGGACTACCAGGCGGGCTGCTGGCCGCGCGACCTGGGCCTGCGCATCGACCATTTCGTGCTATCGCCGCAGGTGGCCGACCGCTTGGTCGAGTGCACCATCGACCGCCGCCCGCGCGGGGTCGAGAAGGCCTCCGATCACACGCCGGTGGTGCTGGAACTGCTGAATTCAGCGCAAGTCGGATAAACTTTCCTTAATCGCCGCTACCGTTAGGGAGACGTGCCCGCGCGGGCCATCGGAAGCTGGGACCCAGGAATGGCCTGGAAGCGCAAGAACATCCGGCAGGAGGTTGAAGGGCTGCTCGTCGCCCTGGAACGCCAGGCGCGCGAGGCCATGGACTTGGCCGGCCGGGCGCAGCGCGACATGGGCGACGATCGCTTCGCCTCGTTCCTCGACTTCCGCCGCAAGGTGGAGGAGGTGCGGGCGCTGGCGGCGCTGACGGAGGACCGGCTGAAGGGCCTCACCGGCGAGAAGCTCGCAGACCTGCGCGCCGAGTTCGAGCGCATGGACCTGCTGCTCACCACCCTGCTGGTCAAGGCGACGCGCAACTACTTCGGCACCATGCGCGACGACCAGGTGCTACCCATCGGTGCGCGTGAACTGTTCGAGCCGGAACTGCGCAACGTCGAAGAGACCCGTGCCAAGTTGGCCCAACCACGCTTCGAGGGAAAGGTGCCGGCCGCGACCATCGTCGACCTGGAGGAGACTTCCGCCATGATTCGGAAGATCATCAGCCGCGTCCCCAGCCTACCCGACTTCTCCGACACGCCGTCCACACCCAAGCCGGTGAGGCGGCTGCGGACATTGGGCCGGCCAATCCGCACCTGAGCCGGGGTCGGGACGCGTGCACCCTTGACCGCCCCACCCCGCCCACTTAAAACCCTTTACACGCTTCGCGGATGGGTGGCCGAGCGGTTTAAGGCAGCGGTCTTGAAAACCGCCGTAGGTGAAAGCCTACCGTGGGTTCGAATCCCACCCCATCCGCCAGTGACCTTCCGCTCCGAGGAAGATCAATAAGTTACTGAAATCTCAGCGGTATCACACCCCGACTGCTACAGCGAACTGCTACAGTCAGGGTATGAACGTGCCGCGCCACACCCGCCTTCACCGCCGTAACGGCACCTACTATCTCCGCGTCGCCGTGCCTGAGGAACTACGCTTCGCCTATGGCAAGGCCGAGGTGTGGAAGAGCCTTCGCACGAAGGACCCGAAGGAGGCCGCACGGCTGGTCAAGATAGAAAGCCTGAAAGTTGATCAGGAGTTTGACGCCCTGCGGAAGCGACTGGCAGGGGCAACCACCACCATTACCGATCTAAGCGACGCTGAAGCCGAACGCCTCGCCGCCCTATGGCTGGCTGAGGAACTGGCTTGGGACGAAGAGGATCGGCGGAAGGGACTGGACGATGATGCATACGAGGAGCTTGGCGACGTTCTGCCCCTCATGGATCAACTCACCCGCCAAGCCCTGGCGCGGGGGGATCGTTCGCGGATCGCGCCCACGCTGGGGGATTTCATCTACCGCCACGGGCTGACCGTACCTGAAGGTTCACCAGCGTATGAACGCCTCAGCTTCGCCTTCCTGAAAGCACATGTGCGGCTGAAGGACTTGCTGAAGGCGCGTCATGCCGGGGAGGTGGTGGACACCCCTACTCCGCCCAGCTTGCCACCCAAAGGGATCACCTTAGCCCAACTGATTGACCGCTACATGGCGGACCCAGCAAGGGCCGGCCTGTCGGAGAAGACCAAGGACGGCTACAAGGTCATCTTCCGCCTTTTGGCTGAGGTGATCGGCGCAGATAAGCCGGTGCGCTCCATCACCCGCGAAGACTGCCGCGCCCTCCGTGACCTCCTGGCCGCAATGCCCCCGAACGCGACCAAGCGTTTCCCGAACATGACCATTGCAGAGGTGGTCGGGATTGCAAAAGCTAAGGGGCTGAAGCCCGTATCTGCGTCGTCCGTGAACAGCTACCTGAATAATCTTTCCTCGCTGTTCAACTACGCCGTACACGAAGAGTACATGGACCGGAACCCATCCAAGGGCCTTCAGGTTGCGGACAACATGCGGAAGAAGGACAAGAAGCACCCGTTCTCCATGAAGCAGCTTCAGTCCATCTTCAACGCCCCGCTCTACACCGGCTGCCAGAATGACGGGGCTGGATACGCCACCCCTGGCCCTGCCCGCCCCCGCCGTGGGCGTTTCTGGGTGCCCCTGCTATCCCTGTTCACCGGTATGCGCTTGAACGAGTGCTGCCAGCTTGAAGTCACGGACGTGAAGACGCTCGACGGTGTTCCCTGCATCCTCATTCGGGAGGACAGCGAAGCCGGGGGCGACGACAGCGACCGCAAGCGGGTGAAGACCGATGCCGGTGAGCGGTTCGTCCCCGTACACCCTGAATTGGAGCGATTGGGCTTCATGGACCACGTGGCGCAGATGAAGGCCAAGGGCGAGAAGCGTCTGTTCCCCGACCTGCCGGCAGGGGCCAATGGCTATTACTCTGACCCGTTCTCGAAGTGGTTTGGCCGCTTTCTGGACAAGGCCGGGGCCAAGGAAGGGAAAGTTTCCTTCCACAGCTTCCGCCATAACTACCGCGACGCACTACGGGAAGCCGACATTTCCAGGGAGCGTGTCCGTGCCCTTGGTGGCTGGACGGACAACGGTGGAGCGGAAGAGATCTACGGCAAGGGCCTGAAGGCTTCCACACTCCGAGCCGAGATTGAAAAGATCGCATACCCGGAACTTGACCTTCGTCACCTGTATCCAAACGAGGGGACCAGGAACACCGTTTTCACGAATGCCAGCTTGTCAACCTCAATCCGTCCAGGCGTACCAACGGGTCCAGGCCAGTTGTCAACTCCATAAAGGGGAACACTGGTTGACAAACGCCCGTCCAGGCCCCGAAACGCGAGGATTTCTGCGGGTTCCAGCCAGTTGACAGCGCGTTACGCCGTGCGCTCCACCGCCCGCTTGACCGCAGTCGCCGTCCACGAGCCGCCACGAGGCGTCTGGATGCCCCGCTCGTTCAACGCAGCAGCGAGGCCGTTCAGGCTCGTGATGCCCTGCTCGCGCAGTTCCTCGATCACCGGCATGACGGAGTGTGCAGCCCGGTCGGCCTTCGCCTTCCTCGCCACGCTCGCCAGCGCCGCATCGGGGGCCTGCTCCGGCCGATACCCCCGGTCACCACCAAGCTTCACACCGCGAGCCTTCGCGGCCTGAAGGGCAGCCTTGGTGCGGGTGCTGATCATCTCGCGCTCATGTTCGGCCATCGCCGCCATGATGTGCACGGTGAAGCGGTTCGCGTTGGGCATGTCCACCGCCGTGAACTCAACGCCGCTGTCCAGCAGGTTGGCGATGAACGCCACCTTGCGAGCGAGCCGGTCCAGCTTCGCAATCAGCAGGGTCGCACCCGTCTTCCGGCAGAGCGCAATGGCGGCTTGGAGCTGCGGGCGCTCGTCCTTCTTGCCGCTTTCCACCTCCACGAACGGCGGCTTGAGCAACCGATCGCCGGGCCGCAGGAAGCCATTAATCGCCGCCTGCTGCGCCTCCAGGCCCAGGCCCGACCGCCCCTGCTCATCCGTGCTGACGCGGAGGTAGGCGACGTAGGTGGTCATGGTCGGCGGCTCTGATGGGTGGCGTTGGGAGATCTTCTACCGCCACCACCCAGCCATGTCAACACCGAGCAACGTCCCCCGTCGATGGGTAATGACAGCCCCTCCCCCGCCCTCCTGCGCTACCCGTCACCGCCCAATGGCTCCCGCTCGCCCTGCCGTGCCGCGTGGTGCCCTCGCCCATGCAGATCTACCAACCAAGCCCAAGCCGCACCCAGCGCGTCCGTATCGCCCCGCTGGTCGCCAAGGGACGTTACCTCCCCTGACAGTATCTTTCGGGGGCCAGGGATTTCGCTGAAAGCTGACTTCAAAACATCGGAGTAAACAGCGTTGTTAATTGTTGGTGTTACCGGCCATTTAGAGTAGGAGCACCAGTCCGATTTATTTATCGACTCTGATCATCACTCATGCCAATAGTTCCCTCAGAGCACCTATCGTTGCACAACGGCCACACTTGCGCAATTTTATTACTCACCAGCAAAAAAGACCCGATGGCCTGCCGAAGCAAAACCACCGGGTCGGGAGGAGGGGGGAGGGTCGCGCCACAGTTTCCCCGGAAGGGGGGCGGCGCTCTTGAAGGTGCCGGGTACCGTTACCGGGAGGGGCCGGGGGTCGCGTTGTCACCCTCCAGGGAGCAGGGGGCGTCCTGCGAGGAGGTGGCGGGTACCAGTACCGGGCCGGGCCGGGCGCTGTCGTTGGCGGCCTTCAGCTTGGCCTGAAACGCCGTCCAGTCGGCCTCGGTCATGAACTGATCGAGCCATTCCTGCGGGATCGTTTTATGCGCAGCCGGGAAGCCATACCGCTTCGCCCAAGCCTGATTGGTGGACTTGCGCCGCCCGACCTTGCCGTTCCCGTTCTCGAACACGAACCAGATCGGCACGTTGGGATTTTGCAGCTTGACCGCTCGCATCTTGTACGATGCCTCAAGATCCAGGAAGCCCTTGGCCTCCAGATAGACCTCTGCGCCATCCTTGAGCCGAACCTTGAAGTCCGGCACGTAACAGTGGCCTCCAGTGTCGTTCTTGTACGGAATACAGCCCGGCTCATGAGCAACCTTTACTCCGGCTTCTTTAAGCGCGTCCGCAATACGCTTTTCAAAACCGCTGCGGTACACGCCATGCTTCTTTACATGATTGTAAGACACCATGATTTTTCCTTAAAATTTCGTCGGGTTTTAAAAGGACGGGCCGGGGCACCGAGAGAGCCAAAATTGCCCTCCCGGTTGACCGCCACCGGCCCAGAAATGTCAGATTGTCAACCGCAATCCGCCCAAGCGCCGCAACGCTTTGGAGCCATTTGTCAACCCCATAAAGGGAAACGCTGGTTGACAAACAGACATCCAGACGCCGCCACGCCAAGCTTCCTGCGGCTCTCCGGGTCAAAACTCCGGTTGACACGCGAGTTCCACCGCTGGGGCGCTGGTGGCGTCCACAGGGGCGCTGGTGGCGTCCACAGGGGCGCTGCTGGTTCCCGCAGGGGCGTTGGCGGCCTCCTCCGGTCCCCACTGGTCGCTGCCGGTGACGGGCTTTAGCGGCGCTTCCGTCTTCTTCTGCTCGCGCAACCGCTTTCCCTTCGCCAGCCACCGCCCAAGCTGCTCTTCGGTGAACAGCCCAAGCCGGATGCCCTTATTCTTCCACTTGTCCACGGCCTGCCGGGAGACGCCATAAACGGCCGCCGCCTCGGCCAAGAACGCGAACTCACCCGCCTCCAGCCGTTCTCGGAAGTCGTCCAGCCGGTCCAGATCGCCCGCCTCGTAGTCCCATTCGGTGTACGTGCGTTCCGAGATGAACGGGTCTTCGATGGTGGACAGCTTCGCCACCACGTCCCGCAACTTCTTTCCCGACCGCGTTTTCTGCCAGACGGTACGGAACTGCGCCTCGCCCACCGCACTCTTGCTGGTGCCGTCGTCGCCCTCCGTCAGCCTTTCGAGCTTGACGATGTGCTCAAACGTCACCGCCAGCTTGGAGGAGCCCCGGTAGTCGCCCGACTTGCCCGCGTGATGCACGAGGATGGTCGCAACGCCCGTGGTCTTCAGCCGCAGCAGGAAATCCTGGATGGCGTTGAAGCTGGAGGCCGCGTTCTCGTCTGCCACCTCGCCCAACGTGGAAAAGTTGTCGAGGATCACGAGGTCGTACCGGCCCTTCACCACGGCATCGGTGTAGAACCGCATACCAGCTTCGTCGGTGATCGCCGGGAACGCCTCCCCCGTCGCCTGATACTGCCGTGAGAGCAGCGTGATGTTCGCCAGCGCCTTCTCCCGGTCGATATCCGGAACGGCCTCCAGCAGCATCCTCACGCGGTCCTGCACGTCTTGAGCATGCATTTCCCCATCGGCATACAACACGCGCCACGGGCTTCCATCGGGCTTCGCGTCCGGAGCCCAGCCCAGGAACTCGCCACCACCGGCCACCGCCAGCGCCAGCGAGAGCGCGAACAGGCTCTTGCCAACGCCCGTGTCCGCGTACAGCAGCACGTTCTCCTGCTCGCGCAGCCACGGGGCCATGAGGTACCGCCTTGGCTTGAATTTGGTCGCCAGCAGTTCGCCCAAGGTCGGCATCTTGAGAACGCTGGCCGTCTCCAAGCCGTCTTGGCGCTTGGCTTTGAAGATCGCCGTGGACGAGTTGGTAATCTGATTGCTATCCATTTTGTAATTTCCTTTCTAATTTACAGGTTATTCAGCGACATACAGCGCCGAATGCTTGGGGAGTTCGCCGTCCATCAGCTTTTCCTGCAATGCCGAAATGGCCACACTGATGACGATGCTCACGCTGGGCCGCAGTCCAAGTTCCGCCTCATAGCGGTCACGGAACTTTTCCAGCAACGCCCGATCGGTCAGCGTCAGATTGTTGATGGTCCGCACGGTTTCCTGTTCACGCTTCAGATAAACGCGCGGGGCCTTCTTGTTCGCACTCACAATGGTTCGATCCTCGGATCTTTTTGGTTAAGGGAAGCCGGCCAGTACACGCATCACAATTCAAAATAGAAGGGGCCGGCCCAAGACGAGCCAGCCCCGAAATCGAGTTTTGAATAGCAATGCAAAGCACCAAGCCCGCGGAGAATGGGCGACAAAAGACGCGCCTTTTCTCTTTAGTCGGGGTTTTAGCCGGAATTACCGGCCAGCATTATTCCACGACCTTGAAAGACAAGCGTAATTCGCCGCCAAACGCACCGCACGAGCCGATGGCCGCCCGATGCCGCTTTTCTCTATGGCTGGGGCAATTAATTTCGGGCTGCTCTCCAGCCGCTTGCGGAGGCGCTACAGGGTCGTCTACGCGCTCGCCCATGCCGCATACCCGCCAAGCCCAAGTCGCACACAGCGCCTTTCTACGGGCTTGCGGAAGGGTGGTTAGAAATTCGGACTATTCGCATTATGCGGTTGGACACCAACCGGTCCCTGCGTAAGCAGAATCGCATTTTGCGGTTGGGCCGTGCATGTACCGGCCGAGATTGCCTTCGGGCGCCGAACGATGCCAACAGGTACCCTGCCCGGAATTCGCCTTGGGACGACACGACCAACAACTTTCCACTTTTGACCAAAAGCCGTCATTCCGCGTTTTACCATATAGTGCCTCAGGTGAAGATCAGACTTTCACTACAATAGCATCCTCGAATTTACGCTGACCGTGACGCAGAAAGCTCTTTGCGCCGCCCACCGCGCTCATGTCGGCAATGACGCCACGGACGAGGCATATGATGGCGGTGCAGACGGAGCGAAACCGCACAAGGTCACTTCCGTTGGCAGAAATGAGTTTGGAAAGGTCAGTCTTTCCGCTGACAAGCGCCGCGACTTCCTGCTGAAGGACGGAAGCCTTTGCCTTGCCTTGGTATGGATACCACACCCCTTCCGCCTGCCGGTACTGGATGTCGTTCCTCATCTGAGAGGGCCACGACACGTTGTTACCGTTCTTGGAGATCAGCGCGATAAGCGACTTCAACTGGCTGTCGATGTTCTGCTTGTCGGCGGCAAGATATGGGCCGTTCGCGACAGCCGTCTGGAGATCTGATAACGCCCGGTGAAATTCCCGCCATACGGACTCATGGGAACCGCTGCCACCGTTTTCAGCCAGTATCTCCACGGCAGATGCATTCATGTCTGCCATCAACAGATATTGCCCCGTCTGAACCCTGTAGGGTGGGGTGACCGCGTAAGCCGTAAGGACATTGCGCAAAGGCATCAACTCCAATGTCCGGAAGTAGCTCGGCGATCTGCCCCAAATGCGCAGCATCGCATGTGCGTAGAACAGCGAGGCGTAATAAAGCTTGACGTAAGGCCACGCCAACGACTTGGGCAGATTTTCTATCTCAATGATGTTCTTCAGTGTCTCGCTGGCTGCGGAGGCAGTGCGGTTAATGTCGGCACCCAGCGCCTCAAGGAAATGTTGCTTGTTGATGCCGGAAAGCACAATGCTCTTGCCCGCCACAATCGGTGCATATGTCGCTGCTGCCAGCCAATCATGAATCGTCCCCTGTGGATGCCCCGTCATTTGCGCTAGACCGGGGCACCACATCAATCTGGTAGCTTCGACGACGGTAAGTGCCATCTAGAAGATCGATTTCGTTTTGAGGTTATCTGTGAAAATCTTCGCGTAAGAACTCACGCTATTGCCGACATTCTTCACCGAAGACTGCTTCACGTTCTTTAGCATATCCGATACGACCGCCGCGAAGTCGTCCGCTGAATATCTTGTGCCGAAACGATCCCGAACCCGCTGCGCGATCTCCGGGAAAATCGAGATTATAGCCCGGAAGGCGATCGGTTGCGTGGTGTCGATATCCAGCTTCCTTTCGGCTGCCTGCCCTATAAAGGCCGCTAGATAGGCTGCCATCACTCTGTATATTTCTGATGACGAGGCTTCGCCGAAGAGGCTCAAGACGGGCTTCACAGCTGCGTTGAAGGTGACCCGCGAGATATGGTCTTTCTTCCGCTTCGAGGGCGACATTGACCCGAGAAGTGGGCTCGACGGCTCCGTGGCGAATAGGTCGAAGATGTCCCCGAGCCGGGTCTCAAGATCGTTCCGGTATTCCGCCAGTTTCCTGATGTCGAGCAGGAGCTCGTTCGGCACCGGCTTCTGCTTCGTGTTGATGTCGATGAACAGACGTGACTCGTCCACGCGCGTAAGCTCGTTGTAGACGACGACCGGAACGCGAAGCTCGGATTTGGCCAGATGGAAGCCGTAGATACGGTGCTGACCGTCGAGAACGAGGAAGGACTTCGGATTGTCTAGAAATCGGACCGTTCTCGTCCTGCGGTGGTAGGTGAACTCGGAAATGCTCTGCGCCGAGAGCACGATGGACGTAGGAATGGTGCCGAACCCGGCATCGATATAGTCGGCGATTTGCTGTGCGCGGTTCTTGTCCAGAAGGCGCTGGAATCCCTGAATCGGGTCTTCATCCCGATCCACGACAAAGCAAGTCCGGGCAAGCACGTCAGAGGGTATGGTCAAGGTGTAGAAACGGTGCTTTCCCTGCGTGATTAGAGATGCGGTGTAGCTGAGAAACCCACTTTCCCCATTCTCGTCTGCCACAGATTCCCCCTTCGTGCAGATGTTCAGCGAAGGGTTGTATACTTGTGCACTGCCCGAGGCAAGCACATTAGCGTTGATGCGCCGTGAGCAACACGTCCTTAAGAGCGATTTTTTGAACCACTTTGCCACCAGATAACAATATCAACAATCGACGATATTTTCCGCCTGAGGCGAGAAGCGGAGCGATAGCGCTGCTCAGCCGGACGATGCCCAGCCAGGAGAAGATGGCAATGGCCGACGTTCAGGGCGCAGCGGGATGGGCTGGCGTCCATCTTGGGCAGGTTCGGCGCCGAAGCCGATCAACCCTGAGGGGACCTGCGAGATAGGTTACACGCACTGCCCTAATCAATCGCGTAATGCGAATAGCCGAAATTCAGACTCCCTGGCGCAGGAGGGGGTGGGGGATCAACACATCGGTTCCCAGGAAGACCGGGGTATGGGTCCGGGAGGTGGAGGTTGCCAGTGCCGGGAAGGTTATGCAGCCCCTGCACTCCGCCCCCTTGCCCCTGCCCCAACCAACTGCTACAGTGACACCTATGCAGCGAGGTTAGTTATCTTTGTATTTCAGTTACTTAGGTGGATCGTGTAGATTTTCCCACCCCATCCGCCACTGACCATAGCTAAGCCATAGCCTCACTTATATATTTTCAACATTCTCCGTTTAGCCTTGCACTCAGCCCTACACAATTCTGGGAGGAGGCGAACCACTGCAAATGGCCATAAACGCTACCAGGTTTGCCCTAGGTGGCACGGATGACAAAGCTGGACACTGGGAACTTGCGCCCCCTGCCCCGTCTCTTCTCGGCCACATAGCAGGTTCAAATCACTGGCGCGAAACCACCGACAATTGACTCTGCCTCTATCCCGATCTGAATCGGCAGCTTTTTTACCGATACAGTTGGAAAGCGGTTTCGCGGGCGCCGGCGCGACAGATCAGTGCTGCATCTGCGATCCATCAAGCAAGGAAAGACGCGGCTCCAGCGATCTCTCACAACCATCTTTTGACACAAGCCTTCGCGGCCGAGTTTTTCAACAGCATCGATCCGTCAAGGTTATGTGAAAAAGCTACCAAGCGTTAGACCAGCAGAACTGCGCGTTATCAACGCGCGCTTGCCCACGCCGATCGGCACCGAAGCCCTGCGCCGATCCACACGTCGAGGGCCAAATGGTCCAGCAGAGCAGCCATACCGAGCCTCGATATTGATTTCTGGCGAGGACCTGCCAAGTTTACTTCTCCGTGCCGACGAATGGCCGCTGGACACAGTTGAAATGTACAGTGGATTATACTTTTCATCTATGCACTGCGTTCGGCATAGGCCGGAGAGATCTGATGGACTGTAATGAGCTGACCCGCGGTGGACCGGCAGACAAGGAACCGATATCTGCTGAATGGCGCTTCCAGCTTCTCGTCGAGCACGTTCACGACTACGCCATCTACATGCTCGATCCGAACGGCATCGTAAGCAGCTGGAACGCGGGCGCTCAGAGGTTCAAGGGCTATACGCCTTCGGAGATCATCGGGCAGCACTTCTCCCGCTTCTACACCGAAGAGGATCGCGCCGCCGACGTACCGATGCAGGCGCTGCAAACCGCGGAGTGGGAAGGGAAGTTCGAAACCGAAGGCTGGCGGGTCCGTAAGGACGGCAGCCGCTTCTGGGCCAGCGTCGTCATCGACCCCATCCGCAATGAGGCAGGCGAGCTGATCGGCTTCGCCAAGATCACCCGCGACATCACTGAACGCAAGGCGGCGCAAGATGCTCTGGAGCGGGCGCAGGCCCAACTCCACCAAGCCCAGAAGATGGAAGCGGTCGGCCAGTTGAGCGGCGGCATCGCCCACGACTTCAACAATCTCCTCCAGGCGCTGGCTGGCTGTCTGCAGATCATCGAGCGCCGAACGACCGAGCCGTCCATCCGCCCCATCCTGGAGGCTGGGCATAAGGCGGTGCAACGCGGGGCGAAGCTGGTGCAGCAGCTCATGGCCTTCGCCCGCCAGGAGAGTTTGCACACGAAGCCGGTGGACGTCCGCGACCAGGTGCTAGGCATGTCCGAGCTGCTGACCCGTGCACTGCGGGCCGACATCCGGGTTGAGAGCGACTTTGCCCCTGGCCTGTGGCCGGTGGAGGTGGACCCGACCCAGTTCGAGTTGGCCCTGCTCAACTTGGCGGTGAATGCCCGCGATGCCATGCCTGGCGGAGGCACGCTGAGCGTGCACGCCCGCAACGTTTCGCTTGCCTCTGGTGACCCAAGCGGCGTAGCTGGCGAGTTCGTGCAGCTCACGATCTCCGACACCGGCACCGGAATGCCGCCCGAGGTTCAGGCTCGGGCCTTCGATCCCTTCTTCACCACCAAGAAGGTCGGCAAGGGCACTGGCCTCGGCCTGGCCCAAGTCTATGGTCTTGCCCGGCACTCCAGCGGCACCGCCTGGATCGAAACCGAGGAGGGCCGGGGCACCAGAGTGCACCTGCTACTCCGCCGTTCCGGCGCGATCCCGGCGGCTCGGGGCGAGCGGCCTTCCGACGATAGCGCCAATTTGCGCCGGAGTGGGCGCGTGCTGGTCGTGGAAGATGATCCCATCGTCGCTATGACAGTTGCTACGGCCCTCGAGAACGCCGGTTTTATGGTGACGCGCGCTACGACGGCGGACGAGGCACTTCCGATGCTAGCGGCGGGCGAGATAGATCTGCTGTTCAGCGATGTGGTGATGCCGGGCAGTATGAGCGGGGTGGATTTGGCACACGCCGCACAGCGCCTGCATCCCGGGCTGTCGGTGGTGCTGACCACGGGATATAGTGAAGAGATCGCGCGTGCAACGGGTATCCAGGTGCTGCCAAAACCCTTCCCAATTGAGCACTTGGCCCGCGTGCTCGACACGGCGCTTGCAAACGCGGAACGGGGGCGAAAGACGGCGTAACCGATACGTGGCCGGCAGTTGCTTTGCCCAAAGCAGATCGGCAACGATAGTCAACTCGCGACGCAGATCACTACGAGCACGCCGGTGTCCTTCAACTGCGGTCGATGGTTAAGCCTGCCCGCCGAGGGTCAGCATCGTCACCAGCGGAACTCCGAGAAGCAGGCCGAGGGCGCTGATGCGTTCGACCCGGCTCCATGATCTCCAGTCACGACGGAGCGAATGGACAAGCGGTTGCATGAGATCCTCCGGTACCATCATGAATGCCTTCCGCGTTGATCCCGTTTCCGGCAACCGGCTGCATCGGCCGGCTCGCCGCCCCGAAACACGAAGCGCATCTTACGGCTGTCCTGTTTCTGAAAAACGTCGCAGGACCTGGATTATTGTTTCAGTTGTTTCAGCCTAAGCTTGATCTCGACCTGTCGCGCGACGTCGCCCAAGTCGTAAGGAGGCTCGCGCGATGCGGCCTGCGCCTTATCATCTCCGCCATGAAGGTCATCGTCCGCGTTGCCGTCGTCGTGCTCTTCCTTCCGCTGCTCGTCTATATCGGGCTGGCGCTTGCCGTGGGCCGCGATGCGGTGTGGGCGACCTTGCTTGGCCCGGGCGAGCGTGGACCGGTCGCCTTCGAGACGTTGGAGCCGCCGGGCCGGCCGAACCGCTACCTCGTGTGCCCGCGCGATCTGTGCCGCCGGGCCGCCGCCGAAAGTCCGATCTTCGCGGCCTCTGTCGCGGAGCAGCGCCGCGCTTGGGACCGGCTGCTCGACCGGGAGGGCGCCCGCCGCTTGCGCGACGAGGGTGGGCAGATCGAGGTGGAGGTGCGCACACCATGGCTGCGCTTTCCGGACCTCGTGACCATCCGCCCGATTCCTTCGGAGGCGGACCGCTCCACGGTCGCCGTCTACAGCCGCTCGCTCTACGGCCACTCCGACTTCGGGGTCAACGCGGCGCGTGTGCGCGCTTGGCTGCGAGCGCTGACCACGGACCTATCCGCGATCATCCCTCTTCGACCGGAGCAGGGCTCGCATGGCTCTCGAGCGTCTGAAGATGCGCTCCAAGAGCCCGCAGGACCGATGCGACCTGAAGCGCCTGAGAGTCCGTGACATGCGCGTCCGTCTTCAGAACGATCTGTGGTGCCTGCTGCATAAGGCGCTGAGCGCGGAAAGGACCAACCTTGTCGTCGCAGAACATCGCAGTGCCAAGGATGATGCCCAGAATGATGTCGTCCGGCTTCCGGGGCTCAGCCAAAACGCGATGCAATTCCTGCAGCAGTGCGTAGGTAACGATGGCGGTGCGTTCCACTGTGTCGATCTGAATCATGACGCCCTCAGGTCCGGCAACCAATGCTGATCGAACCTTATGCTCCTCGTCTTCATCAGTGAGTGAACGTGTTCACAGTTGTCCTGAATTGACGATGGAAGCGACAATGGCCGCTCCATCGCTTCACCCTGCCTCCTTCCAAAGGCGCAGGACTGGAAACGGCCAACGTTCCTGCATTCGGATCAGCCGCAGACGAAGGACAGGATCACCAGTTCGGACAGGTCCCCGCTTCGTCCTTCACCCGTCAACACCGCGCGCCTGTCGGTCTTGGCGCAATGCGCATCCGCCAGCGCCGCCGCGTCGGACAGGCCGGAGAATATCGGATCGTACTCCACCACGTACTGGTCCGGCGCCTGTATCACCGGGTGCGGCGCCATGACGCAACCTGTCAGCGCCACCAGGGCGACCAAACCTCGCGCCATCGACCATCACCTCGGAAAGCGCCTGGGGCATAACGTTGGCGGCGACGCTCGCGCCGTCAATCCCGGTGGCCTGCCGACGTCCTTTCGATCAGAGGCATCCCAGCCGCCGTGAGGATCGGGGCTGCGGGCTGTTACCGGGTGGAATGTCCGGAATGTGAGAGGGAGCCCATGAGCGACAAGCAGAAGCCCCAGGAAAAGGCCGAGGACAAGTGGAAGGGTATGAGGCCGGAGGACCCGCGGATGACGAAGCGCGACGAAGCACCCCCTGGCACGCCCGGCACCGGCGAGGACATCGATCCGAAGACCGGCGAGAAATTCATAGAAGGCATCGGCGGCGGCTGAACCGGCACCGCGATTCCTCGGGGGAAAACCGGCGGAGGCCCTCGCCTCCGCCGGTTTTTTTCATGCCATTACCGCGCACCGTGCCCCTGCGCGTACAGGCTGTGCGGCAGGTGGCCCATCAGGGCGATGGGCAGCAGGAACAGCGCCAGGTTGGTCCAGGAGAAGGGGCGCCGCACCGGCGTGCGTGCCACCGGCTCCACCCAGCCACCCTGTAGCGCCTCGCCGTGCGCCCAGCCGCCGCGTGCGCCATAGTGGTCGTCCATGGGGTAAAGCAGGGCGCCGTCGGTTTCCGGGGCCGGGCGGTTCTCGAACATGCTCCGCTCGATCAGGCGCGCCGCCGACGCTTCGGACATGCCGGGCGCCACCGCATGGCCGATCTCCGCGATGCGGCCGGCGCCGCCGACGAACACCTCGCGCTGCGGCTTCCCGGCGAGTTGGACGATGACCTCCGCCACCGCCTCGGGCGGCATCACCGGGCCTGGCGGGCGGACGGCGCGGCCGGTGTAGTTGGCGGCATGCTGCCACAGCGGCGTGTCGACGCTCCCCGGCATCACCGTGCAGATCTGGATGCCCGGTTCCTCCACCAGTTCCTGCCGCAGCGTCTCGGAGAAGCCGCGCACCGCGAACTTGCTCGCCACATAGGCGCTGGCATAGCGCTGGCCGACGGTGGAGACGATCGAGGCGTTGTTGATGATCACCCCCTCCGCCCGGTCGAGAAAGTGCGGCAGCACGGCGCGGCAGCCGTTCACCGTGCCCATGAAGTTCGTGCGCATCACCTGCTCGAACGCCTCCACCGGGGTCTCCTCGAAGCGGCCGAAGGCGATCACGCCGGCGTTGTTGACCCACACGTCGATGCCGCCGAACGCCTCGATGGCGCGGCGGGCGAGATGGTTGACCTGATCGGGGTCGGTGACGTCGGTGGGCACGACCATGGCGCGCCCGCCGGCATCCAGACACTCCTCGGCCGCGTCGTGCAGCGCCGCGTCGCGCCGCGCGGCCAGCACCACCGCGGCCCCCTCCTGCGCGAAAGCCGCCGCGGTCGCCCGCCCGATGCCGCTGGAGGCCCCCGTCACCACCACCACCTTGTCGTGATTGTGCGTCGCCATGGGCGTCCCGCTCCCTGCCATTTGAAGAAGGGTCTGCCCTGACAACACCAGAGCACGGCGAAGGTGCCGCCGGGCATCCAAACCCTTGGAGGAGCGAGGGCCAAGGCGTTAAAGTCGGCTCCGTCGGCGAATCGGCAGAGCAGGGAGCATCGGCGTGGGGACGAGGGAACTGGATGTGCGCGGTCTGTATTGCCCGCTGCCGATCCTGCGGGCGCGGGCACTCCTGGACACCATGGCCGAGGGCGAGGAAGTGATCGTCTACGTGACCGATCCGGCCTCGGTGATCGACTTTCGACACTTCTGCAACATCACGGCCAACGAGCTGATCTCGTATGAGCAGCGCGAAGACGAGGTGTTCGTCTACCACATCCGTCACCACGTCTGAGGACGCGCCCCCCACATGACCGCCTCGATGAACGCCCTTCCGCCCACCTCCCCACCGCTGCTGCGCCCGGGCGCGGTCATCCACGGCCCCGGGTCGGAGCACATCGACAGCCTGCTCGACCGCTTCGCCACCGAGCTGAAGCGGCGCGGCTTCCGGGTGGGCGGTGTGGTGCAGCGCAATTACGGCTCGCGCGACGACTGCTCCGACCAGATGGAAATGGTGGACGTGGCCACCGGCCGCGCTTTCGGCATCTCGCAGAATCTGGGCCGGGAATCGCGCGCCTGCCGCGTCGATCCGTCGGGTGTGGCCGACGCCAGCCAGGCGATCCGCCGCGCCATCGCCGAGCGCGCCGACCTGATCGTCGTGAACAAGTTCGCCGGGCTGGAGGCGCATGGCGAGGGCCTGTCGGACGAGATGCTCACGGCGATCTCCGAAGGCATCCCGGTGCTGACCAGCGTCGGCAGCCGCTTCATCAACGAATGGCAGAGCTTCGCCGGCGGCTACGCCGACCTTCTGTCGCCGGACATCGACTCGCTGTGGCGCTGGTGGGGGCCGCACCGGCTGTATGAGGACCTCGCGCTAGGCGTCGAGGACGCCGAGGTGAGACGCATCGTCATCGGCGCCAAGTGGATCATGGTGGAGACCACGGCCGGCGCCGTGGGACTCGCCGCCCGCCCCTCCGCCGCCGAGCCGTCGGCGCCCGAGTCCCGCACCGGCGGGAGCCTGAAGGCGCTGGCGATGCAAGCGGCGCGGTCGTGGGACACGCTGGAGATCGCCATCGGCGTGGCGGCGCTGAACGCGCACCACAACCACGCCGGCCAGACCGGCGCGGCCACCAACGGCCTCGACCTCTATGCCGACGCCGAGGGGCGGGTGGTGGTGATCGGCGGCTTCCCGCAGATCGCCCAGCGCCTGCCGCGCGCCCAGGTCATCGAGATCGACCCGCGCCCCGGCGAATACCCGGAGGCCGCCTGCGAATGGCTGCTGCCCGGCGCCGACGCTGTGGCGGTCACCGCCTCGTCGCTGGCCAACCGAACGTTGCCGCGGCTGCTGGCGGCCGGGCGCGGCGCCCGCGTGGCGCTGATCGGGCCGGGCACGCCGCTCACCCCCAGGCTGTTCGACTACGGCATCGAGACGCTGTGCGGATTCGTGCCGGTGGATGTGCCGGCGCTGGTGGAGGCCATCCTGGCCGGCGGTTCATCGAAGCAGTTCCACAAGCACGGCCGCTTCGTGACGCTGCACCGCTCTTGATCCCGCGGCGCGGCGTCGCCACCATTCCCTTCCGACAATGGGAGGGAGAGATGGACGACCGCACCCGCACCGAACTGGAGGCCGCCGCGTTCCGCGGCCTGGTGGAGCATCTGCGCAAACGCACCGACGTCCAGAACATCGACCTGATGAACCTGGCGGGGTTCTGCCGCAACTGCCTGTCGAAATGGTACCGCGCGGCGGCCGAAGAGCGCGGCGTGCCCATGACCGACGAGCAGGCGCGCGAGGCGATCTACGGCATGCCCTTCGCCGAGTGGAAGGCGAAATACCAGCGTGAGGCCAGCGACGACCAGAAGCGCCGCTTCGAGGAGACCAAGCCGCTGCACGCGGAGATCAGCGGGCACATCGCGCGGTAGGTGCGGTCACGCGAACAGCCCGGTGAACGGCAGGAAGGCGACCATGTCGCCTTCCCGGATCTCGCTGGCGTCGGCAGGCATGTCCACGAGCCCGTCGGCCTCCACCATGGAGGTCAGCACGCCGGAGCTGTCGATCGGGAACTTGCGCGCCACCGGCCGGCCATCCGGGCCCGTCTCCAGCCGCGCCCGCAGGAACTCCCGCCGGCTGGGCTTCTTGGAGAAGGCGAATCCGGCCACCACGAGGCAGCGCGGCGTCGGCACGCTCTCCGCCCCCATCAGGCGCAGCACCAGCGGCCGGCCGACCAGCATGAAGGTCACCATGGCCGACACCGGATTGCCGGGCAGTCCGAGGAACGCCGTGCCGCCCACCTGCCCCAAGGCCAGCGGCTTGCCGGGCTTGATCGCCAGCTTCCACAGATCGACCGAGCCCAGCGCGTTGACCGCCGCCTTGACGTGGTCCTCCTCACCCACCGAGACGCCGCCCGAGGTGACAATCAGGTCGGCCCGCCCGGCCGCATCCGCCAGCGCTGCACGCACCACCTCGGACTTATCGGCCAGGATGCCCAGGTCCTGCACGTCGGCCCCCAGCGCCTCGAGCTGCGCGCCGATGGTGTAGCGGTTGGCGTCGTAGATGGCGTGCGACGGCTTGGCCGTGCCGGGCTCGCGCAGCTCGTCGCCGGTGGAGAAGAGCACCACCCGCAGGCGCCGGCGCACCGACAGCGCGGCGCGCCCGACCGCAGCCGCCAAGCCCACCTCCTGCGCGCGCAGGCGCCGTCCGGCCTCCAGCACCACCGCACCCGCCTTCATGTCCTCGCCGGCCGGACGGATGTTGGCGCCGCGCTGGGGCGGGGACAGGACGACGACAGCGCCCTCCTCGGCCCGGCAATCCTCCTGCATGGCGATGGTGTCGACACCGGCCGGCACCGGGGCGCCGGTGAAGATGCGCACCGCTTCGCCGGGGCGCACAGTGCCCTCGAAATGCGAGCCCGCCGGCACGCGACCGATCAGTGGCAGCCGCAGGGGTACGGCGGCGTCGACGGGCGTAGCGTAGGCATAGCCATCCATGGCCGACACCGCGGCCGGCGGCACGTCCACCGGTGCGGTCACCGGCTCGGCCAGGATCCGGCCGAGCGACTCGCGCACCGGGACGGTCTCGATGCCGGTGACCGGGCCGAAGTCCCGAATCACACGGGCCAACGCCTCGTCGAGCGGCATCGGGCCGTCCCCCCTGGCGGGGCTGTAGCAATCCATGGCCATGGTTCTCCTCGCGTCCTGCGCGGCGCCCATCGTCGCCGTCCGCGCGCGCAACTGCAACAGCCACGGCGGATGAGGCCCTTGACCAAGATCAAACGCCGCCGCAGCAGCACGGGCATAGAGTGCGCTCCATGTCCGACCGCACAGCGCTGCCACTCGTTTATTCCTGTTCCGGCTGCTCCAACGTGGCGCAACTCGCCAATGCGGTCGCGCTGCGCCTCGATCGGCTGGGCATAGCGGAGATGTCCTGCATCGCCGGGGTGGGCGGCGGCGTGAAGGCGCTGGTGAAGGTCGCCACCTCCGGTCGCCCCATCGTGGCGCTGGACGGCTGTCCGCTCGCCTGCGTGAAGAGCTGCCTGGCGCAGCGAGGGGTCGAGCCCACCGTCCACCATGTGCTGACCGACCATGACCTGCGCAAGCAGCCCGGCGTCGATCCGGACGAGGCCGACATCGAGCGCGTGCTCGACCTGGTCAAACCAACGGTGCCGCGGGGGTAGGCCCCTCGAACGACCGACAGCATCACCGGTCAGCGGCATCTTCAGCAACCGGCGGGATTTCCCACAGCCGGGAGCCCTATCGCCGGCATACCGCTGCGTGGCATCAAGCTGCCCCCCGGGCGAGACGGCCGCACTTTTCGTTCCAAGCGCGCACGCGGAAAAAATCGCAGCCGGCCGGCAGCGGTGATTTCGGCACGAAATGCAGCATCTCATCGGGCCGCATGTCTTCGATGCGGATGGTGGCGGCGCGGAACAGTTCGCAATCGTAGCCGAAGAGAAAAAAAAGGATGCCACCCAGCCTTTTCATTCCGGCGAAGTCTTTCCTCCTCAAGAAGCGCCTTGGCCTTGGCGTGCATGGCGGCCAGTGCCGGAGGCGGATCGGACCGGGTGCCGTCAGGCCGGTATCCGCCGGCGATGCCTGCCGCAATCTTGGATTCTGTATTGTCCAAAAATTCGCCCAGCGACGTCCAGTTAGGCGCATGGTTGAAAAGATGAACTGGATAGAGCACTCTAACGAAGATTTCATTGCCTATACGAATATGAGAAAATCCTTCCCTGTCCATATCTTGCGTTAACATTCCAATATATTCTTCACGCATTGGCCCCTCCAGGTTGATCTGGTTCCAATGCTCGCGGCAGGACGGGCGGTAGCGTTCGACCGGCACGAAGAGGACGATGAGAAGAAGGGCGGCCAGCACCGCCAGCCTCCATCGGAACCGCCGACCGCCCCGCACCGTCATTCCAACTCTCCCCAGTCGGAGCGCAAGTCAGCCTCCACATCCTGCCGTCGCCGGTAGTCCATCTCGAAGGGGCTCGCCTCGTCGAGCCGCTCCAGGAGATTGCCCTCGCGGTAGCCGATCTGAAACGGATTGAAATCGAACGCCTCCGTGTCCTTCTCTTCGTTACCCAACCGGTTGGTGACTCTGCCCCGGATCACCAAGTGGTCGCCACTCCGGCTGGCCTCGAAATTGCCCTCCGAGTGTATCCCTGATCGTCCGAACGCCAAATATGTCGATGGCTGGCTGAGGCCGAATTTGTCATCCCAACGATCCTTGAACGTGGTTGATTCGCCGTCTCGCAGTCCGAGGATCTGTTGGTTGAGTTCACGGTTGCCGGTCTTACCGGTGAAGGTCAAGCTTTCGAAATTGGTGCGGTTGCGGTCGATGGCGTCGCCAAAGGCTGGATGCTCCGACATCTCGTCCGCCGTATAGGTGCGTATTCCGCCGACGCCCGAGCGGTAGCGCCGCAGGTTGTCGGCGGCGGTGTCGTAGTCCAACAGGTCGAAGATCGACTGGGCGAAGTCGAAGAACCGGTGGGCGCGGTCCTCTTCCGTGTCGAACAGGTCTGAAACCCAGCTCATCGCCGCGCCCTCCCCATCAGTCGGGCCAGTTCGACGCACAGCGTGCATTCCGTCTCGCCGCCCGGCACCAGAAAGCCATCGCGACGCAGGCCCCGGTCCCGCTGGTAGCCTTGTATGGCTTCGTGCAGCGCACGGTCGATGTAGGGGTGGCGCTCGCCCCGGTCGTTGTAGCGTCCCAGCCGCTGGAGCGCTTCTTTGACCCAGAGCAGGTCGTCCGGCCGGTTGGGCAAACCGTTGCCGACTCGGTCCCGAAGGTTCGAGGCCGGTCGCGTGGATCGGGATTGCAAGGTCGTCTGCGGGGCGCGCATCGTCGTTAGGCGTTATGTCAACTTGCGCGGACGCCAGACCGACCATGCACGCGTGAAATCGCTCCACCGTGGTGGACGCTGTCATGTCACCGGATTGTATGAAAGGAAGCCCTCCGGGAAACCGGCCGCTGATTCGACCCAGGTTCCCTTCGGGTGGAAATGGCGGAGCGGGGTCTTCCGAACAAGCGTTCTTAGGCGTTCACCGACATTCACGATACCGTCTATAACCCTTGAAACTCCTTGGTATGACCTCCATAGCGGTTCGTCGAGGTTCGCGCGCATCCGTGCTATAGTGTGGGACGCGATGTGGGACGCTGGGAGGAGGTTCCCATGCCAGGAAAGCTGACAGCGGTGCAGGTGCGCAACCTCAAGGAGCCGGGCCGCTACGTGGACGGGCGCGGGCTCATGCTGGTGATCGGCACCGATGGCTCGCGCAAGTGGGTGCTGCGCCTTCAGAAGGGTGGCCGGCGCCGCGACTTCGGCCTCGGCTCGGAGCGCGACGTGAAACTGGCCGAGGCGCGCGACGAGGCCGAGAATATCCGCAAACAGGTACGGGCCGGTCTCGATCCGGCGGCCGAGCGGCGTAAGGCCGCGCAGAAGATCCCTACCTTCAAGGAAGCCGCCGTCCAAGTGCACGCCGAGCACAAGGGCTCCTGGAAGAACGCGAAGCACGCGGCACAGTGGTTGGCCACGCTGCAGGAGTATGCGTTCCCCACCCTTGGCGAGCTGACCGTAGACAAGATCGACACACCCCAGGTGCGCGATGCGTTGCTGCCGATCTGGCTGGAGAAGCCGGAGACCGCGCGCCGCGTGCGCCAGCGCATCGGAACGGTGCTCGACTGGGCGGCGACCAAGGGCTACCGCTCCGGCGAGAACCCGGTGCGTGGTGTCTCCAAGGGCCTGCCCAGGCAGCCCAAGGGTCAGGAACACTTTGCCGCCCTGCCCTGGCGGAAGGTGCCGGAGTTCATGACCTCGCTCCACGAGACTGACAAGGCCGGGCCGGTGGTCAAGCTGCTGTTCGAGTTCGTCGTGCTGACAGCCGTGCGCTCTGGCGAGGCGCGGGGTGCGCGCTGGTCGGAGTTCGACCTGGAGGCTAAGACCTGGACCATCCCGAAGACACGCATGAAAGCCGGCGTGGCGCATGTGGTGCCGCTGTCCGAACCGGCGCTGGCCGTCCTCAAGCAGGCGCGCGAGCACCGCAGCACCGATGACGCCGACGCCCTGGTCTTCCCCGGCGAACGATCCGGCAAGCCCATGTCCGACATGGCGTTGACCATGCTGCTGCGCCGGATGGGCGCAGGCTGCACCGCCCACGGCTTCCGCTCCTCCTTCCGCGACTGGTGCGCCGAGGCGACCAACTTCCCGCGCGAGGTCGCCGAGGCGGCGCTGGCGCACACCCTGGAGAGCAAGGTTGAAGCGGCATACCGCCGCTCGGACCTCTTGGCGAAGCGCGGAAAGCTGATGGAGGCGTGGGCCGGCTTCTGCTGTGGTGGGGGCGGCAAGGTGGTGGCGATGGCCGGACGTGCCAAGCACATATGACTTGCCGGTCATTTATGGGCCGTCCCTGACACCAGGGCGGCGGAACCCTTTGGAATATGCCCCGAGGCGGTGCTGGCGCACATCATCGGGAACGAGATGGATGCTACTGCTGATCGCCGGCTCCCTGGCGGTGCGTCTCACGCTGACAGAGCGCCGCTCTGTATAGGCAGCATGGGGAAGCCGATGGCGCAGCACATCGAGCAAGCGCCCAAACGCGACGCGGCCATATAGCTAAAGTTGATTTATACCGCGTTCGGAAAATTCTGACTCTGGCGACCTCGGAGAGCATTGAGGTCAAGCTTGAGGTGTGATTCGCTGGCGTCCTCGGCAGACTGAGGGAGCGGCGATGGCAGGGATTGAGATCCGGCG